>Ga0073934_10000293_pt1 | contig 149044 bp, 139 predicted proteins | sample LarsenN4metaG_FD_76834 | JGI IMG/M metagenome (GOLD analysis project Ga0073934, IMG submission 76834) | Hot spring sediment bacterial and archeal communities from British Columbia, Canada, to study Microbial Dark Matter (Phase II) - Larsen... ... | reverse complement strand
TGGCCCTTCACGATGTCGCGGGCGCCGATGTTGCTCGTCATGATCACGATCGCGTTCTTGAAGTCGACCTTGCGACCCTGGGCGTCCGTGAGGCGACCCTCCTCGAGGATCTGCAGCAAGACATTGAAGACGTCGGGGTGCGCCTTCTCGATCTCGTCGAACAGGATGACGCTGTACGGTCGGCGACGAACCAGCTCCGTGAGCTGACCGCCCTCATCGAAGCCGACATAGCCCGGAGGCGAGCCGATGAGGCGCGAAACCGTGTGCTTCTCCATGTACTCACTCATGTCGAGCGAGATCAGGGCATCCTCACTGCCGAACAGGAACTCTGAGAGCGCCTTGGCGAGCTCGGTCTTACCCACACCGGAGGGGCCGAGGAAGATGAACGAGCCGCCGGGGCGACGGGGGTCTTTGAGTCCCGCACGGGCTCGGCGGATCGCCTTGCTGACAGCGGTGACCGCCTCGTCCTGGCCGACGATACGCTCGTGGAGCACCGCCTCCATGCGCAGGAGCTTGGCTGTCTCTTCCTCGGTGAGGTCGGTGACCGGCACGCCGGTCCACATGCTCACGACCTCGGCGATCTCCTTCTCGGTGACCTCCACGACGCGCTGTGCGTCGGGGCGCAGCCACTCCTCCTCCATCGTGCGCTTCTCGGCGAGGATGTGCTTCTCGTCGTCGCGCAACGAGGCGGCCTTCTCGAACTCTTGGGCCTCGATGGCGGCTTCCTTCTCCGCCCGCACGGCACGCAGGCGCTCCTCGACCTCCTTGACGCCGGGGGGAGCGGTCATCATGCGGATGCGCATCTTCGCGCCCGCCTCGTCGATGAGGTCGATGGCCTTGTCCGGCAGGAAGCGATCCGAGATGTAGCGGTCCGCGAGCGTCGCGGCCGCGTCGATCGCGTCGTCGGTGATGTGCACGCGATGGTGGGCCTCGTAGCGGTCGCGCAGGCCCTTGAGGATCTGGACCGTCTCCTCGACGGAGGGCTCGCCGACCTGGATCGGCTGGAAGCGACGCTCGAGCGCGGGGTCCTTCTCCACATACTTACGGTACTCGTCGAGCGTGGTCGCGCCGATGGTCTGCAGCTCACCGCGTGCGAGTGCGGGCTTGATGATGGATGCCGCATCGATGGCGCCCTCGGCCGCACCTGCACCGACCAGGGTGTGCATCTCATCGACGAACAGGATGATGTCGCCGCGCTCGCGGATCTCCTTCATGACCTTCTTGAGTCGGTCCTCGAACTCACCGCGGTACTTCGAGCCGGCGACCAGGGCCGCCAGGTCGAGGGTGTAGAGCTGCTTGTCCCGGATCGTCTCGGGAACCTCGTCGGCGGCGATGCGCTGTGCCAGACCCTCGGCCACAGCCGTCTTGCCGACGCCCGGCTCGCCGATCAGCACCGGGTTGTTCTTCGTGCGCCGCGACAGGATCTGCATGACCCGCTCGATCTCGTTCCCGCGACCGATCACGGGGTCGAGCTTGCCGTCGCGCGCCTGGCGCGTCAGGTTGCGGCCGAACTCGTCGAGCATCGACTGTCCGCCGGACGCGCCGCGGCGCTCCTCCCCGGTCTCACCGGGCTGCTTGCCGTAGTGGCCTGAGAGCAGCTGGATGACGGCCGAGCGCACTTTGTCCAGATCCGCCCCGAGATTGAGGAGGACCTGCGCGGCGACACCCTCGCCTTCGCGGATCAGACCGAGCAGGATGTGCTCGGTGCCGATGTAGTTGTGTCCGAGCTGCAGCGCCTCGCGCAGCGACAGCTCGAGCACCTTCTTGGCGCGTGGTGTGAACGGGATGTGGCCCGTCGGGACGAACGTGCCCCGCCCGATCAGGTCTTCCACCTGCGCGTGTACGTCCTCGAGCGAGATGTTGAGTGACTCGAGGGCCTTGGCAGCGATTCCATCCTGCTCGCGGATGAGGCCGAGCAGGAGATGCTCGGTCCCGATGTAGTTCTGGTTGAGCATGCGCGCTTCTTCTTGCGCATACACGACTACACGCCGCGCCTTCTCCGTGAACCGTTCGAACATGCGGCACCCCTTGACGTATCCGACGGGCCTTTGGCGAGCCCGGATGAAGTCCTTTGGACGAGTATACCCGCGGGCACTGACGTGCGGTCCCCGTGGGCATGCAGAAAGCAAGACGAGTGCCACAGACTTGAGCGTGAGTGACTTAGATATCCTGCAACAGATGAATCCGGGCCAACAGCCCGGCTGATCAGGCCTCGGGGCGCATGTGGGGAAAGAGCAATACGTCCCTGATCGAGGGCTGGTCGGTGAGCAGCATCACGAGGCGGTCGATGCCGATACCCAGTCCACCCGCCGGCGGCATCCCATACTCCTGCGCACGCAGGTAGTCCTCGTCCAGGAACATCGCCTCGTCGTCGCCGGCATCCTTCGCCGCGACCTGAGCCTCGAAGCGCTGGCGCTGGTCGATGGGATCGGCGAGCTCGGAGAAGGCGTTCGCGAACTCGCGCCCGGTGACGATCAGCTCGAACCGGTCGCACACCTCCGGATCCTCATCGTTGCGACGCGCCAACGGCGAGGTCTCGGCCGGGTAATGCGTGACGAAGGTCGGCTGAACGAGCGTGTGCTCCACGAGCTTCTCGAACAGCTCGGTGAGCATCTTGCCCGGACCCCAGCCTGCCTCCACCTCGATGCCGTGGGCCTTGCACCGCTCGGCGAGAACGGAGCGATCGGTGTGGACCGACAGTTCCATGCCCGCCTTCTCCGAGACGAGCTCGGACATGGTCGCCCGCCGCCACGGCTGCTCGAGCGAGACCGACGTCCCCTGGTACTCGAGGTCCAGAGTGCCGAGCACTTCGCGCGCGGCCGAAGTGATGACGCCCTCGGTGAGATCCATCATCGAGGCCATGTCGCCGAAGGCCTGATAGGCCTCGAGCATCGTGAACTCGGGATTGTGGCGCGGGCTCATGCCTTCGTTCCGGAATGAGCGGTTGATCTCGTAGACCCGCTCGAAGCCGCCGACGAGCAAGCGCTTCAGGTAGAGCTCCGGCGCGATGCGGAGGTACAGCGGCATATCGAGCGCATTGTGGTGCGTCACGAAGGGGCGCGCGGTCGCGCCGCCGGGGATCGGCTGAAGCATCGGCGTCTCGACCTCGAGGTAGCCCTCGGCCTCCATGTGACGCCTGATCGCGCCGATGATCCGGAAGCGCGTCTCGAACACGCGGCGGACCTCGGGGTTTGCGATGAGGTCGACGTAGCGCTGGCGATACCGGGTGTCGGTGTCGGTCAGCCCGTGGTACTTCTCGGGAAGCGGCCGCAGGGACTTGGTGAGCAGTGTGATCTGTGCGGGCTGCACGGAGAGCTCTCCGCGTCGCGAGCGCAGCACCGTGCCGGTAGCCCCGATCCAGTCACCGAGGTCGAGGTCCTTCGCGGCCTCGAAGCCGTCCTCGCCGAGAACGTTGAGGCGACAGAACAGCTGCAAGTCGCCGGTCGCGTCCCGGATGACGAGGAACGCCATCTTGCCCTGGTCGCGCTTGGCGACAAGCCGCCCGGCCACCGAGACGACGTCTTCGGTCTCGGCACCGTCCTCAAGCTCGGCGTAGCGCTCTGCGAGTTCGGCGGCGCGAGCATCCGGCGAGAACCCGGTGGCGTAAGCAGGAGTCCCGGCGGCCTGCAGCCGCGCAAGCTTGGACTGCCGCACGACCATGGGATCGTCGTCGAGGATGGTTTCCTCGCGCGGTTCGTCAGACATCGTCTAGCGGGAGATCTTGACGACTTCGTAGTCGATCACGGCGCCGCGGGGCGTCGTGACCTTCACGACGTCGCCCTTCTTGTGGCCCATGATCGCCTGACCCACTGGCGACTCGTTGCTGATCCGGTCGTGAGTCGGGTCGGCCTCGGCGCTGCCGACGACCTGGTACTTGTGCACGTCGCCGGTCTCAAGATCCTTGAGCTCGACCTTCGAGCCGAGGATGACTTTCGTGGTCGACTTCGGTGCCTCGATGATGGTCGCGTGAGCAAGGATCTGATTGATCTCGATGATTCGGCTCTCGACCCACGCCTGCTCGTTCTTGGCGTCGTCGTACTCGGAGTTCTCCGAGATGTCCCCGAAGTCCTTGGCCTCCTTGATCCGCTCGCCAACCTCACGGCGGCGGACGGTCTCGAGGTGGTTGAGCTCCTCAACGAGCTTTGCCTGACCCTCGGGGGTCAGTGCGATCTCTTTGTGCATCGAATCTCCCTGGCCGCCCGGCCACCCTCAGCAGGCCCGAGCGTAGCGCACGGGCTGCCCCGTGTAGGAGCAGCCCGTCGAAAATGTCCACGAAAGTATAGCCGATGAATCCGCGGTGGCAAGCGAAGCGCACCGCACGGACCGCCGACACCTATGAGGATGCGGTCTTACTGTCCTCTTCGACCTTGGTATCCGTCTTGGCTTCGGCCTCCGCCTTGCCCGGAACTTCCACCTCTTCGCTCTCGTCAGCGGAGTCGAGCTTGCCCTCAACGCCGTCACGAATCGAGCGCATGGTCTTGCCGAGCGTCTTACCGAGCTGCGGGAGCCTCTTCGGGCCGAACAGGATGAGCACGATCACCAGAACGATGACCAGCTCCTGCCATCCGATGCTTCTGAACATGCACTCCTCCAAATCCGTTGATGAACAGCCGCTGCCGGGCGACTGCGTTCACACTGTTCGCTAGCGTACCACCTGCATCATGCCCCTGCCACGCCCTCGGCGCGCGACAGGTAGTACAGCGTGTGCAGCAGTTCGCGGACCGGGTCGGTGTTGTGCAGGACCACCCCGTCCGCCACGTCGACGAACGCTGACGCATAGTTGAGTATCACCTTGATGCCGGACGCGCACATCGCATCAGCCGTCAACTGAGCAGCCGCCGGCGGCACGGCGATCACCCCGAACTCGATACCCTGCTCTCGTACCACCCGGGACAACTCGCGCACATCGCGGACGATCAGGTCACCAATGCGCTGCCCCACCTTGCGTGGATCGGAGTCGAACAGTGCGCTCACCGTGAAGCCGCGGGCACGCAATCCCTCGTAGCTGGCGATCGCCGACCCCAGGTTCCCTGCTCCAACGATCGCGATGCGGTGAGTGTGATCGGACCCGAGGATGGACTGGATGCGCTCGATGAGCAGCGAGACGTCGTAGCCTACGCCTCGTTTGCCGAACTGCCCGAAGTAGGCCAAGTCACGGCGGATCTGGGCGGCATTGACCTCGGCGAGTTCGGACAATCTCGCCGAAGAGACGGTCTCATGCCCCTCGCGCCTCAGGTGCAACAGCACGTTGAGGTACTGGGGTAGCCGCTCGATGACCCCTTGGGGGATGCGCTGTCGCGCCTGTACCACTGTCACGTTGAATGACCCTCGAATCGCTGCCGGACGATTCGGCGATGTGCTGTGTATATCGTAACAACTGTTACAAATGGCGACAAGGATGCACGGTCCTCGAGGCCCTCTGAACCGCCGCCTGACTTCAGGCAACCCCGCGCTGGTGCAGGAAGTGCATGACATCCGAGCGCGTGACGATTCCGGCCATACGGCCGTCCTTGACGACGATGAGTGCACCCGGCGAATCTCCGGCGAGTCGGGGAATCAGGGTCATCACGTCCGCATCGTGCGGAACCACGAGCGCGTCGAGCTGCCTTCTGGCTATGTCCTCGATCCGGACGAACGGCCACTCTGCGATCGAGACGGCCTTGAGGTCCGGAAGCGTGACGAGCCCGATGATCGCACCATCCACCATCACCGGATAGCGACTGTGCCTGCCGCCGAGAAACGCGTCCGTGGCAGCTTGGTCGAGGGTGAGCGAGCCATCGAGGTGCTCCGCAGCCGGAGTCATGATGCTCTCCACGGGAACCCCCTGCAGCGCGGATGTGACGACTTGCTGTCGATACGCCGAGCCCGCCAGCGACGCGATGAACCAGCCGACCAGTCCGAACCAGATCAAGCCGGTGTCACCCCGCAGGACCCCGAGCACAGCCCAAGCGACCATCGCCCAGCCGATGAATTGGCCAGCGCGTGCGGCCCAGCGGGTCGCCTTGAGCAGGTCGCCCGTCATCGCCCACAGGACCGAGCGCAGCACGCGACCGCCGTCCAGCGGGAAACCGGGCAGGAGGTTGAACACGGCGACGGCGAGGTTGATCGCTGCCAGATACTCAAGCGGCGCCCATACCCACCATGGCAGGCCGGAGCCGGCCGCCGCCACGAAACCGATGAAGCTCACCACAGAGAGGACGAGGCTGGCCGCGGGTCCGGCAGCCGCCATCAGGAACTCCTTGCCCGGCGATCGGGGCTCTTCGTCGATCTGGGCCACGCCGCCGAAGATGAACAGCGTTATGCGGTCCACGTGTCCACCCTCAAGCTTCGCCACGACCGAATGGCAGAGCTCGTGAGCAACGATCGAGGCAAAGAACAGCAGTGCAGTGACGGCGCCGACCAGGTACGAGGCCCAGGCCGGAGCGGCCTGGGCCTGCGGAAGCGACGGGAAGTACGACGCGCCGAGCGAGAACGCGACCAGCCCGAAGATGATCAGCCACGAGAGGTTGATCTCGATCGGTATCCCGAAGATCCTGCCGATGCGGACCGAAGGCACGTCAAACACGGGCGTCACCTTCCCGCATCGATTGCGGTCATCAGAACGCCGCGCCGGCGAGTGCGCTCGCGCACAGGCAGGTACGCTCCTGGGGCAGCGCAGGAATCAGCCGGTAGATGAGGTCCTTCACCTTGGCGTTGTTCTCATTGAAGACCCGGATGACCTCTTCGTTGGTGACGGGCGGCACGTCCTCCATACCGGCGTCATAGTCGGTGATCAGCGAGATGTTCACGTAACACATCTCCATCTCGCGGGCGAGGTAGCACTCCGGGTACTGGGTCATGTTGATGACCTCCCAGCCCTGCGCGGCGAACCACTTCGACTCCGCGCGGGTGGAGAAGCGAGGTCCCTGGATGACGACCACGGTGCCGGTTGGATGGGCAGTGATTCCCGCATCCGCGGCGCAGTTGATGGCCACCTGACGCATGGTCGGGCAGTAGGGATCCGCCGAGGAGACGTGCGTGGTGATGGGCCCGTCGAAGAACGTGTCCTTGCGCCCGCTCGTGCGGTCGACGAACTGGTCGCAGATGACGAAGTGTCCGGGCTCGACGTGCTTCTGGAGCGAGCCACAGGCGTTGGGGCCGATGATCCGCCCTGCACCGAGCTCCTTCATCGCCCAGACGTTCGCTCGGAAGTTGATCATGTGAGGAGGAAGATTGTGCTCGCGTCCGTGTCGAGGCAGGAAGCCGACGGTGCGCCCGCCGATCTCGCCGACCATCACAGGCGACGAGGGTGCGCCGAAGGGCGTGTTCACCCGGTACTCCTTCGGGTTGTCGAGCAGCTCATAGAACCCACTGCCACCAAAGACACCGATCTCGATCCGGGGAAGTCCGCTCATTCTTCTGGCTCCTTGTCCGCGTTCATGGATGTAGGTAAGCGCACGGGTATCGCAACGCCTTGCGATTGTAGAGGATTCATACCCTCATGCGGACAGCGGGACCACAAGCCCCGTGTGAGGATCAGCCCCGTCACCAGCCATTCCGCCAAGCATCAGTTCCCTGCCGAAAGGGTTGGCCGCATCGGTCCAGCTCTCGTCCGCCCGCGCGGCTGCCGCCACGACCCCCGAGAAACCATCGGCGACCGTGTCAAGACGATCGATCTGCTGGAGGAGCAATGCTTCGGCCGTTCGAGCAGCCACCCCACCCGCCGCCTCACCGTGATGGGCAGCGATTGCGTGCTCCAGCCTCGCACGCCGCCCGTCGTCAAGGGGGCTGCGGCCCGCCGCGTCATGGATGCGCCGCAGTCCGAGTGTCACGTGCCCGAGCAGTCGCCCCTCATCAGTCCTTGAGACACCCGCGGAGTAGGCGAGCTCGTCAACTCGCCCCACGTCATGCAGCAGGGCTGCGGTCAAGAGGAGATCCCTGTCCATCCCGTGATAGCGCACGCACGCAGAGTCACACAGAGAAGCGACCGAGATCGTGTGCTCAAGCAACCCCGCAACGATGACGTGATGCTGACCTTGCGACGCGGGACACTCGCTGAACCTGCGCAGGAACACTTCGTCCCCGAACACGCGCCGCAACACCGAACGCAGACCTCGGTCTCGAACAGACGCCGCCAGCGACCTGAACTCGGCCAAGGCCTCCTCGGCGGGCCGGTTGCCCTCCCCGAGCAGATCCGCGGGATCCCATCGCTCGGCGGCACTGAGTCGCTCGACCGACACGCGGCGACGACCCCTATAGCTGGTGACCGTGCCCTCGATGTGCGCCACCGTGCCGACCGGGATCGAGGCGGCGTCGGTGGACGGACGGAACATCACCGCCTGCATCGAACCGGTTCGGTCGGACACCTCAAGCCACAGGTAGGGGTCGCCGTTTCGCGCGATCCTCAGCTCCTTCGAGCGGAGCATCAGACTCGCCTCGAGTCGCATACCCTCGGTCACCTCGTTGAGGAATCTCGCCTTCACGTCGCTCACCCCGGTCCGTCGTCTCGTCATGGCGACATCCTAGGGAGTCGGTCTGACAACGAAGGCGACATGGGTCAAGGGCCTATGCGTGCGTCGAGACCCTCACCGTCGCACCCACCTCCACGCCGTAGCGCTCGGCGGCGTTGTCACGATTGAGCGCGAGGGAAAGCCATCCGGAGGAGTCGACAAGGGCGACCGGATCGCCGGGATCGACCTCGCCGTAAGTCCTGGCGAGTGGAGCCCGGATCGTTGAGTGCCCGATCGTGAACTCGAGGTGCGAGCCGGATAGCCCGAGCCGGGCCAGTTCGTCCCCGGGGATGTTGAACCGCATTGACCCGAATCGGTCGGCCTCGAGCACCTCTCCTATGACCAGGCCGTTCTCCACACGACACGGACCAAAGGGTGCCTCGGCGAGGGATCCCAGGTCGACCGGCTCGCCGAGCGCTGATGGCTCAACGTCGCACGCGAGCGCAGCTGCGGCGGGCGCCAGCACGTCTCGCGCATGGAACGTCGCCAAGGGCCCCCTGAAGTCGATCTTGAGTGGATCGAGTGCATACGCCTCAAGAATCCCACCGGCACGCCACGCGGCGGGGAGCAGCACCCCATTGTCGGGCCCGACGAGCCTCGTCCCGCCTGCGGTGACGATGCACAGATCCCTGCGGCCCGCACCAACGCCGGGATCCACGACCACGAGATGAATCGCCTCCGGAAGCTGGTACACGCCAGCTGCGGCGGTGGTCGCGCCTTTCCGGATATCGAATGGCGGGATGTGATGACCCAGATCGACCACACGCGCCTGGGGGCACGCCCTGTGTATCACGGCATGACAGACGCCGACCCACGTGTCGTCGAGCCCGAAGTCGGATACGAAGCAGATGATCGCCTGCACGGCCCCTCCAGTGTCTGCGCCAGGATGCTCTACTATGCTAGGTACCCGAGCATGAGGAGTCGGCATGCGACCGTCGCGACAGACATCGAGCATCCTGGTCATCATCGCGCTCGCAGCGACCTTGGCCGGCTGCGCTTCGGCGGGACCGGAGTATCGACAGGAGTCGACGGCATACACCGCGGAGTCCGCCCAGCAGCTCCTTGATACCGGCGCACCGACTCCCCTCACCGAGATTCCCGAGGCCCAGACCTCCGAAGCTCGTGAGCGCGCCTTGACCGCCTTGCGCGCGCGGGGCGGCGACGCTGCCAAGGCCGCCGATGTGCTGACCGAGACGTTCGTCTCCGAGAAGGGCGGAGTGCCCTATCTGGTGATGTGGGCGCCGTTCGAGGGCGAAACCGCCCTGATCGTGCTCGAGGCGGTCAATCACGGGGATGGCCCGTCGACCGGTCGGCGGCTCTGGGTACTCGCGCAGGATGGCGACGTGTTGCTCTCAGCCCAGAAGTGACCTCAGGCGCATAGCCGTGCCCTGAACTCCTCGAGAATGTCGACAGGAATGCGACCGGCCCAGCCGCGCTCCAGTTCATGCAGCACGGCGACGTCGTCGCGGCCGGTCTCCCGCAACTCCGCGACCACTGTCGCGGCCATGATTCGCGCAGCGGCACGACCGGCATCAGGTCGCCGAACGATGTGGGCGTTCACGACTCGATCGAAGTAGCGGCGCAGGCGCGTCTCGGTGACTCCACCTGTCCAGGCTGCGGCCGCGCGCACGGTCGCACGCCGGGCGGCAGCGATGGTCTCTTCCGGAACGTCCCTATCGCGCGCTTCGACGGCACACCGCGCTAGCGTTTCCTCGATCCCACTGCCTGCAACTCGTCCTGTTCGACCCATCACTCTCGCCTCCCGCATCGTCAACCACTGATGCGAGGACAGTAACGACGAGGTCTGACAGTCGGCCGCTACTCCACCGGGAAGACGACGGAGATGGATTCCCTGTTGACGGCCACGTATGGCGGATCGAAGAGCTGCTTGCCGGTGACCGCATCGTAGACCGTAGCGTCAGTGACGGCGATGAAGTCCTTCGCCTTGGAGTTGAGCGAATCGGTCAGCCGACTGCCCGCAAGAACGTGCACATCGCCCTCGATGCGCCACGTGCTCGCGACTATCACGCACCGAACCTTGTCCTTCGACGTATACACGTCGCCCCCTAACGATTGGATGTCACCTAGGAATCTAGCGCACGCAGACCCTGAGGTAAAAGGGGCTAGCTCCCTGCGGCGCTCGCCAGCAGTTCGACCCCGTAGCGGAACAACCCCGCCAAACCGATCTCGATCACCGCAAACGTTAGCCCGATAGCAGCTGGCAACGCCAGATCCCGAAGCGTCTTGGCCTTGCGATCGAACGCCGGGAACATCCCGACTATGGCGAGGTTGACGGACGTGAGCGTCGCCAACACGGCGGCCATGGTGAGCCACGGGTAGAGCGGCCCGAGCAAAGGTCCACCGAACCAGATCAATGGATACGACGCGAACAGCGCCCCCAGCCACACCCCCACACGCCAGACGGGTTCAAGAACCCTGTTCGGCGACGGGTCGGACCACAACACATCATTGAGTATCGGGGCGAGCAGCGCCGAGGCGCCGAAACCGGCCGCAAGTCCGGTCAGGAGTCTCAGTTCGTTGGAGGTGCTTCGCCAGCCGGCATAGGACGTGAACCCATCCAGCGCCATGACGCCGATGAGCAGACCGATAACGCCCCAGACCCATGGCCGAGGAAACGAACGTGGCTTCTCAGGGCGATGCAAGGCGCCGATGACCAGGAGCGAGACGATGAACCCGATGTAGATGCCGGTGTCGCGGGCACACACGGGCAGCTGCACGCCGCCACCGAACAGACTACGCTCGGGCAGCTGATGGCACAGGCCGTAGCCGGTCAACTGAAGCAGCGATTCCAGCACTCGTCCTTCGTCCCTGGAACTGAAAACGGCGGGCCGCGCTTCGCGCAGCCCGCCGTCTCTGTGCCGATGGTCGGGATGGCGGGATTTGAACCCACGACCTCTCGGTCCCGAACCGAGCGCTCTACCAAGCTGAGCCACATCCCGGCGCCGCGCTATGCTATCACGCCCCCTACCGCGCGCCAAGCCCTTTTGACCTGCGGTTCAACCCGACGAGCCTCACTCAAGAAGCGGGGGCCCGACCGCTCTCGCGGTCGGGCCCCCGGTCACTCACGCGTTTCCCGCCGACAGCCTAGAGCAGGCCCTTCTTCGCGAGGTTCACGTGGCAGCCGGCGCAGTACGTCGGCTGGTGGCACTCGAAGCACGGATCGGCGCCATTCTTCTTGACCACACGCGGGTGATCGCGCAGCCACGGCTTGCTCGTGGAGGCGCCCTCGTGGTGGCACGAGTCGCAGAAGGCGGTCTTGTGGCAGTTGGCGCACTGGGCCTTGTTCAGACCCTTGACCATGCCGCCGCTCTCCTTGGCATGCTCGAACTTCTGCTTGCTCGCATCGTCGATCGGGTGTGGCATTGCGACCTTGTGACACGACTTACAGAACTTCGAGTTCGGCAACGTCGCGGCCTCGCCGGCGTGGCAGTAGGTGCAGGTCTCGCCGTCCTTGGTGAACAGCTGCACGTGACCGGCCTTCTTGGAGCTGAAGTCCCGGACGAACGTGCCGCTGCCGTGCGACGCCGGCACCACCTTGCGGCTGGTGTGGCACTTCACGCAGTCGTTCTTCTTGTGGCACGCCTCGACGCAGCCTGCCGGGCCGTTCTTGTTGACCGACTGGCCGTGGACCGAGATCCAGGTCTTGCTGGTCGACGAACCGACGTGGTGGCAGTTGCTGCACAGCTCAGGCCACAGGTGACAGTTGCGGCACGGTGCGACGTTCTTCTTGCTGCTGACGTGGTTGGTCTTGAACTCGGCCGGGTGCGGCATCGAGAGCTTGTGGCACGACTTGCAGAACGGCGCGTTGATGCCACCGCTGCCGTGACAGACCGCGCACGACTCGACGGACTTCTGCGCATCGAGTGAGTGCTTGGCCGACGGCGCTGCCGGCTTGTCGCCGACGGTCATGGCTCCCGGCGGCTTCGGCTTGGTCCAGTTGGCCTGGCCGTGCGAGGCCGGGACGACCTTCTTGCCGGTGTGGCAGTCGACGCAGAACTTCGCGACGTGGCACTTCTCGGTGCAAGCCTTCACACCCGAGGCCGCGACGGCCTTGGGGTGCTGCTTGGTGGTCCACGGAGCCTTGGTGTCGAACTCCCACTTGACTGCGGTGCCGTGGTGGCACGAATCGCAGAAGTAGGTCTTCTCGTTATTGCCGTGACACATCACGCACTTCTCGGGCTTGGCCTTGGAGACAGCCGGGTGCCCGGTGGGCGCCTTGGGATCGGCCGGCTCCTTGAACTCAGCCGGGTGCGGCATGGCCATGCCATGGCAGTTGGTGCAGAACTGCTCGGTGTGGCAGGTGGAGCAGTAGTTGATGCTCTCGACCTTGGGGAGCTCCTCGCCGATGCTGGCAGCGTCGGGCGAGTCGTATTTCCGCTGGGCCGCGATGACCTCAGGCACTTCCTCCTTGGGCACAGGACCCGCACCGGTGCCGCCACCCGAGGCGTACGCCTTGTCGGGACCGAGCAGGCTCTGGCCCTCGGCAGGAGTGGTCTCCTTGCCTTCGCCTTCCGGCGCCTTCTCGCCCTCGCCGGACGCGGTGGCCTCCTCGCTGCCCTCGCCCTCGGCACCCTCGCCCTCAGTGCCTTCACCGTGGCCGGCCTGCTCCGCCTCGAACTCGGCGATGCGCTCGATCTCAGCCATGGCCAGCTCAGCGTGGCCCTTGGGGTAGAAGTCCTTCTCCTTGTGGCTCGGCGGCTTGAGCTCGAAGTCAGGCGTGTGGCACGCGGAGCACGTACCCGGAGCCGCGGCGCCCTTCTCGAGACCGTGGCAGCGGAAGCAGGCGGTCATGCTCATGAAGTCGGCGTGCTTGCGATTCGGCTCACCGGTCTCCGGATCCTTGAGCGTCAGCTCGAAGTCCTCGCGGTGGGCGATGCGGTTGTGGCACACCGGACAAGCGGCGTTGACCTCACCGTGGACCTCATGGTCGATCTTGATCCCCGCACTCGGAGTGATCGGCCGGTTCTTGAGGTTGTGGCACTGGGTGCACTGCGACGACTTCATCGTCAGCGAGACTTCGCTCTCCGCGTTGAGCGGCAGCTCGAAGTTGTCAGTCACCGTCAGGTAGAGCTCGCCGAGCGCTTCAGCCTTGTGCAGGATGAAGACGACCGGGTTCGCGTTGACGGGCATATGGCACGCCATGCAGGAGATCTCTGAATGCGATGAACGCTGGTACGCGATGATGGTGTCATCCTGAACCTTGTGGCACCCCTCGGCGCAGAACCACCTCGTCGACGTCACCCCCAGCGCGACGATCATGACCGCGGCCAGCACCAGGACGGCGACACCTGTCCAGATGATGTACCGAGGTCGGCGGACCGGATCCTTGAACCCGGCCAGGGAGATCTTCGGCATCAGACACCTCTCCTCGTTCGTTGAGCGACCCGTGCTCCCCATCAGGCACGGGGTGGTTCTTTGCACATTCATGAGAACTCTATAAGAACCGCACGCCGCCCACAACAAAAAAGCGGCCCCGTTGGCGCTTTCGCCTTCAGGGCCGCTTGTTCCTGCAACGAACGCAGGCGCACGAATGCGCCGTGGCTACCGGACTATGAGTGTGTCCGAGAGGCGGTTCAGCTCAGCGATCGCCGCCTGGATCTGCCGAGAAGTCTCTGCGGCACCGGTCGAGACCTGCGCGATCTCTCGCATGGACAACACGACCTGATCGGAGGCGGTGCGCTGCTGCTGGGTCGCGATCGAGATCTGCTTGGCGGAGTCGGTGGTCTCCTCGACCTGCTGGACGATGGTGTCCAGGGAATCAGCGGTGCGTCGGGCCAGCATCTTGCCCTCGTCGACCTTCTTCTGCGCCTTCTCGGTGGACATGACCAGGGAGCTCGCGCTCGACTGGATCTCGCGGACCACCCGTCCGATCTCGGAGGTGGACTCGGTCACCGAGTCGGCGAGCTTGCGGATCTCCTCGGCGACGACGGCGAAGCCCTTGCCCGCCTCGCCGGCACGCGCTGCCTCGATGGCGGCGTTCAGTGCGAGGATCTTCGTCTGCTCGGCGATGTCGTCGATGATGACGAGCACGCGACCGATCTCCTGGCTGCGCTCACCGAGCTGCAGGATCCGGTCTGAGGCGGCCTGCGTCGACTCGCGGATCTCCTCGATCCCGGCAGCCGTGTCCGCGACCGCCTGCATACCCTCCTCGGCGCTGGCGAGGGTGCGCTCGGCGATGGCGGCGACCGTCTGGGAGTTGTCGGCGATCTGCTTGGAGGTCTGGGCCAGCTCCTCGACGGTGGCGGAGGTCTCGGTGACGGCGGCCGCCTGCTGCGCCGCGCCGGAAGCCTGCTCTTCGGTGGCTGCGAGTACCTCGGCCGTCAGCGCGCGTACGTCGCTGTTAACGGCCTTGGCCTGCCCGAGCAGGCTGGTGACCTCGCCGAGCATGCGAAGTATCTCCTGCTGCATGTCGCCGCAGTCACCTTCGCAATCGACAGCGAGTCCGAAGCGTCGCTGCGCCTCTTCGAGCACCTGGACGAACATCCGCTCACCCACGGTCGCCGCGACGAGCGCACAGGCGACTCCCAGCGCGATGCCGGCGACAAGGCACAAGACCCAGAAGACGATCCATGCCGTTGCGCTCTTCGGCTCCACGAAGAAGCCGGCGATGAGCGGGAAGGCGATTCCGACCAGAATGCCGGCGCCCCCCATATACATGATCAGCGTCCGGCGCGTAGTTCCAACCGAGCTCTTGCCAGCCACGGGCCCTCCCAGTCCTCATTACGTGGTCTGCCGCGTCACATACTATCAGCACACGCGCATCGCGCATACGGTCCTGGCATGTGTTGCGTGGGCATACCCCATGGGGTATACTCTCAACGACTTGAACCCCGGATCACGAAAGGGAACCAGCCACATGTCCATCGTCCGTATCGAGAACGCCGCATGCGACCGTTCGCCCGGATGTCCGGCACGAAGGGTGTGCCCGAAGGGCGCCATCGTGCCGATTCCCGGCGGCCTCTATCCCGGACAGAACGGGTACGAGGTCATTGAGGACAAGTGCGCCGGTTGTGGGGTCTGTGTCCGAGTATGCGCCGGCGGCGCCGTCCGTCCGAGCAGTTAGGAAGGAATACCGACGATGAGTACACCCGTGGTCGTCGAGGTCTTCGACGTTCCCGCCACCACCGAGTGCTGGTCCGGCGGTTGAGGTCCCTCCTGGTCTCCGGAGGAGATCACCGCGATCGTTGCGCAGGAGATCGCCCGCCGCTACGGCGACGACTGTGCCGTGCACTACCGCAACCTCGATGATGAGGGCGTGCGCACCGATCACGCCGAGCTGATCGCCGAGGTCGAGCAGCGGGGCCTGCTGTGGCCGGTCACTGTGGTCGACGGTGTCCCCGTCTACGACGGAGCCGTCTCGTACCCGGCCATCATGCGCGCGGTGCACAACAAGCTGCTCGAGCAGGCGGAGGCGTAAGGCCCACACCCCGACCGCCGAGCCGCTACACTGGGCGCATGAGTACCGTCTCGATCGCCCGCTGTGAAGCGTACGAATCCGCCGAGGTAGCCTCGGCGCTTGACGCCGCCCTCTCCCCACTCGGGGGGATGGCGGCGTTCGTTTCTGCGGGGCAGCGCGTTCTGGTCAAGACCAACCTGCTCTCCCGGGCGCTTCCGGAGCGGGCCGTCACGACGCACCCCGAGGTGGTGCGCGCGGTCGTACGTGCGGTCCGTGCCGCCGGCGGAGTGCCGGTCGTCGGGGACAGCCCCGGCGGGCCCAACACAGCCGGCCAGGTCAAGCGCGTGTGGCAGGACTCCGGCATCGGCGACATGTGCGCCGAAGAGGGCGTAGAGCTCATCTTGCTGGATGACGACTGCGTGCGGGTGCCGAATCCTTCTGGGGCGCTCTACGGGTCGTTCACGCTCGGCAAGGCCGTGGTCGACGCCGATGTCGTCATCACGGTGCCGAAGTTCAAGACCCACGGGTTCATGATGTTCACCGGCGCGGTCAAGAATCTGTTCGGCTGCATCCCCGGTCTGGAGAAGGCCCAGTATCACGTCAAGGTCCCCGATCGCGACGACTTCGGCTCGATGCTCGTCGACCTCATGCTCGCGGTGAAGCCCTCCTTGGCCATCATGGACGCCGTGGTAGGCATGGAGGGTGAAGGTCCCGCCGGCGGCACGCCGAGGCACGTCGGCGCACTGCTCGTCTCGAGCGACTGCGTCGCTTTGGACGTGATCGCCTCCGCTATGGCGGGGCTGGACCCCCGCGAGGTGTACTCGACGAAGGCGGCCGCAGCTCGAGGCATCGGCCCCGGCTCGGTCGACGAAGTGGATGTCGTCGGCGACGACTGGCGCCGGTTCGCGCCCGAGGGTTTCGCCCTCCCCCAACGTGACCTGTCCGCGAAGATGCCTGCGTGGCTCGCCCCCCGTCTACGGGCGTGGACGACCGCCAAGCCCGTCTTGGAGAACGCGACGGGGTGCACACTGTGCAAGACCTGTGAGCAGGTGTGCCCTGTCGACGCGATCGTGGTGGGCGCAGGTGGGCCGGTCTTCGACCGCGAGCGCTGCATCCGGTGCTACTGCTGCCAGGAGCTGTGCCCGCCGCAGGTCATCGGGCTCGCTTCACCGCCGCTCGCCCGTCTGCTGGCGCCGAAGCGCTAGGAGGCCGTGCGGCGCCGCACGCTCGAACGGAACAGCCCCACGAGCCCCTCATCGAGGAACGTCTGCCAGCCCTCTGCGCCCTCCGAGGGCAGGCTTGCGTCGTAGTGCGCACGCCGACCCGGATCCCGCAACACCTCGTATGCTGCGTTGATGCGCTGCATACGGCGAGTCGCCTCCACTTGCCGCCCGGATCCCGCGCGATCGGGATGGTACTTGAAGCAAAGCGCCTTATATGCCCGCTCGATGACTTCGGGCTCGGCGTCTCTTGTGACCTGAAGGGTGCGGTAGTGGTCCAATCCCCGTAAGCCCCCCTGCCTCAGTGAAGCGTGCACGTGTCGGACGGCACGGTATCAGGGGTCAGGTAGATGTCGATCGGGTGAGGGCACCGTTGGTTGGCAAGCTTCATCGAGTCAGGACAGACTCTCACGACGACCTGCCCGCCGGGGGCCGAGCCCTCTTGCGGCGTGATCGGCTCGGAGCGCGCCGCGGTCGCACCCTTCATGAACTGGCCCCAAATGCGGGCCGGGTAGCTACCGCCCGTGACACGGATGCCATGCACGTTGGTCATGTCGACCTGAGCCTGCGGGTACCCGACCCACACGGCCGTGGATAGATCCGAGGCCCATCCCACGAACCACGCGTCGCGGTACGACTGCGTCGTGCCGGTCTTGCCTGCCGCCCACGAACCCATCTTCGCGGCCACACCGGTCCCGTTCTCGACGACGTCGTGGAGCATCATCGAGGTCTGGACTGCAACCCGCTTGTCCAAGACGCGCTTCCCCTTGCGCGGGGGCTCCAAGATCACTTGGCCTCGATCGTCGAGCACACGCACGATCCCGCTGGGCTCCACCCGGATCCCACCGTTGGCGATCGTGCCGTAGGCGGAAGCCATCTCAAGAGGCGAGACGCCTTCGCGCAGACCGCCCAATGCGATTGCCGGGTCCGGATCCAGCCGGCTTTCGATGCCAAGCCGCCTGGCTACCTGCACTACCCTCTCGGGACCCAGCTGCATGATCAGTCGCGCGTAGACCGCATTGACCGACCAGCTGGTGGCCGCCTGAAGCGACAACGAGGTCCGGGCGAAGCTGTTCTCGTAGTTCTCGACCTTCCACACGCCATCCTTGACCGCGACCGAGTAGGGCGCGGCCGAGTACATCGTCTGCGGCTTCACGCCCTTTTCCAGCGCAGCGACGAGCACGAACGGCTTGAAGGCCGAGCCCGGCTGGCGTTTCCCTTGCGTCGCGAGGTTGAACTGGTTCTTCTTGAAGTCGCGTCCGCCCACGAGCGCGAGCACCGCGCCATCCGAGTGGCGCACCGCGACGATCGCGACCTCCGGGTCCCCCTTGCCGGACAACTGTTTGGCGGACTTCTCGGCCATCTTCTGGAGCGACGGTTCGAGTGTGGTGTGCACCTTGAGTCCGCCCTCGTAGACGCGCTTCGCTCCGAGCTCGCGAATCAGTTCCTGCTTGATGTACTCGACGAAGAACGGCGCGACATCGGAGTACTCACTGGGCGGCGCGAGCTTGAGCGGAGCGTGCTTGGCATCACGTGCGGCCTGCTCATCCAGGTAGCCCTGCGCAAGCATCTGATCGAGCACCAGATTGCGCCGCTCCAGGGCAGCCTCGGGGTTCTCGGCCGGGTCGAAGCGTGAGGGCGAACGGACGATGCCGGCGAGCATCGCGCTCTCGGCGGCGGTCAGCGAGGCGGTGCTCTTGCCGAAGTAGCGTTTGGCCGCGGCCTCGCACCCATAGGCACCGTTGCCGAAGTAGACGGTGTTGAGGTAGGTCTCGAGCACCTTGTCCTTGTCGGCGCGGGACTCGAGCTCGAAGGCCAGCAGCGCCTCGCGGAACTTGCGGGTCAGCGTCCGCTCGCCATCCGTGAACAGCAGCTTGACCAGCTGCTGGGTGATGGTGCTGCCGCCCTGTCGCACCTCCCCGGCCTCAGCGTTGGCGCGCATCGCGCGCACGATTCCCTCGATATCGACACCGTTGTGCTGATAGAAGCGTTGGTCCTCGATGGCGACCACGGCGTCGCGCAGGTGCCGAGGCATCTGGTCGAAGGCGACGATCGTGCGGTCCTGCTCTCCGTGCCACTCCGCGATGACCGACCCATCGGCCGCGTACACCACCGATGTCTGCGCCGTGCGGAGCGCGTGCGGGTCGACCTCGAGATCGGGGAGCGTCTGCGCGAGGCCGTACAGGTAGCCGCCGAATGCGAGCGTGACTGCAAGCAGCGCCACAAGCACGCCGGCGATCACTCTGAGTATCAGGCCGAAGCGCCTGTCGAGCGACATGTCGTCTCCCGCGCGGGCGGTGTCGAGTACACTTGCTGGACGGCCGTCGGAATCGGCCGTGCGCGGCGCCTCGCGCCGCGGTCCAGGCGCCGAAAGCGACACACCGAATGGTAGCACGCAAACCCAGTGCCGAGACGCGTGCCGACAGTCTCCCCGCGAGGCTGTTCACCTCATGGCGCCGGCTTCTGGACCGCATGGTGCTCAAGACGCGAGACGGCATCGTCCACGTCCGTGGCGTGGCGGCAGGACCCCAGGATCGCGGATTCGAAGGCGCGCCCGCGGTCGCGATCGGTGTGACATGTCTTCTGGGAGGCGCAGGACTCGGAGTCGTACTGGCGCCGCCCGGACCGCCGAGCACCGCCGAAGGCCTTGCCGCGCTGACGTCGATACTGTGGGCGTTCGCCAGGCTGGCGATCCTGCGGCTCATGCTGCCGAGGAGCCCCCAGGCCGACAGCGCCATCCGGACGGCATGGGCACTGGGACTGATCCCGTGGCTCGGCGGGTTCACCCCGACGCTACGACTCCTCGCATGGGCAATCTCGGGCGTCGTGACCTGGGCGGTCGCCATCCGCCGCGGTGTCGATCGTCCGGCGATGAATCGCGCGGTCGCTTTCGCGTGGGGCGCCCAAGCGGTCGTGGTCGCGATCGGCTACCTTCTGCGTAACCTCGCGGTGCTGCTTCTCGGCGGAGCCTAGGACGGCGCAGGCACCGCCAGCTCGGAGCGGGCCCCGACCTCCGCGAACACGACGCCTGCCAGCACGAGCGCGGCCCCGAGATACTGGCTCGGGTGCAGCCGTTCGCCGAGGATGACGGCCGCCAGCGCGATCGTGAACAGCGGCTCGAGCGTGGACAGTACCGCCGCCTGTGATGGTCCCAGGCCCCGGATACCCTCGAGGTACAGGACGATGGCCGCGAAGGTTGGAATCAGGACGATCGCTGCGAGCAACCACCACACAGCGGGCTCCCAGGCCGCGGGCGACAGAGCGCCGACCCCGCCCGCGATGAGCGACCCGGCGATCGGCAGCAACGCCGCCAACCCGAACGTCCAGCCCATCATCACGAGGCGTGAACGACCGGGTAGCCAGCGGTGCGACAGCAGGTTGAACAGCGTGTAGCCCACCGCCGCACCCAGCCCCAACGCGATCCCCTGCCACGCAGCAGTGGGCGCAGAACCGATGAGGCCGACGACCAGCGCGCACCCGACGAACGTGACGGCGACAGCGATACCCTTCGCCCAGCTCGGGCGCTCGAGACCCGTGAACCAGCCCACAAGCGTCACGAGGGCGGGATAGGCGTAGAGCAAGACGGCGACAACCGAGGCGTCAGCGAACGTGAGCGCGTAGAAGAAGCACACGGACGCCGCGCCGTACCCGGTCAGGGCCAGGAGCGCGTACCGACCGATGTCGGCTGTCGGAACCCGCAAAGCGTCTCGGTCCCGCACCGCCGCGACCGAGAACAGCAACGCCGCTGCGATGACGAAGCGCCACGCCAGCAGTGGCAGAGGCTCTGCGCCGGCCTCGTATGCAAGCGGCGTCAGCACGGCGAGCGTTCCGAAGCAAGCCGCCGAGACGACAACCGCAGCCACCGACCACCAACGCGACACGTACGACCTCCGATACGGACCGTGGACAGACAACCGCAACACACTCGCACCGAGGGCGCCGTGACGTCAACCGGCAGGCTCGTGCTAGGATTCCTCGGCAAACCGACCCAAGGAAGGCAGGCACTCCCGTGAACCCGCGAGCGGTGAAGGCGATACGCTGGACCCTGGTCGCCGTGTGGGCGGCGGTGATCTTCGGGATGTCATCCATCCCAGGGAGCAACGTGCCCGGCCGCTTCGGTCCGCTCGCCCATTTCATCGAGTACACCGTGCTCGGCGGACTGGTGTTTTACGCACTCTCACCCGATGTGCGCCCCAGCCGTGCGGCTTGGGTGGCGCTCGCACTTTCGTCAGCCTACGCGATCAGCGACGAGTTCCACCAGTCGTTCGTGCCGATGCGTACGCCTGATCCGGTCGACTGGCTCGTCGACACTGCCGGCGCGACGCTGGCGGTGTCTATCGGCTGGCTGCTCGCAAGTCGCAGGCGCCCTCAGTAGACCCCGCTGGAAGCCGCGGTTCCCGGGTCGACGCCCATCTGACGCACCTTGATCTTGAAGTCGTGGGCGTTGTGGGCCATCGCGATCGCGTCGTCCAGCGTGATCATGCGGTTCTGATACAGCGCGAGCAGCGACTGGTCGAAGGTCTGCATACCGTAGTACGAGCCCTCCTCCATCGCGTCACGGATCAGGTAGGTCTTGTCCGGGTCATTGATGTACTCGCGGATCGTGCCCGTGGTCACGAGCACCTCGACCGCCGGCACCAGTCCGCCCTGGATCGACGGGACGAGACGGAGGCTGATGACGCCCTTGAGCGTCGCTGCGAGCATGAGTCGCACCTGCTTCTGCTGATAGGGCGGGAAGAAGTCGATGATGCGGCTGATCGTCTCGGTGGCGTCGATGGTGTGCAGCGTCGACAGGACCAGGTTGCCGATCTCGGCGGCGGTGAGAGCGGCCGAGACCGTCTCGTGGTCGCGCATCTCACCGATGAGGATGACGTCGGGGTCCTGCCGGACGACGTGGCGCAGCGCCTCGGCGTAGCTCTCGGTGTCGATGCCGATCTCGCGCTGGTTCACGATGCACTTGATGTCTTGGTGCATGACCTCGATCGGGTCCTCGATCGTGACGATGTGACCCTCGCGGGTGCGGTTGATGTGGTCGATCATGGCGGCCAGGGTGGTGGTCTTTCCCGAGCCTGCGGTACCGGTCACGAGGATGAGCCCGCGCGACTCGTCGGCGAGCCGTCGAATGACCGGTGGGAGCCCGAGCTCCTCGATCGTCGCGTTCTCGGTGTTGACGCGACGAAGTGTCATCCCGATGCTGCCGCGCTGGTGGAAGACGTTGACCCTGAATCGGCCGACGCCCGACAGCGAGTAAGCGAAGTCGGTCTCGCGGTGGTTCTCGAACGACGCCTTCTGGCGCTCATCCATCATGCCGAGCGCCAGCACACGCGTATCGTCCGCGGAGAGCGGAGCGATTCCTTGCATGATGACGAGCTTGCCGTTCAACCGTACCGCAGGCGGGCTGCCCGCCTTGATGTGCAGGTCGGAGCTGCCCATCTCGGTCATCTTCTGGAGGAGCCCATCGATCTCGGCCATGTGCTGGTCATCTCCCTTGCTGCAACGACTCGCTGCCGTTCACTGTACCCCACCCGTACGGACAAAAAGAAACCCCCGTACGGCTTCATCGTCGCACGGGGGTTCCGACTTGATATACCTGAGCGCTTCGATCAGGGCCTGCAAGCACCCGCGTATCCACGCCGCTGCATCGAGTCGATGCGCACGCGCGCACCGGTGTGAGGTGCATGGATGTAGCGCCCGCCGCCCACGTAGATGCCGACGTGATGGATCGGCGAACCGAAGAAGACCAAGTCGCCCGGGGCCAGGTCGCTGCGGCTGACGCGCTCACCCGCACCGATCTGGGCGCGCGAGACGCGCGGCAGGTTGATGCCGGCCGCATTGCGATACACGTACTGGGTGAAGCCCGAACAGTCGAAGCCCGACGGGGTGGTACCGCCCCAACGGTACGGAACGCCGATGAACTTCATGGCGTACGGGACCACCTCGGAACGAGCCTTGCGGCTGGGCGGCGGATAGTTGCGGCCACCGCCGCCGCTGCTCGTGAACGACGCGGCTGACGCGGCGCGCGCACGCTCTTCAGCGGCTTCGAGCGACGCGATCTCAGCCTCGAGGCCGGACAGCTTGCGCTTGCGCTCAGCGAGTTGCGACTCGATAGAACGCTTGTTTGCAGCCATGACCGCGACCTGCTTGGCCGCCGCCTGCTCCTTGGCACGGACGTCCTTGTGGACAGCCTTGTACTCGGTGCGCAGGCCCTTGAGCTCGTCGACCGACTCGGCGTCGGATGCGTTGAGATCGCGCAGCACGTCCCACGTGGAAGCGAACTCCTCGAAGGACTGGGCGCCCAGCAGCACATCGACGAAGCCGAGCTGGCCCGTCCGGTACATGCTGTTGGCCCGGGTGTTGAGGTGCTTCTGCACGACACCCATGCGCTTCTCGACCTTCTTGAGGCGCGCGTAGGCCTTCTTCTTCTTGGCCACGAGGGCCGCATGCTTCTCGGATGCCTCGTTGTAGCGCTCGGCAGCCATCTCGACACGCGAGTCGAGGGCTTCGATCTGCGACTTCACGCTGCGGGCCTGAGCGATCTTGCTCGCCGGCACCGCCTGCGCGGGCACTGCACTGAGAACGAGGGCGCACGCCAAAGCGAGCACACCGAATGTCTTACGTCGGGCAGTCAGTTCGTTGCCTCCCTGGCTTTCCGGGATTTCGGACACTCCCCGGGATTCTACCAAAACCCCTCTGAGTCAGTCGAACGCTATACATGCCGCATCGAGCAGCATGACTGCCGCTTTCTGCAGCGATTCCTCTCGCTCGCCTGACACCAGAACGATCTCGACCGTGATCTCCGGGCAGTGACCCTCTGCCGCAGCAACCGCCGTCGCAAGCCTGTGGGCCAGCTCCTCGGCGTCGCTCCCGCGGGCGATGGGTCGACCCGATACAGCAGATGCCATGCCGTCGCCGACCACATCGAGGACCGCGAGGGTCCCGGCAGGCGCGCGCTCATCGCTGGCCAGCAGCTTCACGCCGGTCCGCGCCGTCGCAGCCTGGGCGACGTTGAGCGCCCGCGCCGCAATCTCGACGCCGGTGCTGTCGACACCCCTCAACGCGACCGAAAGCGCCTCCAACTTGTCCGACTCGCGGACAGGGCCCGTACGCGCGGCAGAATGGGATCTCGGGTCTTTGCCCTCCCACACGTGCCGGAGCGCTTGGAGCGACCGCACCGTGTTCGGACCAACGATCCCATCTGCGGGCAGACCCGCGTTGGCCTGGAACTCGCGCACGGCCCGCTCGGTGAACGCGCCGAAGATGGAGTCGGCTCGGCCACACGCGAACCCCAGAGCGTTGAGGGCCTCCTGGAGAAGCCGGACGTCGCGCCCATGGAAGTGCGGGAGCCGCAGGTAGAGCGCGCGATCCCCGAGCGTGAACGTGGCGTCGACCAGTGCGGACCAGGTCTCGTCCCCGACCAAACCGTCCTCGTTGAGCCCTTGCGCGCGCTGAAAGGCGCGGACCGCTTCGAGGGTACGGCCGAGAAAGACCCCGTCGATCCCGGTACGACCGAGCTCGAAGCCGAGGGTCAGCAGCCTGCGCTGGATGTCTTCAACCGCCGGGCCCCTATCGCCCGACCGTATCGGCCGCATCGGGACGAGTTCCTTTCCGCAGCGTCAGTAACGGTTCGTTCCCCGGGCACCACGGAACCTGTCGGCGCCGCGCTGCAACCGCGTGTCCGCCGACGTCGTCCGCAAGTAACGCCGGACCTCCATCGCCAGAACCGCGTCAGGACTGAAACACAACGACCCGAGGGCCGGGTCGCCGTCGAAGTCTATCACGCGCGCATCGGCCAGAGCTGCGAGCACGGCTGAAAGACGGTCGGGATCCAGCCCGGTCGCGCGCCCTACCCGGCGAGCCTCGAGCGGCTCCCCCTCGTGTGCCGACAGGAACGCCACTGTCTCTCGGACCGCGCGGGCGGTATCGCGGTCGTCAGGCAGCGCGGCGATGGCCCCTCTCAGCCCCACGACCGATCCACCCCCCCACCCGCGACCTGTGTCAGGCCCGGTCCTGCGCGATCTCCACCCGGTTCTTGCCCGCCCGCTTGGCGCGATACATGGCTGCGTCCGCACTCTCAAGAAGCTCGAGTGCGCTACCGGCATCGCGCGGATACGCCGCCACCCCCACGGAGACGGTCCGGCCAACGGTGCCCGTGTCCTCGATGAGGAACCCTCGCTGTTCCACGTCCTCGCGGATGCGATGAGCGACCGCGGCTGCGCCGTCCCGGTCGGTCTCGGGGAGCACCACGACGAACTCCTCGCCCCCGTATCGAGCAGCGATATCCATCTCTCGCAGGCTCGCCCTGATGATCGACGACACGGCCTTGAGGACATCGTCGCCCCGCACGTGGCCGAAGGAGTCGTTGAACTCCTTGAAGTCATCGATGTCGAGCATGATCAGCGACATGGGATGGCCGAATCGCGACGAGCGCTTGAACTCCTCTTCGAGCCGCTGCTGGAAGTGCCCGTGGTTGTACAGCTCCGTGAGCCGGTCTGTGACCGACAGACGCTCGAGTTCACCGTGCAGCAGAGCGTTCTGAAGCGACAGCGACGACTGGTTGCCGAGTACCTGGAGCCGCTCCATCTCCGGGCCACTGAGCTCACGGTGCGTCGAGGACGCCATGACCAGCACGCCGAAGACATGCTCCCCGGCGCGCAATGGCACGGCTGCCTGGCTGATGATCTCGGCCGGGTCCACGACCCAGTCAGCGGCCGCTCCTGAATGATCGACCAGTTCGTGCTGGACCGTGCCCTCACGGAAGGCCCAGCCGAGCACCGTCTCGGAGACAGGAACCACTCGACGAAACGCACTCTCCGGCCGTCCCTGGCTCGCGCGAAGGTGCAGGGTCCAGTCATCCCGGCGGAACAGGTAGACGCAACTGATCTCGGCGCCGAGGATGCCGTTGCAGCCATCGACCATCAGCGAGCACACATCCTCCACCGAAGTGAAGCTGGTGAGCGCCTTGAAGAACTCGTGCGTGAAGAAGATCTCAGCCAGCCGGCTCTCCAGCTCCTCGTTGGCGCGCTCGAGCGCCTCCTTCGAGGACTGCAGGCGTCGCTCGTGGCTTCGGATCTTGTCGTAGGCCACCTGCAGCTCGACGAACAGCTTCTCCTGCTCGTCGCCGCGCTTCTTCGCGACAAGCAGGTCCCAGATCAGCTCGGAGCCCACGCCGGAGATCGCACCGACGTGGGACGGCCGCTGAAGCTCCAACTCGGTCGCAACGCGCGGGTCGTCGGACATGTCCACTATCAAGTGCAGCCCAGGAACCTGGAAGACCTCGGTGAGGTCATCGGTGGCGTAGACGCCGAGATCACCGGCGAGCCGATGCGTCGCGGAGTCAGTGGGGGCGCAGACCGCGGCGACTTGGACGCTGTCCAACTCGCTCATGAGCCGCAGCAGCGAACCCGCGCGCGGCCCCGACCCCACGACCGCCAGCGTGACCTTCCCGCCGGAGGCCTGCCGGGCCGCAGCCCCCTCTATGCCATCCATCAGCGTCAACGTGCCGTCCCATCCCGATTCAGAGTTTGCGTACTCCGAACTGGTAGCTCCGGACATAGAACTCGCCCGTCTGAAGCACGAGCTCGACCGTTCGAGCGTACGCATCACCCGTATCTTCGGCCACCAGGCGCACGGACGTGAGCTCAAGCTGCCTGCGAACCTCTACGAGATTGCGTTCTCCAACTCCCCCGACCGAGGCCTCCCCGCGAAACATCGCAGCCCCGCCGGCAAGCTTCGCTTCGAGCCGCCGCCGCAACGAGCCCGCGTCGACCAACTGCTGGACCAGGTTGGGCACCGCCCAATCGGCGAAACGGCCGAGGAGGTCGGCGTCGTCGCCCGAGGTTCCGCTCGAGACCGTCGGCAGCATGATGTGCGCGAGCCCGCCGCGACGCGATACCGGGTCGTAGACCGCAACTCCGACGCAGCTTCCAAGTGCCGGCGTGAGCAGCCGCTTGGGCGCCTCAGCGACCGCGACCTGCCCGATGCCGACCTCGATGAGATCGGGGTCTTGAGCGAACAGCTCCGACATGTCGGTCTCAGGTCTCACGCGGCGCTCAGACCATGCCTATGCGCCCGAGGATCACGGAGAGGCTCCGCGAGTCGGGAACGAAGAACAGTGCCGCGTCGACCGCCGCGCCTTCGTCGATGAACGACGTCCGGACCAGAACCGCCTCGGTCGCGGTCACCCCGACCTCGCTGATGACCGCCTCCAGCAGCGCGCCCGCCATATCGAAGGCCATCGAGGCGTCCGACGGCAGAACATCAAGGTCGGCCATACGAGCGATGGCCGCCAGATAGGCTGATATCAGGATGGAGGCGACATGTCGCAGCAGCGCCTCCTCCTCGTGGCCGACGGACGCGGTCGTGCCGGGAGTACGCCCGTGCATGAGGTCCGCAAGCGCCAATGCGGCGGTGCTGTCGGCCATGAACAGGATGCCGCCACCGATGTCCCCGAGCATCCTCGAGTACACGGCTCCGACGAGTCGCTCGGGGCCGCCGAACATGTGCGGCACGTCTGACAGCCTGACGATCTCGATCCTCGGCACTTCGAGATTGATCGGCCTGTCCACGAGCTGCGAAAGGGCAGTGGCTGCGTGTCCGGCGCCGATGCCGCCGACTTCGCGCAGCGCGTCCAGTTGAAGGTCGCTCAGTTCATCGAGTCTCATGTCCAGCCTCCGTCGCAGTGAAGATCGTCCTCGGGTCCAAGATGAGCGTGACGCGTCCATCACCGAGGATGGTCGCTCCCGAGAAACCGCGCGTCTCGCGGAACAGCTTCGAGAGCGGTTTGACCACGATCTCGGTGCGCCCGGCAAGTGAGTCGACATGAAGGGCGTTGAGCTCATCCCCGTGCTGGACCAGCACGATGCTCGAACGCGGCGCGGGCAGCGCACAGCGATCCTCATCGAACAGTATCGCGTCGAGACGATGGAGCGTCACGACCGTCCCGTCACGCAGAATGACGACCGGTGCACCGTCGATCGTGTCGATCCTGACATCCTCGGCCAGGAAGACTTCTTCGACCGAGGACAACGGAAGTGCGAAGGATTGCCCTTTTGACACGACGAGCAGCGCCTGCACGATCGCCAATGTCAGGGGCAATCGCAGGATGAAGTCGCTCCCCCGCCCGACCTCGGAGCGGACCTGCAACGTCCCTCCGAGGTGTTCGATCTTGCCCTTGACCACATCCATGCCCACACCACGGCCGGACACCTTGGTGGTCTGCTCTGCAGTGGAGAAGCCGGGCAGGCACGTGAACAGCAGGATGTCGCCCGGCTCGTAGTCGGCTCGCTCCCCATCCGAGACAAGCCCACGCTCGACCGCCTTGCGCCAGACATGTTCGGTATCGATGCCCTTACCGTCGTCGCTCACCTCGATCGCAACGTGGTCGCGCTCGCGCATCGCCGAGAGCGAGATCCGACCGCGAGCGCTCTTGCCTGCAGCGGCCCGCTTGTCGGAGGACTCGATGCCGTGGTCGATACTGTTACGCAGGAGGTGGACGAGCGGATCGCCGATCTCATCGAGCACCGTGCGGTCGAGCTCGATGTCGAGTCCGTTCATCACGAAGTCGATGTCCTTGCCAAGATCCACCGCCAGGTCGCGTACCATGCGCGGGAACCGGTTGAAGATGTTGCCGACCGGAACCATGCGCGTCTGCATCACTTCGTACTGCAGATCGGTCGATATGCGCTGCAGCTCGTCGACGGTCTCCGTCAGCTCGGGGTCACTACGCTCCTCGGAGATCCGCTCGAGGCGAGAACGCAAGATCACGAGCTCGCCGACCAGGTCGACGAGGGTGTCGAGATGGCCGATCGAGACACGCACCGTTTGAGTCTCGGAGAGCTTCGGCAGCGCCTTCGTCTTGCGGCTCGGAGCAGGCGCCTGAAGGTCTGTTGCGGGACTGTCAGCCTCCACATCCGGCGGAGCTGCGGCCTCGAAAGGCGTGACCGTGGCTCGTGCCACCTCGGTCACGTGCTCGGCCGCATCCGCCATCGCCTCCGGCTGTGCCCCGCTCGCCAGCACGACCTCGAAGTCCAGGTCGAACTTCTCGTCCTCGATGTCGCGGGCGGATGGATGCGTCTCGATGACCCGGCCCATGTGTGACAGCCGCTTGATCACCATGTAGGCGCGGACCGCCTTGAGGACGCAGGACTGCTCGAGGGTGACTGAGACAACCCAGGCACGCTCGCCATCCTGGAGTGCGACGCCCGCTTGGGGCTCCGCGGGCTCGAGCGCCACACCCGCGTTACCCTCCCTCATCTGCTCGATCAGGGCGATGAGCTCCCCAGGATCGCACTGCGTGCCCCCGGCCGACTCGTCATCGATGAGGTCTCGCACAAAGTCGACCGCGACGAGCATCAGCTCGATGAGGGGGGTGTCGACCGCCCGCTCACCCTTCCTGATGCGATCCATCAGGCCTTCCATCTTGTGAGTGAGCTCAGCCGTCCGCTCATAGCCCATCGCGGCGGCCATCCCCTTGAGGGAGTGGGCGCCCCTGAAGATGACCTCGACAGGCCCGGTGTCGACAGGGTTGGACTCGAGGGCGAGCAAGCCATCTGTTATCTGCTGGATGTACTCCCCGCTCTCGGCAAGGAACACCGCTTTGTACTGGTCCATGTCGCCCACGTCAGGATGCCCCCTCTGACCGCGACCGGATCGCTCGGCGCAGTTCGGCTGCCACGAGGCCGACCGGCACGGCACGGACTTGAGCGCCAAGGCGCATCACGGCGCCGGGCATCCCCCACACGACACTGGTGGCTTCGTCTTGCACGACGACCTCGCCACCGGCCTGGCGAACTGCGAGGGCTCCCTGCGCTCCGTCGGAACCCATCCCCGTGAGGACTGCGCACACCGCGTGCGTGCCGAAGGACCGTGCGACGCTCTCGAGCAGCGGGTCGGCTGCGGGGCGGACACCATGCATCGGCGCGGAGTCAGAGAGTACGACCCGTGCCTCCGAACCGACGCGTTCCACCAGCATGTGAGCTCCATAGGGGGCGATGTAGCCACGACCCGGCTCCAACAGTTCACCATCGACTGCTTCTGCGACCCCGATCTCGCCAACCGCCGACAGCCGCTTCGCGAGCGATGCCGAGAAACCCTGCGGAAGGTGCTGGACGATGAGGTATGCGGCGGGAAGCGAGGCGCTCAAACCCGTGAAGACGCGCTCGAGCGCCGGCGGGCCCCCGGTCGATGCCGCGATCGCCACCGCGACCGCGAGGTTGTCCGCTCGCGCCACGTCCGACGATGCGTCGAGGGGTGGCGCGGTGGCGACGTCCACATCCGCAAGCGCCACTGAGGTCGCGTCCGGCGAGATCCGGTACGCCGTCTTGATCTTCTTGAGTAGATGGTCGGTGAGCTCCGTGATAGAGCTCGCCATCCCGGCATGCGGCTTGTGCATGAAGTCGACGGCGCCCAATGAGAGTGCTCGATACGTCGTGTCAGAGTCATCGAGCGACGAAAGCATCACGACGCGCGCATCGGAGTGCTTCCGGATATGCGGGAGCGCCTCGAGTCCCGTCAGCTCGGGCATCTCGATGTCGAGCGTGATCACGTCTGGTGACAGCTGCCGAGCCTTTTCGATCGCCTCGACGCCGTTCTTCGCGGTCCCGACGATGTCGATCCTCGGGTCCATCGACAGCGCGCGCGTCAGCATCTGCCTGATCAGCGCGGAATCATCGACGACGAGGACTCTGATCGTCAGGGGCATGTTCGGCTACCCTCTGCCGCTCAGTCCGACTGGGGCTGCAGGCACTTCTTGACCGTCTCAAGCACCTTCGTCGGCTGGAACGGCTTGACCAGGAAGTCCAGCGCTCCGGCCTCGAGCGCCTCTACGATCATCTTCTGCTGCCCCATCGCGCTGACCATCAGAACGCGAGCCGCTGCATCCTGCTCGCGGATCGCTCGCAGCGCCGAGATCCCGTCGAGCTCAGGCATCGTGATGTCCATGGTGACGAGATCCGGCTGTATCTCGCGGTACTTCTCGACCGCGTCCCGACCGTTGACGGCCTCATGGATGACGTAGCCCTCTTTGGCGAGGATGTCGCGGATCATCATCCGCATGAATGCAGCATCGTCGACGACGAGGATGGTCCTAGACATCGTCGCTCCCTTCGTCATCGCTTGTGAGAGCGCCCGCGTACTCAGAGCGCGGGACCGCTTGGTCGAGATCGACGAGTATCACCAGCGAGCCATCGCGCTCGACAACGCCGGTGAAGGCGCGCTGCGTCTCGATGCTCAGAACGCCCTCAGGGACAGGCCGGACTTCCTCGGCGGGCAGCTCGGCCACCTCGCTCGCAGAGTCCACGGCAAGCCCGACCGGCCCTGCGGCCCCCTCGGCCACGACGATGCGTGAGCCAGGGGTCGGGGCGAACGGGGTCGCGCTGAAGCGTAGCCTCAAGTCGACCACGGGTATCACGCGCCCCCTCAGGTTGATCACGCCGAGCACACCCTGCGGGGCACGGGGAACCGGGGTCGCCTGCTCGTAACGGATGATGCTGTTGACAGCCGTGACCGGCAGCCCGTACTCCTCGGCGCCGATCCGGAAGATGACGTATCTGTTGTCCAGCCCGTTTCCCACAGTCGCCCCTAGTCGACCTTGAAGCGGTGGACGGTCTCGTCCAAACGCTGGGCCATGTCGGCGAGGTCCTGCGACGAAGCTGTGATCTCCTCCATGCAGGCCGTCTGCTCTTCAGCGGCCGCAGCGGTCTCCTCGGCCGAGGCCGCGTTCTCCTCGACGACCGCCGCGATCTCGTGCATGGCGCGGTCCACCTCGGCGGTCCGCTGCGCCTGCTCGTTCATCGACTGCGCGATCCCGGCTGCCAGCTCGCTCGTGCGGCTGACCGCCTCGGTTATCGAGCGCAATGCCTCGCTCGAGCGCGCAACGACTTCGCTGCCGACCTCGACCTCGCGCGTGCCGACCTCCATGTACCGCACCGCCTTCGCGGTCTCGGCCTGGACCTCCTTGATGAGTTCGCCGATGCGCTCCGCGGCCTGGCCCGAACCTTCGGCGAGTTTGCGGACCTCCTCGGCGACGACCGAGAACCCTCTACCGGACTCGCCGGCGCGCGCCGCCTCGATCGCGGCGTTGAGTGACAACAGGTTGGTTTGATCAGCGATCCCGGTGATGACGTCGACGATGCCGCCGATCTGTTCGCTGCGCCGACCGAGGACCTCGACCGACTCGGCGAGCGTCTCGATGGCCTGCTGCACCTCACCGATCTTGAGGATCGCCTGATTGGAGGCCTCCTCACCGCGCGCCGCGACCTCGGCGGCCTGCTTGCTGGTGGTGGATGCCTCCGAAGCCTTCTCGGCGACTCGTTCGGTGGTCTGAGCGATAAGCGCCATGGAGCGGCTGGTCTCGTCGACCTTGCGGGACTGAAGCTCGGCGCCGTGGGCGATCTGCTGGACAGAGGATGAGATCTCGATGGTCGAGGAGTTGATCTCCTGCGACGAGGCGGAGAGCTGGGCGGCAGCGGCAGATACCGACTCCGCGCTCCGCCTGACCTGATCGGCGATTCCCGCAAGGGAACCGATGAGCCCGTTGCACTCCGTGGCCAGCAAACCGATCTCGTCGTTGCGCCTGACCTCGGCGCGAACGAGCAGGTCGCCGTTACCGGCCTCGACCATGATGGCGCCCAAGTCCCGCAGCGGCCGCAGGATGCGGTCCTTGAACTGCCAGCGCCACAGCAGTGTGCCAGGGACGCCGCACACCATCATCATCACCGCGCCGACGACCATGACCGGCAGCATCTGTGCGAGCGTCAGATTCAGGTACCACCACGCGAACACGGCGGTGACCCCAAGCCCGAGCGCAACAGCCGGGCCGATGGTCATCCAGGTCAGAAGCGTGAACCACACCGACAGGCCCCGCTTCAGCGTGCTGTCCCGGTGCTGCACCACCATAGTGGCTTCCCCTCACTTCCCGAGCGAACCGCGCCTCATGCGGCTCGCATCCATCCCTTACGCCCTGGCGGGCCTGCGGTATATCCGCTCCTTGCCGTCGATCGGCTCAAGCGCCGCTGCGGCGTCGGGCGACAGCTTCTCACTGCGACCCAGGACCAGGTATCCCCCTCTGGCCAGCGACGCCTGGAAGTTTCGCAGCACGCGCGCCTGCTGGTCCCGGTCGAAGTAGATGAACACGTTCCTACAGACGATCAGGTCGACCACGCGCAACGGCGGTTCGTCGAACAGGTTGAACTCCGAGAAGCGAACGTGGTCGCGCACGTGCGGCGCGATCTCGAAGTGCTCCCGATCCAACACCCGCACGAATCGTACCTGATAACCGGGCGGGATGCGCCTGAGTTTCGTCGAATCGTAGACTCCTTTGCGGGCGGTCTCGAGCGCACGTGGGTCGAGATCCGTGGCTGTGACCGACAACAGGAACCTTCTGGCGTCATCGCCGAGAAGATCGAGCATCAGCATCGCGAGCGAGTAGGGCTCCTCACCCGTGGCACATCCAGCGGACCAGATGCGGATGGTGCGGTTACGCCCCTCACGCTTCGCCGCAATCAGAGGTTTGAGCACGTTGACACGCAGCGAGTCCCAGACGACCTTGTCGCGGAAGAACTCGGTGACGTTGATCGTCAGTGTGTTCATGAGGCTGTCGTACTCGCCGGGATCCTGATCGAGCCGGTCAGCGTACTGTCGGTATGAATGCAGCTCGAGCACGCGCATGCGCGCGGCGAGCCGACGCTCGAGATAGGGCCGCCTGTACTGCCCCAAGTCGATTCCGCGCTCTTCGTTGATCTTGTTGACGAGCTTGTCGAGGTTGCCGCGGAACACCTCCGCGGAAGCAGTCTCGCCCAATCGAGCATCCCCCATCCGGGCGCCCTGTGAAGTGACTAACAGGGGCGCGCCCCTTATAATACTCGTCCAAGAGCCACCCCGTCGTCCCGTTAGGAACAAACGTGCAGGCACCGAGCACAGCACAGCGCGTCCTCACCGTACTCATCGCGACGCTGCTCCTTGTCCTGTCCGCCTCGATGGCCTGGGCGGCCGTGTACGACTTCGAGTCGCGCGCCGTCGTGCCCCAGGGTGTGTCGGTAGCGGGCACAGACCTCTCCGGGATGACGCTCGAGCAAGCGCGCGACGCGATCGAGGAGGCCGTCTCGGCCCCGGTCTTGCGCGAGGTCACCGTCGTCGCAAGCGGCACCGAGTTCACCTTCGACCCCAAGGGCGCCGTCACCGTCGACGTCGACGCGATGCTCGCCGACGCGCTGCAGCCCCGTCGGCAGGCGCCGTTCGTGGCCCGTGTCCGGCACGACGTCGGCACCCTCCCGCTTCCCGCCGAGGTCGAGCCGCAGTTCAGCGTTGACGCCAGCGAGGTCGCGCGATTTGTGACAGGCGTGGCGAACGAGGTGGATACCGCCTCGGTCGACGCATCACTGGCCGTCGTGGTCAACAAGGTCAAGTTGACCAAGTCCCAGGTGGGCAAGCAGGTGGACAAGAAGAAGGCCGCCGCTGCAATCATCGCGGCGTTCTCGACCGAAGAGGCGCTCGCTGGCGGCGAGCGTGAGGTCGAGGTGCCGGTCAAGGCGATCAAGCCCAAGGTCCACGAGTCCACCTTCGGCAAGACCATCGTGGTCGACCTCTCGGAGCGCCGCATCCGGCTGTTCAAGGGCGACAAGATAGAGAAGACCTACCCGTGCGCCATCGGCCGGGCGCCGTACTACACCCCCAAGGGCGAGTGGGAGATCACTCAGAAGCGGTTCCGCCCGACCTGGGTGAACCCGGCGCCGAACGGCTGGGGCGCAGACATGCCGGCCAGCATCCCGCCCGGCCCGAGCAACCCCCTCGGCACGCGCGCCATCAACCTGAGCGCTCCCGGCATCCGCTTCCACGGCACCAACAACATCGGGTCGGTCGGCACCGCGGCCAGCCACGGCTGCATGCGGATGTACCGCAGCGACATCGAGGATCTCTTCGAGCGCGTCGAAGTCGGGATGAAGGTCTACATCGTCAAGTAAGCTACGGCCGCGAGTACGTGTGTGCGACCCCGCCGGTGTGACACCCGTTGGTGCAGGTTCCACCGTTCGCGCCGTGCACCCATCCGACATCCGCTCGCATGAGGTGCTCCCTGGGCGCACCGTGGCTCGCGTGGCATCCCTCGCAGCCGATCTCTCTGTCCTGCACGTGGAACGAGTGCAGCGCGGGACGGGCCACGATATCCGCGTCGTAGAACAGGCTCGTGGATCCGGGGTTCGCCGGCCCGTCGAGAGTGCCTGTCAGATAGACCTCCGGACGATGGCATCGGTAGCACAGCTGCGTGGTGGTCGCGGAGCTCACACCCACGAACGGCTGGTTCATGATGGGAGCAAAGGCCGACGTGTGGGGGCCGTCGGGCTGGGCCGCCGCAGAGTTGTTGTGGCAATCCACGCAGTAGAGGACGGAGTCGTTGGACCACGCCGGAGTCGCCGTGGAGAACGAGCCGGCGGTGGCCTGCGAGGCAGACTGGGTCGCCTCGATCGCGTGCACCGATGCAAGTCGCGTGTCGAACTCCGAGGCGATGTCACGGCTGGCAACCGATGACGACCACGAGCTGTGGCACTTGAAGCAGAGTTCGTACTCTCTTTCGATTCCGCGCTTCTCAGTCAACGTGATCGAACCCAGCGGGGCGTTGAGGACTGACACGCCCCAGGTCCCGCGGATCTCGCCATACGCCAGCGGAGCTGCGGCGGGCGTCGCGGTCGACTCGTGCGCGTTGTGGCAGTCGACGCAATCGACGTGACGGGGCGTGAACAGCGCGGACTCGGTGGAGACGTGCGCTGAAGCGACCGCTCCCGCCGCATGCCGAGAAGGACCGAGGTCGCCGAGCTGGGCGACGGCGATCCACGCGTCGGAAAAGGCTCCCGACCCGGCCGACTCCGCACCGGACGCACTGAGCAGCGAGGTCGAACCCGCGCCTACGGCAAGCGTGGCGTTGTCGCTGGCCACCCGGACCACGTAGACGCCGGGCGGCTGCGCAGACGCGGACTGCGATCGCTGCCCGCCGCCAGCGACAACGACCTGGGGCCTGCCCGCTCCCTCAAGGTCGCCGATCGCGATCGCGCTGGGGTTGAACCAGTTGTTGGGGCTCTTTACCTGCAGGGAAGTGAACGAGCCGCCGCCGGCGTTTTGGCGGAAGACGTGGACCTTCGAGTTTCCGTTCGCGGGCTGGTCGCGCACGATGACGACCTCTGCTCCACTCGTACCGGCAGGGGTCACCGACGTGAGGATGTTGCCGACGGCCGTACTCACGGCTCGCTGTGCAGGCGTCGCCGTGTCACTCAGCGTCGCGATCTCCGACCCTGCAGCGTTGAACACGGAGCCCAAGGTCTGGGTCTCGCCGTTGTTGGCGATCACGATCTCGCCAAGCCCATCCCCGGTCAGGTCCCCGACCGACGGGCCGAGGGGCAACAGACGCGTGGCGTACGGACCGCCGACCGCCAGGCTTCCTGATGTACCGGTGACGATCGACAGCGCGTTGGGCGCGTTCGACGTGATCGCGAGTTCGTCGAGCGCCGAACCGCTGACATCGCCCGCAGCGATGCCGGTCACGGTTCCCGTGACCACCACGCTGTCAACCAGCGCGAATGCAGCACCGTTGTAGCGGTACGCCCGCACGGTGTTGCCGGTGACGGCGACCAGCTCGGGGCGCCCTCCGACGTCGGCGAGAACGTCTGCCGCGACCATGTAGTCGGCTGCGGCCAGCAGGGCCACATCGCCGGGATCGGGCACGAGGCCCGAGAGTGCCGAGAAGCCCATGACCGTGACGCTCGGGACGCCGGAACGGGCGGCCAGCAGCTCGGTCACGCCATCACCATCGATGTCGGCGGCCGCTACAGGCCCGACGCGTCCCTGCAGGAACTCCCGGGGCGACGCGATGACAGCGGGAGCCGTGGTCGGACGAGACCACACCTGCAGTCTGGCCGCGCCGACCGTCGAGGTCGTTGCGCTGAACCCCGTGACCAACTCCAAGACGCCCGCAGGCGGAGTCGGGTCGATCGACGCCATGTCCGTTGCCACCGTCGAGCCGATTCCGTGGCAGCCGTAGCACAGCGGCTTGCCCTCGACCTCGAGGAGTCTGGCCACCGGAGTGCCGCTAGCAGTCCCGCTGCCCATCGGGTTGTGGCAGTTCTGGCACTCGCCCGCCTTGCGAGAGGTCTCAGCCGAGCCGGTCGGCAGGCGCGAGATCCACTCGCCGGTGACGACGACCGTCTCGGCCGAGGATGCGTGTCCCCCGGTCTGGTAAGTCGTGTAGCCGGGGTAGGTCGCTGAGGCATCGGGGTGACACCCCGCACACAAACGACGGTCGTTCGCAGGAACCGCGAACGTAGCGGGCGCAGAGGGCGTCTCGAGCATGGAGACGATGAGTGGCCGGTTCGCCGAACCGTGCGGCGCGTGACAAGCACTACACACGATCCCGGTCCCCGAGGCCGTGGGTGTCACGTCGGAGTGACCGGTCAGCTCGAATACCGAGAGCCCGTCGAACCTGTCAGTGGCTCGGTCGGGGTGACACGTCCCGCAGTACTCGTTGCCGGCATACACCGCCGTGGTGGTGATCCGCGCACGCAACAGCGCCGCTGGTGGCGTCCCAGACGCGTCGCGCTCGCTGCCGTGCGAGTCATGACAGTCACTGCATTGCTTCGGGCTCGGGCCGTAGGGAGAGGCGGTCGGAGCGACCGAATGGCCGGCGCCCTCGAAGAACTGGGCCTGGACGTCGATCGACGCACCGAGCGCGCCGATACCGTGACACGTGTAGCACAGCTCGGTGTCGCCAGAGTCGCCGGAGAAGGTGCCGACGGTCAGGGCGGTGAAGGTGGTGCCGTTCCGATCGGTCCCCGTGATGCCTGATGCAGAGGTGTGGGTCCGGTGACAGATGGTGCAGGCGTCGGTGTCGACAGTCTCAGGAACGTGAGGCACGAGAGCCCATGAGGCGGCAGGGGACCACAAGAGGCAGCACAGAGCCAAGGCTGCCGCACGCGCGACAACCGTGGCTGTCCCCCACCTGGACACTCCACTGAGTGGCAACACGATCCGGTGACAGGCTCCATTCCTGACCGACCGCCCGAAGCACGGGCTCAGCGGCGGGTATTCGCCACCGTTCAGCAGTCTATTCTACGCGCTGACGAGCGGCTTCGCACGCGTGCCGTCGCCAAAGCGACACCGCCGACGTGGCTACTTGAGCGCGGCGGCGATCGAGGTCTTGACCGAGTCGGAGACGCTCGCGGTTCCCCCGAGCACCGTGACGCTCCGAACCCCGGCTTTATTCACACCCAGCCAGGACTTCGTGGGGGCCGAGAGTACCGTCGATGTCGTGAAGAGCATGACGCCGCCCTTCTTGCCGAACAGCGCGCCTCCCGTCAAGGCGTCTGGCAGCGCGGATGCGACACCGACCGAGGTCGGGCCCATGCCGAGCGCCAGCCCCTGCGTCGAGATCTCCGCGGCTGCGGCGTAGCGGTCCGCCTTGGTGGCAAGCCTCTTCGACGCCTTGACCTGGGAGTACACCCTGGCAGACACGAATGTCGGTGAACTGACGACGTAACGGTTCGTCTTGGTCGCTAGCGGCCCTGACGCAAGTGCGTTACCGACGCACGCCGGAACAGATCCTGCCTTCACGCCGAGCATCGGCATAGTACGCGAGAAGGCGATGGGGCTGGCGGCGAGCGCGTCGTAGAAGGCTGACGGGTTCTCAGCGTTGATGATCAGCACCCCGTTGACCGCGCCGATGCCCTTGCGCGAAACGATCCTGTTGGCGATCGTGACGGTCACGGCATAGCGGTCTGCGCCCGAGAGCCTGTCCTTGGTCGCCGAGACGCCCGGAATCGCGCGTATCTCGTTCCAGCGGGCATCAGGTACGCTCGCGGGCCCACCCACGATGTGCACGCTCAGTGTCTTCCCGGCGGCCTTGCGCGCGGCAGCCACCTGCGTCAGATAGGACCGGGTGGCCGCTGGCAGTCGAGCCGCCTGCGTCAGCACGACCGGAGCATCGTAAGCTCCCGCGAGCCCGGCCGCGGCAAGAGGGTCGGCCTCTTTGCCCGTCTCGCCATTCGCGATGATCACGTCGGTCACCGCCGACGGCGTGGGCCATCCCGTACGTGCGATGCCCACCGCAACGGCGTAGCGATCCGAACCCGAGATGCGACCCACAGTTGCCACCGGTGAGACGACGGGGGGCACCGTCACCGTCACCCCACCCGAGGTCCGGTTGCCCTGACGGTCCTCGGCCGCGTAGCTCAACCAGCCTGTAGTGGTCGTGGTCACGGTGGCAGTAGCGGCCGTCACGGTCACCGTCGCGGCGTCCCCGAATCGGTACGCGATGTGCCTGATGCCCGAGCCCGTGTCGGCCGCCGTGAGGGTGACGGTGGCGGTCCCCGGCTGGCTCGCGACGTCATGAGTGATTACTGGCACGATCGTGTCCGTGACGCGGAAACTGGCGGTCGCGGAACTCACGAGCCCGGAGGCATCGGTCGCCCACGCCTTCACGCTGCGACTCTGTTCCGACGAAGGGCCGACCGCGAGAGACAGCGTTGTCGCCGGGACCGATGGGGAGACTGAGACGGTCGTTACGGCTCCGCCATCAAGGGCATACGAGAGCCACCGTACACCGAACCCGGTGTCTGTAGCGGAGATGCTGACCGTCACGGTGTTGTCGCCCGAGGGTGCAGACACGCCGATGAGTGGCGCGGCGCCGTCAGCGATTCCGAATGCGACGACTCCGGGCGATCCCGTGTTGCCGGCCACGTCAGTGGCCCAGAACGAGAGTCCGTGCGGGCCGGAGCCGGTGACGGTGACTGTGGCTGCGACACCTGCCACGGTCTGCGTCGCGCCGTCGTCCACGCGCCACGACAAGCTTGCCGCCCCGGACCCGGAGTCGATCGCCGTGAGCCTGATGGTCGCCGTGTCTGCGTACGACCCAAGTGCATCGGTGGTCACCGTGGGCGGTATCGAATCAGTGACCGAAAAGGCCTTCGTCGTGATCGCGGACCAGTTCCCTGCGACATCACGCGCGCGATATCGGATGGTGCGTGCTCCGTACGACGTGGTCGTCGCGGAGGCGGTAGCGCCGGCAACAGTGACCGTGGTCGAGTTGTCGAATCGGTACTCGATCGAGTGGGCTCCCGACCCATTCGGCGTGTCAATCGCGGTGATCGAGATCGTCGCGGTATCGGAGTAGCTCGCATCCACAGTTCCACTGACTCCAGGCGCAACCGAGTCGGTGATGGAGAAGATCGCCTGTTGGGCCGGAGAGGCCGAACCTGCGGTGTCCGCGGCCCAGAAGGTCAGAGTGTGGGCGCCATAACCAACGACGGTCACCGTCGCGGCAGCGCCGGCGATGGTCTGGGTCGCGCCGCCGTCGACGCGCCACGAGACGCTGGCCACACCGGAGCCGGCATCGGTCGCCGTCACCCTGATGGTCGCGGTGTCGGCGTACGAAGCGAGTGCATCGCTCATCACTACCGGCGGGGTGGCGTCAGTGACCGAGAACGCCTTGGCCACAACCGACGACCAGTTGCCTGCGGCATCACGCGCGCGATACGAGATCGTGCGCGGCCCGAACGAGGAAGTCGTCGCCGTGGTGCTCGCCGCCGCGACGGTCACAGTCGTGGCATTGTCGAATCGATACTCGATGGTGCCGACGCCCGTACCGCCTGGCGTGTCCACAGCCGAGATCGGAATCGACGCGGTCCCGTCATAGCTGGCCGCCACCGTCGCATTGATGCTGGGCGCGATCGTGTCGGTGATCGTGAACGCCCTGCTAACCGCCGCGCTCCAATTTCCCGCGACATCCCGTGCGCGGTAGCTGATGGTGCGCGCTCCCGCGGCGGTGGATGAGACGGTCGTGGTCGTGGACGCCACCGTCTGCGTAGTCCCGTTGTCAAGACGATACTCGATCGCGGCTGCGCCAGATCCTCCAGGGGTGTCACTCGCCGAGATCGGGATTGTCGCGGTGTTCGTGTAGCTCGCAGACACCGTCGCACTCACGCTCGGCGCGTTGGTGTCGTTGATCGCGAAGGGCTGCGTCACGGCTGCCGACCAGTTGCCTACGGAGTCTCGAGCGCGATACGTGATCGTGCGCGCGCCATAGGAGGAGGAGACGGCCGTCGCCGTGAGGCTTGGCACCCCGAATGCGTTGCTGGCGGTCTGGGTGGTCGAGTTATCGAAGCGATACTCGATGACGCGCGAACCGGAGCCGCCGGCGGTCTCGACCGCGGTGACCGGGATGGTCGCGGTGTTCGCATAGCTCGCACTGACAGATGCGCTCACCGCCGGAGGTAGCGAATCGGTGACCGAGAAGGCCTTCGATGCGGTCGCCGACCAGTTGCCGCTCACGTCCCGAGCGCGATACCACAGGGTACGCGGGCCATACGACGTCGTCGTCACCGTGACCGCCGCGCTCGCCACCGTCTGGGTCGTCCCGTTGTCCAGGCGATACTCGATCGAATGCACGCCCGACCCGCCCGGCGTGTCAACCGCGGACACCGGGACCGTCGCCGTGTTCGCGTAGCTCGCGCTCGCGGTCGCCGCAACCGAGGGTGCGATCGTGTCCGTCACCGTGAATCCCACGACAAGCGGTGTCGCCTGGTTGCCGGCAGCGTCGACCGCCGCCACCCGAAGCGTGTGAGGGCCGAACGCCGATGTGGCAACAGTGGCCTGCGCCGAAGCGACAGTCTGCGTTGCGCCTGAATCGAGGCGGTACGACAGCGAGGCGACACCGCGCCCGGAGTCCGACGCCGTCACCGAGACCGTTGCAGCGTTGGCATACGTCGCCACGGCGTTGGTGGCGAGTACCGGCGGCATGACATCCGGGGTGCCCGCCGTGACCGTTGCCAGTTCGCCGTATCCGGCACCCGTATCCATGTCCCACTCTTGGACCGCGTACTCATAGAGGGCGCCTACCGTCGGCGTGGAGTCCACCCAGCGCATCTCGGTAGCCCTCGTGGTGGTCAGCTCCTCCCAAGCCTCTTGTCCGACACGCGTGCGCCACACGCGGAAGGTGACTGGGCGCTCCTCGGTCGAAGTCTCATCCACGGCACGGTAGGACTTGAGCCAGTCGAGCGTGATGGTGTTGCTCGTGTTGGTGGCGGTCAGCGCGCGGACCGGGCCGTACTTGTAGCCGGACACGATGACGTTGTCGATCGCGGGACCCGACCCGGTCTGACTCACAAGCTCGATGCGATCGAAGAACTCGAACTCGACACGTGCCGCGTCACGCGAAAGCCGCACGACCTCTCCCTGATCCATGTCGCGGGTGCGCGTCGTCCACGTCGAAGCAAGAGGGATGGTGTAGGTGTCCGGTCCGTCCTCGAGCGCGCCGGTGGTCGAGTTCTGCCAGCGCACGACGAACGCGGGTGCGTCGTCCAAACCTCGCGACGTGTACAGATAGCGAAACGCCAGCTGCGAGCTGTAGTAGTCCTGAAGGACCGAGACCGTCAGCGTGGCCTCGCCTCGCGTGTACGCGGCGTATCCGGAGGTGTAGTTCCGGGTGCCCGAAGGGGTCGTCCGAGCGCACCACAGCGCGTTGGAGCCCAGAGCGCCCGGCACGCTCGGTGTGATACCCCACCACGCGGCCGCAGCAGGATCACCTGAGTACTGGATCGGCGCGATGGACCACGCGGGCTCGCCGGACTCGAACCCCCGCTGCGTGATCTGGGAGGGAGCGGATGGAGGTGGGGCGGCCAGCCCTGCGAGCGGCGACAGCAACGACGCCGCGACGCTCACGGCGAGCAGCACCATTCCCGAAACTGCTCTCAAGCGGAGCACGCCGACCCTCCGATACTAGGGCTTCTCAGGGAACGCCTTGGCAGCCGTCACGACAAGGCCCTTGCCATCGCCCGGCGTACCCGTCAACACGGTGCCGACGACCTCGAACACGTACCGGCCTCGCGTGTACACGACTACTGCAAAGCGCGTTCCATCGGTCCCGTAATAGCCGGTGACCCCGTCCACGGACACGCTTCCGCCATCGGCCGCGAAGGTGGTCTTGGTGTTCTTGGCGATGAAGTCCTTGGCGGCGGCCTCGCTACCCATGTCATAGACGGTCCACAGCAGGCGCGACACGGGACCTCCGGGAGTCTCAGGGGAGCCTGGGACGTTCGCTGAGTCCTTCGCGCTTTGCCTCGCGCCGAGTTCGAAGCCCGCCATCTTGGCCGGCAGCAGCTTCGACATCGGAGAGATCGGCTTCGTGAACACACCGGGGTCGACGGGCACCGGCGTCGTGGTGGGCGACCCTCCCCCGTCAGGATCCGTAGCGGGCTCCTCTGCGTCACCGACGATGCGGTCAAGCTCATCTTGTGCCGCGGTGTTCGAGGGGTCGAGTTGAACCGCGACGCGCAACTGGGCTACCGCTGCGGTCGTATCGCCGGATGCGATCAGCTCCTGGGCCTTCGAATAGGCCTCTTGCGACTGCTGGCTCGCCGGCCTCTCGACAACGACCTCGGGGTCGGCGCCGGAGCCGCTGAACGCCGCGAACAACGTGATCGCCACGGCGAGCACGACGACGCTGGCCGCACCGGAAACCACTGCCGGCCTACGCCACCAGCGCGTCACCGTTCTCTGCTCGCCGGCGCCCACGATCAGCCCTGCGCCTCGGCAACGGCCGCCTCTGCATCAGCGACCTCAAGCATGCGCCCCGCGTCCGCAGCCATCTCGACAGCGGCGGACGCGACATCAGTGAACAGCGCCACATTGTCACCGGCGAATGCGACGACTGGGGCCAACGCGTCGAGCACTCCGCTCGAGATCGGGTCGATGGACGCGGCAGCGACCCACTCCGCGACATACTCATGCTCGAGCTTGACCTCCGGCGCGCTCAGCTCGCGGAGGTGCGGGAAGCTCCATGACACATGCGTGCCGGTGCTGAACGCCTCCTCGATCTCCGGAGCCTGCCCGGGCTCGAGCGCGACAACCACCGTCGCCTGCCCGCGGAGCATCTCGCTCATCTCAGCCAGAGTGTCCACTATGCTCGCCCGCAGGTCGGCGGGGACAGCCGGCCAACTCTCGAAGCCGTCCCAGATCAATGCGATGTTGCTGAACCGGGCGCGCGCGAAACGGGCGAGGGCAAGCAGCGTCTTACGCGGCGCCTTCGTCACCCGGAACTCGTAGGCCATCGCATCGAGTCCGCGAAGCCGATAGACGTCGAGAGCACGCGCAATGACGGGCGACAGGTGCACCCGGGTGTATTCGATGAAGTAGTCGTACACGGGCGAGTCGGACGGAACCTGTTCGGCCTCCAAGGTCCCGCCTTCGAGTTGCTTGGCGGAGGAAAGCCTCTCAAGGACCTCAGCATCGAAGATCGTCGGCTCGATGGGGGCGCTGCCGATCGTCTCGTCGACCTCCGGCACAGAGACCGTCTCGTCGACGTCGGCGGGGAGCCTGTTGAGACGCGTATCGGGGGTACCCGACATCTCGGGGCGACGCTCATCGACCATCTCGCCGAAGATCGATGCCACAGAGGCCCGGGGATCGGCCGACAGACCAGTCAGAAGGTCGTTCAGACCTGCATCAAGTGCAGCTTGGTACGTGCCGAGCGAGGTATCGGGCGTCGCCAAGACCCGCTCGAGGTAGGCGGCAAGGGTCACGTCGAAGGAACGGTATGCGAGCCTCTCCCCGAGCGACAGCAGCGTGGCCCGCACCCGCCCGAGGCGCATGGTGAAGAACGGGATGTAGGCATGCAGCACGTTCATGCCCTCATCGAGCCCGAGACCGCGCTCCGCGGTCGCTATGGCTCTCAAGCAGTAGTACTCAGGGAACTCGTTGGACTTCTCCAGCAGAATCGGACCCGTCGTACCCGCATGCGTCGCCCGATCGATGGCGGCTCGGAGACGATTCGCCTCGGCAGCGATCGCAAGTCGCAGCGCAGGCGTATCGCGATCCCCTTCGACGGCGAAGGGGTTGGCGATGAGGCCCAAGGGGCGATAGCGATCAGCGTCGATGCTCTCGATCGGACCAGTCGTCACGTAGTGTCCGCCCTTTCCATCCAGGTGGCAGTCCGGAAACCCGAAGCCCGCGGTCATATTGTTTCACGTTCGGTCCTTGCGTGGGATGGGGGCCCCGGACCTGTTCGGTCCGAGACCCCCACTCCCTCACGCATCGGTCACGATGCGTGCGACATGCTCGCTTGCGCTACTTGTTGTGGCAGCGCTCGCACACGCCGCGGTTGTCGGCACGCAGGAGCGCGCTCGAACCGACCGGGACGGTGCCGCCCGGGACGCCAGCCACGCCGCCGGCCTTGTCAGGATCGACGCCAGCGATGTTGTCGCGAACCGGGATCCAGTTGGTACCGCTCTGCTCGAGGTGAGCAGCGGCCCAGCCGGTCATGTCAGCCGACGAACCATGCGCGCGGTGGCAGGTCAGGCAGCCGACGACGTTCTGGTACGGATCGCCCGAGCCGGAGAGATTCTCCTCGAGCGGAATCCAGTACTGGTCGAACAGCACGGCCTCGTTGAGGCTCTGGCCCGCGACCGGCTTGCCAGCGGTGACAGGCATGTCGACCGGGTGGCGGTGACGAGTCTGCGTACCGACTCCGCCGCCGCCCTCGTACGCGCCGTAGTTGGCGGCACTGCTGCGATCGTTGTAGCCGGTGTGGCAGCCCGAGCACCAGACCGACATCGACTTCTCGGCGGTGATGCCATCAGCGAAGGTGGCATAGCGCGGAGTCGTGTAGTCCGGGAAGTACGTCGACATCTGCGACGCGCCGGCCTCATGCTTCAGGAAGCCGTTCTGGGCGTAGCTGCCGCCCAAGGCGTTCGAGAGCGGGAAGCCCTGCTCGCCGGAGATGACGAACGTGTTCGGGGTCTCACCGTCAGCCTCGTAGCCACCGACCGTCTGGCCGTTGACCGAGCCCTTGAGCAGGCGGTAGTTCGAGGTGCCGTGCGGATCGTGGCAGCTCGTACAGGTCAGCGTGGTGGTGCTGAGCGCATTGCCGGCACCCCACAGCGGACCGACCTGCTCCATGGAGTGAGCGGAGGTCGCGTTCTTGTAGGCAACCGTCGCGCTGGCCTCCCACGTATACGGGTTCGGCATCGTGGAGAAGCCACCACCGTTGAGCGGCGCGTTGAACGTCGACTCAGTGGAGTACGCGATGACGACATCGTCGCCGCCGTCGGTCACGCCGTTGGAGTCACCAAGCACACCGACGACCTGGGTGCTCGAGCCGGACGGGCCGGAGTCGAACACGCCGGAGACGACGTTGGTGGAAGCGCCAGGGGCGAGATCGCCGTGGCAGGCGTTGCAGAACTCGGTCGTGTTGGTGTATCCGCCCACGAGCAGCGCGTTGCCGCCGTAGGTGCCGCTCTTGTCGGTCCAGCCCACGGTCGAGAACGAGGTGTGGGCACGGTGACAGCCGGCGCATGCGTCGGTGTCGTCCACATAGCCACCGTGAGGACCGAAGTTAGCGAACGCGGCACCCGCGAAGGCGAGCGAAAGCAGCGCCACGAGTGCAAATGCGATTGAGAACCGCTTCAACATCTTCACCTCCCCTTGGCTAGTGGACCGCGCACGCGATGCACGGATCGAAGGACTGGGCGACACGCAGGACTTCAACACCACCGGCGGTGTTGATGGCAGCGCCACCACCAGCCGGCGTGAAGGAAGCTCCACCGTCATCGAACGGTACGTTGATGCAGGCGGCTTCGATGGCGCCACGGTTGGTCACAGTGCCCGCGGTGACGGCGCCGACAGCCGGCGAGCCGTTCCACGTCGTCGGGACGATGCACTGGTACTTCGTGACCTTGGCCTTGGCGTCGATGGTGGAGACGTGCATGAGAGCACCGCGAGGAGCCTCGACTGCACCCCAACCCATCTTCCCGGCCGCAGGCAGCGGCAGGTCGCGCCACGTGCTGCCGGCAACGTCGGCCGCAGCATCGAGCTGGCCGATCCAGCCGCCCATCGCGGGCCAGCCGGTGGTCTTGCTGTACGCGCCGATGAGCTTCTGGACGATCACCAGGGACTCGATCGCACGGGCGCGCAGGCGGTCCATCGTGGACAGGCCGCCCTTGAGGCCGGCAACCCACGTGAGAATCGGACCGGTGATGACGGCGTTGGCGTTGGTGTACGCAGCAACGATGTCACCCTGCGGAAGCGGAGTGCCGCCCGGTCCACCGGTATCGAGCTCAACGTTGGTCACCACGACTGCCGGGTTCACACCGTCGTCGATGGTCAACGTGGCAAGGCCGGAGCGTACGAGCGCGACTGCGATGTCCGCCTCGATCATGGCCGGGTCGAGACCCAGGGTACCGCTGGCGGGAGCAACGCTGTACTTGGTGTACGCGCTGTAGCCAGCCAAACCGGCCGGGTTGACGGTACTCAGCAGCGTCGATCCATCAACGGGATACAAGCCGCTGACGACGAGACGAGCCAGCGGGCCGACCTCACAGGACTCCCCGTCCCACCGGGGGGCCTTCATGTAGGTATAACCGTTGGCACGCTCGGGCTCGGTGCGCCACACATTGCCCGGGAAGGCCGCAGTGCCGGCACCGTAGGAACCAGCCTCAACGTCCATCGCGGACACGACGTAGCGCGAGTTCGAGATGTCTTCCTTGAGATTCGCGGAGACCGAGCCCAGGCCGGACGCGGCCAGGAACAGCGAGTTGACCTGAGCGCGATTGGCGACCGTGAAGTCCTTGGCGCCAGCGCCGGCAAGTCCGCCCTTGAGGGTGAGCGTGTCGTCCAGGTTCGGGAACGCGCCCCACGAGAGGAACACGCCGAGGCCTGCACCGTAACCCTGACCGCCGTTGTGGGTGTTGTCGAAGGCGGTGTAGAGACGACCGAGCGCGAGCGCGATCGGCACGTACTCCTTGATGACGAAGTCACCGATCTCGGCCGTGATGTCGCGGAACGCCTGGCAGCGGGCAGCCGTGTTCTCGGTGCCATCGAAGGTGACGCCGCCACCGACGAAGCACGAGGTCATCGGCATACGGCCGGCGAACAGTGCGCCCGCCTCAAAGGTGAGACGACGGATGCGCAGCGCCTTCACGTAGCTACGGATGACGGTCGACCACAGGTCGTCCGAAAAGCCCTCGGTGTTCTCCGGAAGCGGGCGGCTACCGGAAAGCAGGGTGGCGCGGGCGTCCGTACCCAGGTCGTCATCGTAGTAGTACGAATCGGCGAAGTACGGGGTCCACGGCGGCATGTTCGGGCCCTGCACGTAGCTGGGCGCGGCCAGGTGGTAGAAGTGCGTGATGCTCGACATGAGGAACTCAGAGCCGAGCACGAGGTTGCGGATCAGCACCGCCTTGTCCGGCACACCATCGGTGCCGTTGAACTTGAAGGTGATGTGACCGTTGCTGTAGCCAAGGACGGTGTCCGCGGCGAACGTCGCGGCCAGACCGTGCGGAACCGGACACACACCGCAGATGCGCTGCGTGAACGTGATCGGGTCGTTCGCGTCGCGGCCGACGAGGAAGTTCTCAAAGCCGCGCCACAGGTTACCGTGGGCCTTGGCGTCGACGATCTTGGTACCGTCGGTCGTGACCTTGACGCCGAGGTGACCCTCGATGCGCGAGATCGGGTCGACTTCGTAGGTACCAGCAGCTCGATTAGCCATTCAGTTTCCCTCCTTCCGGTTCTAGGAGCGCTTGATGAACGGAACGTAGGCGTCGGGATAGCCCGCCTCGGTGCATGCCATGCAGGGGTGGCCGGCGCGAGTGCAGTGACCGCCCTTGGAGTCGAGCCCCGGTACGCCGTGGTTCCATGCGTCGGGGTTCTCCGGCTGCTGGTTGTTCCAGCCGTGCGCACCGCACAGCGAGTTGGTCGCCATGCCCTTGCAGCCGATCTTCTGCAGACAACCCGGGTCACCCGGCTTCGCAGCAAAGTTGTTGTTGCGATAGTGGATGTAGCGCGGGCAGTTCGCGTTGTGGATCGGCACGCTGTAGACAGCGTTGAGTCGGCGAGTGCTGTCCACGCCGCCGACGATGGCGCCGGTCGAGTCGAGGATGCCGAGCGGACCGTCGGCCGCGGCCGCGGGCCCGTTGACGTAGTCGACAAGGAAGCACACGACGGTCAGGACGAACCACCACGGGTTCGTCGGGCAGCCGGGGCAGTTGACGACCTTGGCGGCCGCCCCAGAACCCTTCGCTACCAGGTAGTCGTAGGTGCCCATGGCTCCGGTCTGGGACTGATTCGGGTCGAATCCGCCCGCCTGCTCAGCGGTGATCGGAGGCTTGCAGCCCGGATAGCCACCAAACGTAGCGCACTGGCCGATGGCGACGACTGCGAGGCAGTCGGCCTGCTCGGCGAGCTCCTGGACGACGTGCGGCATGTCGTGCTCGTGCAGCGTGTCATCGCTCATACCGATCGAGCACCACGGCACGTCCGTGTCAGACACGTCGTTCCAGGCTCCGCCGCCCAACTTGTCCTGCAGCGCGCCCTCGACGACAAGCACGAACGGCTTGTTGTTCGTGGCCATGAAGTCGGCCAGCCACTGGTAGCCCAGGTCGCCGCCCATGCCCATGACCGTCTCGTGGTAGAGCAGGTCGATGACGTCGACGACGACGTCGGCGATGTTCACCGCGTCGGCGTAGCCCTCGACGTTGTAGCCGGCCGCGTGCAGCGTGAAGTCGTTCACGCCCAGCGGGGCCGTCGGGAAGACCCCGGCAAGACCAAGACCGGCGGCGGTGGTTACGCCGTCGATCGGACCGCCCAGGGATGTGTCGACCGCAAGCCCGTTCTTGTTCTCGAACAGGCCAAGCAGCGAGGTCGAGCACCCGGTGCACTCCGCGCCGTGAATCCACACGACGCGCGGCTTACCGAAGGTGCCACCCAGACCCGGATTGCCGTACGCGAACGCTTCGGCGATACGCGCGACGTCGGCCTGGCTGAACCCCGCGGCGGCGGCAAGCGCACCCAGTCGGGTGACGAACTGTCGCCTGGTAATAGCCATACTCTCATCCTCCTTCACAAGGCTCCGTGAGTCCCTGCAATGCGCAAACCTTCCTCCCCGACAAGTAGAAACGCCACCTCCTTTGCGGTCACCGTAGTTCGGGGACCGGGATGGAGGCGGCGTCGAAAACAGACGTCCGGATGGACGCTGATCGCGATCGGCGCTTGCGCGCGGGGGTCACGTAGTTCAGCCCGTCGCCTTACGTCGATCGATCGGGTCTTCGTGCCGGCTCCAACCCGTTGCTCTATTCCCTTTGTCAAGCCTCTACTTGCAAGGCGTGAAACCAGACCTGCAGCACATGTAACAGATGTTACAACGTCTCACTGTATTGAGAGAGTTGACACATGTCAATACTCTCATCAACCACTTTGCACACGCCGCAGATCTGTTCGGTGAACGGCTGTTCGACTACTCCGTGGCATCACCCGAAGATGACGCGTCGGCCGCGCGGCGACGCTCGAATCGCTCGATGAACTCGACTCGGTTCACGACATCGATCTCGAGCACCTTGGCCAGGCGCCTGAGCTCGACGTCTGTGGTGCAGAACACGTGCGCGCGCTTGGCATTGGACAGGATGACCGCCTGCTCGTACTCGATCTCGAGCTTGTCCTGAAGCGCCCTTGCGTCCGAATCCGAGTGCTCCTCGGGCTTCAGGAGGTCGGCCAGGCGCACATCGCCCTGCTCGACGGCACTCAGGTTCTCGTACGCCTCGGGTGTCACGAGCCAACGGCGGCTACGCGCAGGCATCAAGTACACCTGCTCGAACTCGACCATCTCATCGACGAACTCCTCAGTCGAGAAGAACCGGCGGCGGCGCAGCAACAGCAGGAGCGGCAACAGCAAGAGCGGCAACAGACACAGCCACCAACGCTGCGGAACGGTCGGGATGGGCACCGGAGACGCCTGCGAAGGCCAGCCCCACACCTGAACGCGTCCGTTCGCCGTATCAGAGATGAACATCTTGTTGTTCTTGTCCATGACCGAGACGCTGTTGGGGTAGAGGAACTGGCCTTCGACAACCCCCTGTTCGCCGAAGCTCACGAGCTTGGCGTCCTTCGTCGACCAGATCGTTCCGTCGTGCGCCAGCGTGTCCACCACGACGTATCGGCTCGACGACTTCTCATCGTCGCCGGGGAACGCCTGCAAGAAGTCAAGTCCGCGCGGCAGGCCCTGGGTGACGACGATACGGTCGAACGTCCCGTCCTCCTTGAATACCTGTACGCGCCGGTTGTTGCTGTCCGTGATGTACACAGAGCCTTCGTGATACGCGATCCCGTTAGGGAATTGGAACACCGCCGGCCCTTCCTGGGCCTCCAGAACGGTTCCCGCCGTCCCGATCGACTTCACGAACTTGCCCGCCGGGTCGAAGATGAGCAACCGGTGCCCATTGAGTATCTCGGTCACATACATCGTGCCGTCCGGGGCGAATGCGATTGCAACCGGTGCCCACTGGACGCCGCCGGTCTCGAAAGTCGGCAGCTGGTCCTTCGGAAGCTTGGGATCGAACTGGCCGACGAACTTGCCAGCCGGCGTGAAGATGAAGATCGTGCGTGCTCGCCGGTCCGAGACGTACAGGTTCCCGTTCTTCGGATGTCTGGCGATATACAGCGGCACCACTGTCTCGGAGGCTCCGAACGACCGCTTGGGGTCGCCATCCTCTTCGAACACATGGATCCGGCGCCCAGCCGAGTCGACCACGTAGACCTCGTTCGCACCATCGTCGACGAACACCCCGATCGGACGCTGCAGTCGGCCGACGCCTTCTCCACCGCTGAAGGAGTACAGGTACTCGGGTGTCTGAACGGCATCCGTGGTCGTCGGAGCGATGTCGAACGACAGCTTCTGCGTGGCCCGGAAGTACAGGAAATAGAGCGACAGCAGAACGAGCAGGACGACCAACACGATGATGATGGCGACTTTACGCCTCTGGGCTCGGGTCACGACTTCCTCCGGGGAAGGTGCAGGGACGGGAACGAGTCGGGTGATCAGTCCTGGGGAAGCAGAATCGCCCTCAGGCGCTTCACTTCGGCCTGGATCTGTGCGTCTTTCGGCGCGATCTTCAACGCCTGCAGGTAAACGTCGTAGGCATCCTTGTTCTTCTTCTGCTTCACGAGGATCTGGCCATGGACCCGGGCAGCTTCCACGGAGTTCGGATCCAGATTCCGCGCGATGAGCGCTGCATCAAGCCCGTCTGCGAGATTGCCGGAGGCAAGGGCATCCTGTGCGGTCTTGAGCCACTGCGATGCGGGGCCAAGGCCGGCGAGGGCCTCTTCCGGGCGGCCCGACTCCTTGTCGAGCTGCGACGCCTTGTACAACGCGTACGAAGCGTTGACCTTGTCGCCCTGCTCCAGGTAGAGCTCTCCAAGCAGTAACAACGCATCCGAGTAGTTGGGGTCGAAGGCCAAGGCGATCTCCAGATTGTCGATCGCGGCCTGCGAGTCATCCATGCCGCGCAGCGCCTGCGCAAGATGGAAGTAACTGTCCGAGGCATCCTTGCGGATGCGAAGCGCCGCCTTGAAGTGACCGGCCGCATCCTCATAGCGCTCATCCTCGAGTGCCATCATGCCAAGGTTGAAGAAGGCGATCTCGCGCGACTGGTCGATGGCGGAGTACTCGGCCTTCTCAGTGATCTCAACGACCTTCTCGAAGTAGTCGATCGCCTTACCCTCATCACCTGAGAGCCGCGCGATGACCCCAAGATCGAGAAGCGCACCGGTGTGCTTTGGGTTGATCTTCAGCGCAGCATTGAGCTGCTCTACAGCCTCCGGGTAGCGCCCGGCTGCACCGAGCGCCTCGCCAAGGCGGACGCGCAGGACGGGGTCGTTAGGGCTCTTGCGAACCTGCTCCTCGATCGTCCTAGCGACACGCAAGGCAGCATTGGCCTGGTCTTGGCGCTGGCGAGACTGGTAGACCGTCCAGCCGAAGTAGGCTGCAACCGCAAGGACCGCGACCAGCAAGACCGCGATCGCGATATTGAGCCACAGTCCGAGCTTCGACGGGTCGGTGGTACGAGACGAAGATGCGGGCGATACCGCGTGCGCTTCACTCATTCGTCAGACGACCTCACTTTGTTGACGGGTCTTCGCAGCCTGCCGGGGCCGTGATCGAAGAACCGGAAACGACATGCATACCTTAATCCATCCAGACCCGGCTCACACGCCGAGGTCGGTATGACACCTCACGCACAGCGCCTTGCCGGGATACGGTGCGATCAGCGCGTTCATCGGGTCCAACGCGCCATGACACCCGTAGCACAGTCGCAGGTCGTGTCCTTGCTGGAGCTCCAGCGACTGGGCCGACTTCGACGAGCCGAAGTCAACGTGGCACTCGTAGCACCGATATGGCCGACCCTTGGTCTTCTCGACATCGAAGTGCACCGCATGCTCGGCGAAACCCTTGTTCTTGATGGCCGTCGCCGGGACCTGCTTCATCTCGTCGTGGCAAGGCACGCAGTTCTTGCGCACGAGGTCCGCGGTCCGGACTCCGCTGTGATGACAGTTCTGACACTCGCGTCGGTCTTGGTGACAGATGTTGCAGTCCTCTGCGGGGATGCCGGGGGGCGGCCTGTGGTCCTTGGCCCAGTCGACCGGGTGCGGCATCGGGGTCTTGTGACAACGTTTGCACGACTTGTCGTCGTGACACGAGCCGCAGGCCCCCTCGCCCTGCATGTACTGCGGCCCGTGCTGCTTGAGCCACTTCGCGTTCCTGTGGTCAGCGGGGATGACCATTTTGCCGGGGGCGTTGGGACTCACCTTCTTTCCCCGGTGGCAGTCGACGCAGAACTCCGACGAGTGGCACATCGCGCAGTACGCGGGATCCTTGTCGAACATCTCCTTGTGCTCGCCCGTCACGAATGCCTTGGTGTGGTTCGCCGGAGTCAGGTCGAACTGCTTCGGGTGGCACTTCTCGCACTCCTCTGACGCCACCTGACCCTTGGTGGCGTGCTGGAGGCCGTGACACCGGTAGCACGAAAGCATGTCCGGTTTCGCCACGCCCGAGACACTGTGGGCGAAGGTCGGGTGACATGCTTCGCAGCGGTAGTTGCGCTGCAGGTGCGCCGCGTGGGCGAAGATGATCCGCCCCGGCGTGATGTCGTCGAGGTCTGGGTGGCAGTAGACGCACTGCGACATCGACACGGGACCTTCGGGATAGATCTTGATCGAGGGCCCCTTGGGGCGGGGCTGAATGATCGTGTGGTACTCATTGGGCATCGGCCCGACGTCGACCTTCTCCTTCTGATGGCACCCGTCGCAGTCGGCCTTGCCCTCGTGGCACATCATGCAACCGTTGATGCCAGACCGCTCGGCGGTCGTCGCGTGAGGCTTCTTCGCCCAGTCCTTGGTATGGCTGCCCGGCCGCAGGTCGAATGACGGCGTGTGACAGTCCTCGCACTCGCCTGTCGCGAGCTCACCTTGCGGGCCGTGCTGGACGCCGTGACACGCGAAGCAGACCTCCATGGGAATCCGCTCCGTGACCCCGTCCTGGTGCGGCATGCGGGAGTGGCAGCCCTCGCAGCTGACCAGCAGGTGGTTGCCGTGGCTGAACTTGATCCCGGGAACATCGACATCGCCGAGGTCGACGTGACACGGCACGCACTGTGTCTGGTCGACCGGGGCGCCGGTATCGATGACCGGCTCGTCTGTGGCACCCGTCAGGTTAGCGGGCACAGCAAGCAGGAAGGCGGCCGCGAGTACCGCGGCCACCCCCCCGACGATCATCAATCGTGTCGAGCTCCTCCTCACGAGAAGAGGTCTCCTCACGTGTCTCAGGCGAGCGTCACTGCCCGCGAAGCGAGTTGATGAAGCTCAGTATCGGGTTTTCCTCGGTCACATTCGACTTCTCGTGGATCAGTGCAGCAGCTTCTGCGCCGAACTCCTCGTTGGAACCCTTGTGGCAGCCGGGCTGACCGCACGTCTCACCCACGTTGGCCGCGTTCACCGACGAGCTCGGGTTGGAACTCGGCAACACGTCATGCGCCTTGTGGCAGTCCCAGCACGAGGGGGCGTCCGGCGTATTCGCCTTGTACGCCTTGCCGTGATAGTAGTCGTCGTAGGTGCCGTACTCCTCGTTGTGGCAGCGCGCGCACACCCGGTAAGCCGAGAGGTGCATGCGCTGCTTGGCGGCATCCGTGTCGAGTGCGTAGATGAAGTGGCCGCCATGGCACGAGCCGCACGTCGCCGACTCGTAGTCGCCCTTCTCGATCGCCTCAGCGTGAACAGAGTCATCGTAGAGGTGCACGGGATCGGCCTTGGCCTTCTCCTTGTTGTCCTCGTGGCAGTTGATGCACGACAGGCCGGCGTTGACGCTCCAGACCTGGGTCTTGGACGGCTCGTCGTCGTAGCGATAGTCGGTGTGGCACTGCCCACACGTCACATCGGAGTGCACGGACTCATCGATGCCGAGCACCTCGTACGACTTGGATCCGCCCGACTGCTGCTTCGTCAGACCGGCGTTCGCGTGGCACGACTGGCACCCGTCACCGGAGTCGTACGACCAGCCGTTCTCGACCGGCGGGGCCCAGCGGACACCCTCGGCGACGTGGCAGTCATCGCAGCTCGCCTTGTCATGGCACATGGCGCAGCGGGTGTTGAACTCCTTCTCGGCGGGCGCGACGTGCGGCTTGCCGCTCCAGTCGAACGTGTGGAACGCCGGGCGCAGGCGCTCCTTGGGCGTCATGTGGCAGTCGTTGCACTCGTCAGAAGCCAATGTGCCCATCGGGCCGTGGCGCAGGCCATGACAGTCGAAGCAGCCCTGCATCGTGGGGCGCTCGATGGTCGTATCCGCGCGGTGCGGGAACCTCGGGTGGCAGCTGTTGCAGGCGACCAGCTGGTGATAGCCGTGCTGGAAGATGATCTCCGACGAGTAGTTGTTCGTCTTCGCGATGTTGCCGTGGCACGTCTTGGTGCAGGCGTCCTTGTAGACCGGGGTGTTCTGCAGCTGCAGGAACACGTCCTCGAACACCATGGGGTCGAGGTCTTCTCCCTCGGCCGCCAGAGCCACTCCCCCGCCGAGGGCCGCGAGGAACGCGGCGGCGGCGAGGGCACACGCGAGCAGCCTGCCGGGGCGTACTCGGTACATGCGAGCCATCCTTCCCTTACCCTGTCCACGGTGGCCGGTCGGCCACCCCTGCGCTACCTGCTGAATACCGACTTCACTGAGTCGACCGCTTGACCGATGGCCTGCGCGGTGGACTGGAACACACTCCAACCGGGCAACTCCTCGTACGCCTCCTTGCGCTCGTGAACGAGCGTCGAGTAGTCGAGGAAGTCGTCGTTGACGTCATCGTGGCAACCCGCCTGTGCACAGGTCTCCTCGAGACCGGCCTCACTCACGGTGGACAGGCGGTTGTCCGCGGGAAGCACCTCGTGCGCCGAGTGACAGTCCCAGCACGCGGGCGCGTCGGTTGCGCCCTCCTGGTACGCGGCGCCATGGTAGTAGTCGCGATAGTTCGCGGTCTCCTCCTCATGGCACTGACCGCACATCTCGATCCCGCTGTTGTGGAACTCCGGCGAGGACGTCATCTCCTCGGCCGTCGCGATGTCGTGGCTGCCGTGACAGTCGCCGCACAACGGCGTCGCCTGACCGTCCTTGGTGTTCGCCACCGGCAAGGTCTCGCCGGGCTGGACCACCGCGGAGTGTGCGCCCTTGTTCATCGCGGCATAGGCGTCCTTGTGGCAGTTCTTGCACGCGATCTTGGCGATCTGACGCCACTCGTCACCCTCGGCCACGTTGTCATGCGGCGTCTTGTAGGCAAAGTCCACGTGGCAACCGGTGCACGGCGTCGTGGCATGCGGCCCGGCAGCCATCAGCTCCGGATCCACGAAGATCGACGTCGTCGCCGTGGCGCTCGACTTCACGAGGTTCGGGTCTGCGTGACAGACCTGACATCCGCTCATGCCGGCGGTCGGCAACGTGAACTCGAGTTCGGTCGGCGTCGCCGACGTTGTCTTCGATGATCCCGAGGTCGCCGCCCACGCGTACGCCGGCAGCGCGGACATGGCCGCGATGACTGCCGCTATGAGCGCGTGACGAAGGCGCACGAAGACCGACCTTTCTGACTAGGCGTGCTCCGCCGAGGAGTAGGCGGGAGCAGGCTCATGACCCTCGTCCTCGTCGTGCCCGTGGCCGCCGCCGTGCGCGTTGCGATCGAGGGCGCCCAGTCCGAAGAAGTCCAGGAACGCCGGGAAGTCCTCGGTGACGGAGAGATAGACGTGGATGGTGGTCAGGATGATGAAGAGCCAGTTGATGATGTAGTGGGCCGTACGCGCGTACCAGCCGGCCATGTCGACCGAGCCAACGAGTGCGCCGAGCCACCAGCCGACGAGCAGATCGCGCGGGCTCATGTTGATGAGCGGGATCGTCTGGGTCAGCAGCGCGAAACCGGTGAACGCCTGCAGGAACAGCAGCGGCACGAAGATCGTGTAGGTGCCCTTCTGCATGACGTTGTACTTGCCGAGGTGCGGCTTCGAGGGCTTCACGAAGATGTAGTACAGGATGACCTTGGGTGCCGTCACGATGTCTTGCTTGGTGATGGCGAACTCACGGTAATCGCGCTGGCGCGAGGCGAACGCATACCACAGGCGCCAGACGAGGTTGATGGTCACGATGACCATGGCGATGTAGTGGACCCAGCGCATCGCCGTACGCGAGCCGTCCGGCAGACCGAACAGGCCGGGGAACCGGATGTAGAGACCGCTGATGGCGAGCAGGATCATGCAGGCCACGTGCTGGAAGTGCAGGATCTTGGGCAGCGCCGGCGGGTGGCTGTCGTGGTGGGGCCATGCCCACTCTTTACCGAAACGCCGCTTGGCGCGCCCGGTGATGATGTTGCCGATGAAGTGGCCCGACAGGCCTATGAGCACCACCGCGTAGAGGCCGATGAAGACGACATCGAGCCACACGTTCAGTTGCGTCAGTCCCATCGACTGACACCCCCTACTCCCATGATCAGCCCGCTCGCGGGCGCCGACCTCTCGATACCACGATGCACTGCAGGCACGATCGCCGACGTTTGCCGGTCGCCGACGCGTGGCCGAGAGCTTGTAACAGTAGTTACGTGAAGGATAGGGACGGCAGCATGCAGTGTCAACGTGAGACAGCCCCTCATACGTCCTCCACCTCGGTCGTCGTGACGGGCCCGATGCCTTCGGCGGACAGCACTTCGAGTGCCTCGCGCAGCGCCGCCGGCTCGACCCGCATCGCGATGCCACACAGCGCCGAGACGGCCGGGGGTGCCGGCACAGGAACGGGATCGAGCCCGGCGGCCTCGAGGACCCTCTCGGCTTCGAGCGCATCGTGCGTCGAGGCGAAGCCCAGGACCATGAACGGCCGCATGCTCCGCGGTGCGCCGCCGATCCCGGCATGCTCAACGGTCACAGCGATCACGTGCCCGCCTTGCCGGCGATCATCTGCGTCGCACGCTCCAGCTGATCGGCGACGATCAGGAACGACTCGCGGGTCGCCTCCTCGGAGCCCGGGAGGTTCACGATCAGCGTATGCCCCCGCTGCACGGCGACCCCGCGGGTGAGCACCGCGCGGTCGGTGTCGCGCGTCCATTGAGAGCGGATGAACTCCGAGATGCCCGGAACGGTCCTCTCGGCGACGTCGATGGTGGCCTCGGGGGTCACATCGCGCGGCCCGAGCCCGGTGCCGCCACACGTCACCACGACGTCAGCCTCCTCGATATCGGACATCTCCATGAGCGAAGCGGCGATGCACTCACGATCGTCAGGGCAGACGTGGTACGCGACCACGTACCAGCCGCGCGCCTCGGCCTGCTCGATGACCGAGCGGCCGGCGGTGTCGTCGGCGATGCCCTGCGAACGCGAATCAGAACACGTCAGAACACCCAGGCGAAGCTCCGCCATCCCCCACACCCCCCGCAGCCGAGCACATCGTGCCGACACATCGGCACCATGGTACCGCTAAGGCGCTGTTCGCGCGCGCATGCGTGACGGGACGTCACGCGGTCTCGCCTCCGACGCCTCGGAGGTGCTCGAGGAAGGCGAGTGCGGCGCGTGTCGGGGTTCCTTTCGGGGTCACCGCGAAGAACGGGCGCTGGGCAGGCAGGCCGAGAACGTCGATCTCGGCGATCGTGCCGAGGGCCAGCGCCTTCTCGGCGACGTAGCGGCTCACGATGGAGACGCCGAGCCCGCCCTCGACCGCACTCACGACCGCCTCGCCCGTACCGAGCTCAACGGCGACACGCAGCTCGCCGGGATCGACCGAGTGCTCGGTAAGCAGACCCTCGGCGACCTGGCGGGTTCCGGAGCCGGACTCGCGAAGAACCCACGTCTCGTCCGACAGGCGAGGCAGCGGCACATCGCGCGTACCGGCGAGCTGGTGCTGCGGAGCAGCGATGACGATCAGCTCGTCGCCCCCCACCTGCTCGAAGGTGGCCCGCGCGCCGCGCACCGTCGCGCCCGTCATGCCCAGATGGGCCTGGCCTGTCTCGACCAGCTCCACCACCTCGGCAGTGTCGTGCACGACGATCGTCACACCGACTTCGGGGTTGTCGGCGAGAAACGCGCCCAGAAGGCGTGGCACGAGGTAGACGCCGGGTGTGGTCGACGCGGCGATGGTCAGTCGACCGGTGACCGTGCCCGACAGCGCCGAGATCTCATCGTGCGCCTCGTCGAGCTGCGAGAGGATCCTGCGCGCGTGCGGCAGCAGAACCCGGCCGGCTTCGGTGAGGTCCACCCGCCGATACCGGCGGTCCAGCAACGTGGCGCCGACCGAGGCCTCGAGCCCCTGGATCTGCATCGTCACGGCTGGCTGCGATACGCCCAGCACGCGTGCGGCATCGGAGAACGAACCGTGGTCGACGACCGCGACGAAGGCCTTCATCTGAGAGGTGTTCATAACCACTACTTTCAGTGTTCGTGAAACAGATAAGGAGATTCTATCTGTTCCCGGCGAGTCAGGCGCGCTTCGCCCGGGTATAGTCGGCTTATTGAGAACGATTCTCATGAAGGAGCGCGCGTGAGAACGGACGACACGTCGGGACGCACCGCTTATGGCTCGGGCCGGGTCACCGCCCCCCGGCGCCTCATCGCGAGCACGGCGTCGCAGCTCAACCGCGCCTTCACCATCGACGAGCTCGCTGATGCGGTGAGAGACACCGACCCCCGCCACGCCGCCACGGCGACGGTCTATCGCGCCGTGGCGGCGATGGAGGCAAGCGGCTTCCTCGTGCGCGTCGGGCAGCGCGACGGCGCGACGCTGTTCGCTCGCTGCGGCGACTCGGCGCGCCATCACCACCACGTCGTGTGCGACTCGTGCGGCAAGATCGCCCACGCCGCCTGCCCGTTGCCTGAAGTCGAGTCCGGCCACACCGCCGGCTTCATCATCACGAGGCACGAGGTGACGCTGTACGGACTGTGTCCGGCGTGCGCCGCCGGCGGCGGGAGCGACTGATGTCACACCTGCACATACCCGACGGCGTCCTGCCGACCTGGCTGTGGGTCGCTGGTTGGCTGGTCACCCTGATCGCCGTCGGAATCGCAGGCCGGCTCGCGGAGCGAAGCGACGTGCGCCGCAAGGTCCCGCTGCTCGCGATCGTCTCGGCACTGATGCTCGTCGCGATGTCGTCCGAGGTCGTGCCGCTCGCCTACCACGTGAACCTCACGGTCATCGGCGGGGTGCTGTTGGGAGGACCGCTGTCGGTCATCGCAGCGTTCATCGTCGAGGTCGTCTTGGCCATGCTCGGCCACGGGGGCATCACGGTGCTGGGACTCAACACCGTCGTGATCGCCTCCGAGATGCTGCTCGGCGCCGCGCTGTTCCGTGGGCTGGTCGTCGTGCTGGGAAGGCAGCGACTGCGACCCGCGGCGTTCCTCGCCACGGTGCTCACGCTTGCGACCACGACGCTCGTGGTGGTCGGCCTCGTCGCACTGAGCGGCGCGGGCGCGACCGAGCGCGAGACCGGCGCCCTCGACCCGGCCACGCTGAGCTTCTCGAACCCGATCGCCGACGGGGTGTTCTCGGTCGGCCTGTTCTCCGGCGGCGAGAATCACAGTGATGAGGGGACCGGCACCGAAGAACCCGCCGGCGAGGAGCACGCCGGAGAGGCGACGCTGTCGGTGGCTCGCTTCGCCGCAGTCGTCTTCGTGCTGGGGCCATTCGGCTGGGTACTCGAGGCGCTGATCACGGCAGCCGTGCTCGGCTATGTCTCGCGGGTCCGGCCGGGCCTGCTGTGGGGTGCGGCCAACGAGCGGGCCGGATTGCGGCCACCCGGCGACGAGGGGGTGAGCCGCTGATGGACATCGCTGCGATCGACCGCTCGGCCACCAGGGACGACGGGTTCTTGCGGGCGGCCGCACCCATCAGCAAGCTCGTGGCGCTCGCGCTGGTGCTCGCCGCGGTGCTGACCAGCTTCAACGTGCTCGTGCTTCTCGGCGTGTTCGTGGGGCTGGTCGCCATGGGGCTTGCGGGACGTCTGCCGATGCGTCTCGCGCTCACACTGGCCGCATACCCGGCGCTGTTCGCCGCGGTCTTCGCGGTCGCCTCGGCTCCGGATCCCATGACCGCGGCGGTCATCATCATGAAGGCGGTGTGCGCCGCGCTCGCTGCGGTCACCGTGGTGCTGTCGACCCCCTACCCCTACATCTTCGCGCCCATCCAGCGCATCGTCCCCGGTATCGTGGGTGACGCGCTGCTGATGACGTACCGGGCGACGTTCCTGCTGCTCGGCAAGTTCGGGTCGCTGCTGCGCGCGGTGAGGCTGCGCGCCGGCGCCCGGGGACACGCGCCGGTGCGCACGCTGCGGCTGAGCGCGTCGGCGATGGGTGGACTGCTGCTGTACTCCGTCGACCTCGCGCAGCGCGACTACGACGTCATGCGACTCCGAGGCTACGAGGGGCGCCTGCGCACGTCGCCCCGGCGCTCGCGCGACCGCAAGGCCGACGTGCTCGTGATCGTTGCGGCTGTGCTGGCCCTGGCGACCGCCGTGCTGTGGCGCCTCGGCGCCGAGACCCTCAACCCGTACTCGTGGCTCGTACCGATACCCGCCGTGATGGCGCTCGCGGCCGTCGCGGTGTCGCGACCGAGGAAGGACCCGGCATGACCGAGACCGTGAAGCACGCCCACGACGACGTGGTGCGGGTCAGCTGCATCCGTCACAGCTACGAGGACGGCACGAGCGTGCACCTGTGCGGGCTCGACTTCGTCGCGCGCAGGGGCCTGCGCACCGCGCTGCTGGGCCCCAACGGCTCGGGCAAGACGACGATGCTCTTCCACGTGCTGGGCCTGCTCAGGAGTCGCGAGGGCTCGGTGCGCGTGTTCGGCGTGGACCCCGCAACCGAGTGGGCATCGATCCGGCAGCGGGTGGGCGTCGTCTTGCAGAACGTCGACGAGCAGCTGATCTCTCCGACGGTCGCAGACGACGTCGCGTTCTCCCCGCGGCAGTACGGTCTACCCGCCGAGGAGGTCGACCGCCGCGTGACGGCCGCGCTCGAGCTGCTCGGCATCACCGAGCTTGCGGACCGGGTGCCGCACAACCTGTCGGGCGGCGAGAAGCGCAAGGTCGCGCTGGCGGGCGCACTCGTGATGGAGCCGGAGCTGCTCGTGCTCGACGAGCCCTTCGAGGGGCTGGATCCGGCGGCGCGGCAGGGTCTCGTGGAACTGATCGAGCGGCTTGCACGCGAACGCGGGACGAGCGTCGTGATGACCACTCACGACATCGACGCGGTCCACGAACTCGCCGACTACGCCTACGTGCTCAAGCCCGGCGGTGAGATCGCGCTCGAGGGGACGCCGGCCGAGGTCTTCGCGCGGGCGGAGGACATCGCACGCTCGAACATCCGCCCGCCGATCCTGGCCGAGCTGTTCGCGCAGTTGCAGAAGCTCGATCCGGGCGCGCCGGAAGCGGAGTTCTCGGTGCACGAGGCAGCCGAGGCGCTCATCGCATGGAAGGCGAGCCGCTAGCCGACGTCGGCCGCGCGCTCCATCACCAGTCGACCGAACTGAAGACCCCACTCGCGGGCCGCGGCGATCTGCTCGGCGTTCGGCGCGTACTTGCAGGTGTAGTCGCCGAACGGCATCTCGAGCCCCATCTCCTCGAAGCGCGCCGAGATCTGCTTGGTCGCCCCGCTCGACCAGCCATAGCTGCCGAACGCGCCGACCGCCTTGTCCCTGGGCTTGAGGCCCGAGAGGTACTGCAGGTAGCCGGCAGGGCGATGCAGCATACCGTGGTGCAGGGTCGGCGAGCCGAGAAGCAGCGCGCGCGCATCGAACACGTGGCGCGTGACGTGCGCATAGGGCGTCGCCGCCAGGTCGAACAGGTGCACGTCGACGCCCGCTTCCCCGGCGCCGTCGGCGATATGCCGGGCGAGGGTGTCGGTCGAGCCCCACATCGTGCCGTACGCCACGACGAGCTTGTCGTAGGTGTCGCCCGAGATGCACCGGTCGTAGGAGTCGAACAGTGTCGGGATGTCGCGCTCGCGCCAGATGACGCCGTGGCTGGGCGCGACCGTCTTGCACACCCACCCGAGCTCGATGACCTTGGACACGGCCTTACCGACCGGGGTGGACAGCGGCATGAGGATGTTCGCGTAGTAGAGTACGAGCTCCTCGACGGCCTGGGTGATCCCCACCTCGTCGGCGAACCTCGCCGAGGTCGCTAGGTGCTGCCCGAAGGCGTCGTTGGGCATCAGGCAGCACTGCTCGGGGCAGTAGGTGAACATCGAGTCGGGCCAGTGCACCATCGGCATCGGCAGGAACTTGAGGGTCACGCCGCCGAGGTCGAGGGTGTCATCGGCGCCTACGGCCTGCACCTCGATGTCGGCACCGTGGTACTCGGCGATGCCGCGGACGCCACCGGCGCTCGCTACCAGCTTGGCGTTGGGGCAGGCCTCGGCGACCAGGCGCATGCCGCCGTTGTGATCGGGCTCGATGTGGTTCACGACGATGTAGTCGATGTCGGCCAAGTCGCACACGTCGCGGATACGGGAGAGCAGCTCGGGCACGAACGGCACTTTGACGGTGTCGACCAGCGCGGTCTTGTCGTCGCCGCGGACGAGATAGCAGTTGTAGGTCGTGCCCATCGGCGTCTCGAAGCCGTGGAAATCACGCAGGTTCCAGTCGATCGCTCCGACCCAGTGGATCCGATCGGTGACAGGTGCAGCTTTCATGCGAACCTCCCGGTCGGCTGAAATGGTACGTGTGCGGGATGTGTACCCGGAGCGGGACTACGAGCTGCGCTTGATGAAGAAGTCGGCCATCGACAGGAGCAGGCCGGTTGCCTTGGAGGCGGGCAGCGCAGCCTCAAGACCCGCCTTCGCATCGACGACCAGATCGCGAGCGTAGTCGTTCGCGTAGCTCACCGAGCCTGCGTCCCGCATGATGCCGACCGCCTCTGCCAGCACCTCAGGGTCGGTCTCGCGCGCCGAAAGGATGGCGAGCAGCCGGTCGCGGTCGGCGGCATGCTGCAGCGCGTGGACCGCGACGAGCGTCCGCTTGCCCTCGGTCACATCGCTGCGGAAGTCCTTCTTGGTGGCCTCTTTGGTGCCCACGAGGTTGAGCACGTCGTCTTGGATCTGGAACGCCAGGCCTGCGGCCATGCCGAACGCGCGCAGCGCCTCGACCTGCTCGGCGGTGCCGTGGCCGACGATGGCACCGACGGCCAGTGGGACAGCGCCCGAGTAGAACGCGGTCTTGTGGTTGGCCATGACGAGGTAGTCCTCGACGGTGAGGTCGAACCGGTCGTCGCGGGCCCAGCCGATATCGAGGGCTTGGCCCTCGATGGTGCGCGTGGTCATGTCCACGAGCTCGGCCAGCACCTTGAGCTTGGTGGCGTCGTCGAGCTGCGGGTCATCGACGACGGTTCCGGTCACGAGCGACAGCGCGAGGTCGCCGGCGTTGATCGCCAGGCCCTCGCCCTCACGGATGTGCAGGCACGGCTCCCCTCGGCGGGTCAGCGAGGAGTCCTCGATGTCGTCGTGGATGAGCGCGGCGGTGTGGAAGTGCTCGATCGCCGCAGCGGGACCCATGGCCTGCGTCGGGTCGCCACCGACCGCTTCGCATGCGAGGAGGCAGATGAGCGGGCGGTGGCGCTTGCCGGCGTTGGCCGCGTACTCGGCCAGCGGGCCGTAGAGGTAGCGGCGCATGTCGGGATGCGAGCCATCGCTGAAGAACGTGGCGAGGTAGCTCTCGAACTTCTTGGAGTTACGCGCGAGGTAGAGCTCGAACCCGGTCATGCCCCTCCGTCCGACGCGATGCCCGCGGTACTCGACCGTGCCCGCATGCGACGGGCTCAACGGCATCGCGCGTAATCGTATCAGAGGCGCGCATCGGGGCTGCATAGCCCATACGCACACGCAGGAGTATCATTCGAGACAGTCAAGGGGCCGCCTCGACCTCGAGGCGGCGGGGACCACTAGGGAGGGAGTCGCATGTATACGTCCGAGGAGGCCGCGGCGGGCGGGATTCTGGCCGCGATGGGTGTGTTCTGGCTGCTGTATCTCGGCCTCGCGATCCTGATGCTCGTCGGGATGTGGAAGCTCTATACCAAGGCCGGAAAGCCGGGTTGGGCCTCGATCATCCCGATCTACAACGTGATCGTCTGGCTCGAAATGATCGGCCGTCCAGGCTGGTGGGTGATCGGCCTGTTCATCCCGTTCGTCAACCTGATCCTGCTCATCGTGATGTACCTCGAGCTGGCCAAGGCGTTCGGCAAGAGCGCGCTGTTCGGCGTCGGCATGATCTTCTTCCCGTACATCTTCCTGCTGATCCTGGCCTTCGGCAGCGCGCGCTACCAGGGTCCGGCCGTCGCGCCGGCGGGTCAGGCAGCCCCGTACGCGCCGCCGGCAGCGCCCGCGGCACCCGCGGCTCCGACCTACGCGCCGCCTGCGGCACCGGCCGCTCCGGCACCCCAGCCAATGGCGCCCCCGGCGCCCCCGGCACCGGCTGCGCCTGAGCAGCAGCCTCCCGCGCCTCCCGCGCCGCCGGCACCGCCCGTCTAGGGCACCTCGGCTTCACTCGACACAGAAAGACCCCGTCGCACCTCGTGCGGCGGGGTCTTCTCATGCGCCCAGGGTACGGCTCGCCTCAGGGCAGCAGCGTCCACGCCCACCACGTGCCGCCGCCGTAGATCACCAGGAAAGCGACGTGCTTGACGATGAGCGCGCGGCGCTTCTCGGCGAGCTCTTGGGGCGGGGTGGTCGATCGCCAGTAGAACAGGCGCACCGCGCCCGTCACCGTGACGACCGCGAGCGCGGCCACGAGCAGGATGAAGACGAGCGACATCGCGTCGCCGAGCGCCTCGGCGGCCTCAGGGGGCATCGCGGGAAGCTCGCGCGCGAGCACCCACAGCACCATAAGGCACGCGGCCCACGTGCCGGTCGCCATATCGTGGAGGAAGTTGTTGGTGATGCGGACGTAGGCGTTATCGAGCATCGTGTCGAAGCCCCTTCTCGAGGAACACGCCGTCAGGGCTGAACCGGCGGCGGTAGCTGAGCAGAACGGCGGTGACGCTGCCGATGGCGGTCGCGGCCGAGACCATCAGCATGACGACGATCTGGTAGGCCGTGGCCATCACCGGATCGGCCCCGGCGAGGATCTGACCGGCCATCATCCCCGGGATGAAGACGATGCCGACCGCAGCCATCGAGTTGATGGTCGGGATGAGCCCGGCTCGCAGCGCGGTGCGGACCGAGTCGTGCGCCGCCTCCCACGGGCTCGCCCCGAGCGCCACCAGCGCGAGCACGTCGTCGGAGCGGGCGTCGAGGTCGGCGAAGACCCGCTCGAGCGCGAGTGCGATGCCGGTCATCGAGTTGCCGAGCACCATGCCCGCGATGGTGATCACGTAGCGCGCGTCGTACCACGGGTCGACCTGAACGACGAGCCCGGTCACCGCGAACGTCACCGTGAAGCCGGTCAGCGTCATGGCGGCCGCGGTCGTCGCGAACAGGCCGCGCGGCGCGTCGGGACTGCGCCTCAGGATCGTCCAGGCGGCCATCAGCACCATGATCGCGACGATCCCGAGCACGAGCCACACGGAGTCGACGCCGAACACCCAGCGAAGCACGAACCCGAGAAGCGCCAGCTGCACGTAGGTGCGCAGTGTCGCGACCGCCAGGTCCCGCTCGAGGCCAAGCGACAGGCGGATCGAGAGCACGCCGACGAGCAGCACGAACCCGGTGGCCAGCAGCAGCTGCGGCCAGCCGATCGCGATGACCCCCGCGTCGCTCACGCCCCCACCTCCCGGGCGTGGCCCGCGTGCAGCTCGAGGCGGCGGGTGGCGGCCCCGTCTGAGGTCCGGTGGCGCACGCGCACCACGGCACGACCACCGGAGGCGAAGTCGCGCGCCACCTCGGTCACGGCCGCGGCGGACAGCTCGTCGAGGGCGGCGTCGGGCTCGTCGAGCAGCAGCACGCTCGGCTCGGTGAGCACGACTCGGAGCAGTGCGACGCGCGCCTGCTGCCCGACGGAGAGCCGGGCGGCGTCGCGGTCGAGATCGACGTCGAGGTGGACGCGGTCGAGACGCTCGCGTAGCAGCGCGTCGGCGGGCGGTTGATGGCCGTGGCGCAGCTTCAGCCGCCAGCCGACGAGCAGGTTGTCGCGCACGCTTCCCGGAAACATCGCCGGCTTCTGGGGCACGAGTGCCACTCGGCTGCGCCACTCGGCTGCGGGGATCGTCTCGGCGGCGACCCCGTCAAGCACGAGCGTGCCCTCGACGCCGGGGACGAGCCTGGCGAACGCGCGCAAGAGTGTGGACTTGCCCGCGCCCGAAGGACCCGCGACGTCGACGAAGTCCCCGGGTGCGAGCGCGAGGCTCACCGAGTCGAGGACGAGCGCCGTCCCCTCATCAGAGGGCAGGCTCACCCTGATGTTCGACGCCTCAAGCAGCACGCATGCTCCTCACGCGACGGATGCGGTCGCGCCCATGCTACCCGAAGCGGGCCGGTCAGCCGCTCCAGCGCTCGCGATGCACCAGCGCCGGGTCGTAGCGCTCGGCGGGCGGCTTGGTCTCGGCCGGATGGCCGATGGCGAGCATCGACAGGGGCCGCACACCGTCGGGCAAGCCGAGGAGCGCGGTGACGTTCGCCTCCCGATCCTCGATCGGATGCACGCCGATCCACACGGCGCCAAGCCCCAAGGCGTTCACCGCGAGCAGCGCGTTCTCGATCGCCGCCGAGCAGTCCTGCACCCAGTAGCCCGGATGCTTCTCGGCGCGGGTGTCTCCGCACACGACGATGGCCAGCGGCGCCGAGGCGATCATCCGCGAGTACGGCGTGGCCTCGGAGAGCGCCTGTCGCTGCTCGGCCCCGGTCACAACGACGAAGCGCCATGACTGCTGGTTGCCGGCGCTGGGCGCGGCCATCGCGGCGCGCAAGATGGTCTCGATCGCGGCGTCTGAGACCGGCTCGTCGGTGTATGAGCGGATCGAGCGGCGGGTCATGATCGAGTCGAGGCAGTCCATGTCACTCTCCTGACGATTCGGCCGCCTGGTGTGCACGCACACGCCGGGCGTCTCGGCGAAGCACGGGTGTGGTCCCGAAGAGCAGGTCGTTCTCGAAGCTGATGCGTTCGAGGCCGGTGACCTCGCGCGCGATCTCGGTCACGTTGGCGCGCACCTCCGGCGAGTCCATGTTGAGGTCGTGCAAGTCCACACCGTCGAGCTGACCCTTCTTGCGCGCGTGCGCGTAGGTCTTCCACAGCGCCCCGCGGATGCGCGCTCGGCTCGAGGGCTTGCGGAGCGCAGCGAGCATGCGGGCCCGCAGCGGTTCGAGCTGCTCGGCGGATGCGCCCTTGGGAAGCGCGGCGAGCGCGCGCCCCATCTCGTCGGCGGCGGGCCGATCGGTCTCCTGCACGATGAACTTCAGGACGTGCCAGGCGTCGTAGAGGTCGCGTGAGGTCGCGATCTCGCGGCGCTTGAGCCACAGCCACGCGTGCAGGCGGCGACGCCAGTCCCACCACAACAGCGGGTTGGCGAGGCCTTCATCGGGGATGAGGAACCAGCCACGGTCGAGCAGCATGGCGCCGAAGACGCCGGAGCCGCCGGACTGCTCGGTGCGCCGCTTGCCGACGCGCGCCTTGAACAGGCCGCACGACGGTGAGGCCTCCTTGGCGATGAACGCCTCGATCCCGGCGCGCTCGAGCGACCCGAGCGCGGCCTCGCACCCTGCGACGAGCTGCTCGGTCTTGTCGTGCCCGCGCCGGTCCAGCACGCGCGCGTTGCCGGCGAGGACCTCTTGACCGGTGCCGGTCAGGTGCACCGGCTCCCTCGGCACGCCGAAGCCGGCGAGGCACTCGGGGCACACCGGCGTGAAGCTGAAGTCGGAGCGCTCGCGGCCGAGCACGCGCAGCGCATCGAAGGCGCGCCCGTTGTAGCGCACCGGACAGTTGAACACGCAAGCGCTCACGCCGATCGCGACCTTGTCGGTGATGATCTCGGCCACAGCCGCTCCCCTCGCGCAGTGGGTGACGATTGGGTTCGTACCCGAGCGCCGCGTACGGGGTGCGCCCGAGTCGGGAACAAACCGCTGCGTGGACGTCGGCCCGGATGCGACGGGGACCCGGAGGGAGTCGCGTGGCCTGCTCGATCATGTGGTTCAGACGGGACCTGCGACTTCGCGACAACCCCGCGCTCACCGCCGCGGTCGCCGAGGGCGACGTCGTGTGTGCGCTCGTGATGCCCGGGGCGGACGCCGGCGACCAGTGGGGCGCGGGCCCGTGCGCGTGGCTGCACCACTCCGCGGCAGCGCTCGACTCGTCGCTGCGAGAGCGCGGGTCGCACCTCGTGATCCGCACCGAGCCGCCGGCCCAGGCGCTGACCCGGCTCGCCCACGAGTGCGGCGCGATCCGAGTGCACTGCACGCGCCTGTGGACTCCAGCCGGCATGGCCGAGGAGGAGACCGCCTCGCGCGAGCTCTCCGGATTCGGGATCGAGCTCGAGGTGCACGAGTCGCAGTACCTGGTCTCCCCCGATGCGCTGCGGACCGGATCGGGCGGACCGTACCGGGTCTTCAGTCCGTACCACCGGGCGTGGCTGCCGGCGGCATCGGACGCGGGCGCGCTCCCCGCTCCGACACGCATCAGCGCACCTGCGTACACGCCGCCGACGGCCGGGCCGGTCGCACCGCCGCCGGGCGGGCCGGACATCTCGCGCTGGTGGCGCCCCGGCGAGTCGGGTGCGCTCGCGAGACTCGAGCACTTCGCGACCGACGTGGTCCGCAGCTACGCCGAGGACCACGACCGGCCGGACCTGCGCCACACGAGCGAGCTGTCGCCGCATCTGGCGTTCGGGGAGGTCTCGGCGCGCGTGGTGGTTGCGACCGTGCGCGAGCGGGCCTCGGAGCAGGTGGCGGCGCCGTTCGTGCGGCAGCTCGCGTGGCGCGAGTTCTCCGGCCACGTGCTCCACCACTTCCCGCACACCCTCGACTCGCCGCTGCGCGAGGAGTTCTCGGCGTTTCCCTGGAGCTACGACCCGGGCCTGCTCGCGGCGTGGCAGTCGGGCCGGACCGGCTACCCGCTCGTCGACGCGGGCATGCGGCAGCTGCTGGCCACCGGGTGGATGCACAACCGGGTGCGGCTCGGCTGCGGGTCGTTCCTGACGAAGGACCTGCTGCTCGACTGGCGCGAGGGCGAGCGGCACTTCCGCAACCGCCTCGCCGACTTCGACCAGGCGTCCAACACCTTCAACTGGCAGTGGGTGGCGGGTTGCGGCGCGGATGCGGCGCCCTACTTCCGGGTGTTCAACCCGTCACTGCAGGGGGCGAAGTTCGACCCGGACGGCACGTACGTGAGGACCTGGGTGCCCGAGCTGGCCGCGCTGGACAGCCGGTGGATCCATCGGCCATGGGACGCGCCCGCGGGCGAACTGGAAGCCGCCGGCGTGGCCCTCGGCCGCGACTATCCGCTTCCCGTCGTGAACCACGCCGAGGCGCGCGACCGGGCGCTCGCGGCCTTCGCCGCGATCAAGCGCGGCTGAGGGGCGGCTACTCGACCTCGAGCTGGATGAGGTACTCCATCGTGACCGTGCCGTCGCCGGCATCGGTGACGGTGATGAGCACCTGACGGTTGGCCTTGGACGCGGTGATCAGCGCGGTCTTCACGTCGGGCGTCGACGCATCCTCGGTGGCGACCTCCCACTCGGCACGCTGGTAGCCCACGCCGATGCCTGCCACCACGTCGTCGAACGGGTCGCCGGTGACGAGGGTGACCGTCGCCGTGCCCTTGGTGTAGTCGGATGCCTCCACGCGCGACCCCGGCCAGAACGGCGTGCCCTCAGGCACGCCCTCACCGAGTTCGCCATCGAGATTGGCGGGCGACACGGCTGTGGTCGCCTCGTCGGTGACCACGATCGGGTCGGGCACGAAGGCCGCCTGGATACGCTCGCAGCCCGTCATGGCGACACAGGCAGCGACAAGGGTGATCAGCAGTACGGCGCGCTTCATGCGGCTCCCTCGAGTGACGTGCGGCGCTCACGAAGTGTTGGTGGTGGCGGAGACGTGTGCGAATCGAACACACCCAGGAGGCTCTTCACCCCCCACGACGGTTTTGAAGACCGCGGAGCCCACCAGGACCCATCCGCCTCCGTCGCGCATTGTCGGGGGGCGCGCGCGGTGTGTCAAACAGCACCCGATGAGAACATTCTCACCCGCGCCTCATGCGGCCCTCACCTGCACTGTCGATGCTGTGTGTGGCACAACCGGCATCGAAGGGACCGCCATGAGCCGCATCGCAGGCTGGGTACGCGAGCACTACATCAAGTCGATCATCTTGCTGTCGACGCTCACTGTCCTGCTTCTGGCAGGCGCGTTCGGCGTGGCTCGCGCGACCGACTCTCCCGCATTCTGCATGGCCGCGTGCCATGAGATGAACCCGTATCACACCGCTTGGGCCGCGGGCGCGCACAAGGACATCGATTGCGTCGAGTGCCACGTCGAACCGGGCGCCGTCGCCCGCCTTGCACACAAGGCCGAGGCGACCAAGGAGCTGTGGGTGCACCTCACCGAGGAGCCCACCTTCCCGCTCGCTCACCCGGCAGGCGTCCCCAACGAGCGGTGCATCGGCTGTCACGAGAAGGTGGCCGTCACCTCCACCGGCTTCGACCACGCCAAGCACGCTGCCGAGGGCGAGTGCCAGAGCTGTCACTCGGAGACCGGTCACTCGGTCTCTCCCGAGGCGCTCAAGGCCGCCGGAATCTACAACCCGTCCGTGAGCAAGCGGCGCCTGGCAGGCACGGTCGCACACGTCGACGCGGGCGCCGCCAACATCGCCGGCCACGTCAACGAGCCTTGCTCGCAGTGCCACGACATGGCCAAGACGGGCTGCTCCTCATGCCACGAACCCAAGCACGAGACCGCAGGTCCGGCGGCCAAGACCGCCGAGTGCTCCACCTGCCACACCGCCGGCGAGGAGTTCGCCTTCACGCATCCGGCCGAAGCCGCGGCCGCCTCGTGCGGATCGTGCCACTCGGTCCCGGCCAAGCACACCTACCGCGGCACGTGCTCGACCTGTCACTCGGAGACGGGCGTGAAGTGGGCGTTCGCCCACAACCCCAAGGCAGACTGCACCAACTGCCACACCGTGCCCGCCAAGCACAGCGGCGGCACCTGCTCGACCTGCCACTCGACCGGGGACAGCTGGGCGTTCACGCACCCCACGAACGGCAACTGCACCGACTGCCACACCCGCCCCGCGAACCACGAGTCGGGCTCCTGCACCACCTGCCATGCGACCGGCGTCTCGTGGGCCTTCAGGCATCCCAACTCTTCGAGCTGCACGACGTGCCACAACCGACCGGCCGGCCACAGCACGAAGTCGTGCTCGACCTGCCATCGCTCCCGCAGCTCGTGGGCGTTCTCGCACCCGTCCTCCGGCAGTTGCACGAGCTGCCACAACCGCCCGAGCAGCCACTCCACGAAGTCCTGCACGACGTGCCACAAGGCCGGCGCATCCTGGGCGTTCAAGCACCCCGGATCCGGCTCGAGCTGCACGAGCTGCCACAGCCGTCCCGGTGGTCACAAGTCGGGCACCTGCTCCAAGTGCCACTCCACGTCATCGTGGAAGTTCCGTCACCCGTCCGGCTCCTGCTCTTCGTGCCACAAGGCACCGAGCAATCACTACGGCTCCTCGTGCTCCAGCTGCCATAGCCCCGGACGCGCGTGGTCGAGCGCCACGTTCAGCCACCCGCGTGTTCCGGGCGGCGAGCACACCTATCGCAGCTTCTCCTGTTCGTCGTGCCACCCGAGCGGCTACTCTTCGGTGAACTGCACGAGGTGCCACGACAGCAACGAGGGTGGAGATGACGACTAGGAGACGCGCTATCGAGCCGCAGACGGCCCAGCGCCTAACGGTACTTGCCGTCACGGGTGCACTGCTGGTCGCCGGTGTCGCCCTCGCCAATACCGCCGGCGGTTCGGACAACACAGCTTCAATGCAGGTGATCCGTACCGAACGCGTCCTCGAGACCGCCTCGCCGACAGCGGAGCCAGTGTCCTCGACGACACCGGGCACCGGACTCTTCACGCCCGGACAGACCGCCCGGCCGCTCGATCCGCCCACGCCGCCCGCTGAGCCCGCTGCGGTACCCGACCGTGTGGCGCCTGCGCAGAAGAGCACGCCGCCGGTTCGCGGCGGAAAGACCGCAAAACCCGAGAAGCCGAAGCCTGACGCTGAGGCTCCCAAGGATTCCGACGGCGACGATCACGACGACCACGAGACGGTCAAACCGCCCGTGCGCGATGAAGACGACGACGATGACTCGGACTCCGACGCCCCGAAGACCAACGACGGCAAGTCCGACGGGTCCGAGCGACAGGTCCGGCGCCAAGGGGAATAAACCCGCCGATACCCGCTTACCCGGGAAGGGCGCCGGCGTGAACATCCTGCTCGTTGAAGACGAGGACAACATCGCCTCGTTCGTGACCAAAGGTCTGGCGGCCGAAGGGCACAGCGTACAGAGGGCCTCGACGGCCACCGAGGGAACGTCACTCGCCGTGGCCTACGAGTTCGACGTGATACTGCTCGACCTCGTGCTTCCGGACGCCCACGGGCGCGAAGCGCTCAAGCGTATCCGTGAAGTGAAGTCCGAAGTCCCCGTGATCGTCGTCAGCGCGCTGGGCCAGACAGACGACAAGGTCGAGCTGCTCGACGCGGGGGCGACCGACTACCTGGTGAAGCCGTTCGCGTTCGCAGAGCTTGCCGCCCGCGTCCGCGCGGCAGGGCGGCAAGGGATGTCGTCGGCGCGCGTGATCGAGGCGGGTGGCATCACGCTCGACACGAAGTCACGTGTGGCGACGCACGGCGACCGCAAGGTCGATCTGCCGTCGCGCGAGTTCGCCCTCCTCGAGTACCTCATGCGGCACGCGGGGCAGGTCCTCACCCGCCAGCAGATCCTCGACGCGGTGTGGGGCATCGACTTCGACACCGACAGCAACGTGGTCGACGTCTACGTGAGCTACCTGCGCCGCAAACTCGACGTGCGCGGAGAGCCGAGCGTGATCGAGACCGTCCGCGGAGCCGGATACCGTGTCCCGGCTTAGCCGGCTGTCGGCGAGCGCTCGCGTCCAGCTCGCCATGACCGGCGTGCTGCTCGCCTCTACTCTCGCGCTCATCGTCGTCGCCTACCTGGTCACCGCCGGGCAGCTGCGCGCCGCCACCGACGCCGCGCTGATGCGCGAGGCCGAGGCCTTCAGCGCCGCGCTGGCGGGAGCGCCCGCGGGGCAGGCCGTCGATGCCGCGACCCGCAGCTACCTCGCCGCGCGGACCGGCCCCACCGCCGGCGTGAGGCCGATCCTGTTCGTGCGACTCGACGGAGGGCGCACCATCTCCAACAGCGACGTCCGCCTCGAAGACGCCGTGACCAACGGTGCCACAGGCCTGACGACCGTCGTGCTCGACGGGGCGGCCTACCGGCTCCTGGCCGTACCTCTCGACGCAGCAAACGGCCGCGGAGGCGTGTTCTACGCGGCGCTGGCTGACGCACTTGCGCACGAGACCGCCACCACGGTCGCGCTGACACTTGCCGCTGCGGGAGCCTTCGCACTCGCGCTCGGCGTACCGCTGTCGTACTGGGCGACGCGCCGCGCCCTGCTGCCCCTGACGGTCATGGCGGCTGATGCCGCATCGATCTCGCACGCGGCGCCGGGCGGCCGAATCCGCTACGACGGTCCCGGCGACGAACTCGGATCACTCGCGGACTCGCTGAACGCCATGCTCGAGCGGCTCGAGAACGCCTTCGGCGACCAGCGGCGTTTCGTCGCCGACGCCAGCCACGAGCTCAGGACGCCCGTCGCGGTCATCCGCGGGAACGTGGAACTGTTGCGGTCCAACCACCTGTCGAAAGAAGACGCCGACGAGTCGCTCGAGATGATCGAGTCCGAAGCCGTTCGCATGGTGCGGCTCCTGGACGACCTGCTCGCCCTCGCCAAACTCGAGAACACGGGACGCGATCGGTTCCAGCCTCTTGAGGTGCGCACGCTCGTCGACGAGGTGACGGCGCGGGCCCGGGCGCTCGGAGAGCGAGAGATCGAGTGCACGGGTGCATGCGAGGTGTGGACCGAAGGCGACCCCGATCTGCTCGATCAGGCGCTCGTCAACCTCATTCGCAACGCGGTGGGTCACACCGAGCCCGGCGGGCGCATCGTGGTCTCATGCGGCGCGGACGACTCCCGCGTGACCGTGGCTGTCATCGACGACGGACCCGGGATCCCCGAGGCCGATCTCGAGCGGATCTTCGACCGCTTCTACCGCGCACCCGGCCGCGTGCGCGAGAACGCCGGCGGGGGCGCAGGCCTCGGACTCGCGATCGCCAGACGGCTCGTCGAGCTACACGGAGGTACGCTGACCGCCGACAACGTCGAGCCCCACGGCGCGCGCTTCACGATGTCGTTGCCGCGCATCGAGACTCCCGACGACCTCTAGCGGCGCAGGGTCCTCAGATCGCCCACCCGCTTCGTGACGCCTTGAGCATCGAAATACTCGAGCAGCGGGATGGCGTACTTGCGGCTCACGCCGAGCACCTCGCGCAGCTCCGAAGTCGTCGCCCCGTCGGGATTCGCTCCCAGATGCGCCTCCAGACGCTCGCGCGCGGTCGCGATGGCCGCGGCCGAGAAGTGCATCTCGCTCGACACGCGGACGATCGTGCCGTCGTTGGCGAGCCTGCCGAGCACCTGTCGCGCGAGCCCGGCGTCGACGCCCGCCTCGCTGGCTAGCTCGGCGACGGTGGACGGAGCAAGCCCTTGGGCCTCGATCAGTGGCACCAGTGCCTTCTCGGCGTCGGCCTGGGCGGTGAGGGCGGAGACCGCGGCCTTGGGATGGCGCACCGCACCCTTGTCGACGGCGGCAACGCCCGCTTCTACCGCGCGCTCCAGCACCGCGTCGAACGCGCGCGGAGACAGCCGTCGCTCGATGCGGTCGCGAAGCGCGCTCGTCGCGATCCCCGTGGCCTTGGGGTCGGCCTCGTGGAACGCCAGCAGCTCGCGGCCCACGTGCTCCACGAGCCCCGTGAGCGCCTCGGGGGTGATGAAGGCGGTCTCGCCGGCGACCTTGAGGCGCTCGAGCTTCGCGCGGTTGAGCTCGTCGGCCACGCCGGCCCTCGGCACGCCGAGCGCCGCGGCTACCTCGGCGCTGGTCATCGGCAGCCCGCGGCTCGCGAGCAGGCCGACGCTGGCTGTCGACAGGTCGTGGGCCACCAGTGCGTCGAGCAGTTCGCGCTCGTGGGACTTCAGGTTGGTGCGGCGCGGCGGCAGCGTATCGAGGACCACACCGCCGCCGATCGTGTAGACCGGCGAGTAGCTGCGCACGATGAAGCGGTCGTCGTAGCGCGGGGCGAGCGGCTCCTCGAGCCGGATCTGGGCCAGTGCGCTGTGACCGGGCGAGAGCGCCGTCACGCCGTCCATGAGCAGGACCCGGCCGAGCACCTCACGGGTGCCGTGGTTGATGTGGACACGCGCCCCGGACTCGAAGGGGCGGTCGTCGCCGGGAATCCCCAGGTAGGTGAATCGGCCGTCGAAGCGGTCCGTGACCGTCAGCGATCCGGGCGCTGCGATCACGTCCCCGCGCGCGATCTGCTCGCGCTCGACGCCCGCGACGTTCATCGCGACGCGCTGGCCGGCGGTAGCCGACTCGACCGCAGCGCCATGCACCTGCAGCCCGCGCACCCGGCCCTTCACCGAGCCGGGGTAGATCTCCACGGCGTCGTCGCGGGCAGCGACCCCGGACCACATCGTGCCGGTCACGACGGTCCCGGCGCCCGCGATCGTGAACACGCGGTCGACCGGCAGGCGCATGGGGAGGTTGGCGTGCTTGGACGGCGCATCCACCGCGACCGAGTCGATCGCCTCGAGCAGCTCGGGAAGTCCCGCACGCGTGCGGCTCGACACCGGCACGATCGGCGCACCGGCGATGCCCGTGGTGGCGAGCAGCTCCTCGACGTCGGCGCGCACGAGCTCGACCCACTCCGGGTCGACGAGATCGGCCTTGGTCAGCGCGACCACGCCCCGCTCCACGCCGAGAAGCTCGATGATCGCGAGGTGCTCGCGGGTCTGAGGCATGATGCCGTCGTCGGCGGCGATGCACAGCAGCACGACGTCGATGCCGGTGGCACCCGCGACCATCTGGCGCACGAACTTCTCGTGTCCGGGCACGTCGACCACGCCCATCGAGCGCCCCGACGGCAGCTCGAGGCGAGCGAAGCCCAACTCGATGGTTATGCCCCGGTCCTTCTCCTCCTTGAGACGGTCGGGGTCGGTGCCGGTCAACGCGCGGATCAGCGACGACTTGCCGTGGTCGATGTGTCCCGCGGTGCCGAGGACGAGCGAGGGTGCGGCCACCGTAGTAGTCGCCCTACCCTTCGAGCGCTCGGCGAAGCGCCGAGGCGACGGCCTCGATCTCGCCGTCCAGCAGCGTGCGCGGGTCGAGCATGAGGCGGCCGTCGGCAATGCGTGCGATCACGTGCGGCTCGCCCATGCGCAACCGCTGCTCGAGCACTTGCACGGACACGTCGCGGGGTGTCACGGCCACAACGACCGTCGGGATGTCGGCCATCGGCAACGCGCCGCCACCGGCGCGGGACACGTCGTCGGCGAGCTCGGCCGCGACCGCATCGCCGCATGCCGAGCGCAGCGCCTCGGCGAGGGCGGCGGCCTTCTCGGCCATCTGCTCGCGCGTGGCGGCGAGCATCGCGAGTGTGGGGATCTCGGCGACGGCACGGGCGGGGTCGAGGTACAGCCGCAGCGTGGCCTCGAGCGCGGCGAGCGTCATCTTGTCGAGGCGGAACGCGCGGGCGAGCGGGTGCTTCTTGAGCGCGGCGATCACGTGGTAGCGGCCGGCGATGATGCCGGCCTGGGGACCGCCGAGGAGCTTGTCGCCCGAGCAGGTGACGACGTCGGCGCCGGTCGCGACCGCCTCGGCGACGGTGGGCTCGTGCGGCAGGCCGAACTCGCGCAGGTCCACGAGGACGCCCGAGCCTTGGTCCTCCATGACGGGCACGCCGTGGCGGGCGCCCAGCTCCACGAGCTCGGCGAGTGCGACGGCCTCGGTGAAGCCGACGACGCGGTAGTTGCTCGTGTGCACCTTGAGCAGCAGGCCGGTCTCGGGGCGGATCGCGTTCTCGTAGTCGCGCAGATGCGTCTTGTTGGTGGTGCCGACGTCGACCATGACGGCTCCGGACTCGGCCATCACGTCCGGCACGCGGAACGAGCCGCCGATCTCGACGAGTTCGCCCCGGCTGACGATCGCCTGCTTGCCGCGCGAGAGCGCCGCGATGGCGAGCACCACGGCCGCGGCGTTGTTGTTGACCGCCATGGCTGCCTCGGCCCCGGTCAGGCGGCAGATGAGCGACTCGACGTGCGTGTGCCGACTGCCGCGCTCTCCGGAGTCGACGTCGTACTCGAGCGTCGAGTAGCCGGCCGCGACCTCGTCGACCGCCGCGATGGCCTCGGTTGCCAGGAGCGACCGGCCCAGATTGGTGTGCACGACGATGCCGGTCGCGTTGATCACTCGCCGAAGCGACCTGCGGGCCTTGAGCGCGGCCCCTTCGATCGCGCGGGCGGCGACGGCGTCGACCGACGCGTCGCCTCCGCGCCCGGCGAGCAGGTCCGCGCGCGTGGCGTCGATCGCCTCGCGGACCGCCTCGACGAGAAGCGCGCGGGGCATCGTGTTCTCCAGGGCGGCGATGTCATCGCGCTCGAGGAGGGCATCTACCTTGGGAAGCTGTCTGAGCAGCGCGTTAGTGTCCATATGAACGATTGTAGCCAAAGGACGCCCATGGGACCCGTCATCATCGCCACCGACCGCCTCAACCTGCGCTCGTGGACGATCGAAGACGCGCCGCTGCTCGTCGAGCTGTTCGAAGATACGCAGGTCAGTCGCTTCATCAACGACGGTCAGCCGATATCGCTCGAGTCGGCGCAGCTGTTCATGACACGCTACGAGCGGCTTCAGCGCGAGCGCGGCTGGTGCCGCTGGGCCCTCGAGCTCGCCGAGCAACCCGGGCGGCTCGCCGGCTTCTGCGGCTTCGGCTGCACCTTCGCCCCGGAGATCGAGCTGGGGTGGACGCTGCGCTCGGACCTGTGGGGCCGCGGGCTGGCCACGGAGGCGGCACGCGCTGCGATCGCGTACGGGTTCGAGACGGTGGGCTTCTCGCGGATCGTCAGCGCGGTCAGCCCGGACAACATCCGCTCCGCCGCGGTCGCCGAGCGGCTCGGCATGCGACCGGACGGACACATCGAGTTCGAGCACCACCGGCTCGTGCGCTACGCGCTCGACAACCCGGGTCCGATCCCGGCCGCCGACCCGCGCTACGTGCGGCACTGCGACGGCGAGCCCGCGGGACGCACGCTCGCGGCGGCAGACGCTACCGGATCGTGAGCACCGCCTCGTCGCCGAGCATCGCGGAAACACCATCGAGCATGGTGCCGACCTGGCCCACGGCGAGCTGGTCCTTGAGTCCGAGGTAGTCGAGGCAGGTGCCGCACGCCGCCACCGCGACGCCGGACTCCTCGAGCAGCTTCAGGTCGTCGAGCGACCCGGAGCCTTCGCAGGCGAGGCGCACGGCTGAGTGCATGAGCATGACGGCGACCGGCGGCTTGGGGTCACGGGCCAGCGCGTAGAGGAAGTTGCGTGCAAGCACCCGGCCGAGCTCGTCATCGGCGCCGATGTGATCGGCGGTCATCAGGATCCGCTTGGTCATCGTTCAACCTCCGTGGCATAAGTCGAACTGAACTGATAGTTCAGTCCTGATGATAACGCACCGCCGCTCCCCGGGCACCTGACGCCGTGCGCCGCGTGGGCGCATGTGCGGACGCCGTCAGGGGAATGCTCTGAGCACAGGGCCCCGCCCCCACCCGAGGAGGCACGATGCAGACGGTCAAGTGGGACGAGACGCTCGCCACCGGCGACCCGACGGTGGATCAGGAGCACCACAAGCTCTTCATCCTCGTGGACGAGCTCAACAAGCCGGCCGACGAACTGCACGGCCCCGAGTTCATCTCGGCAGTGGTCGACGACATCCTCGAGTACGCGCGCTCTCACTTCGCGCATGAAGAGGCGCTGATGGAGCGCTCGGCCTACCCCGACATCGAGCGTCACCGCGCCCTGCATGCGGCCTTCGCCGAGGAGGCGGACCGGCTGAGTTTCGAGAACGCCCTCGGGACCACGTTCTCGCCGACAGGACTCGCGGTCTTCATGAACGACTGGCTGCGCGAGCACATCCTGGCCGAGGACCGGCGGCTCGTGGAGCACCTGCGTTCCGGGGGTGCCGGCTCGGCCGGTTAGCGGACCGTGACCTCGCCGGCGGTGCCTGACACACATCGCCCGATCAGCGCCGCGGAACCTCCGCGCGCCTCCACAGCGGCCACCAGCGCGTCGGCGCGCGCCTCGGCGACGGCGATGAGCAGGCCGCCGCTGGTCTGCGGATCACACAGCACCCGCATCCACACGTCGCGAGCGAGCGCCGACTCCCAGCGCGTGAACGGGTCGGCCCAGGCGACGATCTCGGCGGTGCGTCCCGGCGCGACGCCTTGCTCGGCGTAGTCCAGCGCGCGCTCGAACAGCGGCACGGCGCCCGCATCCAACTCGACGGCGCACCCGCTCGCCTCGGCCATCTCGTGCACGTGGCCGAGAAGCCCGAAGCCGGTGACATCGGTTCCCGCGTGCACGCCGATCTCGACCATCGCCTCGCACGCAGCGCGGTTGAGCGTGGCCATCGACTCGATGACCTCGCGCGCCGACTCCTCGGTCTCGAGCCCCCGCTTGAGCGCCGTGGCCACGAGCCCGGTGCCGATGGGCTTGGTGAGCACGAGCACGTCACCGGCCTGCGCGCCTCGATTGCGCACGACCTTGTCGGGATGGACGACACCGAAGACCGACAGCCCGAACTTGGGCTCCTTGTCGTCGATCGTGTGACCGCCGACGGTCACGGCGCCCGCCTCGGCGACCTTCTCGGCGCCGCCGCGCACGACCTCGCCGACGATCTCGGCGCCCATCGAGCACGGGAATGCCAGCAGGTTCATGGCGGTGAGCGGACGGCCGCCCATCGCATAGATGTCGGAGAGCGCATTGGCCGCCGTGATGCGGCCAAAGTCGTACGGGTCGTCGACGATCGGCGTGAAGAAGTCGACCGTGAGCAGCGCCGCGGAATCGTCGGACAGCCGCCATACAGCCGCGTCGTCACTCGTCTCGAAGCCGAGCATGAGCGCATCGCTCGAACCCGGCGCGATCTTGTCGAGCACAACCTGGAGGTCCTCCGGACCCCACTTCGCCGCTCAACCGGCCTTGCTCGACAGCTGTGTGAGGCGGACCCTCGTCTCCTCGCTCATGCGGACGCGGCCTCTCAGCTCACGTAGCGCTTGGCGGGCAATGACTCGTCGGCAGGGAACGACTCGCTCGGAAGCGCGAGCAAGAAGCCCTGCCCGTACGTGACGCCCAGTCGCCGCAAAGCCTCAAGCTCGCCCTCGGTCTCGATGCCCTCGGCGACGAGCTTGGCGCCGACGCGGCTGGCGAAGCTGACGAGCGACTCCACGAGCGACGCGCGCACCTCGTCGGTGTCGCAACCGCGGACGAGCGACATGTCGATCTTGAGCCACTCGGGACGGACCTCGGCGAGGCACTGCAGCGAGTTGTAGCCCGCTCCGGCGTCGTCGACAGCCACGCCGAACCCGAGCGCGCGGACGTACTCCAGCGTCGAGCGGAACGAGGCGAAGTCCGACACCGCGGCGCGTTCGGTCAGCTCCAGGACGATCGCGCGGGGCTCGACCTGCGCCTCGGCGATCATCGCCGAGGTGACCGCGTCGCGCAGCTGCGGGTCGCACACGGCCTCGGGCTCGATGTTGAGGAACAGCAGGCGACCCGCGGGCATATCGGCGGCGCGAGCCAGCGCCCGCTTGCGGCAGACGCGCTCGAGCCGCATGACGAGGTCGGCGTCGTAGGCCACCGAGAACAGCTTGTCGGGGCGCTCGAACTCGGAGTCCTCGGGACCCCGCGAGAGGGCCTCGTAGCCGATCACGTCCATGGTCGCGAGTTCGAAGACCGGGTGCACGAGCGTGCGGATCCTCTCACCGGCCAGGATGTCGCGCAGGCGCGCCACACGTTCGACGGCGTCGGCGACCTCGCGTGCGTGCGAATCCTCGAGCGCCTTCTCGAGAGCGTCGTAGACGAGGCGCTCGATGCGGGCGGTCTCGTCGTAGCAGGCGGTCGCAGCGCCCACGTAGCAGCCGAACTTGCGGAACAACGCCGGCTCGATGCGCTCTGAGAGCTTGACCCGGACCCGCTCCTCGATCCTGTGGGCGAGCTCGAGACGGGCGGCGGGGTCGATGCACGCGGTGGTGCGCGGAGGCGACAGCACGATCACGAACGCGTTGCCGGAGTTCATGAGCTCGGCGATGACATCGGAGTCGCGCAGCGTCTCGCCGGCGATCTCATCGAGGGCCTCGGCGACCTCGCGCATGACGTCGTCAAAGACCTGCCAGCCGTAGATCTCCTCGATGCGCGAGTAGCGCACGACGCTCACGCACAGCAGGGAGACCTCACCGCGCTCCTCGAGCAGCGAGCTGATGCGGGGGAACAGCAGCGGCGTGGTGGGCAACCCGGTGACCGGGTCGAACAGCAGCTTCTTGATCTCGGGGTTCTTCTCGACGACGTCGCCGAAGTCCAACCACGATTCGAGCAGAAACCGCGAACCCTCGCGACCCGCTACATCCATGTTGAAAGCTCCCCTCCCAGGCAGATACGAGCGAAGCATAGCACCGAGCCGGCACCGGCCGTGCCGGCGCCCTCGTCTAGCCGTAGACCATGCGGACCGCGACCGCCGAGTTGGCCTCGATGGGCAGACCGAACGCCGTCCCGCCCACGGCGACCGGCGAGCCGCCGCGTACGTCGGTGATCGAGCCGACCCGGCGCTCGGTCACAAGGTTGGCGGTGACCTTCTCGGCGGAGTGGTTCACGAGCAGCAGCACGTCGTCACCGTCGCCCTGGAACAGCGCGAGCTCGACTTCGGGAGCATCACACGACAGCGGCGCACCGCACCCGGCGTTGCGGGCGACGGCACCGTAGACCTCGCGCATGAACGCCAGCACCGGTTCGGGGGTCGCCCACGGGTCGCCTTGGGCGATGGCCCGCTCGAGCGGGGCAGCCAAGAAGACCGCCTTGCCCTGGCCGACCTGGTTCACAGTCAGAAGAGGGCTGCCCTTGGCATCGGTGGCCACGACGGTGGCGACCCCGCTGCCGACGAGCGCGTAGTTGGGGACGTCGAACACCGCGTCGAACGACTCGAGGTCGCCGACCACGTCGGACTGGGCGACTCGGCAGGTCAGCGTCGGGCGTGGACCCCCGTCGCCGAGGAACTCGACCCCGAACAGATCGCGGACGGCGGTGGGCGCGTCTCCGCCGCCGTACGAGTACAGCAACGTGCCACCGGCCTGCACGAACGCGGCCAGGCGCTCCCAGGTCTCGGCCTCGAGATCGAAGGTGCTCGGCACGATGAGCACGAGCAGGTCGCCGAACTCCTCGTCCTCGTCGATCACCGTGACGGGCACGTGGGCCCGCTTCGCTGTGATGAAGGCCTGCAGGCAGGCACGCGGGCCGTAGAGCCCGGCCAGACTCGGCAGCGGCTCATAGCGCTCGGAGCCGACGACAACGGCGGTGCGCTCCGAGATGAGCTGATGGGTCTTGAAGTCGATGCCGGCCGCGGCCTTCACGAACCGGGCGATGACGTCGTAGGTGGGCTTGGTGACCCCGTCGGTGTCGGCGATGCCGATGAGCGTCTCGAACGGATCGAGGAAGTACGGCTCGCGGCGCTCGGTGTCCATGTCGCGGTACCGGCGGGCGAGCACCCCCGCGGCGCGGTTGGCCAGCGCGGACCAGAGCACGGTGCGCAGGTAGCCGGCCTCCTCGCCCGCGGAGGCGTCGAGCGCCCAAGTCCCCACCTCGTCGAGCAGGACCGGCTTGCCGCGCGCGGCGCGCCGCAGCAAGAAGGAGTCGAGGTAGGTGGCCGGACCGCTCGTGAGCGGGCCTTCCGCGGCGTAGGCGCGGTAGGCGGCGGTGACATGGCTCACGGCGAACTCACAGGTGGCGATGGCTGCGCGCGCATCCACACCGGTCGCGCGGAACAGCGTCTCGGCGTCCGCTCCCAGGCAGATCGGCCGCTCCGAGTCGACCTCGCGGATCGACTCGCGCAGGAGCGAGACCCACTCCTCGAGCTCGTCGGAGGACTCGAACCCGGCCAGGAACGCCTCGTTGCCCAGCTGCCACCCGAAGACGCCGGCGTCGGCCGGGAACAGCGCGGCCACCTTGGCCACGAGTGCGACCTCGCGCTGGACGAGGTAGGCGTCGGTGCGGGGGTCGCGCTTCTTGCCCCAGGCGACCTCTGTCAGCTCGGCGTGCCGGTCGTCGGCGAAGAAGCACACGAGCGTCTGCATCTTGCGGGAGCGCGCCGCCTCGACGATCTCGGCCAGACGCGCGAGCGCCGCCTCGTCGTACTGGCCGACCTGCGGCTCGAGCACCCGCCAGCTCACGAACACGCGAACGAGCGCGCAGCGCGCGGCGGCCAGGGCGTCGAGGTCGGCGGACACGTCGCGGGCGTACCACTCGGTGCTCGACTGCGTCTCGCTCTCGAGCGCGTACAGCGACGCGCCGACCGGGAACAGCGGGTTGCGCGCGGCGACCTTGCGCTGGCCGGTCGCGGTGACCTTGGGACGCGGTGCCTCGGTGCGCTCGATGCGCTGGCGGGGCTGGCGGGGTCCGCCCTTGCGGGTAGGCATCCGGGCTACTCCCTCCCCTGCGCGTAGTCGTCGTACAGGCGCCAGAACAGCCCCTGGCGGCGGGTGTCGTGATAGGCGGCGCGACGGATCTCGTGGTGGGCGCGTGAGTACTCGCCCTCGGTGAGCAGCACCGCGGCCAGCCCGAAGCGCGCTCGGACGAACGTCGGGTCGAGCTCCACGGCGCGCAGGTAGGCCTGCTTGGCCTGGCCGTAGCGCTGCAGTCCGAGCAGCGACTCGGCGAGCAGCACGTGCGGCATCGGCTCGTCGGGAACCGCCTTGGCGAGCGCGCCGAAGACACGCGCGGCGTTGCGGTTGAGCCCGGTGCGCTTCGCGAACGAGGCGCCCAGCACGTAGACGGCGGTCGGGGTCTTGGTCGAGACGGCAAGCCCGCGAAGGGCGACAGCCATCGCCTCGTTGACCGCCTCTTGCTTCAGGTAGAGGTAGCCGGCCAGCGCGAGCGCCTCGGGGTCGTCAGGGTCCTCGTCGAGGATGAGGCGGATCAGGTCCGCAGCGTTGAAGAAGTCCTCCTCGAAGGCGAGCGCGAACGCGGCGGCCAGGCGCGCGTCGCGGTCCGGCTCGACCTCGGTGGGGTCGGGCGCCGGCGTGCCGTCGTCGTAGACGCCCGCCAGCGAGAAGAAGAAGTCGTCTTGGCTGGGGTCGAGCTCACCGGCCTTGCGGAATCCCGGCAGCGCGGTGGCCATGCCCTCCTTCTTGAGCGCGGCGACCGCGAGGTTGTACATCGCGCGCGGCTCCGCGGCGTCGAGCGCCAGCGCCGCCTTCCACGCCTCGATCGCCTCCTCCTCGAAGGCTGCAGCGGCAAGCGCCTCGCCGAGCTGCACGTGCGCGGTCACGAGGTCGGGACGCACCTCGGCGAGCTCGTGCCACACGAGGATCGACTGGTCCCACATGCCGCCGCGGCGATCGTAGGCAAGACCGAGCGCGAGGTAGGCCGGAGCACAGTCCGGGTCGAGCTCTATCGCCTCGCTGGCGGCCTTGATCGCCTCGTCGTAAAAGTCGCCCGCGAGGAACAGGTCGGCGAGCAGCGCGTGGACGAGCGGGTCCGCCTCATCGAGACGCAGCGCCTCGAAACATGCCTCGACCGCGGGCGCGACGTGGCCTTGGCGCGAGAGCCCCTCTGCCAGGAGCACGGCTCTGTTGCGCGGGCTCATGCGGCACCGGCCTTCTGAGCCGCCTTGGCGACGATCTTGAGCGCGCTCTCGGCTCCGCGCACGATGCCGTTGGCCCCGACGGACTTGGCGAGCGCCGTGTCGGCGGCGAAGGGACCGCCGGCGACGAGCAGGACGATGTCGTCACGGCCCGCGGCGCCGAACGCCTCGCGCACGCCGGCGACCGAGCGCGCGGTGCCGGTCATCGACGCGAAGACGATGACGATGCGCGCCGCGGCCTCCTCGGCACGCTCGAGGAACTCGGCTGGGTGCACGTCGACGCCGAGGTCGACGACGCGGTGTCCGGCCTCGGTCAGCGCGGCTGTGGTGATGTCCTTGTCGATGGCGTGGGTGTCTTTGTGGATCACGCCGACGATGACGGTGATGCCGGTGTCTTGCGCCGTGGAGGGCAGGGTCACGAAGCTCGTGATCTGCTCGGCGACGACGGCGGCCTGCGTGAAGGTGTACTCGTCGATAGCCCCCGAGGCCCACGCCCCGCCGAGCAGTGACATCGCCGGTGCGAACAGCTGGTCGAAGAGCTGGGCTTGCGCGACACCGGACGCCTTGACCTTCTCGATCACGGTGATCGCCTGCGCGGGGTCCTGGCTCACGAACGCCTGGTACAGACGCGCTGCGGCATCATCGGCCATGCTCGTCTGCACCTCCCTCGAATCCCTCTAGGCGTTTGTCGTGCTCTTCATCCGTGCTCGTCGCCCCATCGGTATCGGGGCAATGGCAGCTATCCAGTATCCCACGCTGAGCGCCCCTTGGGCAGGTGCGCGCCGCGATTGTCGCATGGTAGCGGCGGTGGGATTCGAACCCACACGGGCCACGAGGGCCCAGAGGTTTTTAAGACCCCCTCCTGTGCCAATTCGGATACGCCGCCGTCACTACGTACCGCCGCCCGATTCCTGCAGGTCGCGGTAGGTATCAATCAGTATCCCATAGAGGATGTCGTGCTCGCTGACGACGAGCCGGTCAAGCCCGCTGAGCGCGAGCACCGTCTCCAGGATGAGCGCACCGGCCACGATGACGCCGGCACGCTGAGGATGAAGGCCCACGACCTCGAGGCGGCGCTTGAGCGGCAGCGCGGCCAGCATGGCCACCATGTCGGCCAGCTCAGAGCCCGAGATCTCGAGACCGTGCACCGCCTCGGCGTCGTAGCGCTCGAGCCCGAGCTTGATCGCCGCGAGCGTCGTCGCGGTGCCCGCGAGCGCGAGCATGCAGCCGGGCCGCTCGCCGAGCCGGTCGAAGTACGGGCGCATCTCGGCGACCACGTTCGCGCGCGCGGCGTCGAGCTCGGATCGGGTGGGCGGGTCCGAGGCCAGAAACGCGTCGGTCAGGCGCCGGCTCCCGACGTCGACCGAGCGCGCCGATCCGATGTCGACGCCGCGGACCCCGTCGACGAGCGACGCGTCGCCGAAGACGAGCTCGGTCGAGCCGCCGCCGCAGTCGACGACCAGGATCCCCTCGCCTTGTGTCTCGGCGGTGGCGCCGGAGAAGGCGAGCTCCGCCTCGCGAGAGCCCTCGATGACCGAGACCTGGATGCCGGCTTTCGCGAGCAGCTCGACGAAGCGATCGCCGTTGGCCGCGTCACGGCTGGCCGAGGTGGCGACCGCGGTGTAGCGCTCCACGCCGAGGCGCTCCATCGCCGAGGCGTACCCGGCAGCAACCTCGGCGACGCGCTGCATCGCCGCTTCGCCGAGTGTGCCGCTCTCGCCCAACCCCTCGCCCAGATGCGTGATGTCGGTAGAGCGCTCGACCTCAGTGATCGCCTCAGCGCTCACGTCGGCGACGAGCAGGCGGGTCGTGACGGTCCCGATGTCGATGGCGGCCAGTCGCCTCACGCGACCACCTCGCCCCGGGCCGGCAGTCGAGCGCAGCGCTCGTCGGGGCACGGCATCGGTACCGTGTCGAGCTCGGCCGAGCCGATCGGGTCGTCAATGCCGGCAAGCGTCAGAGCAACGTGCGCGTGCAAGCACTTCGCCGATGACCACGCCTCGGCCGCGCCCGCGATCCCTACGTCACCGCAGACGTCGGCCCCGCCCGCGAGTCTCTCCCGGGCGTCGCGCAGGGCCGCGTCGGTCGCGCGCATGCGGCTCACGAGTCCGGCCTCGACTGCCAGCCGGGCGTTCCAATCCGCGACGGCACCCGCGGACTCGCGGGTCGACACCGCCTCGGTCAGATAGGGGCAGGTCAGCCAGAAGGCCGTGGGGAACCGCTCGCCATCGGCGAGCACCGGCGGCGAGGCGATGACGGTGGGAAAGCCGAACGCGCAGGTCGCCGCGACGTCCCACGGCTCGCGAGGGGATCGCCCGATCTGTGCGGCGACGAGAGCCGCCGACTCGTGGCCGGCGCCGCTCACTCGACGCCGAAGAGGAAGTCGAGGAAGCCCGTCCATGGCCCGACCGGGCCGGTGGTCGTCTCGTCCGAGTCGATCATCGGGCGCGCGGCCATCGACATGGCCAGCTGCGTGGGCGGGACGGAGCGGGACTCGTCGACGACAACGACGACGTTCTCGCCGGCCTTGACCAAGCCCAGCTGGGTGCGTGCGTAGTCCTCGACGCCCTCTGGGGTCTTGAGCCGCTCGACCTGCTTGGACAGGCGTGCGTTGCGGGCCTGAAGGCTGTCGAGTTCGGCTTGCAGGCGGGCGACCTCGCGGGTCTCCCGGTACTGCACGCGCGCCACGGGATAGTAGGTCCAGGCGAACAGGCCGATGGCCGCCATGAGCGCAGCGGGCAACACCCACCACCTTCTCGAGGGTGCGGCGTCACAGGAGCGCGAAGACGAGCCGCGGGCGCCACCCGAGCCGGATGGCTTCCGGCCGGGTACGAGCTGCCGAACCCTCCCCAGCAGGCCCGACACGAATGCCGGTGCCGCAAATCGCGCCCCGCCACCTGCGCGAGGGCGCGCGGATGCCGACGAGGGCGAGCGCCTCTCAGACGCTCGCCGCTTCGCCGCTGAAGCCCCATGCCGCGTGTTTCTCGGTGCCATCGCCCCTGAGAAGTCCTGTGAGAAGGCCAGCGCGTACGACAGGGTCACCCCCGTCGGGCGCGATGATACCACAGGTAGACCGGGTGTGTCGCCTCAATGTCTACTTGAGGTTTAAGGATACGAACGGGTGTTCGACTGCCTGGACCGCCCTTCCGGGCACAGCACCGGGCTCACACCGTCCGCACGTGGATGAAGTCGGTCCCGCCCGGCAGCCGGGCCGCCAGTCCGGCGGTGAGCGCGATGCGAGCACCGGGCCGCACGAGCCCCGACTCGACCACGGCGGCGCTCACCTGGTCGATCACCTCGCCCGTCCCCAGCGCGAACGGCACCTCGATCGCCGAGACACCCCACGCGAGCTTGAGCCGGCGCAGCGTCTCAGGCTTCGGGGTGGCCGCGATGATCGGAGTCTCGGGACGGTGGCGGGCGATGGACAGCGCCGTCGCGCCGGACTGGGTCAGCGTGACGATGGCGGCGACATCGAGATCGGAGGCGAGCTCACAGACCGCTGCACTCATCGCGGCCTGGACGTCGTCACCGGCGCCCGCACTTGGGGTGGACTGCATGGGAGGGGTCGCGGCCTCGGCCGCCTCGGCAATGCGCGCCATGGTCTCCACGACCCGCACCGGATCGACACCCACGGCCGTCTCGCCCGACAGCATCACCGCATCGACCCGGTTGAAGATGGCGTTGGCCACGTCGCTGGCCTCGGCGCGCGTTGGCCGCGGACGCTCGCGCATGGAGTCGAGCATCTCGGTCGCGATCACGACAGGCTTGCCGGCGGCACGAGCCGCCCGGGCGATACGACGCTGCAGCACCGGCACGCGCTCGGGCGAGGTCTCGACCCCCAGGTCGCCACGGGCCACCATCACCGCGTCGGCCGCTGCGACGATCTCGTCGATGCGCCCGGCGGCCTCGTGCTTCTCGATCTTCGCGCAGATCGGCAGCTGCCGCACGGTCATGTGCTCGCGCAGTGCGTCGATGTCGGACGGCGAGCGCACGAAGCTCTGACCGATCCAGTCGACCTCGTTGGCCTGCGCCCACGCGAGCACGGTCCGGTCGTAGCGCGTGATCGCGTCGACGCGCAGGGTGACCCCGGGGACGTTGACGCCCTTGTGGCTCAGCAACTCGCCGCCCACGATCACCTCGGTGTGCACGTCACCACCCGACGCCGAGAGCACAGCGAGCTCGATGCGGCCGTCGTCGAGCAGCACGCGGTCGCCCCGGCTGACATCGTCGGCGAGTCCGCGGTAGGTGACGCAGGCGTGTGCCGAGTCGCCCACGCACTCGTCGGCGGCCAGGATGAAGGGCCGGCCCGCCTCGAGTACCGTGCCGGGCTCGACATCGCCGACCCTGAGCTTGGGGCCCGGCAGGTCGAGCAGCACGCCGATGTCACGGCCGGCAGCACGCGATGCTGCGCGGACCGCTTCCAGCCGCGATGCCAGCTCGCCGGGGCCCGAGTGGGCGGCGTTGAGACGCACCACATCGACACCCGCCGCCATCAGGCCGTCGAGCACCACAGGGTCGTCGGTGGACGGGCCGAGCGTGGCCACGATGCGTGTTCGCCGCATGAGAAGCGCCTCCGGGTTTCTCGGCGTGGGGATTTCGCCGCCGAGAAGGGATGTACCCGCGAGGAGCGCTACTCCCCCGCCTTGGGCAGGCGGACGAGCTGGATGCCGTCGTCGACGCGGCGCACGGTGAGCTCGTCGCGCCCGAGTCGGTGGACGGCGGTGCGCAGGTTGCCGTAGAGGCGATCGAGGCCCGCCGGGTCGGTGCGGACGAACAGCGCGCGGTCTCCGCCGGCCTGGACGTAGCGCACGAGGCGCGTGGCCGCTCCGCGCGGCGCGGGATACGGCACCGACACCTCGCGGGCGTCGGCCGCCCAGTCGTCGGTGGCGGCGCGCAGCGGGTTCCAGTCGGCCACGGCCGCGGAGATGAAGACGACGCGGTGGTGCTCGTCGTCGGGCGGGTTGATGAAGCGCATCCGCACGTCGAAGCCCTGGTGGGCGGCTGAGCGGGCGACATACGCCCAGTCCAGCGTGCCCTCCTCGTCGATGAGCATGATGACCTTCTCGCGCACGTGCACGGCCAACATCGTGAGCAGGGTGAGCAGGCCCAGTCCGCGCCGAGGCGTGAACGTCACGACCGCGATGTCGTACATCTCCTCGCTGCGCAGGTCCTCGACGAGGCCCTTGCGGACGATGAGGTTGGGCGCCTCGGCCGCCTCGGTCGAGAGCAGGCGCTTGAGCATGCCCTCCGAGGGCTCGAGCGCGGTCAGTGCGCCGGCCTTGGTGAGCAGCGGGACCGTCAGCAGCCCGGTGGCGGCGCCGACCTCGAGCACTCGCGACCCCTCGGGGATCGCCGAGAGGAGCATCTCGACGACCTCAGGGAAGACCCGCTCCTGGCCGAACGCGTAGTCGAACCGGTTCGCAAGACGCTCGCGGCGTGCGAGGGCCGAGTCGAGCGGACCGCCGCCGCGGTCCGCCTCGACTTGCACCTGCGGCTCATTGCGCCGGGTCTCGTTCACGCTGCTGTGCTCCACCCTGTTGTGCGAGTCTCATCCGAGGGGACGGTCCCCTCAGCCCTTGATGTTGTAGAACGCGTCCTCTCCGGCATACGTGCCCGAATCGGCCAACTCTTCCTCGATGCGCAGGAGGCGGTTGTACTTGGCGACGCGATCCGAGCGCGCAGGCGCGCCGGTCTTGATCTGGCCGCAGTTGGTCGCGACCGCGAGGTCGGCGATCGTGGTGTCCTCGGTCTCGCCGGAGCGGTGGCTCATCACGCACGCGTAACCGGCCTGCTTGGCGGTCTCGATGGCCTCGAGGGTCTCGGTGAGCGAGCCGATCTGGTTGACCTTCACGAGGATCGCGTTGGCCACGCCCATCTCGATGCCCTTTTTGAGGCGCGCGGTGTTGGTGACGAACAGGTCGTCGCCCACGAGCTGCACCTTCTTGCCGAGACGGTCGGTGAGCAGCTTCCAGCCCTCCCAGTCCTCCTCGGCCATGCCGTCTTCGATGCTCACGATCGGGTAGCGCTCGCACAGGTCGGCCCAGAACTCGACCATCTCGGCGCTGGTGAGCTCGCGGCCCTCGCCGGCCAGCACGTAGACGCCGCGCTCCTCGTCGTAGATCTCGGTGGTCGCGGGGTCGAGCGCGTAGCGGATCTGGTCGCCGAGGCTGTAGCCGGCCTTCTCGACCGCCTCGCCGATGACCTTAAGCGCCTCTTCGTTGCTCGCGAGGTCCGGAGCGAAGCCGCCCTCGTCGCCCACGCCGGTGCCGAGCTTGCGGTCGTGGAGCACCTTCTTGAGGGTGTGGTAGATCTCGGCGCACCAGCGCAGGCCCTCGGCGAAGGTCGGGGCGCCGACCGGCATGACCATGAACTCCTGCAAGTCCACGTTGTTGTCGGCGTGAGCACCGCCGTTGAGGATGTTCATCATCGGGACCGGAAGCACGTGGGCGTTGGCGCCGCCGACGTAGCTGTAGAGCGTGAGCTCGGTCGACTCGGCGGCCGCACGGGCACACGCGAGCGACACGCCGAGGATGGCGTTGGCGCCGAGCTTGGCCTTGTTGTCGGTGCCGTCGAGCTCGAGCAGCAGGGCGTCGACCGCGCGCTGGTCGGTGGCGTCGGCGCCGGCGAGCTCGTCGGCGATGACGGTGTTCACGTTCTCGACTGCGGTGCGCACGCCCTTGCCCAGGTAGCGGCCAGCGTCGCCGTCACGCAGCTCGACGGCCTCGAAGGCACCGGTGGAGGCGCCTGACGGGACCGCCGCGCGGCCGAAGCTGCCGTCGTCGAGTGCGACCTCGACCTCGACGGTCGGGTTGCCGCGCGAATCGAGGATCTCGCGCGCGTAGATGTCGATGATGTTGCTCATGAGTCCTTCTCCCTCTCCTTGGCCCGCTGCCACAGTGCCTCTTGCTCGTCGATATGCAGCTCGGCCACGTCCCGACCGGCGGCGCGTGCCGCCTCTTCCATGTGACTCCATCGCCTGCGGAACTTGTCGCACGTCGAGCGTAGCGCAGTCTCGGCGTCGATGCCTTGTTTGCGGGCGAGATTGACCACGGTGAACAGAATGTCGCCGATCTCGCCTGCGGCCTCGGGGCTGCCGGGCTCGGTCTCGGCGAGCTCGGCGACCTCCTCGTGAAGCTTGTCGATCACGCCGGAGAGCGACTCCCACTCGAAGCCGGCCGCGACCGCTTTGCGCGAGATCGTCTGCGCGAGCATGAGCGCGGGCATCGAGTGCGCGACGTCGTCGAGCAGCCCGGCGCCCTTCTCGGCCTTCTCGGCGGCCTTGATCTCGTCCCAGCGCTTGTGGACCTCGAGCGGCGTGCCGGCGCTCGCCTCGCCGAAGACGTGCGGGTGGCGGCGGATGAGCTTGGCCGAGATGGTGGCCACGACGTCGTCGATGGTGAACTCGGCGTCGTCGGCGGCGATCTGCGACTGCAGAACCACTTGGAGAAGTACGTCGCCGAGCTCCTCTCGAAGCCCGGCGACGTCGTCGGTCTCTATGGCGTGGACGGCCTCGTAGGCCTCCTCCACGACGTTCTTGGCAATCGAGCGGTGCGTCTGTGCGCGGTCCCACGGGCACCCGTCCGGCGCGCGCAGGCGCGCGATGATCGAGACGAGCTCGTCGAATCCGTGTGCGTCAGCAGGCGCCCGGTCCGTCATTACTTGCCGGTGGTCTCCTTGGACGCGGCGCCGCCGTCCTTGAGGTCTGCGACCAGGATCTCGATCTTGGCCTTCTTCTTCAGGTCATCGAGGAACTTCTGGTAGCCGTCGGCGCGGCGCTGCTGCTGGATGATCTGCTCGATCTGCGCCTTGACCTCGGCGAGCGTCTGCTGCTTACCCTTGCGCTCGTCGGTCACACGGATGATGTGCCAGCCGTACGGCGTCTGCACGAGCGCCGAGGTCTGGCCCTTCTTCAGCTTGGCGAGCGCGGTCTCGAACTCCGGCACATACGGCGTGGTCGGCCAACCGAGGTCGCCGCCCTTGCTCGCGGTGGCGGTGTCGACCGAGTACTGCTTGGCAAGAGCCGCGAAGTCGCCGCCGGACTTGACCTGGGCGAGCACCTTCTCGGCGGTCTTCTTGTCGTCGGGCTTGAAGAGGATGTGGCTGGCCTTCTTGGCTTCCTTCTGGAAGAACTGGGTCTTGTTCTTGTCGTAGTACGCCTGGACCTCGGCCTCCGTGACCTTGATGTCGGCCGCCAGCGACTCGATGAGCTTCTGGGTCAGGAGCTGATCGCGGATCTGGGTCTTGAGCTGGTCGACGGTCATGCCGGCCGTCTTGAGGGCCTGCTCGAACTGCGCGTCGTCCTTGAAGCCGCTCTTGAGCTGCTCGATCTGCTTCTCGACGTCGGCGTCGGTGATCTTGATGTCCTTCTCCTTGGCGGCCTGCTCCACCAGCTTCTGGTTGATCAGGTTGTCGAGGAGGCGCTGCTTGAAGTCGAGCATGCGGCCTTCGCCGTCGGCGCCGGTGAACATCTGCGGGTACTGCTTCTTGAGCTGCTCGAGCTGCTTGTCGAGCTCGGCATTGGTGATGACCTCACCGTTCACCTTGGCTGCGACGTCGCTCTCCTGACAGCCGGTCACGACGAGTGCCGCCATGGCGAGCGCGACGATTACGAGCAGGGCACCGAACTTCTTCATCTGTACTGATCCTCCCAGCCTAAAGGGACTCACGAGAGTATATAGCACTCAGAGTGCCGAGGGCCGCCGCCGTCACGGACTCTCCATAGCCCAGCGGCCGCGCGAGCTCGCGCTTGCGCTCGAGGTAGATGGCACCCATGGCCTGAGCCCGGCCCATCGCCTCGTCCGACAGCGACAGCGGCGAGAGCACGAGGCGGTTGCGCACGACCGCCACGCTCGTGATGCCGAGGTCCGCCGAGAAAGCCTTGATGCGCGCGACGTCGACAAGGTTTCGGGCCGGCTCGGGCAGCGCGCCGTAGCGCTCCTCGAGCTCGGCGGCCACCGCGTCGACCGCCTCGATGGTGGGCGAGCCGGCGAGGCGGCGGTAGTAGCGCACGCGCTCGTCGACTGCGTCGACGTACTCCTCGGGGAGGAACGCCGGTGCCGGCAGGTCCACGCGGATGTCGGCGTGGGCCACGAGCGGCTCGCCGCGCGCCTCACTGACGGCGTCCATGAGCATCTGCGCGAACAGGTCGAAACCGACCGCCGAGAGGTTGCCGGACTGCTCGGCGCCCAGAAGGGAGCCGGCCCCACGGATCTCGAGGTCGCGCATGGCGATCTTGATGCCCGAGCCGAGCTCGCCGTGCTCCTTGATCGCGGTGAGACGCTCGATGGCCTGTTCGGTGAGAGCGGACTCGCGCGGGAACAGGAAGTACGCGAACGCCTTGACGTGGCTGCGGCCCACCCGGCCCTTGAGCTGGTAGAGCTGAGCGAGGCCCAGGCGCTGCGAGTCCTCGATGATGAGCGTGTTGGAGTGCGGGTTGTCGAGGCCCGACTCGATGATGGTGGTGGCGACGAGCACGTCGACCTCGTTGGCGGCGAAGCGCTCCATCGCGGCCTCGAGCTGCTTCTCGCTCATCTGCCCGTGTGCGACCTCCACGCGTGCCTCGGGCGCGGCGAGCAGCACACGCTCGACGGCGTCGTCGATCGACTTCACGCGGTTCGAGACGTAGTAGACCTGGCCCCCGCGCTCCATCTCGCGGCGGATAGCACCCGACACCACATCCTCGTCCCACTCGCCCACGTGCACGTTGACCGGGAAGCGGTTGGGCGGCGGCGTGTCGATGACCGACATGTCGCGCACGCCGGACAGCGACATCTGCAAGGTGCGCGGGATCGGCGTCGCCGACAGCGTGAGGATGTCGACTTGCTCGCGCAGGTTCTTGAGGTGCTCCTTGTGCTCGACGCCGAAGCGCTGCTCCTCGTCGATGATGACCAGGCCGAGGTTCTTGGGCGCCACGTCGCGCGAGAGCAGCCGATGCGTGCCCACGAGCACCGGCACCTCGCCGCGCGCGAAGCCCTCGAGTGCGAGCTTCTGCTGGACCTCGCTGCGGAAGCGGCTGATGACCTCAACGCGCACGTCGAAGGGGGCGAAGCGCTCACTGAAGTTGGTGAAGTGCTGCTGGGCGAGGATGGTCGTGGGGCACAGCACCATGACCTGCTTGCCGTCCTGGGCCGCCTTGAACGCCGCGCGGATCGCGACCTCGGTCTTGCCGTAGCCCACGTCGCCGCAGATGAGGCGGTCCATCGGCTTATCGGACTCCATGTCGGCCTTCACGTCGGCGATTGCCGCGAGCTGATCGGGCGTCTCGACGTAGGGGAACATCGCCTCCATCTCGCGCTGCCACGGGGTGTCCGGGCCGTACGCGTGCCCGTCGACGGTGGAACGGCGCGCATACAGGTCGACCAGGTCGAAGGCGAGCTTCTTGGCCGCCGAGCGGGCCTTGCCGGTGGCCTTGGTCCAGTCCGCCGTGTTGAGACGCGTGACGCGCGGAGCGGCGCCCTCGGGACCCACGTAGCGGGTGATGCGGTCGACCTGCTCCATCGGGACGAACAGCTTGTCGCCCTTGGCGTAGACGAGCAGCAGGTAGTCGCGCTCGGCGCCCAGTACCTCCTGGCGCACGATCTCGGAGAACAGCGCGATACCGTGCGTGGCGTGGACGACGTAGTCGCCCGGCTTGAACGAGAAGGTCACGCGCGTGGGGTCGATCTGGCGGCGCGCGCGGCGCAGGGCCGAGCGCGGGAAGATGTCATCGACGCTCACGACGGCCAGGCGCGCGTCGGGCACGACGAAGCCCGCGGGGACCTCGACATCGGAGAGCAGCACCGCGCCACCCGGCAGCGCGCTTTTGTCCATGACGGCTGCGTCGTCGGCGCCTTCGGGGGCGTGGTCGCGCTCCTCGGCGATGGCCACGCCGGCCTCGACGAGCGCGTCTGCGATGCGGCGACGCGCACGGCGGTCGGGCACCGCGATCACGACGGCGTTTCCGCTGGTCATGAGCGAGCGGATGCCTCCGACGAAGCGCTCCTCACCGCCGGTGACCTCGGGGCGGCGAGCGACGAGCTCGGCATCGACGACCCCGCCCGCGCGCGTGAGCGAGAGCATCGTCAGGCGCTGACGGTCGCCGAAGTCGAGCTTGGCCGGCGGGAAGTACAGCCCCTCGAGTGCGGTGCCCGACGGCAGGACCGAGCGAAACGACGCGGCCTTCGCGGCCGATTCGAGTTCGTCGTAGGCGCGTGCGGCGTCGTCGAACAGCGAGCGCGGCTCGGCGATAACGACGAGCGTGCGCGGGCCGAGGTACTCGGTGAATCCGCCGGCGCGCTTGGCCGACAGCGGCAGGTAGCGCTCGATGCCGGTGAAGAAGACGCCCTCCCGGATGCGCTCGACGTCGGCGCGCAGGTCGGCGTCGGTCGCGAGTTTGGCGTGCAGCACCCGCTCGACGTTCTTCGCGGTGGCGACCGACGGCCGCATCTCGCGACACGGGTAGGCCTCGTAGGTCTCCACGTCGCCGATGGTCTGGCCGGTGCCCGGCACGAAGCGGCGCAGCGAGTCGACCTCGTCGCCGAACAGCTCGGCGCGCACCGGCTGGACCTCGTCGGCGCCGAAGACGTCGAGCGTGCCGCCGCGCACCGCGAACGTGCCCGGCCCCTCGACGGCGTCGAGGCGCTCGTAGCCCATCGCGACGAGTTCGGCGATGGCATCGTCGAGCACCAGCTCGGCTCCGGCCTCGATGCGCACCGGCGAGAAGACACGGCTGCCCTGCGGCGGGATGACGCGCAGCAGCGCGCGGGCCGAGGCGACCACGACCACGTCGTCGCCGCGCTCCATCGCATACATCGCACGGGCGCGCTGACCGATCTCGCGCGGGTCGGGCGAGGCACCCGACCACGGCGTGTCGGTGCGCTGCGGGTAGCGCAAGACGCGCTCCTGGCCGAGGTAGGCGGCGGTCTGGCGCCAGAAGCGCTCGGCGGCCTCCTCGCCCGAGACGATCACGAACGTGGGGCGCGGGTCGCGCGCGAACCCGGCGGCGAGCAGCGCCGGGCGCACGAGCCCGGGCACGCCGAGGGTCGCATCCTTGCCGTCGGCCAGGATGCGGTGCGTCTCGGCGATGGCTGGTGCGGGTGCGAGCGTGGTTGCGATGCGGTCGATCAGCATGAGCGAAGGCTCCTCGAGCAGGTGTCAGAACAGCACGAAAGCCCGCGAACGGCGGGCACCTGGGGTGCGAGACGCCGCTGCGGGAGCACGTGGCAGACTATCCCCGTGCGGGGGGCGGGTCAAGCGAGGAGGAAGGGTATCCTCTCCCCCACACGCCCGACGACGCATCATCGAGGGAGCCCGCATGGTCGCCAAGCAGTCCTCCGAGCCCGTTCCCGATCTGCCGCGCGAAGAGCGCGAGCGCCTCGCGCCGATCTACGCCGAGCGCCTCGAGGCAGCCTACGGCGACCCGCACGCCGCGCTCGACTTCGAGAACCCCTACCAGCTGCTCATCGCCGTGATCTTGAGCGCGCAGACAACCGACGTCGGCGTGAACAAGGCCACCCCCGCCCTGTTCGAGCGCTATCCAACCCCGGCGCACCTTGCCGAGGCCGACATCGAAGAGGTCGAGGGCTACGTCAAGACGCTCGGCTTCTACCACCAGAAAGCCAAGAACATCGTGAAGACGGCGCAGTGCATCGTCGCCGAGTTCGACGGCGAGGTCCCCGACACGATGGAAGGGCTGACCTCACTGGCCGGCGTAGCGCGCAAGACCGCCAACATCGTGCTGGGTGAGGCGTTCGGCAAGGTCGAGGGCATCGCGGTGGACACGCACGTCAACCGGCTCGCGCACCGCTTCGGTCTGACCACCGAGAAGGACCAGGACAAGGTCGAGCGCGACTTGATGGACATCTTTCCGCGAGACCACTGGCACCGCGTGAACTACGACATGATCACGCACGGGCGCGCCATCTGCACCGCCAAGCGCCCGGTTTGCGGCGCGTGCTTCCTGAACGACGTGTGCCCGACGGCGTTCGTTCCGGCCGGTTGGCGCGAGTCGCTGTAGCGCTCAGCCCACGCGCCTGCCGCTGCCTCGGCGCACCTTCTCCTCATACATGCGCTCGTCGGCCAGCTCGAAGAGCCGGTCGGGGTCATCGGCCTCGCCCGGATAGCTCGCCGCCCCCATCGAGACTCCGGCTTCCGGGAACCGCGCGGAGACGATCTCGAGCCCGTCCGCAAGCCGGTGGAACGGCTGCTCTGAAGCTGCGTCCGACGCGCCGTGCAAGATGACGACGAACTCGTCGCCGCCGACCCGGTACGCACGATCGCCGACACGGACGGCGCGCGACAGCGTGTCGGCGACGAGCCGCAGCAGCTCATCCCCGCCCGCGTGCCCGTGCACGTCGTTGACGCGCTTGAGACCGTCGGCGTCGGCGACCACGAGCGTGAGCGGCACCCCGTCACGGTCGGCGCGCGCGATCGAGGCCCGGATGTCGGCTTCGTAGGCCGAGCGGTTGGCAAGCCCCGTGAGCCAGTCGGTCATCGCCATGCGCGCAGCGTGGTCGCGCGACTCGGCGAGGTCTTCGGCGAGATGCCGAAGCTCCCGGTTGCGCGTGGCAAGCGTGGAGAACGCGAGCGAGATCGCCACTCCCTCGATCACGAACGTCAACAGGCGCACCAGCTCGCCGGTGACCGTGTCGGGAGCGAGCGTCACGAACAGCACGCTGCCGAGCACCGCGCTGACGGCGGTCACGACGAGGCCCGGCATCATCCCGCCCAGCGAGGCTGCGATCAGCACGGCGAGCACGTAGAGCAGCAGCGGCATGTTCTCGCCGACCACGGCGGCCAGCCCGTAGCGCAGCAGCGTGACCACGGCCACGGCCGAGAGCCCGAGCACGAGCCCGAGCCTGCGGTGGGAACCATCGAAGTACTGCCGAAAGGCGCGCATACGTTGAATGTACCCGCGCCGGGGGTTACCCCGCCTCGACCTTGATGGCCTCGGTCACCTTGGCGTCGGGCGCCGGCGTGTAGCTCTCGGTGTACTCGACGAGCCCGATCTCGCATCCGGCACCGACGCTCACGCGCGTCCCGCGCACCACGCGCGCGACGGTGTCCTCGAGCCAGACCTCGTCGGCCTCGATGGTGTCGGTGCGGAGGCGCTTCTCGGAGAAGGCGCCGATGAACTCGGCCAGGCCGTGCCGAGATCGGCTGATGGTGACCTTCTCGCCGCCGATCTCGCGCGCCGCCGAGGCGCCGAACAGCTCGACGTTCACCGTGCCGGCGTTGAGCAGCCCGCCGATGACGAAGCTGCCTTGCCCGGCGAACAGGTCGGCCTCGGTGTCGCCATCGACCTTGAGGGTGCCGCGGATGTCGACCTCGGTGGCAGCGAGCGAGCCGCCCACGCTGCCGCGCCCCTTGACCTGCAACCGGCCGATCCCCGCACCCTTGGCGATGGATGCGTCGCCGTTGATGACGAACTCGCCGGCCTGGACCTCGCGGGTGAAGCTGCCGGACCCGTTCACGATCACGCGGGTCGACTTCACGTTGCCGTCAGCGGTCCCGGCGCCGTTGATCTTGAGGAGCTCGCACTCCAGGTCGCCGGCGATCGTGCCCGCCCCGTTGACCACGACGTCGCCGTAGACGCCGGCACCCACGGAGCCGCCGCCGTTGATCGTCATGTTGGGCCGCGTCTGCTCAGACATGCCACTCACTCCTCATCTACAGCCGGGCGGACAGCGCCTCGACCGACTCCGATACGTTCACGCGCGCCACGAGCCGCACGCCTGACTCGAACGCGATCTCTGCACTGCTCGTGACCATGAAACACACGGCCACGCCCATCTTGCGTACCAGCACCAGGTCGCAGTCGGCACCGGCGAATCCCGGGTACGCCTCCTCGAACGCCGCCAGCACCCAGCGGCCCTCGTCGAGCGAGATCTCGCCGGTCGCAAGCAGCGTGTCGAGCACGTAGAGCGACAGCAGCTCGCCGTAGCGCAGCGCCTCGGCGTCCGGGTGCGCCGAGCGGTACAGCTCGAGCGACGGCGCCGACACGATGCCGCGCTCCGTGACGTCTGTCGGCGACAGCGACACCGAGCCCAGGTCCGGCGTGACGGCGTCGGCGATCGCGTCGAGCGACAGGTCGCTCTCCTTCATGGAGAGGATGCGCTCGATACGGCCGAGCATCTTGTCACGCGGGAAGAACGTCTCGGTGCCAGTGAACGTCGACTTGCGGACGAACCACTCCTCCGGGATCAGCCCCTTGCGCTTCCAGCGGTAGAGCTGCCCGTAGGAGATGCCGGTCGCGACGAGCAACTCCTTCTTCGAGATGAGTTCGGAGTCCACGCGTCACACCCCCTGTCCTTCTCGGCGATGCGGTGTCACTGGGAGACGGGTGCTGCGGGCGGAGCCGGGACGGCCGGCGCGGGGGCCGGCTCGACCGGGGCCTCGGGGACGACGATGAGCGCGACGAGGTAGAGCACGACGCCGGCCCACAGCCCGGTCACGAGCGTGAGTGCGACGAACGCCAGGCGCACGAGCGTCGGATCGGTGCCGAGGCGCTCGGCCAGCCCGCCGAGCACGCCGCCGAGCATGCGGTCGGTGCGGGAGCGGTACAGACGGTTCTCAGGGTTCATGGTGATGCCTCCTTAGAAGACGAACACGAGGTTCGGGACGACGGTGACGAGCCCGAGCGACGCGGCGATGGCGTAGGCCAACGTCGCCCAGATGAGCAGCGGTGCACCCGCGCGGATCCACGACTGGCCGGTCGCCTTGCCCACCAGCCCGATGCCTGCCGCGATGATCAGCACCGGCCACAGCGAGATGAACGTGAGCCACATGGTCCACGGCACCACACCGGTCGTGTTGCCGAGAAGCACCGCGCCGAGAACGGCGGTCCCGATGCCCTCCATGAGCCGGTCGAGCCCCCAGACGCCGTCGCGGCCGGGAGTGAACGCCTGCACGAGACCGACCGCGATCACGATGATCGGCCACGCATTCCACCACTCGACGCTGGCGATTCCGCGGACCGCGAGCGCCACCACGCCGATGATGACGAGCGTGACGCCCGCCATGACCGAGCCGCGTGAGCGCTGTGGAGAGCCGACCGGCGGCCGAGGCGCCGAGGGAGCCGCGGGCGTCGGCGGAACCGGGGGTGCCGCGTAGCCGACCGTGGTCGACGAGGTGGTATCGGTGGTCTGGTCGCTCATGATGCATCCCCTCCGGTCGTGCCGTTCACTGTTCCACGTGCGAGTACACCCAGTTCCTACCCGCTTCGTCGCTTACTGTAACAACACATTGTTACGCGAGTCAAGAGGTTGTTTCACGCGGACCGTTGCGGGGACCGATACCCGCTCTAAGCTGCGAGAACGAGGCGGTAGTAGACCGCCCAGCCGAGAAGTGCCGCCGCCAGCGGCAGCGAAACAATGCTCCACACGCGCTCGCGCGCGAGGAACTGCTCGGGCGTCAGGCGCCCTGCGTCGTGGCGCCACGCGAGCGGATTGGCGTTGCGCGCGAACCAAGCCTGCAGCCCCAGGGTGACCGCCAGCGCGCCAAAGGCCGCCAGGCGGGCCGGCCATCCCCTGTCGATCGCCGAGCCCACGATCGAGTCGGCGAACAGCCACATCGGCAGGAAGACCGCGCCGGCCCACTGGCCGTGCGCCGGGCCCCAGATCGGCGGGATGAGGAACGCCGCCAGGTTGAAGCGCGGGAAGGGAGGGAGCTCGCTCACGACAGCCACATCGCGAGCGCCATCGCCACGAAGATCGCGGGCAGCATGTTGCCGACGGGCAGGCGCTTGATGCCGGTCAGGTCCAGTCCGATGGCCGCGATGAGCGCGCCGCCGACCGCCTCGATGGCGGCGATGACCTCGGGGCTGATGCCGCCGGAGAGCGAGCCGGCCGTCAGTGCGATGCCGCCCTGGATGATCGCGATCGGGATGACCGACAGCCCCACGCCCCAGCCCAGCGTCGACGCCAGCGCGATCGAGGCGATGCCGTCGAGTGTGGCCTTGAGGTAGAGGGTGCGCGGGTCGCCGAGGCCGTCTTGGATCGAGCCGAGCACGGTCATGGCGCCCACGCAGTACAGCAACGACGCGGTCACGAAGCCCTCGACGAGCGTGTGGCCCTTCTCTCCGGGCTCGTCGGTGGCTGATTTCGGCGACGGCGACAGCCACGGGATCGTGTAGGCGACGTCTTGCAGCCACTTGCCGAAGCGCTCGAGCCACCACTCGATGCGCAGCGCCTCGCCGATGAGCGCACCGACCACGAGTGCGCCGACGTAGACCAGCGCCGAGTAGGTGCCGAGCGGGCCTTCTGCCGCACCCATGTCACCCATCCCGCCGATGCTCATCCCGACGCCGATGATGAAGGTCGCCAGCCCGATGGCGCGAAACGCCGTCTCGCGCATGCGCTCGGGGATCAGATGGCCGAACAGCAGACCCAGCGCGGTGCCGACTGCGACCGCTGCGACATTGACGATGACGCCGATTCCGGGCACGTGCGCTACTCCTCCACTCCCCAGAGCCGCTTGAGCTCCTCGGTGATCTCGTTGGCCCCGCTCGGCAGCCCCTCTTCCCGAGCGATGCGCGGCCGCCTGTCGCGGCGGGCCTCGCCCCTGCCCGCAGCCTCGAAGACGACCGAGGCGTCACGATACTCCACCTTGCGCGAGACGTCTTGGCTGATGCGGGCGCGAAGCCGCATGTCGTTGGTCACGACGGCGACCGCGCCGGTGGCCCGGCTCGCTCGGCGCACGATCTCGGTGTCGGCGTCGGGCGCATAGCGGGCGCTCACCGCGCCGCGGGTCTCGGAGCTCACCCCGAGCTGGTCGCGCGCGTCGAAGACGACCACGAGGCCGCCAGTCCCGAGCAGTGCCCGTCCCCGGGCGGCAAGGCGCGCAAGCAACGCCTCGCGCTGGCCCTCCTTGGACAGGTCGCGCGTCGCGGGGTCGTTCATCGTCACGTTGTAGCCGTCGATGAGGAAGAGCATGCGCTCATGGTAGCGCGAGTAGCGGTACATACCGATGAGTACGCCTCAACACGACCGCCTCAAGGAGTCACGATGCCAAACGACCGCATGCCGAGCGTGGGTGACCCGGCACCGCCACTTTCCGCCCCCACGGCCACCGGCGGCCATTTCGACCTGGCGGAGCGGCGCGGCGCGTGGGTGGCCGTCTACTTCTACCCGCGGGCCAACACACCCGGTTGATGCCACGAGGCCAAGGACTTCCAGGACCATGCCGGTCAGCTGGAGGCCTTGAACGCCCTCGTGGTGGGCGTGAGCGCCGACAAGCCCGAGACCCAGCTCAAGTTCGTCGAGAAGTTCGGGTTGACCTTCCCGATGGTGCCGAACCCGACCAAGGAGATCATCGACGCGTGGGGCGCGCGCAAGGTCAACGCCATCACCGCGCAGCGCTCGACGTTCCTGGTCGATCCCAACGGGCACATCGCCGCCGTCTGGCCCAAGGTCAACCTGATCGGGCACGCCGACGACGTCGTCAAGACCATCGAGCGTTTCTCTGAGGAGTGACCCCGCCATGCCGAGAAACCCGCGCCTGACCGCCACGCTCGCCACAGCCGTACTCCTCGCCGCGCTGGCGCTTGCCGCCGGCTGCCGCCCCGCCGCCGAGCCGGTGGCCGTCCCGCCGGCCGAGCCGACCGTTTCGGCCGAGCCGACCACGAGCGCGGAACCGAGTGGGGCGCCGGTCGCGCTCGATCGACTCACGCTCGAGCTCGTGAAGGTCGCCGAGGGCTTCGACGCGCCGGTCTTCCTCACGCACGCCGGGGACGGCTCCGGTCGGCTGTTCGTGGTCGAGCAGGGAGGACGCGTGAAGGTGCTGCGCGACGGACGCGTGGTGCCGGGCGCATACCTTGATGTCGCCGACCGCATCACGTCAGGGGGCGAACGCGGGCTTCTCGGCCTGGCGTTCGACCGGGAGTTCGCGAACAACGGGCGGTTCTACGTGAACTACACCGACAAGGGCGGCGACACCATCGTCGCGGCGTTCGTGGCCGACGACCCCGCAAGCGACACACCCAAGCTCACCGGGCCGACGCAGCTGCTCAAGGTGGGCCAGCCGTACTCCAACCACAACGGCGGCTGCATCATGATCGGGCCGGACGGACGGCTGTGGATCGGCATGGGCGACGGCGGATCCGGCGGCGACCCGCAAGGCAACGCGCAGAACCCGAAGTCGCTGCTGGGCAAGATGCTGGCGATCGAGATCGCGAGCGACGCCGAGATGGCGAAGCGACGTGGTCCCGCGACCAAGCCGTGGGGCAAGCCCGAGGTCGTCGCGAGCGGGGTGCGCAACCCGTGGCGCTTCAGCTTCGATGCCGAGACGGGTGACCTGTGGATCGGCGACGTGGGCCAAAACGCCTGGGAGGAGATCGGGTTCGTCGCGCGCGACGAGGCGCTGGCCGACGGCGTCAATCACGGCTGGAACGCGTGGGAGGGCACCCACCCCTACCCGCCCGGTGCCTCGCCGGGTCGCGGCGGCTTCACCTTCCCGGTCGTCGAGTACGGGCACGACGAGGGCAACTCGGTGACCGGCGGCTACGTGTACCGCGGCAAAAAGTACCCGGCGCTGGTCGGCACGTACCTGTTCGCCGACTTCGGGGCGGGTTGGGTCGCGGGAACGAAGGCCGACGGCGCTTCGGCCGCGCTGGCTTCCGACGGCACGGACCTGCTCCCCTACCGCGTGCTCGTGAAGAACGCAGGGCAGCCGTCGAGCTTCGGCGAGGACGCTGACGGCGAGCTCTACCTCATCGACTACGGCGGGACGATCTTCTCGGTGACGGCCCGCTAGCGCAGCGCTTCGACGAACGCGTCGACGTCGGCTTCGGTGGTGTCCCACGCGGTCACCCAGCGCACGAGCAGCCGCCCGCGCGCGTCCGGGGTCTCGTCCCAGGTGTAGAAGCCGAAGCGCTCCTGCAGCGCCGGTACCCGTCCGGCCTCGAGGTAGGCGAAGACCTCGTTGGCCTGCGGCGCGTACGCGATCTCGACGCCGGCGGTGCGGGCACCCTCTGCGAGCCGGGCTGCCATCGCGTTGGCGCTGCGCGCGCACTCGAGCCACAGCTCGCCTTCGAACAGCGCGGTGAACTGCGCCGATGCGAAGCGCATCTTGCTCGCGAGCTGACCGGTCTGCTTGCGGACGTAGGGCAGCACGTCGGTACGCGCGTCGGCGAACAGCACGACCGCCTCGGCCCCGAGTGCGCCGAGCTTGGTGGCGCCCAGCGACAGCAGGTCGACCCCGGCGTCGCGCGTCAGCTCGCACAAGCCGCAGCCGAGCGAGGCGGCGGCGTTGGCGATGCGGGCGCCGTCGACGTGCAGCAGCATGCGATGCTCGTGGGCAAGAGCGGCCAGGGCCGCGATCTCGGCGGGTGTGTAGACGGTGCCGAGCTCGGTGACGTTGCTGATCGAGATGACGCGGGGCTGAGCCGCGTGCTCGAAGCCGAACCCGGTCAGGTGTGGCCGCACGAGCGCGGGTGTCAGCTTGCCGTCAGGCGTGTCGACCGGCACGAGCTTGACGCCGGCCAGGCGCTCGGGCGCCGCACACTCGTCGGTGTTGATGTGCGCCGAGCGTGCGCACACGACCGCCTCCCACGGACGGCACGCGGCCGCGAAGCACACGCAGTTCGCGCCCGTTCCATTGAAGACGAAGGCGATGTCGCAGTCGGAGCCGAGGTGGCGCTTGAGCACCGTGGTCGCCTCGGCGGTCCACTCGTCGTCGCCATAGCCGTGCGCGTGCCCCAGGTTGGCCGCCATGATCGCGGCCATGACCTCCGGCACGACGCCGGCGTGGTTGTCGGATCCGAATCCTCGGCGATGCATGTCGGTCAGTCTCCCCTGCTCGTAGGCCCGTCGGTCAAACGGTATCACGCGCGAAAGAAATTCCCATTCGTTGCATTAATGTGTCCTAAGACACATACTCGCCGCTGCTCGATGCCGATAAACCCACATGCCTGTGAGTGATTGTCCCCGGATAGCGAAAAGGCCGAAATGACCAAGAAGATCTCGCCCTCCGAGCACCCGGTGACCCCCGTCGCCCTGCACTGGCTGCACTTGGGCTCGCTCGTCGTGCTCACGGTGACGGGCATCCAGATCCACGCCCTGCCGCTGGCCGAGCGTTCGTCGAGTTCCATCGGCAACCTGCACATCCCCGCGATGCTGCTGTTCATGGCCACCACGATCCTGCGCTACCTGTGGGCGTTTCTCGGCGACGGGTCCTCGGCACGCGGCACGTACGAGCTCGAGGACGACTGGCGCCACTTCATGTTCCACAAAGGCGACCTGCGCGCCGCGGTCCAGTGGCTCGCGCGCTACTTCTTCCTGCGCCAGGACGCTCCCGAGTCGCGCAAGTACAACCCGCTGCAGCTCGCCATGTACGCCGTGGTGTTCCCGCTGCTGATCCTCGCGATGTCGCTCACCGGGCTCGCGCTGTGGCCGGCGTTCTCCGAGACGATGGCGTGGCTTACCTCGGCACTGGGCGGTGAGGCCGGCGTGCGCACGGTCCATTACCTCGCGATGTGGATCCTCGTGGCCTGCACCGGCCTGCACCTGTACGCCGCCATCCTCGACGGCGCCGGGCGTATCACCGCGATGCTGTTCCGCTACGTGCCTGCGGCCCAGCTCGCGGAGCGCGACCGCTCCGGCGAGCTCTAGACGGCGCCGAACAGCCGGTCGCACTCCGCGACGTAGTGCCGCAACGCCTCGGGAAGCTTCGCGTCATCACCGGGCTCCGGGTACGGCGCGGAGTTGTAGGTGTCGAGGAACAGCACCGCCTTGTCCCCGAGCGAGCCCGCTGCGGCATCCGCGCGCAGCGCTGCGAGCGCCTTACCGGTGTATGTGGTCTCGAGGTGCAGTCCCGCCTCCTCGGCGGAGGACACCGCGTTCAGAGTCTCGGGTGTCGGCACTCCGTAGCCCGGCTCGAACCAGTCATCGCGCAGCTCGAGCGCCACGTCGTCGCCCGCGAGTTCGGGGAAGGTCGCGTCGTGCTCGCGCAGCTTGGCGACCAGCTCATCGATGAGCGTCGCGGCGATCTCGGCACTCGCGACCTCGAGCGGGGTGACGCGCACCGACACGACCCGAGTCGGCACCTCGAGTGCCGCGAAGCCGACGGCCAGCCCCACGGCCGTGCCCAGGGTGCCACCGGCGACGTAGACGACGTCGGGCATCGGAGGCGCGTCCTCGCCGGCCGCCAGCCGTCCGAGCGTCTGCCCGAACAGCTCGAAGGCGGCGTCGACGTAGCCGATGGCGCCGAGTGCGCTCGTGCCGCCCATGGGGATCACGGCCGGCTCGACCTCGTCGCGCTCGGTGAGCTCACGGCGCGCCTCGACCGCCGCGCGCTTGCCGTCCCAGCCCTCGATCACGTGGATCACGGTGCCCAAGCCCGCGTGCGCCCGCAGCGTGCGCGCCGCGTACGGACCGGGCTCCTGCGGCGACAGGATCACGTGCGGCTCGAGCCCGAGGCGGCGCGCGTGCACCGCTGTCGCGAGCGCGTGGTTGCTCCCGTAGGCGCCGAAGGTGATGACCGACTTCGCGCCCTTGACCACGGCATCGCCGAGAAGGAACTCGAGCTTGCGGACCTTGTTGCCGCCGTAGACCGATGAGGTGAGGTCGTCGCGCTTGACCCACAGCGTGCCGCACCCGGCGGCCAGCGACTGCTCGGTGATCGCCTCGAGCGGCGTGGGCAGCTCGCACAGCTCGACGCGCGGCAGCGCGCCGATGCCCGGGTAGCAGGAGTGCAGCGACGTTCTCATCGGCTCGGGTCCTTTCGCAGACGCCTTCGGGCCGCGTCCGGCCCCGAGCCAGTGTAGCGCTCCTCCCTAGGCCGCTCGGTCGCGACCGATTCTGATGTGTTCGACGTACGAACGCCTCGCGGACTCCGCCGCAGACAGCGTGCCGACGGTCTTGTCGGCGTCTCGAAGCCGTTGCGCCATGTCTCGCACGAGTTCACGCAGAAGCGGCTCTTCCAGGAGTGCCTCGAACTGGTCCCGGCTCAGCCGGCGCACGCGGGCACCGTGCGGTCCGGCGACCGCACGCGCACTCCTCGGCCCCCCATCGAAGAGCGCCGTCTCCCCGAAGATCTGTCCCTCGCGCAGCACTGCCAAGAGTGTGACGGTGCCACGGGTTTCCGTCTCGATCCGGATGGACCCCTGCATGATCTGGTACGCATCGTCAGCGCGATCGCCCTGATCGAACAGCACGTGTCCGGGCGACAGATGTCTCACAGCCGACCCGGCTTCCATCACGTCCTCCTCTCATCCATCCGATGTGTTCCCGCGCCGAGTCGGAGCGCCCGTCCGTCGCCGGATGGATTCGGGGTCTCGGACTGCTCTTTTGCGGCCGTTCGGGTAGGAACGCTCTCGGGACGTCGTGTCCCATGCCTGCCTGGAGGTGTCTGATGCACGAGTCGAACGACAGCCCCGTCCGGGGCCTCTCACGCCGCGATTTCCTGGCCTACTGCGGATCGCTCGCGGTGCTCATCGGCCTGAGCGAGACCGGTGCCCCGCGGGTGGCGGCCGCGCTCGAGGAGGCGCTCAAGAAGCCGGTTCTGGTCTGGAGCGACTTCCAGGAGTGTCTGGGCTGCACGATCGCCCTGCTGCAGTCGACCGCGCCCACCCCGGCGCAACTGCTGCTCCAGCAGCTCTCGGTCGCCTACAACGAGGCGGCGATGGCAGCCGCGGGCTTCCAGGCCGAGAAGTCGTTCGACGACGGCTTCGCCGAGGGCGCCTACTGGGTCATCGAGGGCTCGATCGCCTCCGACATCGAGGGTGCGATCGCGATCGCCGGCAAGACGGCCGCCGAGATCACCAAGGAGCGCTACTCGCAGGCCAAGGCGGTCATCGCCATCGGTAGCTGCGCGTGCTTCGGCAACGTGCAGGCCCGCGTACCCAACCCCACGGGCGCCATGGGCGTGCGCGACTGGCTGCGCGGTCCCGGGGGCGTGCCCGGCGCGACGGTGATCAACCTGCCGCGCTGCCCGGGCCACGGAGAGGACCTCGTCGCCACGCTGACCTACGTGCTGGTCAACGGGTCGCTGCCCGAGCTCGACAGCTACGGGCGCCCGCTGTTCCTGTACGGCAAGACGATCCACGAGACCTGCGAGCGCCGGGCGCACTTCGAGGCCGGGCAGTTCGTCGAGCGGTTCGGCGACGAGGGGGCGGCCAAGCGCTGGTGCCTGTACAAGGTCGGCTGCAAGGGGCCGGTCACGTACGCATCGTGCGGCATCAACCGCTGGAACGGCCGCGTGTCGTGGTGCGTGCACGCCGGGCCATGCACGGGCTGCTCGGAGGCGAACTTCTGGAACGACCTCACGCCGCTTGCCGAGCCGGTTCCCAACGTGCCGGTGCCCGGACTGGGCGGCCTGACCGCCGAGCAGATCGGCGTCGGCATCGGCGTTGCCACGGCCGCCGGACTCGGCGCACACCTCATCGGCCAGGTCGCGACAGGGCGCCTGGGCAAGGGCGGACCTCCCGGCCTCGTCCACGAGAACGGATCGGCGGCGCCCGGAGCAGCCGCGGCCCAAGGCGAGACGACGAAGGGCGGTGATGCGTGATGGCCAAGGTAGTCATCGACCCGATCACCCGCATCGAGGGTCACCTGCGCATCACGTGCGAAGTGGAGAACGGCAAGGTAAAGGACGCTTGGAACACCTGCACGCTGTTCCGCGGCTTCGAGATCTTCATGGAGGGCGTCGACCCGCGCGACACGTGGCACTACGCCCAGCGCATCTGCGGCGTGTGCCCCAACCCCCACGCACTCAACTCGGCGACCGCCGCCGAGCGGGCGATGGGTGTCGCCAAGGTGCCGGACAACGCGCGGCTGGTCCGCAACATGCTCGACGCCACGCAGATCGGCTACGACTCGATCCTGTGGTTCTACATCCTCAACGCCTTCGACTACGTCAACGTCCCCAACGCCGCCAACGCCAAGACGGCCGACCCTCAGCTCAGGGCGATCCAGGAGCAGCTCAAGGCGGTTCTCGGCAGCGGGCAGACGAACCTGTTCTCGAACCACTACTGGGACCACCCCGGCTACGTGCTGCCCGCCGAGGTCGACCTCGTGCTCACGAGCCACTACCTGGCCTCGATCGAGGCGCAGCAGTGGGCGAACCAGGCGTGCGCGGTCATCGCCGGCAAGTTCCCGATGATCATGAACATGGCGGCCGGCGGCGTGACGCAGCTGCCCAGCGTCGAGGACATCGTCTACTACAAGGACATGATGAGCCGGGTCAAGGAGTTCACCGATACGGTGATGTGGCCCGACCTGCTCGCCGTGGCCGCGGCGTTCCCCGAGCTCGCGACGTTCGGCGTCGGCGTGGGCAACCACCTGACGTGGGGCCTGCTCGACGGCGAGTCCCAAGAGCCCGGTGACCGGGTGTTTCCGCCCGGCGCGATCTTCGCCAAGACGCTCAAGACCGAGCCGGTCGACCCGAGCAAGATCGCGCTCTACACCAAGCACAGCTTCTACGCGGATTCGATGGGCGGCGGACGCGGCCCGTTCGAGGTCGGCCAGGCCGAGATCGAGTTCAGCGATTACCCGCCCATCGAGGGTGACGAGCTGCCCAGCGGCAAGTACGACTGGACCCGCGCCGCGCGCTACCCCTCCCCCAGCGGCACCGACGTCCCGATGGAGGTCGGCCCCCTCTCCGAGGTGCTCGTGGCCTACCTCGCCAAGAAGCCCGAGGTCGTGGCCTACGTCGACGAGGCGCTCGCGGCGGTCGGCGCGCCGGGCAAGCCCGAGGTGCTGCTGTCGAACCTGGGGCGCGTGGCAGCCCGCGTCATCAAGGCGCGCGTCAACTGCGACTACGCCCTGACCTGGGCCGACGAACTGCTAGCCAACCTCAAGGCCGGCGACACCGAGTGCTTCATCGAAGGCGACCTCAACGCCACGGGCGAAGGCGTGAGCGGCTACGACGCGCCGCGCGGAGCCCTGTCGCACCACGTACGGATCGCCGACGGCAAGGTCACGAAGTACGCCGCTGTGCCGGCGAGCAACTGGAACCTCGCGCCGCGCGACGACGACGGCGTCCGCGGGCCGGTCGAAGAGGCGCTGATCGGCACCCCGGTCGTCGACCCCACCAAGCCGCTCGAGATCCTGCGGACGGTCCACACGTTCGATCCTTGAATGGCGTGCGCGGTTCACGTGATTGAACCTCAGACCAACCGCATCCTCGAGTTCAAGGTCCGTTAGGGGGACGGCGGCGATGGCACACAGACTCACCCGGCTCCAGCATCCCTGGCCGGCGGTGATCATGCACTGGGCGCACCTGGTGTCGTTCCTGGTCTTGATCGCCACCGGGCTGCAGATCCACGCGCACACCGCGTGGTTCGGACCGATGTCGGCGGTGCGCACGGCGCACTTCCTCGCGATGTTCGTCTTCCTCGCCACGACCGTGGTGCGCATCTACTGGGCCTTCTTCGGCGCCGGATCGGCCGCGCTCGGCGGACTCAAGCGCCATCCCGACTGGCGGCACTTCGTCGTCACGGGCCGAGAGTGGCGCGAGATCGGCGAGTGGCTGCGCTACTACCTGTTCTTGCGCAAGACGCGCCCGCACACCGCCAAGTACAACCCGCTGCAGAAGCTGACCTACGGGGTGTTGTTCCCCGTCGGGATCGTGGTCATGGCGCTCACCGGCTTCGCGCTCTACGAGCCCACGGCCGGCGCATTCGCATGGGTCGCCACGGTTCTCGGCGGGCTGAACGCGGCGCGACTCGTCCACTACCTGGCGATGTGGGTCCTGATCGCGTTGTTCATGGTGCACCTTTACCTGGTGTTCGTCGAAGACCCGCAGGCCGCCTCGGTGATGCTGCTTCGCCGGGTGCCTCGGGACCTGAGGGTGCCGGGCGACTACCCGCAGAGCGAGGCGCCGGATGCGGCCGGCGAGGCGCCTGCGTGAGCCGGGTCGCGATCATCGGCATTGGCAACACGCTCATGGGCGACGACGGGCTCGGCGTGCACATCGCCGAGAAACTCGCTGACGCCTTCCCCGACGCCGCCGAGCGCGGCGTGGACATCTGCGCCGGGCACACCGCGGGCATGGGCCTGATGCCGCAGGTCATGGCCGCCGAGAAGGTCGTGTTCGTCGATGCGGTGGACGCGGGCGACGAGCCCGGCTCGGTCTTTCGGCTCGACCCCGACGCGGCCGGACTCACGGGCCTGCGCTCCAACACGAGCCACGGCGTCGGCGTGAGCTACCTGGTCACCGGCGCGCGGCTGCAGGGCCACTGGCCCGAGTTCGTCGTCTACGCCGTCCAGATCGGCGACGTGATGGCCGGGCCCGACACGCTCTCACCCGGGGTGGCCGCAGCCGTCGCCGACGTCGTGGGGATGCTAGCCGAGGAGGCCGGGCTCCAAGCCCGCGCTCACTCGTAGCTGATCGCGTCGCGGATCGAGACCTGACTCGCGCGCCATGCGGGCAGCAGGCTCGCCACGACCGCGATGACGAGCACCGTCGCCAGCCACAACAGCACGCCGCTTCGCGAGAACGCGTAGCTCAGCGGCAGCGACATCGCCGTCCCCAGCGCGTCGACGAGCCAGATCGACAGCGGCCACGACAGCGCGACGCCGGCAGCCCACGCCATGAGCGCGATCACGACGCCCTCGGTGATGAAGATGCCGAAGATCGAGCCGTGGCTCGCACCGATCGAGCGCATGACACCGATCTCGCGCGTGGACTCGATGACGTTGATCGACATGGTGCCGGTCAGGCCGATGACCCCGACCGCGGCCAGCAGCGACGCCATGATCACGAGGAACGTCACGAGGATGCCCAGTTGGTTGGCGATGCCACTCTTCTGGGCGTCTTGCGTCTGCGAGCCCGAGATCGGCAGCCCCGCGTCGTCGAGCCGGCGTTCGAGGTCACGCGCGGCGCGCGCCTGGGTGTCGGGGTCGTGCTCGGAGGTCTGCACCAGCAGTCTGGTCACTGCCCCTCCGGCCGAGACGACCTCATCGAGCTCGTCGCGCTCCACGAAGACGACCGGCCCCATGAGCTGCCCGGTCGCGATGCCGACGACCTTCCACTCCTTCTCAACCCCGCGCGTCGTGAGCGTCAGCGTGTCACCAACACCCAGACTCGGCTCGTCCTTGAGCACGTCGGTGTTGATCACCGCGCCACGCGTATCGGTGGGCTCGAGCCAGCGGCCCGCCACCAGCTCCGGCGTGATGAACCGCGTGTCTTGCGGCACGCCCAGCGCGTAGATGTCCTGGTTCTCCGAGCCGTCGGCGCGCTTGAGCGAGGCCTGAGACTCGAGCCAGGTCTCGACCGCGGTGACGCCGTCGAGCTTTGCCGCCTCGCGCTCGAGGCCTTCCCGCGGCTGCGGTCGCGCCATGAACACCTGCGCGTCGTAGTTCCACCACGCTCCGAGGTCCTCGACGGTCTGCAGCATCGAAGCGCGCACCGACAGCACGCCCATGACCACCGCGCTCGCGAGCACGAGCGTCGTGAGCGTGAGCGCGAGCCGCCCCTTGCGCACGAAGGTGTTGCGCAGCGACAGCGCCACCGGACGCGGCAGCCCGCGGATCATGCCGAGGACCCGGTCGATGACGCCGTGCCCGAAGCCCGCCGCCGAGGAGTCGGCGTTGAGCGCGCGGGCGATCGGCAGCGTCGTGCCCTGATGGACGGGCACCGAGGCCGCCAGCAGCGGCACGAGCACGCCGACGGCCACCTCGAGCGCGATGACCCACGCCGGCGGCGTGAAGTCGGTGACCCGGAAGTTCATGATCCCGGCGGCGAACTCCACGAACATCTGACCGGTCCACAGCCCCACGGGCAGCGCGATAGCGACCGCGAGCAGCCCGTAGGCGGTCACGAGCACCAGGTACATGCGGACCACCTGCATGCGGCGCCCGCCGATCGACTTCATGATGCCGACCTGGCGCACCTGCTGCGCCATGATCGCCGAGACGGTCGTGACGACCAGGAAGCCCGAGAGCACGAGCGAGAGCACGCCGAGCGCCAGCAGCAGCAGCGACAGCGCCTTGAAGATGTCGCCGAGGAAGTGGCTGCCCGGCTCGGGCACGGCCGTGCGCAGCGTCTGGACCCCGGCTGCCGTGAGGTCGGTGTCGCGCACGTCGGCCGCGATGCGGCTGGCCGCCGAGCGCGAGATCGTCGGGTCGAGCACGATCGACAGGTGGTTGAGCTCGTCGGGTTCGTCGAGCAGCGGCAGCGTGTCCATCGACACGAAGCCGACCACGGCGTTTTGGAACTGCGCGGGGATGGCGTTGATGTCGTGCGCGAAGCCGGCGACCCTGAGCTCGACGCGCGCTCCGCTCGGCGCCTCGACCGTGATCGTCTCTCCCACCGAGAACCGCTCGACCTGCAGCGCGCTCTTCTCGAGGATGACCTCGCCGGCCTTTGGCGGCCAAGCGGTCGCCTCCTCGCGGACGAGCTTCTGGACGCCGCCCCGCCCGAACTCCGGGATCGCCCACAGCCGCAGCGTCTCCCAGCCCGCCGTCGACTCGTCGTCCACGGCACCGGTCTGCGAGTAGCGCACCGTGACGCGCCGACGGCCCTCGGCGGCACGCACGTCGTCACGCTCGGCGATGCGGTCGGGCAGCCCGGAGTCGAAGCCGGTCGTGTCGAACTCCGCCGATGCCGGCACGCTCGCCGAGAAGTCCACGTCGAACTCGCGCAGGAGCACCTGCCGGCCACCCATGACCACGCCGACGGCGTAGATGCCCACGGCGATCGAGAGCACCACGAGCACGGTGCGGATCTTGTGGCTCGTCAGGTCGCGAGCGACCTTCTTCCAGCGCGGCGCGAGCATCGGCGCGCTACTCGTCTTCAGCTTGCTCGGCGAGCTCGGCTTCGAGCCAGCGGCGGCGGTCCTCGACGATCTCACCGTCGGCGACGTGCAGCGCGCGCGTCACGCGCTTGGCCAAGTCGTTGTCGTGAGTGACCATGACGATCGTCTTGCCGCCCGCGACGAGGTTCTCGAACAGCTCGAAGACCGCGTCGGCCGTCTTGGAGTCGAGGTTGCCGGTAGGCTCGTCGGCCGCGATGATCGGCGGGTCGTTGGCCAGGGCCCGGGCGATGGCTGCGCGCTGCTGCTGGCCGCCGGACAGCGAGGACGGCAGCTTGTAGGCCTGGTCCGCGAGCTCGACTTGCTCGAGCAGGCGCAAAGCGACCTCGGGCCGCTCGTCGGGCTTGTGAACGCGGCAGAAGTCCATCGGCAGCATCACGTTCTCAATCACCGTGAGCGTGGGCAGCAGCTGGAAGAACTGGAACACGACCCCGATCGTCTTGCCGCGCCAGATCGCGAGTTGGTTCTCGTTGAGCTTGTGCACCGGGGTACCGTCGACCTCGACCGCGCCCGACGTGGGGTGGTCGATGCCGGTGATCATGTTGATGAGCGTCGTCTTGCCCGAACCCGACTTGCCGATGAGCCCGACGAACTCGCCTGCCGCCACGTCGAGGTTGACGCCCTTCAGGGCGGTGAACGGCACCTCGCCGGTGTCGTAGGTCTTCACGACGTCGGTGATTCGGATGAGCGGTGCTGGCTGGGACACGGTGCTCCTTGTCGCCGGTTGCGCAGGGGCGCGTACTCGGGGCGTCGGCGCCGATCCGTCGCTGCCGCACGTCCCACGGATGAGTCTACCCGCAGGGCCCCGCCCGCTTGACCTCGGACATTCATTTCGTATACTAACTATTTGTTTCGTATACGAACTAACACGACAGGAGCTCGCCGTGCACTCCGATGCCCCCAGCCTCGGCTATCAGGCCAACCGGCTCGCCCGACTGCTCAAGTCGGCGATCGCCCGCGAGATCGCCCCGCTGGGGATCACCCCGCGCCAGGCCGCGGTGCTGCTGCAGCTGTCGGAGGTCCCCTCGATGCCGATGGGCCCGCTCGCCGAAGGCGTCGGGGTCGACCGCCCCACGCTCACCGGCATCACCGAGCGGCTCGAGCGCGACGGGCTGCTCACCACGAGCCCCAACCCCCGCGACCGCCGCAGCCGGCTCGTCGCCCTCACGCCACAGGCGCGTGAGCTGGTGCCGCGGCTCCTCTCGGCGGCTCAGGTCGCGGAAGCCGGCGCCCTCGCGGCCCTGAGCGAGGCCGAGGCCGCGCACCTCATCGACCTGCTGCGCCGCGCGTCCTCGGGCCTCGAGGCCGCGGCCGGCGACTCGGCGAGCTAGCCCCCAACCCTCTCCCGCGAAAGGACCGTCCATGGCCGAAGAGATCCTCGTCACCGGCGCGACCGGCAACGTCGGACGCGAGCTCGTCCGAGTGCTCGCCGAGGCGGGCGCCGACGTTCGTGCGTGCGTGCGCGACACGTCGCGCGATGCGGGCCTGCACGACGGCGTCGACCTCGTCGCGTTCGACTTCGCCGACCCCGAGACGTTCACCGCTGCACTGACCGGCATCGACCGGGTGTTCTTCATGCGTCCGCCGCACATGGCCGACGCCTCGGCATTCGAGCCGTTCGTGACCGCGATGCGTGACGCCGGCGTGAGCCAGGTGGTCTTCCTGTCGCTCATGGGCGTCGAACGCAACCCCGTCGTCCCCCACCACGCCATCGAGAAGCTGCTGCGCGGCAGCGGGCTGGGCTGGACGTTCCTGCGCCCGGGCTTCTACATGCAGAACCTCTTGACCACCCACCTGCGCGACATCCGCGAGCGCGACGAGGTCTTCGTGCCGGCCGGCAACGGCAGAACGAGCTTCATCGATGTGGCCGACATCGCCGCGTGCGCCGCGGTCCTGCTGACCGAGCCCGGCCACACCGGGCAGGCCTACACCGTCACCGGCCCGCGCGCGCTCACCTACGGCGAGGTGGCCGGCATCCTGACGAGGGTCACCGGGCGCACCATCACCTACACGCGCCCGAGCGGCCGCGCCTTCGCACGCCACATGGCGGAGCTGGGCTTCGACCGCGAGATGATCACGGTGATGCGCGGGATCTACCTCGTCGCGAAGCTCGGGATGGCGGGCGGTGTCACCGACGACCTCGAGCGGCTCCTCGGCAGGCCGGCGCGCACGTTCGAGCAGTTCGCGGCCGACAACGCGGCGGTCTTCTCGGCGGGGTGAGGGTGTTGCGGGCTTGGGCGGGCACGCGCTGAGGCGTTCCCGCAGGTCAGTGGCCCACGGATCAGCGGCCCAGGCGTCAGCGGCCTCGCGGATCAGCGGCCCCGGTACTTGGGCTCGTCGCGGTAGAAGCGCTTGACCGCCTTCGCGATCGACTTGTTGGTCTGCTCCTTCTCGGCCCACGCCTTCTCGTCGCGACGCCGGGACAGCTCCGCGAGCTCCGCGGTCAGCCGGTGGTAGCTCTCGAGCCTACGCGCGGGCAGCTCCCCCGCTTCGACCGCGGCGAGCACGGCGCATCCCGGCTCCGAGACATGCGTACAGTCGCGGAAGCGGCACTTCACCGCCAGCTCCTCAATGTCGGGGAAGGCGGCCTCGAGCCCCTCGCTCGCGTCCCACAGCCCCAGGCCCCGCATGCCCGGCGTGTCGATGATGACGCCGCCCCCGGGAAGCGTCACGAGCTCGCGCGCCACGGTGGTGTGGCGGCCCTTGTCGTCGCCGGTGCGGACCTCGGCGGTGTCGAGGACCTCCTCGCCGATGATCCGGTTGATCAGCGTCGACTTGCCCACCCCCGACGCGCCGAGAAGCGCCGCGGTCGCGCCTGACGGCACATGCGCGCGGACGTCCTCGATGCCCTCGCCCGTGACCGCGCTCTCGACGATGACGTCGACGCCGAATGCGGCCTCCTCGGCCAGCGCGCGCTGCGACTCGACGTCGTCGCACAGGTCCGCCTTGGTGAGCACGACGACCGGGATGGCGCCGCTTTCCCACGCCATGACAAGCTCTCGCTCGAGCCGGCGCTGGTTGATGCCGCCGCCGGACAGCGACTGCACCACGAAGACGACGTCGATGTTGGCGATGATCACCTGCTCGCCGGTCTCCTCGCCCGGGTCCTTGCGCGAGAAGGCGCCGTGGCGGGCAAGGATCGCCTCGATGATGGGCATCTCGTGGCCCTCCGGGCGCGCGAGCGCGACCCAGTCGCCGACGACGGCGCGGCTCAGCGCGTCACCAGCGGACTTCACGAGGTGTGTGGCGGGCTCGGCGCGCTCGGCGCCGTTCGCGGTGCCCACGAGCGGCATACCGCGGTCGACCCGGATGACACGGGCCGGCTCGAACGAGCCGTCGCCGACCTCGCCGAAGAGCGCGCGCTCCCGGTCGGTGTACCCGAGGCGCACGAGCTCGTCGTTACCTGTGAGGTGTTCGCTCATCACCGGACAAGGATACTCGTTGCGCCGACGCGCGCGACCGCCAGCCCGCCGGCGGCCGCAACCGCCCGTGTCCTACCGGGACCGCACCACCGCGACCGCGGTGTCGGCGAGCAGGTTGGGCCACAGGTTCACACGGCGGATCTCTGAGCGGTGCCAGCCCTCGGTCAACAAGGCGATCTCCTGCTCGATCTGAGCGCCGTTGGCCGAGACGAAGTCGCGGAAGTCCTTGAGCGTGGTGTGGTGGATGTTGGGGGTGTCGTACCACGTGAACGGGATCGACTTCGATACCGGCATGCGGCCGCGCGACGCCAGGTAACCGCGGACGCGCCAGTGGCCGAAGTTGGGGAACGACACGATGCCCTTGGCGCCCACACGCAGCATCTCGCCGAGCACGAACGCCGGGCGCCGCACGACCTGCAGGGTCTGCGAGAGGACGACGATGTCGAACGAGCCGTCGCGGTAGCCGCCGAGGCCCTGATCGAGGTCGTTCTCCACGACGGAGAGTCCCCGCGCGAGTGCGGCGGCGATGTCGGCGTGGTCGACCTCGACCCCGCGCACCTCGCAGCCACGCTCGTCACGAAGGTGCGCCATGAGCGATCCGTCGCCGCAGCCCAAGTCGAGCACCCGGGAGCCGTGGGGCACGAGCTCGGTGATCAGGCGCAGGTCAGCGCGAAGCAGGTCGGCCGGGCTCATGCCTGCTCACCTCCTCGCCGCTCGGTAAGGGTATGCGCCAGGAACGGCACGATGAAGCTGTGCTGCGCCTCGGGCTCGAGCAGGAACGCGTCGTGGCCGTAGGGGCTTTGCACCTCGGCGAAGCTCACGTCGGCATCGGCAGCTCGCAAGGCGTCGACCACCTCGCGGCTCTCGTGGGTCGGGAACAGCCAGTCGCTCGAGAACGACAGCACGAGGAAGCGCACGGGGTTCTCGGTGAAGGCGTCGGCCAGGGCGTCTTCGAGCGTGGCGGCCTCACCGGCCAGGTCGAAGTAGTCCATCGCCTTGGTCATGTAGAGGTAGGTGTTGGCGTCGAAGCGCTCCGTGAAGCGCTTGCCCTGGTACGCGAGGTAGCTCTCGACCTCGAACTCGGTCTCGAAGCCGAACGCGAAGTCGTCGCGGTCGCGCAGCCGGCGCCCGAACTTGTCGTGCATCGACTCGTCGGACAGGTAGGTGATGTGCCCGATCATGCGCGCAACGGCCAGCCCGTGCCGCGGCACGGTGCCGGTCTCGTAGTAGCGGCCCCCCGCGAACTGCGGGTCACCCAGGATCGCCCGGCGGCCGACCTCGTTGAACGCGATTGCCTGCGCGGCGAGGCGCCACGTGGTCGCGATGGCCAGGCACGCCGAGACACGCTGCGGGTAGCGCTTGGCAAGCGAGAGCGCCTGCATGCCGCCCATCGAGCCGCCGGCGACCGCGAGCAGCCGGTCGATGCCGAGCTCGTCGAGCAGCGCGACGTGGATGTCGACCATGTCCTCGACGGTGACGATCGGGAAGTCGAGCCCGTAGGCCGCACCGGTGGAGGGGTCGATGCTCGACGGACCGGTGGTCCCCGAGCAGCCTCCCAGTACGTTGGCGCAGATGACGAAGTAGCGGTCCGTGTCGAACGCCTTGCCGGGTCCGACGAACGGGTCCCACCAGCCGGGGCGCATGGCCGCGGCCGGAGCGGCATCCGGGTCGCCGGTCGCCGAGTCGGTGGGCGACCAGTCAGTGCCGGCCTCGGGGGTCCAGCCGGCGGCAAGCGCCTCGGACTCGCGCCAGCCGGCGACGTGCGCGTCTCCGGACAGCGCGTGGCACAGCAGGATCGCGTTGTCGCGCTGCGGCGACAGCGTGCCGAGCGTCTCGTAGGCGACCTCCACGCTCGGCAACGCGCGACCGGAGGCCAGCGGCACATCCGTGAACGTGACGATGCGCGCGGGCACGACGCCGGCCGAACCGACGTCGTCCCATGGAGCGCTGTGTGTCGTATTCGTCACGTGCCTACACCTGTGAGAGTGCCTGCTCGAGGTCGCCGATGATGTCGTCGACGTCCTCGATCCCGATCGAAGCCCGCAGGAAGTCCGGACCGATCCCGGCGCGCTCGAGCTCGTCGGCCGACAGCTGGCTGTGCGTCGTGGACGCCGGATGGATGATAAGCGATTTCGCATCCCCGACGTTGGCGAGGTGCGAGAACAGCTGCACGGAGTCGATCAGCTTCTTGCCGGCCTCGAGTCCGCCCTTCACGCCGAAGACCACGACACCACCGAAGCCGTTCCGGAGGTACTTCTCGGCGTTGGCGCGGGTGGGGTGGTCGTCGAGACCCGGGTAGGTCACCCACTCCACCTTGGGGTGGCTCTGGAGGTACGTCGCGACCGCGAGCGCGTTGTCGGCGTGCCGCTGGACCCGCAGTGAGAGCGTCTCTATGCCGAGCAGGAACTGCTGCGAGTTGAACGGCGACAGCGAGGCGCCCAGGTCGCGCTGAAGCTGCACGCGCGCCTTGATGCCGAAGGCGACGTTACCCAGGCCGGGGAAGTCGCCGAAGACGTCCCAGAACTTCAGGCCGTGGTAGCTGGGGTCGGGATCGGTGAAGCCGGGGTGACGGCCGCCGCCCCAATCGAAGTTGCCGCCGTCGACGATCACGCCGCCGATGGAGGTGCCGTGCCCGCCGAGCCACTTGGTGGCCGACTCGATGACGACGGCCGCGCCGTGCTCGATGGGGCGGCACAGGTACGGGGTGGCGAACGTGTTGTCCACGAACAGCGGGATGTTGAAGCTGCGCCCGAGCTCGGCCAGCGCGCCGAGGTCCGGAACGTCGAGGCGCGGGTTGCCGATCGTCTCGACGTACCACGCCTTGGTGGTGGCGTCCGAGGCCTTCGCGAAGCCCTCGGTGTCGGTGGTCTCGACGAAACGGACCTCGATGCCGAGCTTGCGGAAGGTGTGCAGGAAGATGTTCCAGGTGCCGCCGTACAGCGAGGTCGAGCTGACGATCGAGTCGCCGGCGCCGGCCACGTTGAGCAGCGAGAGGACCTCGGCCGCGTGGCCCGACGACGTCCCGAGCGCCGCGCTACCGCCGTGAAGCGCCGCGACGCGCTGCTCGAACACATCGTTGGTCGGATTCATGATCCGCGAGTAGATGTTGCCGAACGCCCGCAGGCCGAACAGGTCGGCGGCGTGGTCGGTCGAGGTGAAGTTGTACGCGGCGGTCTGATAGATCGGGACGGCGCGCGAACCGGTGGTGGGATCGCCGGCGTGGCCGGCGTGGATCGCGAGGGTGTCGAACTTCGGCGTGGTCGAGTCGCTCATGGGGTTCTCTCTTTCGGATTCGTGGTGTGCGGTTCAGATGATTCCCGACCAGCCCAAGAGGTGGTCGGCCTTAGGGCCGCCCGGATCCGGCGCATGCGCCGATAGACCCGGGCTGGGTCATCATCATGTCCATCATCATCACGAATGCCGAGTGACGAACCATGAGTTCTCGTCCACACCTCCTCTCGCTGCACAAACCCGCGAACCTCTGCGGGAGTTTGGTGCACTATAGACCCGCCGGCAGGCCCCGACAAGTCGCTTTACGCACCGGTGCGCTGCGCTACGCCCCACGCATCGGTGGACGGTGCATGCCGGAGGGCCGGTGGCTGCTACACTGGAAGCAGCTGCCAATCTGAGAGTGGAGGGCTGTCAGATGAAGAAGCGGATCGGTCCGGTCGAGCGCATCTACCCGATGCCCTGCCCGCTTGTGGTGGGCGGGTCGATGGAGGTCGCGGACACGCTGGCGGTGGCATGGATCAACGTTGTCGCTTCCACCCCGCCGACCGTCGCGATGGGCCTTCGCGAGTCGCGGCGCACGCTCGAGCTCATCCGCATCAACGGCAGCTTCACCGTCAACCTTCCCACCGCGTCGATGGCCGAGGTCGTCGACTTCTGCGGACTGAAGAGCGGGCGCCACGTCGACAAGTTCGCGGCGACCGGCCTGACGTTGTCGCCGGGCTCGGTGGTCGAGACCCCGATCATCGACCAGTGCCCGTTCAACCTCGAGTGCCGGGTCGTCGATGAGGTCGCGGTCGGCTCCTATGTGGTCGTGCTCGGCGAGGTCGTCGAAGCGCACGCCGAGGAGTCTGTGCTCGTTGCGGCAGACTCGAGCTTGGTCGACATGGACGCGTTGGACCCGCTCGTCTACATCGCCGGCGTGCGCGAGTACCGGCGGCTCGGCGAGAAGGTCGCCGACGCGTTCGAGGTCGGCAAGCGGCTCGAGTAGGCCGGCCGCAGCCGCGGCGCCACGCCCCCTCACCACGCTGCGGCGAGCCGCAGCAGGGCTTCTCGGCGGTAATTCTGACTAATTTGGTCATAATTTGACCTGGGTCAAACCATTAACCCGTACTGCGGGGTATGACTGGTCGTGTGAGACCGATGACCAACCCTAAGGAGCGGGCCATGCAGATCACCGAGAAGACCACGGTGCACGAGCTGCTCGAGACCTATCCCTACCTCAAGGAGTGGCTGACCGGCTACGCCCCTGAGTTCAAGAAGCTCGGCAACCCCGTCCTGTACAACACGATGGCGCGCGCGGCGACGCTCAACGTCGCGGCGACGATGGCTGACCTCGAGCCGGAGGCGTTCCTCGACGAGATCCGGACGCAGATCGCCACGCACGAGATCGTCGCGCAGGAGGCGGCCGGCTCGGCCGGGCAGGAGCCGCCTGAGGCGCGGGCACGTCGCCAGGAGGTGCTCAAGGGCATCATCCGCAAGCTGCACGACGGCGCCTCGGTCGACGAGGTGAAGGCCGAGTTCGACGCGCTGGCCACCGAGGTCGACAGCGCCGAGATCGCCGCGATGGAGCAAGCGCTCATCGCCGAGGGCATGGCCGTCGAGGAGGTTCAGCGCCTGTGCGACGTGCACGTCTCGGTGTTCAAGGAGTCCCTGGAGGCCTCGGCCGCCCAGACCCCGGAGCCCAAGCTCGACGAGAGCCACCCCGTCGCCGGCTACCGCCGCGAGAACGTCGTCATCGGCGAGATCACCGCGGCGCTGCGCTGCGCCGTCGAGGCCCTCGACCCGTCGGTGGGGCCGTCGGGGCGCGAGCAGGCGCTGGCCGACCTCGATGTCGGCCTCTCCAGGCTCGCCGAGCTCGACATCCACTACCTGCGCAAGGAGAACCAGCTGTTCCCCGTGCTCGAGACGCATGGGGTCGAGGGACCGACGAAGGTCATGTGGGGACTGGACGACGACATCCGCGGGCGGCTGAAGACGGCGCGCGCGCTACTCGCCGCCGGGGACCTGAGCGCCCTTTCGGCCTCGCTGCCCGAGACCCTCGGCATGGTCGACGACATGGTCTACAAGGAGGAGAAGATCCTGCTGCCCACCGCACTGCAGGTCGTCACCGCCGAGGAGTGGGACGCGATGGCCCAAGGCGACGCCGAGATCGGCTTCGCGTGGGGCACGGGTCCGCGCGGTACGGCCGCGCCTGCAAGCGCCGAGCCGATGTCCGCACCGAGCGCGAGTGGCGACGGCGGGCCCATGCTGCTTCCGCTGCCCACCGGCGCACTGTCGCTCGAGCAGCTCGACGTGATGTTCCGTGCGCTGCCGGTCGACATCAGCTTCGTCGACGAGAACGACCGCGTGCGGTTCTACTCCGAGGGCGATCGCATCTTTCCGAGAAGCCCCGGGGCCATCGGCCGCGAGGTCCGCAACTGCCACCCGCCCAAGAGCGTCGACAAGGTCGAGCAGATACTCGCGGCCTTCAAGGCCGGTGAGCAGGACGAGGCCGAGTTCTGGATCGAGCTCGGCGGGCGCTTCATCTGGATCCGCTACTTCGCGATGCGCGATGCAGCCGGCACCTACCGTGGCTGTCTCGAGGTCGTGCAGGACGCGACCCACGTGCGCGGCCTGACCGGCCAGCGCCGCATCGTCGACTGGTAGCGCTTCGGCCCGCGGGCGAGCGGGCGGGTTTCTCGGCTATGCTGCGTGCATGCCGCGAGAACTGATACTGCCCGCCACGATCATGACGCTCGCGTTCGTCTTCTACACGACGGGCGTGTGGGCAGAGCGTGCCGTCCGCGACCTGCGGGCGTGGCACGTGGCCGCGTTCTGGCTGGGCATCGTCTGCGACACGCTCGCCACAGAGATGATGTTCCGGATGCTGCTCGACCGCGGGGGCGTCAGCGACTGGCCCCACACGCTCACCGGCGGGGCGGCGCTGGCGCTGATGGCCGGGCACGCGATCTGGGCGACGTGGACGCTTCTGCGCGGGAGCGAAGCCGCCCGGCGAGGGTTCCACCGCTACAGCGTCGTGGTGTGGGCGGTGTGGCTCGTGCCGTACCTGGGCGGCATGGTGGCCGGCATCGCGCGCGGCGCCGGCGCCTGAGACGCACTCGAATCCGCACCTCACAGGTGCGTTCATTCGTGCCGCTGCTCACTGCCTCCCCCGGACTCAAGCGGTATACTTCGTCCCCCCGCAAAGAGGAGAGACGTCATGCCGCGCTTCCTGCGCACCAACCTCGACCCCGAGGGCAAGGCCCTTCGCGTCGATGGCGGCTTCAAAGCCGCAGATGGTACCTGCTACCTGCTGCTGCATCGGCTTCCGCCGCACTACGCCAAGCCGCCCACGTTCGTCGTCAAGCTGACCGGCGAGCGCATGGAGATCCGCGGTCGCGACGTGCGCGTGCTGTACCGCGCCTACGCCATCCAGGACTTCACGCCCAAGGAGCTCGACTACCTCGCCGGGCTCAAGGAGGGCGGGACGCACGCCCCGTTCTTCAACTTCAGCTACCCGAACGTCCTCAAGCGCATGGGCAAGCTGGTGTATCGACTCACCGATGAGGAGCTCGCCGGGCTCGTCGAGACGCGAGGATGGAAGCTCGTGGGCGGAACCAACTAGGTCCGCGACGTCGGCGTGAGCGAACTCGACATCCGCTCGAGTAGCCCCGCCAGCAACTCGAGCTCCGCGTCGGTCATGCCGTTCGTGCACTCGGTGACAATCGACATGTTCAGCGCGAGCATCCCCTGTACCAGCCGCTGCCCCTCCCGCGTCAGAGCCGCGCAGTCGGGATCGAGACGATTCTTGTCGCACGTGACGTAGCCACTCGCGCGGAGGCGACGCATGATGGGGGCGACGCCGCTGACCTCGAGTATCGGCTCTTCACCGTGCGGCATCTCGGGAGTGTGCGGGCGGGCGCGCATGAACAGGTATGCGAGCACGGACCACTCATCGACCGTGACACTCATCTGCGAGAGGGTCTCGCGCATACGTGCGCGCATGCGGACGTCCACCTGACCGAAGGCATACCCTACCCTGCGTTCAAGATCGTCCATGCTACCTCCCCCAAGGTACACAGGGCGACGGACCACCAGTGTGCTCCCGCAATCGCCGCCCCGCAATGCCTTTCGCCGATTCTCTTCATGCTCGTTTAGAAACCCGCGTCCGTGTACGCTTGCTCCTATGCGCGACAAACGTCTCCTCATCGTCTTCGCGGTGGTCCTCGTCGACATGCTGTCCTTCAGCATCGTCTTGCCACTGCTCCCCTACCTGGCCGGTGAGCTGGGCGCTACGCCGTTCCAGATCGGACTGCTCACTGCGGTCTACCCCGTCGCCCAGTTCATCGCGGCACCGATCCTCGGCCGGTTGTCCGACCGCTTCGGGCGCAAACCGATCCTGCTCGTCAGCGTGGCGGGCACGGCGCTCGGCTTCGTTGTGCTCGCGACCGCCGGATCACTTCCGATACTGTTCGTCAGCCGCGCGCTCGACGGCATCACCGGCGGCAACATCAGCGTCGCCCAGGCCTACATCGCCGACATCACCGACGACAAGGAGCGAGGCAAGGCGCTCGGCATGATCGGCGCGGCCTTCGGGCTCGGATTCATACTCGGGCCCGTCACAGGCGGCCTGCTGTCCGGTGTGAGCTACGCAGCGCCGGCCTGGCTGGGCGCCGCCCTGGCCGTCGGCAACCTCGCGCTGATCGCCTTCGCGCTGCCCGAGTCGCTCACCGCCGCCGACAAGGCGCGGCTCGCGGCTCGACCCCACAAGGGCTTCGACGCCGTTGCGTTCGGCGCCGCCGTGCGGCATCCCCGCGTGGGACCGCTGCTGGGAGTGCGCGTGCTCACGGGCGTCAGCTATGGCATCTTCGAGTCCGGCTTCGCGCTGTGGGCCATCGCCGCGCTCGCGCTCACGGCCCGCGCCAACGCGTTCGTGCTGGCGTGGGTCGGCATCCTGTCCGTGTTCGTGCAGGCGTTCCTCATCGGCCGCCTGACGCGGCGCTGGTCCGACGACGGGCTGCTGCTGACGTCTCTGCTCGTCGCGGCCGTGGCGCTCGCCGCGTGGGGGTTCGTCGGACAGCTCGCGGTGCTGATCGTCATGATGCCTGCGCTGTCGTTCGGGCTGGCGGTGAGCAACACCGTCTCGACCAGCGCGCTGACCAAGGCCGTGCACCGCGATGAGATGGGGGGCATCCTCGGCGTGAACACGTCGATCCAGGCCGCGACGCGCATCCCTGCGCCCATCATCGCCGGCGCTCTCATCGGCTACGGGCCGGTCTGGTCGCCAGGGTTGACCGCGGCCGCGATCACGGGGCTGGCCGCATGGCTCACGTTCGCCACGCTGTGCTGGCGCCCCGGGGCGTCGGCCTGCGTCGAACAAGACGGGCCCGCCGACGCTGTGGTCGACGAGCCCGCCTGAGAATCCGTCAACGTGCGACCGGGCGCTACGCGGCCTTCTGATCGGCCTGCTCAAGCGTGACCGGCTGCGCGCGCGGCGCCGGCGGCTTGGTGGCGAAGGTCAGCCCTGCGGCCAACACGCACAGCCCTGCGGCGATCGCGTAGGCTACTCCGTAGGTGCCGGTCGAGTCGACGATCGAGCCCGCCGTCATCGAGCCGAACACGCCACCCACGCCCCATGCGGTGAACACGAGTCCGTAGTTCACGCCGAGGTTCTTGGTGCCGAAGTAGCCGGCGGTCGTCGCAGGGAAAAGCGCGAGGTTGGCGCCGTAGCAGAAGCCGATGGCCGCGGCGACCGGCACGAGCGTCAGCGCCGTCGCCGAGAAGAACAGCGCGCCCATCATCACGGCCTGGAGCAGGAAGACGATCAGCATGGTGCGGATGCCGCCGATGCGGTCCGACACGATGCCGGCCACCACGCGCCCGCCGGCGTTGCCGACAGCGAGAACCGCGACAAGCAGGAAGCCGAGGTCGATCGTGGTCAGCTGCGCGGCGGCGATCTTGGCCATGTGACCGATGATCATGAGGCCCGCGAAGGCCGAGAAGGCGAACATCAGCCACAGCAGCGCGAACTGCTTGGTGCGCACCATGTCGCGCCAGTCGTAGTCATCGTGCTTGGCAGCCGCAGTCGCGTCGGCCTTGACGCCGGCAGCCGAGGGCAGGTAGCCCGCCGGCGGGTTGACCAGCAGCTGCGCGAGGCCGGTGACGAGCACGAGAAACGCGATGCCGAGGATGCGGAACGCGCCCGAGATGCTCTGCGAGGCGATCAGCCAGCTGGTGAGCGGGGCGATGTAGACGCTTGCGAGGCCGAAGCCGGCGACCACGAGTCCGGTGATCAGGCCCTTCTTGCTCGGCGGGAACCACTTCACCGCAGCAGGCGTGGCGGCCGCATACCCGAGGCCGATGCCGACGCCCGCGAGCAGGCCGAAGCCGATCGTGATGGGCCAGGTGCTCTCGGGGGTTGCGAAGCTCGCCACGATCAGTCCGAGGCCCGTGAGGACACCGCCGAGCGAGGCGACGACGCGCGGCCCGAGGCGGTCTTGCGCCCGGCCGGCGAACACCATGGTGAGCGCGAACAGCCCGACGGCGATGGCGTACGGAAGGCTCGCCTGACCGGCGGTCCAACCCCAGCCGCCTTCCTCGGCGGCCTTGGTCAGCGCCTTGGCGATGACGCTCCACGAGTACAGAACACCCAATGCGAGGTTGATGCCCAGACCTGCAAAGGTCACGACCCAACCGCGCGACGACGAGACGCTACGCGTCATGAGAACCTCCCGTTATCGGCAACCCACCCTTGCGCTCGGGAGACACTCCACCGGTCCCGTTCGCGACGAGCAGTATCGCGTGCACCGGGCCCGAGCGGCAGACCGCATTCGGGCGAGTGGTACGGCGGGCGCCGTGAGTGGAGGACCGGCGCCGGTGAACGGCGCGCGGCTCCGTCAGGCGAGGTGGCGACGGCGACGCAGCTGCCGATAGCGTGCCCACAGCGCGAGCGCTATGGTCGCCGAGGCGCCCGCCAGCCACAGCTTGCCGGGATGCAGCGGGTCGACGATCGCGCCGCCCTCGTCGAGCACCGACACCGTGTCGGCGTGCAGGTCGAGATCGCCGCCGTGTTCGTCGCAGGCGGAGTTGAGCACGCCCGAGACCTCGAGGGTGGCCCCTCGCTGCCGGTAGAGCCCGAAGCGCGGCACCTCCGCCGCCTGCTCGGCGGTCATGACGACGCCGATCGCGGTCCCCTCGCGCCCGATGTTGACCCACCGCTTGCCGCCGGGAGCCGCAAGCGCCTCACCCAGCGCCTCGCCGTGCACGGTGGCGGGCGCGCCGTCGGACTCGAGCGCGAGTGCGACGGCCTCGGCCGGCGTGAGCGGCGCCGGTGCGGCGACCGCACGGGTCGCCACCGAGAGCACGAGCGCAGCGCACAGGGCGATCACGACGAGGCGCCTCACGCCTGCTCCCTCCTCGGCCTGAAGATGGCGAGCATGAGGGCGACCGCGAGCGCGATCAGCGAGAGGTACTCGAGGCGTCCGGCCCACATCTGCACGATGTAGAAGAGCTTGAGGCCCACGGGCATCGTCGGCGACGTGATGCCGGTCGACAGGCCGACGTTGGCCGCCGCCGAGACGGACTCGAACATCGCCGCGCCCGCCTCGTAGCCGTAGCCGGCGCCCACGAGCCCGCCGGTGATGTAGCTGATCATGTAGAGCGTGAAGTAGGTCAGAGCGCTCGCAACGATCTCTGGGGTCACGATCCTGTCGACGAGGTGGTGGAAGCGCATGCGGACCACCGCCGACGGCGGCGAGAGCGCCTTCTTGGCCGAGAGCACCACCGAGTACAGGATCATGCCGATACGCAGCGACTTGATGCCGCCGGCCGTCGACGAGACCATGCCGCCGAACGCCATCGCGAGCACCACGGCGATCAGCCCGGCGCCACCGAACTGGGACCACTGCGCGGCGTAGACCGTCTGGTGCCCGGTGCCCGAGTTCGCCGAGATGATGTGGAACACGCCTTTGCGCCAGATCTCCCAGTCGGTGGCCAAGAGCTGGCCCAGCGAGAACGAGACCGCGATGAACCCGACCAGCACGGCGATGTTGGCGGCCAGAGTACGCGCCTCGAGGTTCTTGAACATCTCGGTCCGGTCGCCGCGGAACAGGTCGGCGTGGAGGTTGAAGTTCACCGTGCCGGCGAGCATCAGCACGAGCAGCGCGCCCTCCAGGTACGGGTTGTGGTAGTAGAGGACGTTTTGCGAGTGCGGACCGAAGCCTCCGGTGTCGAAGGCGGCGATGGTCAGCCAGAAGGCGTGCAGGCTCGAGCGGACGACGTCCATACCGGCGACCAGGTTGATGATCGTCAGCATGACCGTGCCCACGGTCACCCAGATGGCCGTCACGAACCAGATGAAGCGGCCCGTGTGCACCACGTTGGGCAGGATGCGCTCGTCGCGCCCCTCAGCCAGGTACAGCGAGAAGGCGCCTCCCTTGATGGCGATCGCGAGCGATACGGCCGCCACGATGATTCCCTGACCGCCGATCAGGTGCGTCAGGTGGCGCCACATGTTGTGCGACGCCGCCATGTGGTCGAGGTCCACCGCTACGGTCAGCCCCGAGGTGGTGAAGCCCGACATCGAGTCGAAGACGGCGTCGATGAAGGTCGGGTAGTTGCCCGAGAAGGCAAGCGGGATGGCGCCGATGACCGCTGCCGACAGCCAAGCCAGCGCCGAGATCATGAGTGCCTGTCGGTGCGAGATCGAAGGGCTCGTGATGTCGGCAAGCGCCAGCGCGAGCCCGATGGCGCACGCGATCGCGATCCCGAGCACGTAGTCGATCGCGGGTTCCCACTCACCGAGCGCGAGCGCGGTGGCGAGCGGGATCAGCATCGTCATGGCGAGGCCGACGATCAGGATGCCGAGATAGTGGGCGATCGCGCGGACCTCGCGCATCGTCGGACGGATCCACACGGGTCAGATCACCCGGCCAGTCGCGCGACCACGAAGGCGAGCGCCGCGAGCGCCACGAGGAAACCCAGGAACACCGCGACTTCCAGCAGGAAGCCCGAGATCCAGTGGCGGTATGGATTGGAGTACGAGCGCTCCATGCGTGTTCACCTCGACGACGGGAGCCCATCAGACCACCGGGAGAGGATAGCAGCCCAGGACCGGCATGTGACAGCGCCTCGGCGGGAAAGCACGGGGCGCCGCCGGAATCCGACGACGCCCCGAGAACAACTCCCGCTTCCTCGACGGACGGCCTAGTAGCCGCCGTCGTGGTCCGAAGCCATTGCCGGTGTGATGCGCCCGGCGTAGGTCCGGTAGATCAGGAAGAAGTAGAACAGGACCAGCGGCACGCCGATCGCGGCGATGATGAGCATCACCGTCAGCGTGAGCTGTGACGACTGGGCGTTCGCGATCGTCAGCGCCTCGCCCGCCCCGGTCGACGGGACGAGCTCGGGGAAGATCGACGCCGCCCAGATGCCCACCATGGCCGCACCTGCACCCGACGAGCCGTAGAAGGCCGGGCGATCGGAGCGGCGCGAGGAGAAGACCCACGCGGCCGCGGTCGATGCGATCAGGAGCACGATGAACAGCCAGCCGAAGACGCTGCCGGTGGCCTTCGCGAAGGCGTCGGGGACCAAGAACGCCGTCGCAGCGGTCGATGCGGCGATCATGACCGCGAACGCCACGAGCAGACCGCGGCGGACGCGCGCGACGCGAGCGTAGAGGTCACCCTCGGTCTTCATGCCGAGCCACATCGAGCCCTGCAGCGCGATCCACACCAGGCCGAGCACGCCGATGACGATCGAGTACGGGTTCAGCGCGACGAGCAGGTTGCCCAGGAACGTCGGGTCGCCACCACCGGCGATGAACTCGCCTTCGACCGTGAGCGGCACGCCGCGGATGATGTTGCCGACCGCGACACCGAACAGCAGCGACGGGACCGCACTGCCGACGAAGAACGACCAGTCCCAGAACTTCGCCCACGCCGGATCACGGTGACGGAACTCGAGCGCGCCCGCCCGGAAGATCAGCGCGAACAGCAGCAGCATCAGAGCGATGTAGAAGCCCGAGAACACGGTCGCGTAGACGGCCGGGAACGCCGCGAACAGCGCGCCACCGCCGGTGAGCAGCCACACCTCGTTACCGTCCCATACCGGACCGACACTCAGGCGCATGACCGCCTTGTCCTCCTCGGACTTGCCGAGGAACGGGTAGAGCATGCCGACTCCGAGATCGAAGCCATCGAAGACCGCATAGCCGGCGAGCAGAACGCCGACGAGGACGAACCACACGACTCCCAGATCCACCTACTCCACCCCCTCGTTCGCCGAGAACGACGCCACGGCCGCGGCCGCCTCACCTGAAGGCGCGGGCACCGGCTCGCGGACGCCTGCACCTGCGGCGGGCTGGTCCGGTCCCGACTTGAGCATCTTGAGGACCACGCGGGCCCATGCCACATACAGCAGCGTGTAGAACGCCACGAACAGCGCGAGCGTCGTGGCCACCTCGCCGGCCGGAACGGCCCGGCTGATGGCGTCGAGCGTCCTGAGGCCCATAGCCGGGTCCCAGTTCGACGCCGCTGGCGGGAAGACGATCCACGGCTGGCGGCCCACCTCGGCGGCGGCCCAGCCAAGCTGGATGGCGAGCATCGGCGCGAGCGGCAGCCACATGAGGAACTTGAGCATGCCGCGATTCTTCTCGAGCTTGCCCGACCGGTTCATCCACCACAGGCCGGCGACCGCGAGAAGCATCAGCCCCCACAACAGGATCATCCAGTGGTAGGTCTGATACGTCAGCTGCAGCGGCGGCCGATCCTCGGGCGCGAAGCTGTTGAGCCCGGGGTACGAAGTCTCGCCCGCGAAGTCACCCATGAGCATGTTCACGCCGTTGGGGATCTCGATGCCCACCGTGCGGCCGTTGGCCTCATCGACCCACCCGATGATGCCGAGCGGCACGGGGCCGTCGTCCCAGTGGCCCTCGAATGCAGCGAGCTTGCTCGGCTGGTTCTCGACGACCACTGCGGCCTGCCAGTGGCCCGCCGGGAGCATCAGGACCGTCGAGATGCCCGCGATGACGATGCCGGTCGCCATGGTCTTGCGCGCGAAGTCGGTGTGCGTCCCGCGCAGCAGGTAGTACGCCGCGATGCCGATGGCCAGGAAGCCGCCCATCATGAGCATCGCGTCGATGGTGTGTGCGTAGCGCGCGAGCGTCGAGGGGTTGAAGCCCGCCTCGAAGAAGCTCGTCATCTGCGCCTTGGTGCCGCTGGCGGTCTCGACGACCTTGTAACCGGCCGGGGTCTGCATCCACGAGTTGGCGATGATGATCCACAGCGCCGAGAGAAGCGACCCGGCCCACACCAGCCACGCCGAGGTGTGGAAGAAGCGCTTCGAGACGCGATGCCGGCCGAACAGCAGCACCGCGAGGAACGTCGACTCCAGGAAGAACGCGAACAGGCCCTCGGCCGCCAGCGGCGCGCCGAAGATGTCGCCGACGAATCGCGAGTAGGTCGCCCAGTTCGTACCGAAGGCGAACTCCATCGCGATGCCGGTGGCGACCCCCACCGCGAACGTCGCGGTGAAGATCTTGATCCAGAAGTCCGACGCCACGCGATCCTGCTCGTCCCCGCTCTTGTAGTAGCGACGCTCGGCGAGCGCCATGACCAGCCCGAGGCCGATCGAGATCGGGACGAACAAGAAGTGGTAGCCGACGGTCACGGCGAACTGAATCCGCGACAGCGTTACGACGTCCACCCACCCCACCTCACTTTCCTCCTCCGAGTAGACCCGCCAGGGTCTTTGTGCCCAAGTAATCCCTCAACAGCGCGTCGGCGTCGTGCCACACGCGATGGACCGTGCAGCTGCCCGAGCGTGCGCACCAGCCGGGGTCGGCCGCGCACACTGCGACCGTGGGCTCGCCTTGAGTCGCCACGACCGCATCGAGCAGCGTGATGCCGGACGGAGGCCGCGCAAGGCACAGGCCGCCTGCGGCTCCTCGGCGCACGGTGACAAGACCGGCAGCGGCAAGGTCGCGCTGCACCGCGCGGGCGAAGGCGTACGGGACGCCCTGCGCTTCGGCCAGCGCGCGCACCGAGATCGGGCAGCTGTCCTCGGCTTCGGCGAGCGCGAGGAGCATCCGGATCCCGTAGTCGGTGCGCCGGGTGATCTCCACGGCGGCGTCAGCCCGCGCTCTCGGCCATGCGTGCCTGGCGGATGTGCGCGACGACGAGGCGGTCGCGCTGACGGATGTGACGGGTCAGCCAGTCTTGGAGCAGCGTCGCCAGCGGCAGCACCGTGGCGAAGTCGCTTTCGCGGTACTGCACGATGAGGTCGCGCACACGCTGGGTCAGGGCGCTGTGCTCCTCGACGTGGGAAAGCATGTCGGAAGCCGGGTAGCGGTAACGCGTCATCAGCCGCTGCTCGGCGGTGAAGTGCTCGACCGTGTACTCGTGGAGCCTGTCGAGCAGCGGGCCGACCACATCGGTCCCCTGACCGGCGGTCGATGCCGCGTGCAACTCGTTGAACATCTCGATCAGCGTGCGGTGCTGCTCGTCGACCAACTCGTCGCCGGTACGCAGCGAATCGTCGAACTCGATCCGGATCATGCTGGCTCTCTCCTGCTCGTCGATGTCGATCCGACCACGAGAGATATGCTACCCCAGCAGTATCAGATTGCAAACAGCGGACTTCGTGCCGTTCAGTACTCGATCTTGTCCGGCTTGTCCCGCCACTCGTCGAACACGGCGATCGCCTCGTCGCGCATCAGCTGCTCGCTGGGCAGCGCCCGGTGGGCGTCGTCGATGACGATCTCGCGGTAGAGGAACGCGTCGTCGAAGTCGATCGCGGCGGCATCCTCGCTCGTGTTGGCGTAGTAGAGCTTGGAGATGCGCGCCCAGTAGATCGCGGCCAGGCACATCGGGCACGGTTCGCAGCTCGAGTAGATCACCGCTCCCTCGAGCGAGAACGACCCCGTGCGGGCGCAGGCGTCGCGGATCGCGCTGATCTCGGCATGCGCCGTGGGATCGTTGGTGCTCGTCACACGGTTCCAGCCCTCGCCGATGATCTCGCCGTCGAGAACGACGACCGCCCCGAACGGGCCGCCGTCGTTGGCGCGCATCTTCTCGCGGCTGAGTTCGATGGCTCGGTGCATGTGGTCCGCATGATCCGGCATGGCCCCGCCTCGTCTCGTGTGCGCCGTGCCCCTACCTCACCACGTAGCCGGTGTCGTCGACATCGACCGTGACCGTCGAGCCCTCGGCGACCTCCCCGCGGATGATCGCACCCGCGACGCGGTCGACGACCTCGCGCTGGATGAGGCGCTTGAGGGGCCGCGCGCCGAACACCGGGTCGAAGCCGTCCAGCGCCAGGCGCTCCACGGCTGCCGGCGTCAGCTCGAGCCCGACCTTGCGCTCGGCGAGTCGCGCACGCACGCCGGCCAGCTGCAGGCCCACGATCTGCTCGAGCTCGCCCATGGTCAGCGCGTGGAAGATCACGGTGTCGTCGATGCGGTTCAGGAACTCGGGCCGGAAGGTCGCGCGCAGCGCCTCCTCCAGCATCCGGTTCATCGTCTCCTCGTCGGCGCCGCCCTCGGCGAACGCCTGGATGTGGGCGCTGCCGACGTTGCTCGTCATGATCACGATCGCGTTCTTGAAGCTCACGACGCGCCCCTGACCATCGGTCAGGCGGCCGTCGTCGAGCACCTGGAGCAGCACGTTGAACACGTCGGGGTGAGCCTTCTCGATCTCGTCGAGCAGGATCACCGAGTAGGGCCTGCGGCGCACCGCTTCCGTGAGCTGCCCGCCCTCCTCGTAGCCGACGTAACCCGGAGGCGCGCCGATGAGGCGCTGCACGCTGAACTTCTCCATGTACTCGGACATGTCGATGCGCACCATGGCGCGCTCGTCGTCGAAGAGAAACGCCGCGAGCGTCTTGGCAAGCTCGGTCTTTCCCACGCCGGTCGGGCCGAGGAACAGGAAGCTGCCGATGGGCCGGTCCGGGTCGGACAGCCCCGCCCGCGAGCGCCTGATCGCGCCGGCGACCGCCGCCACGGCCTCGTCCTGGCCGATGACGCGCTCGTGCAGGTGCTCCTCGAGCGTGGCGAGCTTCGCCATCTCACCTTGCATGAGGCGCGCGACCGGGATGCCGGTCCAGGCGCCCACGACCTCGGCGATCTCGCCCTCGGTGACCTCCTCTTTGAGCATCGCGCCGTCGGCCTGAAGCTGGCCGAGCCGCTCCTCGGCCTCTGCGAGCTTGCGCTCGAGCTCCGGGATGCGGCCGTAGCGGATCTCGGCGGCGCGCTGCAGGTCGCCCTCGCGCGTCGCGCGCTCCTCGTCGGTGCGCGCCTCGTCGAGCTCGGCCTTGTAGCTTTGCGCCGCGACGATGACGTCCTTCTCGGAGTGCCAGGTGGCCTTCATGCCGGAGAGCTGCTCGGTGACGGCGGCCATCTCGGCGCGCAGCGCTTCGAGGCGCTCGGCGGATGCCGGGTCGTCCTCGCGCATGAGCGCCTGCTCCTCGATCTGCATCTGGGTGAGCTTGCGCTCCACCTGGTCGATCTCGGTGGGCATGGAGTCGATCTCGATGCGCAGGCGGCTGGCCGCCTCGTCGATCAGGTCGATGGCCTTGTCGGGCAGGAACCGGTCGGCGATGTAGCGGTTGGACAGCTCGGCCGCGGCCACGATGGCGCCGTCGGTGATGCGCACGCCGTGGTGGACCTCGTACTTCTCCTTGAGGCCGCGCAGGATCGCGATGGTGTCCTCGACGCTCGGCTCGCCGACGACGATGGGCTGGAAGCGCCGCTCGAGGGCGGCGTCCTTCTCGATGTGCTTGCGGTACTCGTCGAGCGTGGTGGCGCCGATCGCGTGCAGCTCGCCGCGCGCGAGCGCAGGCTTGAGCATGTTGCCCGCGTCCATCGCACCCTCGGCCGCACCCGCGCCCACGATCGTGTGCATCTCGTCGATGAACAGGATCACGCGCCCCTCGGCCGTCTCGACCTCGCGCAGCACCGCCTTGAGCCGGTCCTCGAACTCGCCGCGATACTTCGCACCGGCCACCATCGCACCCAGGTCGAGTGCGACCACGTCCTTGTCGCGCAGACTCGTCGGCACGTCACCGGCCACGATGCGCTGCGCGAGCCCCTCGACGATCGCGGTCTTGCCGGTGCCCGGCTCGCCGATGAGCACCGGGTTGTTCTTCGTGCGCCGCGACAGGACCTGGATCGCTCGGCGGATCTCCTCGTTGCGGCCGATGACCGGGTCGAGCTTGCCGTCGCGCGCCATCTCGGTGAGGTTGCGCCCGTAGCGCTCGAGCGCCTGCATCTGGCCCTCGGGGTTCTGGTCGGTGACCTTGGAGCCCGCGCGCAGCTCCTCGATGGCGGCCAGCAGCCGCGCCTCGCTCACACCCTGCACGCCCAAGACCTTGCCGGCTTCGCCCTTGTCGGCGGCCAGCGCGAGCAGCAGGTGCTCGGTCGACACGTAGGCGTCCTTGAGCTTCTCGGCGTGCTTGAAGGCGTCCGAGAGCACGGTGTTGAGGCGTGGCGAGACCTGCATCGACGCCGCGGCGCCACTCACCTTGGGCAGCGCATCGAGCGCTGCGGTCACGCCGGCATCGAGCGCGGTGGCATCGGCGCCCACCTTCGCGAGCATCGGCCGCACGATGCCGTCGGCCTGGTCGAGCAGCGCCTTGAGCAGGTGCTCCGGCTCGACCTGGGCCGAGTCGCGCTCGCTCGAGATGCCGCCCGCAGCCTCGAGTGCCTCTTGTGCCTTGATGGTCAACTTGTCCAGACGCATGGCGTCTCTCACTCCTTCATCCGCGCCCGACCGGGCGCGCTAGCGCTTCACACTTCAAGCCGGCGCCGGCCGGCCCTTGATCAGGCGTGTCCACACCCAGGCGATCGCCTGTCAACCGTGGCCGCCGAACCGCTCGCCTGCGTTTACGCCCTCGAGCCAGGCGATGAACGGGTGTCGCCGGTCGCCCGCCGAGACGGGCCTGGGGTCGCCTTCGCCCATGGCGCTCACCCCTGCCTGCGCGCCACGGTGCCGGAGCGCACGCGCACGAGAGCGGTGCGTACGTGACGGCGCGCGGCATCCTCGGCGGCGGCCCGCTCCACCGCGGCGACCTGCCTGCGAAGCAGGTCGATCTCGGCGTGCGCGCGCTCGAGCTCGCGACTCAGCTCCATGATCCGGATCACCCCGGCGAGGTTGACACCCTCTTCCTGGGTGAGCTGCTGGATGAACTGGAGCCGGTCGATGTCGGCTTGCGAGTACAGCCGCGTGTTGCCCTGTGAGCGCTGCGGGCAGATGAGCTGCTTGCGCTCGTAGATGCGCAGCGTCTGCGGATGAACGCCGGCGAGCTCGGCGGCCACGCTGATCATGTAGACGGGCTTCTCGCTATCGTTTCGAGCCATCTCTTCTCACTCCGCGTCTTCTCGTCATCCGATGTGGGCGCGCACGTCGCCCGTGGTCTCGGCGAACTCCTCGAGCAGCTCGCGCTGACGGTCGGTGAGCTCCTCGGGCACCCGGACCACGACCTTGACCTTCAGGTCGCCGTGGCCGCCGCCTTTGAGCCGCGGAGCGCCCTTGCCCCGCACCCGCAGCACCTTGCCGCCGGGGGTCCCGGGCGGCACTTTGAGCTTCACCTTGCCGCCATCCGGCGTGGGGACCCGGACCTCGGCTCCCAGCGCGGCTTCGGGGAAGGTGACCGGCAGGTCGAGCAGCACGTCGGCGCCGTCGCGGCGGAAGTGCGGGTGCGGCTTGATCCGGGTGTGGACGTACAGGTCGCCCGCCGGCCCGCCGTCGACGCCGCTCTCGCCCTTGCCCTTGAACCGCAGCTTGCCGCCGTCGGTCGCGCCCGCCGGTACGTTCACGCTGACCGGAACGCGCTTGGTCACGCGGCCGGCCCCGCGGCACGTCGTGCACGGCTGCTCGACCACGGTGCCCTTGCCCGAGCAGCGCGGACACGCCCGCGAGAAGCCGAACATGCCCTGGCCCTCGCTGACCGCACCGCTGCCGCCGCACGTGGGGCAGGTCACCGGCGAGGTGCCGGGCTTGGCGCCCGACCCCGAGCAGGTCGGGCACGTCTCGACCCGGTCGACCTCGACCTTGGCCGAGGTCCCTTTGAAGGCCTGCTCGAACGTCAGCTGCAGGTCGACCTGGACGTCGCGCCCTCGCTTGGGCTGCGGCCCTCCGCGCCGGCCTCCGCCGAAACCGCCGCCGGAGAAGACGCTGCCGAACAGGTCGCCGAGATCCCCGATGTCGACGTGTACGCCACCCGGCGCACCGCCGCCCCACCCACCGGGGGCACCGGCCCCCGGGGGCACCTGGCCGCCGAAGTACTGCCCGTACTGGTCGTACTGGGCGCGCTTCTCGGCGTCCGAGAGCACCTCGTAGGCCTCGTTGATCTGCTTGAACTTCTCCTCGTCGCCACCGGCGTCGGGGTGGTGCTTGCGGGCGAGGCGTCGGAACGCCTTCTTGATCTCGTCGGCCGAGGCGTCCTTCTTGACGCCGAGTATGTCGTAGTAGTTGCCGGTGGGGGCCATGGCGACCTACTCCCTTGCGGGCCCTCCGGTCGACACGACGACCATCGCCGGACGCAGCACGCGCCCGTGCATCTCGTAGCCCTTCTGGAAGACCTCGACCACCGTGTGGTCGGCCACCTCGGCGTCGTCGCGCATCTGCACGGCGTTGTGCCGAGCCGGGTCGAACTCCTCGCCGAACGGATCGATCGCCGAGCAACCCTCGCGCTCGAGCACCCCGAACAATTTGCGGCGCACGGCGTCGAGGCCGTCGACGAGATCCGAGCCGTCGCCGACCGCGTGATCGATCGCTGCGTCGAGGTCGTCGAGGACCGGCAGCACGCTCAAGACGATGCGCTCGCCCGCCCGCGCGACCTCGTCGGCATGGCGCGCCTCGAGCCGCTTGCGGGTGTTCTCGAAGTCGGCCTGGGCACGCGCGGCCTTGTCCCGCCAATCGGCGGCCTCGGCCCGCGCGGCCTCAAGCTCGTCTTCCATCACGTCGCCCCGAAACTCCAGCTCCGCCCCCAAGTCACCCTCAAGCTCCGGGTCGACCGGGAAGTCGCTGGCGCCGGCGGGGACGTCCCCGAAGGGCGCCCCCGCAGGCGGGTTATGCCGAGGACCGCGCCCGTAGGGAACGTCCCCGCCGGCGTCGCCCTCGCGCGCTTCGCGTCGAGTCATGGCTACTTCGCCTCATCCTCGTCGACGACCTCGTAGTCGGCCTCGACCACGTCGTCGTCGGCAGCCGCTTCGCCGCCCTCGGCCTCGCCGGCCTGGGCCGCCTGCGCCTCGGAGTACACGATCTCAGCGAGCTTGTAGCCGGCCTCCTGCAGCTTCTCGGTGGTCGACTTGATCTCGTCGAGATCCTCGCCCTCGAGCGCCTTCTTGACGTCGGCCATCGCGGCCTCGCATGCGTCCTTGGTCTCGGCAGGGACCTTGTCGCCGAGCTCCTTGATGGTCTTCTCGGTGGAGTAGACCAGCGAGTCGGCCATGTTGCGGGCCTCGGCGAGCTCCTTGCGCTTCAGATCCTCGTCCGCGTGGCTCTCGGCCTCGTGGACCATCTTCTCGACCTCGTCGTCGGAGAGCGCCGTGGTACCCGAGATCGTGATCTTCTGCTCCTGGCCGGTGCCCATGTCCTTGGCCGACACGTTCACGATGCCGTTGGCGTCGATGTCGAACGCGACCTCGATCTGCGGGATGCCGCGCGGCGCGCTCGGGATGTTCATGAGGTGGAAGCGGCCGAGCGTCTTGTTGTCTCCGGCCATCTCGCGCTCACCCTGGAGCACGTGGACCTCGACGGAGGTCTGGCCGTCGGCGGCGGTCGTGAACACCTCGGACTTTCGGGTCGGGATCGTGGTGTTGCGCTCGATGAGCTTGGTCATGACACCGCCGAGGGTCTCGACGCCCAGCGACAGCGGGGTCACGTCGAGCAGCAGGATGTCCTTGACGTCGCCGGCGAGCACGCCGCCCTGGATCGAGGCGCCGATCGCGACGACCTCGTCGGGGTTCACGCCCATGTGCGGGTCCTTGCCCGTGAGCTTCTTGACGAGCTCCTGGACGGCCGGCATGCGGGTGGAACCGCCGACGAGGATGACCTCGTCGACCTCGCCGGCCTTCATGCCGGCGTCCTTGAGGGCCAGCTCGACCGGCTTCTTGGTGCGGTCGAGCAGATCGCTCGTGACCTTCTCGAACTCAGCGCGGGTCAGCGTGTAGTCGAGGTGCTTGGGACCCGAGGCATCAGCCGTGATGAACGGCAGGTTGACCTGGGTGGTCTGCGCGGTCGACAGCTCGATCTTGGCCTTCTCGGCGGCGTCCTTGAGGCGCTGCAGGGCCATCTTGTCGAGGCGCAGGTCGATCGCGTTCTCGGCGTTGAACTTGTCGGCGAGCCAGTCGACGACCTGGTGGTCCCAGTCGTCGCCACCGAGGTGGTTGTCGCCGTTGGTCGACTTGACCTCGAACACGCCCTCACCGATCTCGAGGATCGAGACGTCGAACGTGCCGCCGCCGAGGTCGAAGACGAGCACCGTCTGGTTCTCGTGGCCCTTGTCCAGGCCATAGGCCAACGCGGCCGCGGTCGGCTCGTTGATGATGCGCAGGACCTCGAGGCCGGCGATCTTGCCGGCATCCTTGGTGGCCTGGCGCTGCATGTCGTTGAAGTACGCCGGGACGGTGATGACCGCCTGCGTGACCGGCTCGCCGAGGTACTTCTCGGCGTCGGCCTTGAGCTTCTGCAGCACCATCGCGCTGATCTCCTCGGGCGTGTAGTCCTTGCCCTCGATCTCGACGGAGCTGCGGCCGTCCTTGCCCTTCACGACCTTGTAGCTGATCGTCTTGCGCTCGGACTCGGTCTCCTCGAACTTGCGTCCGACGAAACGCTTGATGGAGGTGATGGTGTTCTCCGGGTTGGTGACCGCCTGGTTCTTCGCGGCCTTGCCGACGATGCGCTCGCCCTCCTTGCGGAACGCGACGACCGACGGGGTGGTGCGATCGCCCTCGGCGTTGATGACGATCGTCGGCTCGCCGCCCTCAAGGACCGCCATCGCCGAGTTCGTGGTACCGAGGTCGATTCCGATGACCTTAGCCATATCCGTTCGATCCCCTTTCGTTTTCACGCCCTGACCTGCGAAGATCAGTGCGACGTTCTACCGGTGTCAGGGCCGAGGATGGCCCGTGTCCGCCGAATCCTAACATCTGAGTGCATCATTATCAAGTTTTGTGGTGTGCTGATTGATATTCCCCCCTCGCGGGCATGTGAAACGCCTCCGGGAGGCGCCATCCCGAAATCCCCCTTTACAGTGCCCCCGACGCTCGGTAAGGTACCGACGAAATCCGCGGCGCCGCGGCGCCGTTGCACCCGCGTCATCGAAGGAGCCTGTGCATGCCCCGACCGATCATCAATGAGGACGACTGCTCGGCTTGCGGTATCTGCGTCGACGAGTGCCCCAGCGGCGTGCTCGAGATCGTCGGCGACGCCGCCGAGCCCGTGCACGACGAGAAGTGCGACGGCTGCGAGGCCTGCATGGAGGTCTGCCCGATGGGCGCGATCACCGAGATCGAGCAGGACTAGCCCGCACGGATCGCAAGAGCGCGAAAGAGGCGCCGTCCCCACACCGGGGGCGGCGCCTCTCTTTGTTGGCTGGGCCGACTGGCCCTAGTAGACGGGCCCGTCCGGCACGGCGTGCTTGAGCTGTGACCAGACCCGGCGCTTGGCACGCTCGTCGCCGAGAGACGCCTCGAACCCCTCGACGGCCAGAAGCCGCCTCCCTCCCGCGACGAGCACCCGGCCGGGCTTGAGCTCGGGCAGGCCGAACGCGTGCGCGAGGTCGACGGCTGCGTCGGTGTCGAGCGCCACCACGACCTGGGGGTCGACCGCCTCGGCTTGCAGGCGCAGCCGCTCGGCGCGACGCACGGCGTCGATGTCGGGATTCGGGCGCGAGAGGGTGTGAAACGCGTCGCCCTCGTTCCAGCCGAGCGCTTCGAGCGCCTTGCCGAGCGCCTCGCCGTCGGCTCCGCTCATGGCGGACCCGCCTGACGCCTCGGCCGGACCCGGGAGCCCCTTGACCAGCATCACGCCGGCCATCAGCGACCCGCGCCACGCGACCCGGTCGGACCCCGGTGCGGCCGCATCGGCAGCGGCCAGCTCGACGCCCGCACGCGCCTCGTGCAGCGCGCGGATCTGCTCGGCGCGCTTGTCGAGTCCGGTGTCGGCCGGCTCAGGCACCCTGGGCGGCGTACCAGCGCCAGGTCATCGCGATACCGTCGTCGAGTCCGACTGCGGCCTGCCAGCCGAAGCGCTCGGCGGCCTTGGCCGGATCGAGCGCGCTGTGCACGATGTCGCCCTCGCGCGGCTCGGCCCGCTCGACCGGCCCGAGGTACTGCGCGGCCTGACGCACCGCCATCACGAGCGCCTCGACGCTCGTGCGCTCGCCGGTCGAAACGTTGTAGGCGCCGCGCTCATCGCCTGCGGGAGCGAGCGGCTGCTCGGCGTGCAGAGCGGCCACGATCGCCGCGACGACGTCGCCGACGTAGATGAAGTCGCGGGTCTGCGAGCCGTCGCCGAAGATCACGGGCGCGCGCCCCTCGTGCACGCTCGCGAGGAAGATGGCCACGACGCCGCCCTCCCCCTCGGCATCCTGGCGCGGGCCGTAGACGTTGGAGAAGCGGAAGCTGGCGTAGTCGGTGCCGGTGCCCGCGAGCTCGGCGACGAGCAGCCCCTCGGCCTCGAGCTTCGAGTTGCCGTACGGGTTGATCGGCGCCAGACGGGCGGTCTCGGGCAGCGGCAGCATCTCGGGCTCGCCATACACGGCCGCCGAGGAGGCCGAGATCACGCGCTTCGCACCGGCGTCGCGTGCAGCGGCGGCGACCCGGCGGGTGCCCTCGGCATTGACCGCGCGGTCGCGCTCGGGGTCGCGGATCGACGCCGTGACGCTCGCCTGCGCGGCGAGGTGGACGACCGCGTCGGGGGCGAACTCGGCGATGACGCCGGGCAGCGCGTCGTCGAGGATGTCGAGCGTGCGCATGCCCGCGCGCGGGTCGAGGTTCTCAGGCTTGCCGGTCGACAGGTCGTCGAGGACGAGCACGTCGTTGCCGCCGGAGAGCAGCGACCTGACGAGGTTCGAGCCGATGAACCCGGCTCCTCCTGTGACGACGACACGCATACGTGAAGACCTTTCGATGTGCGCCGACACCGGTCGGTCGGCGCTGATGGCTGCACCGGGTGCGCGACAGCATCGCGCACCCGCAGATGGTATCACCGCCCGGGCTACGAACGCGCCTTGGCCCGGCTCCGCTTCTTCTTCGGTCCGCACCCGTCGACCAGTGCGAGCGAGAGCACCTCGTCCATCGTCGAGACGGGGATGATCTCGAGGTCCTCACGTACGTGCGGCGGCAGCAAGTCGAGGTCGCGCACGTTGTCCTTGGGCACGAGCGCGGTGGTGATGCCCGCGCGGTGGGCCGCGAGCAGCTTCTCCTTGAGGCCGCCGATGGGCAGCACCCGCCCGCGCAGCGTGATCTCGCCGGTCATGGCCAGATCGCGGCGCACGGGACAGCCGGTGAGCACCGATGCGATCGCGGTCGCCATCGTGATGCCTGCCGAGGGGCCGTCCTTGGGGATGGCCGCGGCCGGCACGTGGATGTGCAGGTCGGACTTGTCGGCGAACTCGGGGTCGATGCCCATCTCGGTCGCGCGCGTACGGATGTAGGACAGCGCCGCGGTCGCCGACTCGCGCATCACGTCGCCCAGCTGGCCGGTGAGGATCACGCCGCCCTTGCCCGGCATGCGCGTCGCCTCGATGGAGATGATGTCGCCGCCGACCTCGGTCCAGACGAGCCCCGTCGCGACACCGACCTCGTCGGTCTCCTCGGCCATGCCGTAGCTGAACTTGGGCGGCCCCAGGTACTTGTGCAGGGTGCGGTCGCTCACGACCGTCTTGCCCTTCTTGCCCTCGACGACCTTGCGCGCGACCTGGCGGCACACCGCCGCGATTGTACGCTCGAGCCCGCGCACGCCCGCCTCGCGGGTGTAGCGGCGGATCATCTCGCGCAGTGCCACCTCGCGGAACTCCAGCTTGGTCGCGGTCAGCCCATGCTCGGCGAGCTGCTTGGGCACGAGGTACTGCTCGGCGATGTGGACCTTCTCGTCTTCGGTGTAGCCCGGGAAGTGGATGACCTCCATGCGGTCGCGCAGCGGCGCGGGGATGGGGTCGAGCAGGTTCGCCGTGGTGATGAACATGACGTCGGACAGGTCGAACGGCGCCTCGAGGTAGTGGTCCTGGAAGGCGAAGTTCTGCTCTGGGTCGAGCACCTCGAGCAGCGCCGAGGTCGGGTCGCCCCGGAAGTCCATGCCGACCTTGTCGATCTCGTCCATCATGAAGACGGGGTTGCGGGTCCCGACCTGGTTGATCGACTGGATGATGCGGCCCGGCAGCGCGCCGACGTAGGTACGCCGGTGGCCGCGGATCTCGGCCTCGTCACGCACGCCGCCCAGCGACATGCGGATGAACTCGCGGTTGAGCGAGCGCGCGATCGACTTACCGATCGAGGTCTTGCCCACGCCCGGAGGGCCGACGAAGCACAGGATCGGGCCGCGCATCTTGTCTGTGAGCTTGTGGACCGCGAGGTACTCGAGCACGCGCTCCTTGACCTTCTCGAGCCCGTAGTGGTCGTGGTCGAGGATCTCTTGTGCGGCGAGCAGGTCGAGCTTCTCCTCGGACTCCACGCCCCAGGGCAGCCCCACGAGCCAGTCGAGGTAGGTGCGGATCACGCTCGTCTCGGCGGATTGCGGCGGCATCTTTTCGAGCCGCCCGAGCTCCTTGAGCGCCTTCTCGGCTACCTGCTCGGACATCCCGGAGTTCTTGATCTTCTCGGTGTACTCGGCGATCTCGGCCTGCACCTCGTCGTACTGGCCGAGCTCCTCCTGGATGGCTTTGAGCTGCTCGCGCAAGAAGTACTCGCGCTGGCTCTTGGTCATCTGCTCCTTGACCCGATTCTGGATCTTGGAGCCCAGCTCGAGGATCTCGAGCTCCTTGCGCAGGAACCGCGCGATGTGCTCGAGCCGCTCGTGGGCGTCGAGGGCCTCGAGGATCTGCTGCTTCTCCTCGACCTTGAGGTTGAGGTGGAAGGCGATGAAGTCGCCCAGGCGCCCCGGCTCGTCGATGGCCGAGGCGGCCACGACGACCTCTTGCGGGATCGGCTTGCCCAGCTCGGCGGCCTTCTCGAAGTCGGAGCGCAGGTTTCGCATCAGCGCTTCGATCTCGGTGTCGATGCGCTCGTCTTCCGCGATCGGCTCGATGCGCACGAGGAAGAACGGGTCGGTCTGGACGTACTCGACGATGCGGAAGCGCTGCGTGCCCTCGACGAGCGCCTTGGCGGTGCCGTCGGGCAGCTTGAGCTCCTGCATGATCGTCGCGACGCAGCCGATCTCGTAGATGTCGTCGGCCATCGGGTCCTGGGTCTCGGCGTGGCGCTGGGTCGCGAGCGCGACCAGATGCTCGCCGCGCATCGCCTCCTCGAGCGCGCCGATCGAGCGCTCGCGGCCGACGAACAGCGGCACCACGAGGTTCGGGAACAAGATGAGGTCCCGAAGCGGGATGAGCGGCAAGACCTCGGGGAGCGAGGTCGATTCGCTGATCTGCGACATGCGGCGGCACGTCCTTTCATCTGCGGCGTGCGATAATCTCTTCTGCCCGTAAGTCAACGATGGTACACCCAAGCGCCGCGGTCAGGGGGGCGGCGGCGCAGCGTGCATCCGAGAAGGCCGACACGTGCCGCTTACCGCTACTCTCATACGACGCCTGACGGCCGTTGCGACAGCGTTCCTGCTGGCGTTCAGCGCGACGATAGCGTCCGTCTCCGCACAACCAGCCGAGACGCTGACCCCGGTCGCCGCGAACCCCCTCGAAGTGTCGCAGCGAGTCGGGCCGGCGACCGTCAGCCTCGAATCGAGCTCGGCGATCGTCACGCCCGGCACCCCGCTGCGGCTCGCGATGAGCGCCTCCGGCGACGACTCGGTCTCGTCGGTGCAGCTCCGCCTCAAGGTGTCCCGGCCCACGGGACGCATCATCTTCCAGCGGACCCGCACCGCGTTCGACCTCGGCGACGAGCCGGCGGCCTTCGCGTTCGAGCGCGCCACCGACGATCTCGACCTCAAGCCGGGCGCCTACCCCGTGGAGGTCGAGGCCCGCGTCGTGGCCGACGGCGAGGCGAGCGAAGCGGTGCTGCGCGCGTCGCTGCTCGTCTTCGATCCCACCGCCGAGAAGACCCCGGTCGCGCTCGCGGCCCGCATCTTCGCCCCGCCGCTCAGCGACTCGCAGGGACGTTTCGTCTCCGACCCTGCGGTCTTCACGCGTGCGCGCGACGAGATGAACGCCATCACCGACCTGATCTTGTCCGAGCCCGGCGCGCGCATGACCGTGGCCATCGCGCCGGTGCTGCTCGAGGAGTGGAAGCGCATCTCGTTGGGCTACGAGACCGTCGGCCCCGAGGGCGTCACGGCGGTACCCGCGACCTCGCCGGTCGCACGCAGCTACGCCGTGGCACTCACCCGGCTGTCGCAGGCGTTGGCTACGGGCAGGCTCGAGCTGATGTCGCTGGGCTACGCCGACCCGAACCTGTCGGATCTGGCAGCCAACAAGCTCACGGACGACACGGTCGCGCAGTACGCCGCGGGTGTCTCGGCGTGCTTCGCGGCCATCGAGGCGACCCCCTCTCCCGGCACCGCACCGGCCGGCGGCTGCGTGCCCAACAGCGTGATCGACCGGCTCATCGCCTCCAGTGTCAGCTACGCGCTGGTTCGCCCGCGCTGCGCGCGCAGCGGTGATTCCACCGTCGGCCCGGGCGTCTACCGCGCCGGGGACAAGCAGCTCATCGCTCTGGTGAGCGACGACGTCGCAGCCAAGTACGTCGCAAGCGGAGACGCATCAGGGGTCGCGGCCGCCACCTTCGCGCGCCACACCTCCGACGATCCGGGCAGGCCGCTGCCGATCCTGGTCGAGCTCGGTCCCGGCAGGGCCACCGCCAGCGCCAGTGTGGTATCGGCGGCGCGCACCTACCTCAAGCAGCCGTGGGTCCGGCTCGTTCGCGCGCGCGACATGGCCCGGCAGCCCGAAGCGCGGGTGCAGCTCGTGAGCGGACCCAAGGACCGCAAGGTCCCCGTCGGCTACTGGGCGGAGGTCGCGCAGGCCCGGCTCAACGCCGCGGGACTGACCTCGGCGACCGCGGCCGGGGACGCCAACGCAGTGCAGGCGCAACGCGACTCGCTGCTCGCCGAGAGCTCGGCATGGGCGGGCCCGGCGGGCGACTGGGTGCTCGCCGAGCGCGGCCGGGGCTTCTCGGCGGCGTCGCTTCGGACCTCGCGCGCGATCTTCGACGCGATCCGGCTCGCGATC
>Ga0073934_10000292_pt1 | contig 149176 bp, 120 predicted proteins | sample LarsenN4metaG_FD_76834 | JGI IMG/M metagenome (GOLD analysis project Ga0073934, IMG submission 76834) | Hot spring sediment bacterial and archeal communities from British Columbia, Canada, to study Microbial Dark Matter (Phase II) - Larsen... ... | reverse complement strand
GGCGGGTGCGACGGTGAGGTTGGGAGCGTCGGAGATGGTGAAGGTGACGGCGACGGTGCGGGATTGGCCGTTGGCGGTGATGGTGATGGTGGCGGTGTGGGATCCGGCGGGGAGCGCGCCGGTTGCGGCGGTGACGGTGACGGCGGGCGAGGGGGTGGATCCGGAGGTTGGCGAGACGGAGAGCCATGTGGCGTCGTCGGAGGCGGTCCAGGAGAGAGCGCCGCCGCCGCCCGCGTTGGTGATGGAGATCGACTGGGAGGCGGGGTTGGCGCCGCCGGTGGTGGCCGAGAAGGTGAGGGTGGCGGGTGCGACGGTGAGGTTGGGAGCGTCGGAGATGTTGAAGGTGACGGCGACGGTGCGGGACTGGCCGTTGGCGGTGATGGTGATGGTGGCGGTGTGGGATCCGGCGGGGAGGGCGCCGGTGGCGGCCGAGACGGTGACGGCGGGCGAGGGAGTGGAACCGGAGGTTGGAGAGACGGAGAGCCAGGTGGCGTCGTCGGAGGCGGTCCAGGAGAGAGCGCCGCCGCCGCCCGCGTTGGTGATGGAGATCGACTGGGAAGCGGGGTTGGCGCCGCCGGTGGTGGCGGCAAACGAAAGGCTGCCCGGTGACACCGTGAGATTCGGCGTCGGCGCCGCTGCGGTGAACACCTCGATACCCGAGACGATCGCTGACCCCACGGCATTCCGGAAGACCAGTTCGAGGATACCGCCGGTGACAGTAACAACCGGCAGAGTCTTCACGACCCTGGTCAACAGACCTGCTTCCGCCCGAATGTCAAAATCCTGGAGGACGGTGACTCCGTTCTGGTCGACGTGGAAACGGCGCGCGCCCGGGCCCAGGGTGTGTTCGATAAAGTGCAGATTCACCTGGTAAGCGCCGTTTGCGACGGGTATGCGATACACGAAGTTCGAACTGTAGGCCGCATAGCGCGCCGTGGTGAGCATAGCGTCCCAGGCGCCGTTTTCGAATGTGGGGCTATAGTAAATGCCGCCGGAGGTGAAGTAGCGGTCCGTGACCCAAGTCCGGCCCTGGACGTCGGTGAAGTCGGACGACCAGCCACCGGCGTTGATCCGGATGAGCGCCGTCGGATTCCCGGTTGTCACAGTGAACGAGACCGCGATCTGGCGGGACTGGGCGCCAGCAGTCACGGTTATGGTCGCGTTGTAGGAGCCGGCCGCCAGGCTGCCCGTTGAGACACTCACGACGACCGCCGTTGCCGGCGTCGACCCGCCCGATGGAGTCACGGTCAGCCACGCGGCGTCATCGGACGCCATCCACGCAAGTGCTCCGCCTCCGCCGGAGTTCGTTATGGAGATGTTCTGGGACGCCGGATTGCCACCACCTACCGTTGCGGTGAACGTAAGGGTGGCTGGGGCAACGGTCAGGTTCGGTCCGGCTTCCACCACGAAGGTGACCGCGATCTGGCGGGTCTGACCTGCTCCTGTGACCGTGATTGTGGCGTTGTAGGCTCCAGCCGTCAGCGCACCGGTCGCCGCACTCACCGTAACCGACGGGGAGGGCGTGGAACCGCTCGATGGCGTCACGGTGAGCCACGCAGCGTCGTCGACCGCGGTCCAGGAAATCGCTCCGCCGTCGCCAGTGTTCGCTACGGAGAAGATCTGCGCCGCGGGATTGGAGCCTCCGGCCGTGGCCGTAAACGTCAGCGCGGTCGGAGAAACCGTCAGCACGGGCCCTGTGACGGTGAGAGTGACGGGAATCTGGCGGGTCTGTCCGGAACCCGCGACGGTAATGGTGGCGTTGTAAGTACCGGGCGCGAGGGCCCCGCTGGTGACGTTGACGGCGACGGACGACGAGGGAGTGGATCCGGAGGATGGGGAAACGGAAAGCCAAGCTGCGTCGTCAGAGGCCGTCCAGGAGACCGCGCCGCCGCCGCCCTCGTTGGTAACGGAGAGGTTCTGTGAGGCGGGATTGGCGCCACCGGCGATGGCGGTGAAGGTCAGGCTGGAGGGCGCAACGGTGAGATTTGGTCCCGCGGAGACAGTGAAGGTGACAGGAATCTGGCGGGACTGTCCGGAACTCGCGACGGTAATGGTGGCGTTGTAAGTACCAGGTGTGAGGGCCCCGGTGGCGACGTTGACGGCGACGGACGACGAGGGGGTGGATCCGGCGGAGGGGGAAACGGAAAGCCAGGCCGCGTCGTCAGAGGCGGTCCAGGAGATCGCGCCGCCGCCGCCGGCGTTGGTGATGGAGAGATTTTGGGCTGCCGGGTTGGCGCCGCCGGCGACGGCGGTGAAGGTCAGGTTGGCGGGCGCGACGGTGAGATTTGGTCCCGCGGTGACGGTGAGAGTGACGGGAATCTGGCGGGACTGTCCTGAACCCGCGATGGTAATGGTGGCGTTGTAAGTACCGGGGGTGAGGGCCCCCGTGGTGACGTTGACGGCGACGGACGACGAGGGGGTGGATCCGGAGGAGGGGGAAACGGAAAGCCAAGCTGCGTCGTCAGAGGCGGTCCAGGAGATCGCGCCGCCGCCGCCGCCGTTGGTGATGGAGAGATTTTGCGCCGCCGGGTTGGCGCCGCCGGCGACGGCGGTGAAGGTCAGGCTGGCCGGCGCGACGGTCAAGTTTGGAGTTGTCGACGAGGCGCTGAAAACTTCGATTCCGGAGACAATCGCCGCTCCGGCGCCGCTGCGGAACACCAGCTCGAGGATTCCTCCGGTCACGGTGGTGGCCGGCAGCGTTTTCACCACTCTGGCCCGAAGCGGGGCCTCCGCGCGGATGTCGAAATCCTGGAGAACTGTGACCCCGTTCTGGTCGACATGGAACCGGCGCGCGCCCGGCCCCAGAGTGTGCTCAATGAAGTGCAGATTGACCTGATAGGCGCCGTTGGCGACCGGGATCCGATACGTGAAGCTCGGATTGTAGATCGCATACCGCGCCGTGCTCAGCATCGCATCCCAGTTGCCGTTCTCGACCGTTGGGCTGTAGTAAATGCCGCCGAAGGTGAAATGGCGATCGGTCACCCAAGCCCTGCCTTGGACGTCAGTGAAATCGGAGGACCAGCCGCCCGCGTTGATCCGGATCACGGCGCTCTGCGCTGCGAGTTTGGGCACAACAGTTTCCGCAGTCAACAGAAGCAGCGCTTCCAGGACACACGATGCGTACCGGGGGATTGCTTTCGAAATGGGCTGCCTGCCTTCGGCTGAAGTCGAACGAGGAGGGTGGTACACGATGCCCTCCGCCAGCTTGGACCTCCAGCGTAGATGAGGTAAAGACCTTAGTCAATAGGTCGTATCGCAGAGAAGTACCGCGGCCCGACAGGGTTGTAGGAGTAGTGATTGTTTCGAGAAACTGTGTCGGGCCTGTTACCATTACGGAGAAGAACGAGTGTGGGTGGAACGGGGACCACTTCCGGGAGCTGATTCCGCGGGCTGCGGGCGAAAGATCCGCAACGATTGTGGCAGAATCGTTATCTGACGATGCCAGACCAAAGACCGCTCGTCGCCGTCATCATGGGCAGCCGTTCGGACTGGGAGACGATGCGGCACGCGGCCAGTCACCTGGAACAGTTGGGCGCCCCACATCAATGTGAGATTGTCTCCGCCCATCGGACGCCGGAGCGGATGGCTGACTTCGCCCGCGGTGCGGAAGCGGCCGGCTACGAAGTGATCATCGCGGCGGCGGGCGGCGCGGCGCACCTTCCGGGCATGGTGGCCGCCCACACTGTGCTGCCGGTACTGGGTGTTCCTATCGAGAGCGCAGTGTTGCGAGGCATGGACTCCCTGCTGTCGATCGTGCAGATGCCCGGCGGGGTCCCGGTGGGCACGCTCGCGATCGGAAAAGCGGGTGCGATCAACGCGGCGCTGCTGGCGGTATCGATTCTGGGCGGAAAGCACCCGGTATTCCGCGAACGGTTACGGAAGTTCCGGGAAGAGCAGACGCGGCGGGTCATGGAAGACAAGCTTCCATGACGGCTCCGATCCTGCCTGGCGCCGCGGTGGGCGTGCTGGGGAGCGGTCAGCTCGGCCGCATGTTCGCAATCGCGGCGCGGCGCATGGGATACCGCGTCCACACGTTTTCGCCCGATTACGACACGCCGACCGGACAGGTGGCGGATGTCGAGGTGACGGCGTCGTACGACGACCTCGACGCGGTGCGGCGTTTCGCGAGCGGCGTGTCAGTAGTAACGTTCGAGTTTGAAAATGTTTCGTCGGCCTCGGCGGAGGCGGCTGCCGGGATCGTTCCCGTGCGTCCCGGAGGGGATGTGCTGCACACCACGCAGAACCGTCGCCGCGAGAAGACGTTCCTCGCCCGGCAAGGTATCCCGCTGGCGGCGTTTGAAGTGGTTGAATCGGAGGAACAACTGCGGGCGGCGGTGGAACGGATCGGCCGGCCCGCGGTGCTCAAGTCAGCCGGGTTCGGCTACGACGGAAAGGGCCAGGTTAAGATCACGGCGGAGACGGATTTGCGCGAGGCATGGCAAGGGGCGGGTGGAGGCGAAGCCGTGCTCGAGGCGTTCGTCGATTTCGAGTGTGAGCTCTCTGTGGTGGCTGCGAGGGGTGTCGACGGATCGTTCGCGCATTATGGCGCGGTGCGGAACGAACATTCGCGGCACATTCTGGACGTCACGACGGCGCCCGCGCCGGTGAGTCCGCGAATCGGCGAGGAGGCGGTCGAGATTGCGCGCACCATCCTCGAGGCGCTCGACGTCGTGGGGGTCCTTTGCGTGGAGTATTTTCTCGCCGGCGACGGCCGGCTGCTGGTCAACGAACTGGCGCCGCGGCCGCACAACAGCGGCCACTTCACTTTCGACGCTTGCGTGACCAGCCAGTTTGAGCAACAGTTGCGCGCGGTCTGCGGCCTGCCGCTCGGTTCCGCCGAGCAATTGCGGCCTGCGGCGATGGCGAACCTGCTCGGCGACCTGTGGGAGAAGGGAACCCCGGACTGGGCGGCGGTCTGCGGCGAACCCGACGTCAAGCTGCACCTTTATGGCAAGGCGTCAGCCCGGTCCGGCCGCAAGATGGGACACCTGACGGCGATGGCGCCGACCGCCGGTGAGGCGGCCGTGCGAGTCCGCCGCGCCCGTTCTATTGCTTTCCGAAGTACTCCTCGTTCATCTTGAAGCCGCCGGCGAGGATCCGGTCGATTTCCTGGTGGGCGAGATCGTTGGCGACGACATCCCGGACCGATTCAAACGGCTGGGCCTCGCGCGAATCGACGCGGATGAGGTGATAGCCGAACTGGGTCCGCACAGGCTCGCTCACCTGGCCCACCGCGATCGTGTAGGCGGCGTTCTCGAACCGGGCATCCATGGAGCCGCGATGGATGATTCCGATCTGTCCGCCGTTCTGGCGGGTGGCGATATCGTCGGAGTGGTCGTGCGCGAGCCTCGCGAAGTCGGCGCCCGCTTTGAGTTGGCTGAGCAGTTGAGCCGCCTTCTGGCGGGCCTCGTCGTCGCTAAGTTCCCGTACTCCGGGGCGGGCGGCGGCCGCCGATCCCTTCGTCCGGATCAGAATGTGGCGGACCTTCGGCTCGGAATACATGTCACGGGAGGCGTCATAGCGCTTCCGAAGGGCTTGTTCGTCCTTCCGGTAATCCGCCCGCAACTGGGCGAGGAGTTCGGCCGCCAAAATCTGCTGGACGACCGAGCGGATCTGGAGCTTGACCCGGGGATTCTGATCGATATTGCGCCGCCGGGCCTCGCCCTCGAGAGCGAAGGCGCGGGCGAAGTGCAGGCCCAGGCTCCGTTTTTGGGCGGGATTCTGGACCTGTCCCTCGAAGACCGGCCTGCTTCGGACCAACTCCTCGAATTCAGCTTTCGTCAAGCCTTCTCCTCCGGCCTCGATCACGCGCGTGGCATCGGAGACCTCGGCGGCGGCCAGGCAGCCTGTCAGAACGAGGGTGAGCGGGAATCGGTACATTTCTGGCTCCTCTATCGTTATCTTTGCACTGAGACATGGCACTGAGACACGAAAGCCGCCGGATTGTGGCCCGGCGGCTCTCGGTGAATTGAATGGACTTTTACGGAACGCAATTCGGGAACTTGAAGGCCGCGATGCGGGTCCTCCAGTTGAACGTTCCGTTGGCGCCGATGTACTGCGTCGTGTACCAGAACGTGCAGTCATCCGACGGATCGATCTGCATCGTGGAGTAATCGCCCCAGCGGTCAAGCCCGGTCGTCTGGCTGCCGGTCCCGTTGATGATGGTCTGCTCGGTCCGCAGGAGGTTCTTCGGATCCGTGCGGCGGCGGCCGGCAACGCGGATGCCAGGATTCATGGTCGAGGACGAGATGGAGTAGCCGACGCCGATGTTGCCCAGCTTGTCGAAAGCGGCCGACCCCATCCAACGGAAAGCGCTGTCCGGCCGGTAGTTGGCGTTCTGATACACGATCGGAGGATTCGCGCCCGGGTTGCGGATCTCCCACCAGCGGAGATGGGCCGCATTGCCGCTCACGTTGTCGGTCGCCTGCGTGAACAGCAGCGCGTCGTGGGTGCCGAAGTTTCGGTACACCAGCCTGTACATGTGCCGGCTGCCGAGGCTGTCCAAGCCCTGGGATGTCCCGAGTTGGGGAACACAGCTGCCGCCTGTATCGTTGCAGGCCGCCAGCGTCGTGCTTGCCAGGGGGAACGAAACGAACGAGAACGGCCCGCCGCCGAATCCGTCATCGAACGTCGAGTTGGCGGGCACGGAGAAGTTCGGAACGAACTTGGTCAACTGCATCGTGTAGGGAGCGGCGGCCAAGAATGCCCAGTCCCAGGAGATATGGTAGTTGGGCGTTCCCACCGGAGGCGGCGTGTCGCCATCCAGGTCCGACGGCAGGAAACTGAACCGGCTGGTGCTGTTGAAGCAGATCTGCGTGGCCGCGTTGCCAGCAAGCATCGCCGTCCGGTCATAGGCGCAGGCCTGCCCTCCCGCGAAGCTGGACCCGTTGGTGAACATGTTGTAGGTCACGTAGTAGGCGTCCGGCCAGATTCCGAGTTTTCCATAGTCCGGCAGAACATTTCCGAAGTTGTACTGGTACAGGTTGTAGGAGCCCAGTGCATTGTTCGTTGTGGAAATGGCGAAACACTGGGCGTTCTGGCTGAACGTCGAGTTGAAGGCGAACTGGGAGAGGATCCAGCGGTCCGCCATGCGGTCGTACTGGACCAGCGGGTCGCCACGGTTGAAGTCGCGGCACAGAGACCCCGAAGGCAGCCCCGCCCAGATGGCGTTGCCGTTGATGAACCCCGGCGCCGGCAGGAGGAGGTTGCCGGCCTTGTCGTAAACCGCCAACTGGGTGTTCACCCACTGCACAATCTGCGTGTCGCTGACCCCAAGCGTCGTGTCCGGAGGCGCCACACCCACAGAGAAACTGGGGGTGCCCACTCCGAGAGCCTCGAAGTTGACTCCGTTGGTCACGCCAAGGGGCTGGTAATTCGCAGTCTGATCGTACGGGGCGGGAACCGTCGCGGTGACGTTTGGCGCCGGGATCGCGCCGGCCTGGGCGATTCTCGTCCCCTTCGGAATATTGTGGCTTCGCGGAAAGTGGCCCTTCACACCGAGGTAGGCGCTGGCCTCTCCGTTCCGCGCGATTTCCGCAAGCGGCCGGGAGATGGCGCGGGAAGCGGGTGTGGCGACGACCGGGCCGGTGACCTGCGCCGTCAAGGCGGCAGAGGCGACGAACATCGCTACACCAAGAGCGGGAATTCTGGATTTCATTGGTTCTCCTCCTCAGGCCAAGACTATCGGCTGGACCGGCGCCGGCGCATGAGAGCTGCGACGCAGAGTCCGCCGCCCAACAACGCAAAAGTGCCCGGTTCCGGGATCACGTTGTTCAGCGGATCGCCATCGATCCGGAAGGCGTGCTCCTGCAACGTGGAAACCCAGGGACCCGATCCATCCGGCGGAATGAGGTAGCTGCCGGACGATCCGCTTCCGGGGTTCGTCGTAGCCCACAACATCTCCGTCAGGATCCCGTTGTTGGTCGGGCCGTTGTGCAGTCCCAGCCAGTAGGTTCCGGCGGCCAGTTGAAACGCGACCGGGATGTCGAACACGTACTCGTCGTAGCCGAAGCCGGTGGAGTTGCCGGTCGCCGTCGCCGTGACCGAAGCGGTTCCGGAGAACAGGGAACCGTTCGGCACGCCGCCCCCGTCGCTGTAGATTTCCCAGTAAACAACTCCGTCATAGTCCGCCAGATCCGACTGGATGCTCCAGAAGCGGATGTTGGTGACATTCGACTGGCCCGGAATTGTGAAATCGTCCGCGACGAGCGCTTCACTCATGTTGTCCCCGGAAATCTGATCGGGGGCGCCATTATTGAAGAGCACAGCGCCGGAGACTCCGGGAACGGCCGACATTGCGAGCGCCAGAATTCCGGCGCCAAGTACGTGTCTTACCAAAGGGCTTCCTCCTCTTTCGAACGTCGGTGGGTGAATCCAGTCCGGGAGATTCACCGGCGCATACCGGCGAGGGTTCTAGAACTGTTGATGCGCTCAACTACCCAAGTTTTCCATACCTCGATCTGGATTACAAGAACGATCGTAGTACGAATCGACTAAAATCCCCCTCTGGGCTGCGGTTTGTCCCGTTTGAGGGTGACCGGCTCCCCCGGAGCCGACTCTCATTCCAACGCGTACGCTTTGCCCGTATAATCTCTGTGTAGACGAGTACCATGGACGCGCGCTTTCTCGCTTTGCCGTTATCCGTCATAGTCTCCGCCGTCCCGTCGGCAGCCGACTTCGGACTGGCCCAGCGAGCGATGGCCAACGGAGACTACCCGACGGCGATCCGCGAGTTCGGGCGTGAAGCGGACGGCGGGCATCTGGAGTCACAGGTAATCCTGGCGCGGATGTACAGCGAAGGGAAATACGTCGCGCTGAACGCGGCCGAATCCTACCGGTACTGGCTCATGGCCGCCCAGAAGGGGCACCCGGAGGCTCAGTACAACGTCGGGCAGCGGCTGGCGGCAGGGCGCGGGGTTCCGCGGGACGAGGTTGCGGCGCTGAAGTGGCTCACCCTGGCGGCGCAGAACGGAATCCAAGCGGCGCAATACGAGATCGGACTGGCGTACGAGGCTGGAAAAGGAGTGCAGAAAAGTCCATCAGTAGCTCTGGAGAACTTCCGGCAGGCGGCGGCTCAAGGTCACGGACCGGCGGCCCTTAAGGTCGCCTTGGCGCTTATCGAGGGCAGGGGCGTTGAGAAGAATGAGCCGGAAGGGTGGAAATGGATGCATAAGGCGGCCGACGCTGGCGAACGGGAAGCCGAAGTCCGGCTAGGGGAGGCGTACGCCGACGGAAACGGCCTACCGAAGGACGAGGCTGAGGGATTCAACTGGTTGTCTCTGGCGGCGGACCACGGCTACCCGGAAGCTCAGTTCCGGGTCGCGGGGATGCTGGCCGCGGGAAGGGGAACCCGGCGGGACGAGGCCGCCGCGGCGCAATGGTACACGAAGGCGGCCTCCCAGGGGCACACCGAATCCCAGTTTGTGCTGGGATCTATGTACGCCAGTGGTCAGGGGGTTCAGCGCGATCCGGCGGAAGCCATCCGGTGGCTGAAACGGGCTGTCGAGTCGGGACACGCGGGGGCGTTTTTTCAACTTCGGGCGATTCAGGCTTCCGGCGGCGGAGCCAATATGGCTGACCTGCTCAAGGCTTACCAAGTCATGGCCGAACAGGGTAACGGCGACGCGCAGTTCGATTTGGGCTTGGTCTACGCCCGGGGCGCCGAGGGAGTTCCCCGCAATGACGAACTCAGCGCGAAGTGGCTCGGGATGGCCGCCCGCCAAGGCCACGCCGACGCCCAACTGCATCTGGGGAAGGCAGCACTCGATCGGCCCGGCGGTGAGGCGGAAGCCGTCCGCTGGTTCGAATCGGCGGCGAAACTGGGGAGCGCGGAGGCTCAGTACCAGTTCGCGCTGCTGCGGATCGAGGGCAAAGGTGTGGCGAGGAACGAGGCGGAAGCGAACCAGTGGCTGATGGCGGCAGCCGAGCAAGGGCATGCGAATGCGCAACTGGCGATCGCCACCCGGCTCGAGCAGGGTATCGGTGGTCCCAAGGATCCGGCGGGCGCGGCGAAGTGGTATCGCGAGGCCGCCCTGCTCGGCCACGCCGACGCTCAGTACGGCTACGCGGCTCTGCTTCTGGCGGACCGCGCCGGAAATCCGCGCGAGGCCATGGCATGGATGCAGAAGGCCGCCGACCAAGGCCATGTGGCCGCGATGGCGCAACTCGGCATGGCGCACATCGAGGGGCGGGGAGTGGCGCAAGACTGGGTCAAAGCGCACATGTGGCTCAACTTGGCGGCGGCAATGGGAGATCAGTCCGGCTTCGAAAGCCGGGCGAAGCTGAATGACCTGATGACCAAGGAGCAGGTGGCGCAGGCGCAGGATCTGGCGCGGAACTGGCGCGCCCGGCCGGCGGCCTCCAGGTGAGCCGGCTAAGACCACGCTCTGGAACGATGTTCCAGCGCACGACTCTGTCGGTGCTCCCTCGCGCGGCCCGCCCCCTGAGCGTGACCACCCGCCTGCGACCCTCCTGACGGTTCACCCCTCCCAGCTCGCCGCCTTGACAATCGAATCCCCTTATTGGATACTAGGAGGGTTTGGCGAGCAGTTTGACTGCTCCTGTGCTACCGCGCCTTTGGGACTCTCGAAGTCTGGTTGCCGCATTCGTCCAGCGGTGTTGAGGCGCCCGGCCGGGAGCCCGGCCCCGATGTTCCTTCAGTAGCCACTCTGAATGGCAATATGGGCTTGTCCGAAGTGAACCCTCGCAATTAATTGGACTGAAAAGGATTCGGAGGAGAAGCGCGCCCGGTTTCGCTGTCCGGCGACGCGGCTCGAAGTTCGACCGTCAGTCCGTCTGTTTTCATTAGCCAGGAGCGATCGTCTCGTGCCTACTTTCAACCAGCTTGTCCGCAAGGGCAGGAAGCCGACGCGGTTTAAAACCGCCAGTCCGGCGCTACAGCAATGCCCGCAGAAGCGGGGCGTGTGCACCCGCGTCTACACGACTACTCCGAAAAAGCCGAATTCGGCGCTGCGGAAGGTCGCCCGTGTCCGTCTGACCAACGGCATCGAGGTGACCACATACATTCCGGGTGTGGGGCACAATCTTCAGGAACACTCGATCGTGCTGATCCGTGGCGGCCGCGTCAAAGACCTGCCGGGCGTTCGTTACCACATCGTCCGCGGAACGCTCGATGCGGCGGGTGTGGCGGACCGCAAACAAGGCCGCTCCAAGTACGGCGCCAAGCGGCCCAAGGCGGGGGCCGACAGCAAGGGAGCCAAGGGGAAGAAGTGATCTATGCGTAGACGCAGTGCAGAGACGCGGACGGTGGCGGCGGATTCGGTTTACAACTCGACGCTCGTCGAAAAGTTCGTCAACTCCATGATGTGGGAAGGCAAGAAGTCCGTTGCACAGCGCGTTTTCTACAGCGCCATGGAGAAGCTGGGCGAACGCGGCGGCGATGAGCCGCTGAAGCTGTTCAAAAAGGCCGTGGAAGGCTGCAAGCCGGTTCTCGAGGTGAAGACGCGCCGCGTCGGCGGCGCCAACTACCAGGTCCCGGTGGAGGTGCCGGCCAACCGGCGCACGTCCCTGGCGATCCGCTGGATTCTGAACAGCGCCCGTTCCCGGCCGGAGAAATCGATGCCCGAAAAGCTCGCCAACGAGCTCAATGACGCCGCCAACAACCGGGGCGGCGCGATCAAAAAGAAGGACGACGTACACCGCATGGCCGAGGCCAACAAGGCTTTCGCCCACTACCGGTGGTAAACCAGCGCCGTTCTGGGAGGATGCTTGGCTAGAACCGTATCACTGGAGAAGATGAGGAATATCGGCATCATGGCTCACATCGATGCCGGTAAGACGACCACCACGGAACGAATTCTTTACTACACCGGCCGGACCTACAAGATCGGGGAGGTTCACGAGGGTACGGCGGTGATGGACTGGATGGCGCAGGAACAGGAGCGGGGCATCACGATCACCTCCGCGGCCACCACGTGTCAGTGGCAGGATTTCCACATCAATATCATCGATACGCCGGGCCACGTCGACTTTACGGCGGAAGTCGAGAGGAGCCTTCGGGTGCTGGACGGCGCTGTCGCCGTCTTTGACGCCGTCGCGGGCGTCCAGCCGCAGACCGAAACGGTCTGGCGCCAGGCTGACAAATACCGGGTTCCCCGCATTTGCTTCATCAATAAGATGGACCGCATTGGCGCGGATTTTTTCCACGCCGTTGGAACGATCGTCGAGCGTCTGAACTGCCGCCCCGTGCCGGTGCAGCTGCCGGTCGGCGCCGAGGACAAACATCAGGGCGTCATCGATCTGGTGACGATGAAGGCCCGGATCTGGCGGGATGAGACTCTCGGCGCGAAATACGATGACGTCGAGATTCCCGACGCCTACGCTGAGCAGGCGCGGGAGTATCGCGAACAGCTTGTCGAGGCTGTCGCCGAGCATGACGACCATCTGATGGAGAAGTACCTCGAAGGCGGGGCCATTACGGCTGCCGAGCTGAAGGCCGGCATCCGCAAAGCGACTATTGCGCAGAGGATCTTCCCGGTCATCTGCGGGTCGGCGTTCAAGAACAAAGGGGTGCAGAATCTGCTCGACGCGGTCGTCGACTACCTGCCGTCCCCTCTGGACATCCCGCCGGTGACCGGAACGGCCGTGGACGACCGGAACGTCCTCATCGAGCGGCGGGCGGATGACAAAGAGCCCTTCTCGGCGCTGGTTTTCAAGATCATGACCGACCCCTATGTCGGCCAGCTCGCCTTTCTTCGCTGCTATTCCGGCGTTCTGACGGCGGGTGAGAGCGTGTACAACGTCAGCAAGGCGCGCAACGAGCGGATCGGGCGGCTGGTGAAGATGCACGCCAACAAACGCGAGGAGATCACGGAGATCCGGGCCGGCGACATCTGCGCCGCCGTGGGGCTCAAGTCCGTGATCACCGGCGACACCATCTGCAATCCGGACAAACCGGTCCTGCTCGAATCGATCGAGTTTCCGGCGCCGGTCATTCAGCTCGCCATCGAGCCCAAGACGAAGGCCGACCAGGAGAAGCTCGGCATCGCCATCCAGAAGCTGTCGCAGGAGGATCCGACGCTGAAGGTCAACACGGACCAGGACACGGGCCAGACCATTCTGTCCGGAATGGGCGAGCTGCACCTGGAAATCATCGTGGACCGCATGAAGCGGGAGTTCAACGTCGAAGCCAACGTCGGCAAGCCTCAGGTGGCCTACCGGGAGACGATTCGCCGGAGTGCCGAGGCGCAGGGCCGGCACGTGCGCCAGTCGGGCGGCAAGGGCCAGTACGGCGACGTCTGGCTGCGGGTCGAGCCGCTTGAGGCCGGCAAGGGGTTCGAGTTCGTCAACGCCATCGTCGGCGGCGTGGTGCCGAAGGAGTTCATCGGACCGACCGAAAAAGGCGTCCGGGAGGCGCTCGAAGGCGGCGTGCTCGCCGGCTACCCGGTCGAAGACGTGCGCGTGACGCTGTTTGACGGCAGTTATCACGACGTCGATTCGTCAGAAATGGCGTTCAAGATCGCCGGCTCGATCGGCGTCAAGGAGGCCATCCGCAAGGCGAAACCCGTGCTGCTGGAACCGGTCATGAGCGTCGAAGTGGTCGTGCCGGAGAGCTACATGGGTGACGTTATCGGCGATCTGAACTCGCGCCGGGGACGGATCGAGGGAATGGAGCTGCGAGGAACGTCGCAGATCATCCGCGCGATGGTCCCGCTGGCCGAGATGTTCGGTTACGCCACCGAGCTTCGCTCGCGCACGCAGGGGCGCGGCAGTTTCACCATGCACTTCGGCCGGTATGAAGAAACTCCGGCCTCGATTTCCGAGGAAATCATCAGCCGGGTATCGGGAAAGGTAGCCGCGACTTAGTAGATCCGCTTCAAGTCTCAGGGAGAGCAATTCATGGCCAAGGAAAAATTTGACCGCAGCAAGCCGCACGTGAACGTGGGAACGATCGGACATATCGACCACGGCAAGACGACGTTGACGGCCGCCATCACCAAGGTGCTGGCCAAGAACAACGCGAAGGTGAAGTTCCGCAGCTTCGACTCGATCGACAACGCCCCGGAGGAGAAGGCGCGCGGCATCACGATCGCCGTCGCCCACGTCGAGTACGAAACGGCGAACCGGCACTACGCTCACGTCGACTGCCCGGGCCACGCCGACTACATCAAGAACATGATCACCGGGGCGGCGCAGATGGACGGGGCGATCCTGGTGGTGGCGGCCACCGACGGGCCGATGCCGCAGACGCGGGAGCACATTCTGCTGGCGCGCCAGGTGGGGGTGCCCTACATCGTGGTGGCGCTCAACAAGGTGGACGCGGTCGAGGACCCCGAACTGCTGGAACTGGTCGAACTGGAGGTGCGGGAGCTGCTGAAGACCTACCAGTTTCCGGGCGACGATCTGCCGGTGGTGCGGGTGAGCGCGCTCGGGGCGCTCAACGGCGAGCCGCAGTGGGAGAAGACGGTCGAGGAGCTGATGGCGAAGGTGGACGACTACATTCCGCTGCCCAAGCGGGACGTGGACAAGCCGTTCCTGATGCCGATTGAAGACATCTTTTCGATCCAGGGCCGCGGGACGGTGGTGACGGGGCGGATCGAGTCGGGCATCATCAAGGTGGGCGAGGAAGTGGAGATCGTGGGCTTCACCGACACGCGCAAGACGGTGGTGACGGGCGTGGAGATGTTCAAGAAGCTGCTCGACGAAGGGCAGGCCGGCGACAACGTGGGCCTGCTGCTGCGTGGCATCGACAAGGACGCGGTGGAGCGCGGGCAGGTGGTGGCCAAGCCGGGCTCGATCAAGGGCCACAAGAAGTTCCGTGGGGAAATCTACGTGCTGTCGAAGGAAGAAGGCGGGCGGCACACGCCGTTTTTCAAGGGCTACCGGCCGCAGTTTTACTTCCGGACGACGGACGTGACGGGAGTGGCGGAACTGCCCGAGGGCACCGAGATGGTGATGCCGGGCGACAACGTGTCGATGACGATCGAGCTGATCACGCCGGTGGCGATGGCCAAGGGGCTGCGCTTTGCGATTCGCGAAGGCGGCCGCACGGTGGGCGCCGGCACCGTCAGTGAGATCATCGAGTAGGGCCAGGATGAGGAAGGAGCGGTCATGCCTCGGGAAATGATCACCATGCAGTGCACCGATTGCAAGCGGCGCAACTACACCACGACGAAGAACAAGAAAACGATGACGGAGAGGCTGGAGCTCAAGAAGTTCTGTCCTTTCTGCCGGAAGCATATTTCCCATCGCGAAGTGAAGTAGGCGACAATAGAGGAGAGAAGCGTCCGAGTAGGGGCGTAGGTTTAACGGCAGACCAGCGGTCTCCAAAACCGCGAGTGGGGGTTCGAATCCCTCCGCCCCTGCCAGTTTCCTTTGCCGGAAAGAAGTGAGAGGCAGTCCGAAAATGGCGAGCGTTGCGAAAGTGGAGCAGACCGAAGCGAAGTCCTTTTTCAGCGGGATCAGCGCGTGGCCGGCCCGATTGAAGGAGTATTACGCCGATCTCAAGGCCGAGATGGGCCGCGTGACTTGGCCCAGCCGGGCGCAGGTGAAAGCCACGACGGCCGTGGTCCTGTTCGCCGTCTTCGTCTTTTCCGCCTACTTTTTCATCATCGACATGATTCTCGGCCGGGCTATTCAGCGGTTTTTCGCGACGTTCGCCAAGTAGATCGGGGAGGCACCCATGCAGGACGAACCTATTCTCGATCAGGACGTGGAAACCTCCACGCCGGCGCCGGAGGCGGCCGAATCCTCGCCGATGCACAGGCCGAACATGCAGTGGTACATCATCCACACCTATTCCGGCTTCGAGCAGAAGGTGAAAGACTCCCTGCGGAGCCGTGCGGCGGCGTTCGGCTTTGAGGACCGGCTCGGCGAAATCCTGATTCCGCAGGAAGAAGTGCTGGAAATGCGGAATGGCAAGAAGGTGACCAGCAAGCGGCTGCTCTATCCGGGCTACGTCCTCGTGCAGATGGAGAAGGACGACGCGCTCGTGCACCATGTCAAGGAGACCCCGCGCGTGACCGGCTTCATCGGTGGCGGCGGCGATCCGCTGCCGCTGACCGCCGACGAGGTCAATTCCATTCTTTACCGCCAGGCCAGTTCGACCGAACGGCCGCGGCCGAAGCTCAGTTTTGAAAAGGGCGAACAGGTCCGCATCAACGAAGGGCCGTTCACGAATTTCACCGGCAAGGTCGACGAGGTCAATCCGGAGCGCGACACGCTGCGCGTGCTGGTCACCATCTTCGGCCGCGCCACCCCCGTGGAACTGGACTTTCTTCAGGTGGAGAAGGTCAGCTAGCCCGCGGCGGCAACAGATTTCGCTTACATAAGAGGTTGTCATGGCAAAGAAGGTAAACGCGGTGGTGAAGTTGCAGATTCCAGCCGGCAAGGCCACTCCGGCCCCGCCCGTCGGCACCGCGCTCGGCCCCCAGGGCGTCAACATCATGGAGTTCTGCAAGGCGTTCAACGCCAAGACTTCGGCCAAGGACCAGGAGGGCCTGATCATCCCGGTCGTGATCACGATCTACTCGGACCGGACGTTCACGTTCATCACCAAGACGCCGCCGGTGGCCGTTCTCGTCAAAAAGGCCGTCAACCTGGCCAAGGGTTCGCCCGAACCGAACCGGAACAAGGTCGGCAAGATCACGATGAAGCAGATCGAAGAGATCGCGAAGTTGAAGATGCCCGACCTCAACTGCTTCACCCTGGAGGCCGCGGTGGAACAGGTGAAAGGCGCCTGCAACTCGATGGGCGTCGAGATCGCCCGTTAAGCCCGCGGCGCCCGCTCACCGGAGGCCGCGAGCATCGCGACGGCCCGGAAGTAGACCGACGCCAGCGCGGCCGTCAGCAGGTCGACGGCCGGCAACAGTTCGGGACGGTCGTTGAACCGCACCATCATCGCCAGCGGGCGCTCGGAGGCGTCCATGAGCGGGGAATCCGGCAGCAGTTCCCCGAACAGCGGACGCAAGACCGACTCCCGCATTGCCTCCCGCATCGCCGAATCCACTTCCGGATCGGTTCCCGCCAGCAGCACTCCGATCGTCACCGGCGAGCCCTCGGCGAAGAACGCCGCGAATGCCGCACCGCCGGCCTGCGCGGCCCAGTCCAGTTCGAGGTCCATGTTGTTGAGGAAGGGAATCCGCTCCCGGAACTGGCCGGGCTGCCCGGACAGAAACGAGGCGAACAGCGCGCAGACCTGGCGGCCTTGCTCCAGGCTCGGTTCCAGATCGTAGGAGGCGGCTGATACGGAGGGACGCTCGCCACCGCCGGCGCCCGGATGAATGGTCGTGATCTGGAATGTCATTTCCGGACCGCGTACACCGCTCCGGCAAACGGGATGGAGGCGATGTTGCCTTCGCGCGGCTCCGCCAGCGCGGGTCCGGTGAGGGAAACGCGGATGGCGTCGACGAGCAGGCGGGCGTCGACGCTGACTCCCCCGAAGACAACGGGATGCGACGAGGTGAGATCCATCACCGCCGTGTAGGTCGACAGAGCTCCCGGAACCACCGTCAGGCTGCCGCCGCGGACGGCGAAGGTGGCGATCACCGGGCTGTCGGAAAACGTCTGGGGACGGTTGAAGTCCTGGTCGGGAGACGTGTCGAAGTAGACCCGGTAGACGGTGGACTCTTCGGCGAGCGGAATCAGTCTCAGCAAAAACACGCCGTTGTTGGCGAGCGAGAAGATGCGGGCGCGGTCGGACCGGAACGTGAATCGGGCGTTCTGTTCCGAAGGCGCCCCGAGGAAGAGAACCGATTCGGGATAGCCGTCGATCTGGGTGAAGTAACCGAAGGTCTCAATCGAGCCCCCGGGAGTGACCAGGGCCCGTCCGACAGCGTGGCCGGCGACGCTCCACGCCGGCAGCCGCGCTCCGTCCGGAAGCTGACCTGTCAGCACAAGAGCCGCCGCCGAGACGGCGGCGAGGATCGTCGGGAGCCGCTTCATCACGGAGCCTGCCTGTTGACCGCCAGAATGCTCGCCGTGTAGGGGACCGCGCCCGGCCGCGTGACCTCGGCGGCCGGGATTCCCGGACCGGAGAGCGTGACCGTGATGGCGTCCGAGATCGCGGCCAGGTTCAAGGCGGCCTCGCGGAAGTTGATTTCCGAGCCCGAGACCGCCTCATAGGTGCCGGAATACTGGAACACCACTCCGGGAATCAGCGTCAGGCCCGCCGAACGGACCTTGTAGGTGGCGATCAGCCGGCCGTCGGAGAAGCTGTCCGGGCGATGGAAGTCCTGGTTCGGGTTCGCGTTGAAATAGACGTGGTAGAGAACCTCCGCGCCCGAGGCGGGGCCGATCGTGAACTGGAAGATCCCGGCGTTGAACAGCGGCGTCATCCGCATCCCGGTGGCCCGGAACGTGAAGTGCGCCGTCTTCTCCGACGGGGCGCCGGAGAAGATCTGCGTCCCCGGGCCTTCGATCGAAGTGAAGAAGCCGAACGTGTCGAGCGTGCCGTCCCCGGCCAGCACGGCGCGGCCGGCGGCCTGTCCGGCGAGGAATCCGGAGGTCAGCCGGGCGCGGGCCGGACCGGGTTGGCCCATGACGAAAGGCAGAGCGGCCGCCAGGGCGAGGGCCGCAGCGGGAATCAGGCGTTTCTGCATAGCTTGGTGTCCATCATACGAGATGGCGGCGTGAAACGGCGAAAGTTCAAGCAGCCGCATTGCCGGCACCGGTAGGTCAGCCGGGCTGGCCGGAGACCTTCGAGCGCCCGCGAATGCTGAAGCCACTCATCCGAGATCGCAAACCCGCAGTTGCTGCAAACCAGGCCCTCCTCTGCCGCGCACACCGGTCCGAGGAAGCCCAGCCGGTCAAAGTGCATTTCCCATCCGTAGACGCTGAGGCGGGCGCCGAACAGACGGTCGGCCAGGGAGAGGATCGCAAGCAGGAGGCTGAGGACGGAAGGCGGCAGGCCGGGAAACAGGTAGCGTCGGCGGCGCGGCAGCCGGCGCACCATCTCCCGGCGGAGCGGGTGCAGAGAGGAGTAGAGCCGCCGGATGGAGCGGACCTCGAGACCCGTGGCGTTCCCGATCAGGCGCACGGCGTCGGCGAGGTCGTCGAAACGGTTCACGTGGCCACCGCCCGAGTACATCCACCTGTACAGGCGGTCGGTGAGCGTCGAAGCGTCCGGGATCGACACGTAAAGCGCGCAGGCCGGCTTGAGCACGCGGCGCACTTCCGCAAGCGCGGCCGGGAGGCGGGCGAAGTGTTCGAGACAGTGCGCCGCCACGACCACGTCGAAGGACCCGGAGGCGAACGGCAGCGCTTCGGCCCGGCAGGCGACAAACGGGCCCGGAGGCGCGGCCGGGACGGCTTCGTCGGCGAGGATGGCGGATGCCGGGCCGAGCGGAAAACTCCCGTGGCCGCCCGAGCCCAGATCAAGCGCGCGGTGGGAGGGCTGAAGGAAGTCTGTAAGTCTGCCCATGGCGGCCGCGGCGCGGAGTTCGCGGCTGCTGAGTATAGCACCACTGCCGCCGGAGCCGGGGATCCGGATGATAGAATGCGGGTAGCATGCGCCGAAGTCTGCTGCTGTTGGTGTCGCCGTGGTGGTCTCTGGCGGCGCAGACCCCGGAAGCCGCCTATTCAGCCACGGTGGCTCCCTACCTTACCCGGCATTGCTTCGGATGCCACAACCCGGCGCTGAAGACGGCCGGACTCGACCTGATGAAGTTTCGCGACCCGCGCGCCGCTCTGGCCGAGCGCGACGTGTGGGAGAAGGTCGCCGGGAAGATCCGCAGCGGCGAGATGCCGCCGGCGCCGGCGGCGCGTCCGGATCCGGCGGCCGCCAAGGCGGTCGAACGCTGGGCGGAGGCGCACGTCGACAGCCTCGACCGCAAGCGCAGGATCGATCCCGGCCGCGTCACTGCGCGCCGGCTGAACCGCGCCGAGTACAACGCCACTGTGCGCGACCTGCTGGGTGTGAGCTTCCGGCCAGCCGACGACTTTCCGCTGGATGATTCGGGCTACGGGTTTGACAACATCGGCGACGTTCTCTCGGTCAACCCGGCGTTGATGGAGAAGTACCTGGCGGCGGCCGATCAGCTGGCGCGCGCCGCCATCGCCGCGGGCCCGGTTCCGAAAGCCGTGGTGGAGCGTTACGAACTGGAGCGGATGGGCGAGCCGGCGCAGGTGGTGGGAGATCCCGAGGCGCCGCGCATCACCCGGCGCGGCAGCTTCCTCGTCCGCCACCGGTTCTCTCATGCCGGCGACTACGAGATCCGCGCCTACGTGCGCGGCCGGGGGCGGCCCGAGGCGGCGCCGTCGAAACTGGTGATCATGGCCGGCGGCAGGCAGTACGAGGCCTTCGACGTCGAGCCGGTTGTCAAGGGCCAGAATCCACGGCGGATGTTCGAGTGCACGGTGCGGATGCCGCCGGGGGACGCCGAAGCGGGCGCGGCGTGGCTGTATCCGGGTCCGATGGTGGAGAACAAGGACCGGCACAATCCGGCCGGCCCGAATATGTGGGTCGACGCGATCGAAGTGCGGGGTCCGTTCGCCAGGCCGGATGAGCCTTCGCCGGAGAGCCGCCGGCGGATCTTCGTTTGCGAGCCGGAACCGGGCCGTTTCGACCTGGATTGCGCGCGGAAGATACTGGCGGCGTTCCTGCCGCGGGCCTGGCGGCGTCCGGTGGCGGAGCACGAACTGGACCGGATGATGAGTTTCGTCGCCCTGGCGCAAAAGGAGGGAGACACCTTCGACCAGGCCATCCAGCTGGCGGTCAAGGCCGCGCTCGTCTCGCCGAACTTCCTGTTCCGCATCGAGCGGGAGGCCGGCCCGGGGGGCGCCGGAGCGGAGCGCGCGCTGAACGACTATGAACTGGCGTCGCGGCTGTCCTACTTCCTGTGGTCGTCGATGCCCGACGAGGAGTTGTTCCGGCTGGCGGCGCAAAAGCAACTGGGCCGGCCGGCGGTGCTGGCGGCGCAGGTTAAGCGGATGCTGGCCGACGGGAAGTCGTCGGCCCTGGCGGAGAATTTCGGAGGGCAGTGGCTCGAGCTGCGCAACCTGAATCAGGTTTCCCCCGACCCGCGCGCCTTCCCCGACTTCGACACAGACCTTCGCGAGGCCATGCGGCGGGAGACCACGATGTTCCTGGCCGCGCTGCTCAGGGAAGACCGCCCGGTGCTCGACCTGATCAACGGGAACTACACGTTCCTCAACGAGCGGCTGGCCGGCCACTACGGCATTCCGGGGATCGAGGGCCGCCAGTTCCGGCGCGTCGAACTCGACGGCGTGCAGCGCTCGGGCGTGATCACGCAGGCCAGCGTTCTGACGATTTCGTCGCATCCCAACCGCACCTCGCCGGTGCTGCGCGGCATCTGGATTCTCGAGAACTTCCTGGCGTCGCCGCCGCCGGCCGCGCCGGCCAACGTGCCGCAGCTCAAGGAAGCCGAGATCGGCAAGACGATGTCGCTGCGGCAGCAGATGGAACGGCACCGGGCCGATCCCAACTGCGCGGTCTGCCACACCAAGATGGACCAGCTGGGATTCGGCCTGGAAAACTACGATCCGGTGGGGCGCTGGCGAACCCGGGACGGCAACTTCGACATCGACCCCGTGGGCGAGCTGCCGGGCGGCCAGAAGTTCACCACGCCGGCGGAGATGAAGGCGATCCTCCTTGAAGACAAGGAGAATTTCGTCCGCTGCCTGACCGAAAAACTGATGACGTACGCCCTCGGCAGGGGCCTGGAGAGCTACGACAAACCGGTGGTCCGGTCGATTGGAAAGAAGGTGGCCGCCAACGGCTACCGCATTTCCAGTATGATTTTAGAGATTGTGCAGAGTCCGCCGTTCCGGATGCGGCGGGGCGAAGAGGTCCGGCCTACCGTCGCCGGCGCGGGAGGGAATCGATGACACAGAAAGCATTGTCGCGAAGAACGCTGCTTCGAGGTCTGGGAACGGCCGTCGCACTGCCTGTGCTGGACGCCATGACGCCGGCGTTGGCGGCGCCGGCCGCGCGCGCCGCCGCGGAGAGCCCGCTGCGGATGGTGTTCGCCTACGTGCCGAACGGGGTCATCATGGAGCACTGGACGCCGGCGGCCACGGGGACCCGGTTCGCGTTTCCCGAGATTCTCCAGCCGCTCGAGCCGCTGCGCCACAAGCTCAACATCCTGACCGGCCTGACCCACAACACGGGCCGGGCGCTCGGCGACGGTCCCGGCGATCACGCCCGCGCGGCGTCGACATTTCTGACGGGCATCCACCCGCGGAAGACGGCGGGCGCCGACATCAGCCTGGGCATTTCAGTGGACCAGGCGGCGGCGCAGGCCCTCGGCTCCAGGACGCGGTTTGCGTCCCTCGAACTGGGCCTTGAAATGGGGCGTCTGGCGGGCAACTGCGATTCCGGCTACAGCTGCGCCTATTCGAATTCGATCTCGTGGCGGTCGGCGACGACGCCGAATCCCCCGGAGGTGAATCCGCGGCTCGTCTTCGAGCGGCTGTTCGGCGACTACGACCCCACGGAGTCGGCGGCGAGCCGGGCCAAGCGCTCGCGCTACAACAAGAGCATTCTCGATTTCGTGGCCGAGGACACGGCGAGTCTCAAGCGGGAACTGGGCGCCACCGACCGGCGGAAGCTCGATGAGTACCTGACAGCCGTTCGCGAAGTGGAGGCGCGGATCACGCAGGCCGAGAAATCCGCCGCCGGCGAAATGAGCCTGTCGGCGGTGGCGCCGGGATTCGAGAAGCCCGCCGGAATGCCGGTGGAGTTTGCCGAGCACGCCCGGATCATGTTCGACCTGATGACGATCGCGATGCGGACGGACCTGACGCGCGTGATGACGATCATGCTGGCGCGGGAAGGCTCCAACCGGCCCTACCGCGAGATCGGCATCTCCGACGGCCACCACAACCTGACGCACCACAAGAACAACGCCGAGTGGATCGAGAAGATCCGCAGGATCAACCGTTATCACGTCGAATGCTTCGCGAAGTTTCTGGCCAAACTGGACTCGATCGAGGATGGCGGCGGGTCCCTGCTCGACCATTCGATGATCGTCTACGGCTCGGGCCTGGCCGACGGCAACCGCCACACGCATCACGACCTGCCGGTCGTGGTGGCCGGCGGGGCGAAGGGAAAGATGAAAACCGGCCGCCACATCCAGTATCCGAGCTTCACGCCGATGACGAATCTGTTCATGACGATGCTCGAATACATGGAGGTGCGGACGGACACGATCGGCGACGCATTCGGCCGGCTCCACCACCTGGACGTCTAGTCCGATGAGCCCATCCGCCCGTGCCAGGAATCGAATCGGGCTCGGGCCGGTCTTGCTGTTGGTCGCCTGCGCGCTCGCTGTCCCCCTCGCCGGTGACGACCCGCTCCCGGAGACGTTTCAGATCCGCCCGCAGCAGGTGGAGTTCCGGGCCGCCTTGAACGGTCCGGCGCCGCCTCCGCAAAACGTCACGATCGCCACAAGCCTGGCCCCGCTGACCTTCGATATCGCGACGGACCTGGGGGTCAACGGCACTCCGCCACCGGAATGGCTCGCGGTTTCGCCGCTCCGGTTCTCGACGCCGGGGAAACTCACTCTCACCGTCACCCGGACGGACCTGGCGCCGGGCGTCTACCGCGCACGGATTCTCTCCCGCGCGCCGGCCGGCGCGCTGGTGTCGCCGCCCTCGGTTCCCGTGACGCTGATCCTCGAGCGGCAGCCGGCCGTCCTCTCGGTCGCTCCGGACACGATCCGGCTGGCGGCCCGCACCGGCGGCGGGGCCGTGGCCGACGTCAGCGTGGTCCGCAACACGGGGGGCGGCGGACTCGACTGCCGGCAGGTTCGCGCGAGGCCATCCGAACCATGGCTGGCGGCCGCCGTCGAGGCCGCCCCCGGTGAATGCCGCGTGCGGATCACGGCGAATCCGTCGGGGCTCCGGCCCCGGCCTTACGCGGGCTCGGTCGGGCTGGAGACGCCGATTCGCGCCGCCGTCATCAACGTCAGTTTCCTGGTCACCGGCCGGGACCCGGCGATCCGGCTGAATCCCCTGGGGCAACAGTTCGAAGCCCGTCAGGGGCAGGGTTCGCCGCAGCCGCGCAACATCTCTGTCAACAACATCGGCGACGCGCCGCTGAGTTTCCGGGCTGAAGTCGTCAATCCCGAGGAGGCGCCGTGGCTGACGCTGACGGGGACCTCTGCCACGGTCGCGCCGGGCGCGGGCGTCAACGTCACAGCGACGGTTTCTCCGGACCGGCTCGCACCGGGAGTCTACTACGCGCTGGTCCGGGTCAGGTCGGACGAGGCGGTGAACGCTCCGCTCGACGTGCCGGTGGCGTTCCGGGTGCTGGACCCGAACGCAGTGGCCGCTTTCGCCGCGCCGTCGCCGAGCGGTCTGGTCTTCAACGTCGCGCCCGGATCGGGCGTCAGCGCGCCGCAACTGGTGCAGGTGTTCGCCTCCAGCACCGCTCCGGTCCCGTTTCAGGCCGCGCCGCAGACGTTCGCGGGCGGCAACTGGCTGCTCACCGACGTGCGTTCCGGCGTGGCGTCGACGGCGGCGCCCGGGCGCGTGGGGGTCTCGGTGAATCCCGGTTCGCTGGCGCCAGGCGTCTACCGGGGCGACGTGAACACGGTGGTGCTCGGCGGCGGCGAGTTGCAGGTCCGGACCGTCAACGTGACGATGGTGATCCGTCCACCGGGCGTTTCTTTGGCCGCGGCGCAACCCAGGGCCGCCGCGCGGGCGGCCGATTGCGCGCCTACGCGTCTGTCGGCGACGCACACGGGCCTGGTGAACAATTTCGCCACCCGGGCGGGCTGGCCGACGCCGCTGAACGTGCGGCTGGTGGATGACTGCGGGGCGCTGGTCACCGGCGGCCGGGTCACCGTCACCTTCTCGACCGGCGAGCCGCCGCTGCCCCTCTACCACCTGCGCGATGGCAACTACGCCGGCACCTGGGCGCCGGCGAGGGGCGCCGCCAACGTGACGGCGACAGCGGAGGCTATCGCGGGTAGCCTTCGGACCGCGGTGGAACTGGCGGGCACGGTGGCGGCGAATGTGGTGCCCGTGCTTTCGCCGGGCGCTGTTCTGAACGGCTTTTCCCCCCGAATCGGCGCGCCGGTGGCCCCGGGCGCGATCGTACAGGTGATGGGCTCGGAACTCGGGGCGAGCGAAGTGTCTCCGCCTGATTCGGGCGGCCGGCTGGCGGACCAGTTCGGCGGAGTGGCGGTGCTGATAGGAGGTCTGCGGCTGCCGCTCTACTATCTGAGCCCCAGGCAGATCAACGCGCAAGTGCCCTTCGAGTTGAAGCCGGGCGTCGAGTACCTGCTGCTGGTCCGCTCCGGAACGACGATTTCCGTGCCGCAACCCGTCGGCGTCGCTGCGCAACAGCCGGGGCTGGCGGCGCGCCCGGATGGAATCGTCACCGCGCTGGATCAGAACTTCAACCCGGTCACCCGGGAGAGCCCGGCCAGCCGCGGAGCGTTTCTGACCCTGTACCTGGTGGGGATGGGCGTCACCGATCCGGCGGTGCCGAGCGGAACGGTGTCGCCGGGCGCGCCGCCGGCGACGCTGGCCGAGCCGCCGCAGGTCCGGCTGGGCGACCGGACGCTGCCGGTTCTGTTTGCGGGGCTCACTCCGGGGCTGGTCGGAGTCTACCAGGTGAACATCCAGGTCCCCGAAGACTTCCCGCCCGGCGACGCCGAGATTCAGGTCACGCAGGACGGCGCCGCAACCAACGCGGCGATCCTGCCAGTGCGGTAAGTCTGCGGGACGATCACGGCGCGGACCGCAGGGGGAAGCTGCCGCCTTTGTTCGACGCACGGGACGGGGAGTTGTCCCGCCGGCGAGCCAAGCTTACGGTAAAGGCCGCGATCTTACTTGCCTTGGCGGAGGGGTTCCGCGAATCATGGCTATGATATGGATCCGCGCTACCCGATCGGACGATTTGAGCCCAAGCCCTCACCCACTCAGGCTGACCTTAGGAAGTGGGTCAGCGAGATCGCGAACCTTCCGGCCAACCTGCGCGCGGCGGTGGCTCAACTCCCGGAGGGTGGCCTCGACCGCCCCTACCGCGAGGGCGGCTGGACGGGCAGGCAGGTCGTGCACCATCTGGCCGACAGCCACATCAACGCTTACGTGCGGACCCGGTTCGCCCTGGCCGAGGAAATCCCGGTAATCATGCCCTACAACGAAGCGGTGTGGGCCGAGTTCGAGGACGCCGCCAGAGGGCCGGTGGACGCCTCGCTGGCGCTGCTGGGGGCGCTGCATCAGCGGTGGGTGATGCTGTTTGAATCACTCACCCGGGAACAGTGGCGGCGCCGGTTCCGGCACCCCGAACTGGGAGAGAGCGACCTGCTGCGCCAGGCGGCGATGTACGCCTGGCATGGGCGGCATCACCTGGCCCATCTGGCGCTGATCCGGTGACGGGCCGGCGCGCGAAACGGCTGTTCAGCGCTGGGCGGCGCCGGCGCGGCCCATGACGGACCACGCATCGACGATGTTTTCGCCCTTGGCGACATAGTAGCGGTCGTAGACGTTGGTGGTGGAGTCGAGATGGGTCGGGTACAGTTCCATCTTGTCGCCGAGCTTGAGGTCCGGCGCGCCCTCCGCCCACTTGAGCAGGCCGTACTCGGCGCCCTGCGCGGCGACCTTCATGTCCGGGCGGCCCTTGACCGTGTCGGTCTCCTTGATCATGCCCTTGATGCCGCAATCGATGGTGGCCTGGCCGTTGTGCCGTTTGCTGATCACGGTGGTGAGGATGGTGAGCGATTGGGCGAAGTCGTCGTAGAGCGCGTCGTTGTTCCGGCCGCCGATCTTGATGTAGCCGGTGTCCATGAACATGTAGGAACCGGCCTGCAATTCGGTCAGCGCCCCGACGTCGATGTTATAGGTGCCTGTGGACCCTCCGGTACGGATGGGCACTTCGATGCCGGCCTTGCGGCACATCTCGGCGGTCTCGAGCATGCCGGCCAGATCGGCCCGGGACCGCTCGCGCCGCGACTGCCAGTTCTTCGTATGCGACGCGGTCCCCGAGTAGGCCATGAGCCCGCGGAAATTGAGGTTCTTGCTGGCCAGCGTCTTGCGGACCAGTTCCATGGCCGGTTCGCCGGGCTGGCAGCCATGCCGCGTGAGTCCGGCGTAGACGTCGACGACGAGATTCAGCTTGCATCCGGCAGCGCCGGCGGCGGCGTTGAACTGGTCGATCATGGCGGGATCGTCGGCGACGGCGGCGAAGGTAGGGTCGCGCCGCGCAATGGCGATCGCCCGGGCGGTTTTCTCCTTCCCGGCGGCGTTGGAGGTGAGCAGCACGCCCTTGATGCCGGCGCCGCTCATCAGCTCCGCTTCGGCGACGGTGGCGACGGTGACGCCGATGGCGCCAAGGGCGACCTGGCGTTTGGCGATTTCCGTCGACTTGTGGATCTTGACGTGGCCGCGCAGCTGGAGGTTGTTCGTCTTGCAGTGGGTGGCCATATGCTTCAGGTTCTTCTCGAACAAGTCGAGGTCGAGAATCATGCACGGGGTGGGCAGATCTTCCCGGGTGAGCCCGCGGAAGTCGCGTTTGGCGACGCGCATCTCAAGGTTGGCCGACTTCGCGGCGGCGAGCGCCTCGAGCGAAGTGAGCGTGGAAATGAAGAAGGTTCGGCGGGAAGTCATACTTGCCGCTTATTGTATTCGATCCGGCGCCGACGGCGCTGGCCGCGCCCGCCTCGGCCGGCCGGGCCGGGCGCCATTTCCGGCTGGCGTTGTGCGCTACCGTGAAGGTATGGAAGCCGAACTCACGACCGTATTCCGCTCCGCCGACCCGTCCGCGGCGGAGGACGCCTCCGCCGTCCTCGACGCGCTCGCCGACGGAGGACTGAATCCCGCCATCTTCACGGACGAGTATCCCGGAGTGCCGCCGGGCGCCGTCGAGGTCCGGGTGCCGGCGGAGGAGGAGGCGCGGGCGCTCGAACTGATCGCCGCGATGTCGGCCACCGAGGCCGAGCCGGGCGACCCGGGCCACGACCTTGACTTGGTGGAGATCTACAGCGGCATGAGCGCGACAGCGGAACTCGAGGCAATGTCGGTTCGCTCGGTCCTCGATTCGTACGAGATCCCCAATGTCCTCGGCGGGGCGGCGCAGATTCCGACGCTGTCGTTTGTCGTCAAGGTGCCGGCGGTGTACTACGACCGCGCCGTCAGCGCGCTGGCGGAGGCCGAGCAGGCGGGACCGGCAGCGGCGGAAGAGGCCGAACAGGCCACCGAAGCCTGACGGAGGCGGAGGAACCGGCTGTCTCCGCGCGCCGATCATGAGGCTGACGCTCGAGCAGTTGCGCGCCTGCATCCGGCGGATACCGCGCGGAAAGGTGGCCACCTACGGGCAGGTCGCCGCGGCAGCTGGATTCCCGGGGCGGGCCCGCCAGGTCGTTTGGGCGCTGCGCGCGCCGCCGGGAGCCAGGCTGCCCTGGCACCGCGTGGTGGCGGCCGGAGGGAGGATCGCCCTGCCGGGCGAGGCCGGATTCGAGCAGCGGCTGCGGCTCGAATCCGAGAGGGTCGCCTTCACGGGCGCGCGGGTGGACATGAAGCGGCACGCGTTCGACTTCACCCGGTCGGCGTAGGGGCTCACACCGGAACGGGGTGCGCGCCGGCGCGAATCTGGAGCGGTCGCGCGCAAGACGATTACGGTCGATCGGGACGCGCGCGCATCCGGAAGGGCGCGGACCGGGCGGCCCTCTGAATTCCTGCCCCCAGTCGGATAAGATAGAGGCAAAATGAGAGTTTTGATCCTGTTCGCCTGCGCCGCCGCGAGTTGGGCCGCAACGCCGGAGGACGAACAGTTCTTCGATCAGAAAGTCCGGCCGGTTCTGCGCGCGAAGTGCCTGGCCTGCCACTCCGACAAGAACCTGACGAGCGGGCTGTCGCTCGAGACGCGCGCCTCGGTGGTCAAGGGGGGCAATCGCGGACCGCTGGCGCCCGTGCTCATTGAAGCCGTGAAACAGACGGGCGGTCTGAAGATGCCGCCGGGCGGCAAGTTGAAGGATGACGAGATCGCGGCCATCGAGCAGTGGGCGGCGAAAGACTTCCCGATGCCGGCCGAACTGCACCAGTCGCGCCGGCCGGGCGCCAATCACTGGTCCTTTCAGCCGGTGAAGCGGCCGACGCCGCCGGCGGTTCAGAACGCGGCGTGGGTCAAAAATCCCGTCGACCGGTTCATTCTCGCCCGGCTCGAGGCGGCCAGGCTGGCTCCCTCTCCGGAGGCTCCCCGGGAGCAACTGCTGCGCCGCGTGCACCTCGATTTGACGGGGCTGCCGCCGACGCCGGCCGAGCTGAAGGAGTTTCTGGCCGACACGCGTCCGGACGCCTACGAACGCGTCGTTGAGAGGCTGCTCGGGTCGGTCCACTACGGCGAGCGCTGGGGCCGCCACTGGCTGGACATCGCCCGGTACGCCGATTCCGACGGCTACACGATCGACGCGCCGCGCGAGATCTGGAAGTACCGCGACTGGGTGATCAACGCATTCAACCGGGACATGCCGTACGACCAGTTCATCCTCGAACAGTACGCCGGCGACCTGTTGCCGGAGGCGACCACCGAGCAGATGATCGCCACCGGCTTCCACCGCAACACGCCGTCGAACTACGAGGGGGGAATCGACTTCGAACAGTACCGCGTGGAAGCCGTCGCCGACCGTGTGGCGACCACGGGCGCGGCGTTTCTCGGGCTCACGCTCGGCTGCGCACGCTGCCACGATCACAAGTACGATCCCGTCACCCAGCGCGAGTTCTACCAGCTGTTCGCGTTTCTCAACAACGTGGACGAGATCGACAAGGAGGAGGACCGCAAGCACTTCAACCGGCCGTTCCTCGAGCTTCCGACGCCGGAAGAGAGCATCAAGCGGGCCGCGCACCGGGCGCAGGTCAGGGCGCTCGAGGCGGAACTGGAGGAGTACAAGAAGACGGTGCCCGCCGACAGGCTGAAGGACGACCTCGGCTTCAAGGAGCGCGAGGAGAACCTGAAGAACCTCCGGTCGCGCGAGCCGAAGGTGACCACCACGATGATTCTGCGCGAGCGCGCCACGCCGCGGCAGACCTACATTCACCTGAGCGGCGACTTCACGCGCAAAGGCGCCAACGTAGAGCCGGGCGTGCCGGCGTTTCTGCCTCCGCTCGCCGGAAATCCCGCCAAGCCGAACCGGATCGACCTGGCGAAATGGCTGGGCGACCGGCGCAACCCGCTCACCCCGCGCGTCACGGCGAACCGGTTCTGGCAGAAGTACTTCGGCAAGGGCATCGTCGACACCGAGAACGACCTTGGCCTGCTCGGCGACAAGCCGACCCATCCCGAGCTGCTCGACTGGCTGGCGAGCGAGTTCATGGACAGCGGATGGAGCCAGAAGGCGCTGCACCGCCTCATCGTGACCTCGGCCACCTACCGCCAGGCTTCCGCGGCGCGGCCGGACGCCGCCGCCGCCGATCCGGACAACCGGCTGCTGGCGCGCCAGAACCGGCTCCGGCTGGACGCCGAGATCATCCGCGACGCCTCGCTCGTGGCCAGCGGGCTGTTCGCGCCGAAGGTCGGCGGACCAAGCGTTTATCCGCCGCAGCCGGCGGGAGTGTACCAGGTCACGCAGGTGCGACGGGAGTGGAAGACATCGACCGGAAGCGACCGTTACCGGCGCGGGATGTACACGTTCTTCCAGCGGTCCGCGCCGCACCCGGGACTCATCGTGTTCGACGCTCCGGACGCGACCGTGGCCTGCACGCGGCGGATCCGCTCGAACACTCCGCTGCAAGCGCTGAACCAGTTGAACGACGAGGCGACTGTGGAATTCTCGCAGGCGATGTCGAAGCGGATCGCCGCGGAGACCACCGGCGAGGACGACGCCTCGCGCCTGAGGCAGGGCTACCTGATCGCGCTGGGCCGTGAACCGCAGGAGGCCGAACGCGAGCGGATGCTGCGCTTTCTCTCCGTGCAGAAAGATTCGCGGAACGCCGATCCGTGGGCCGCGGTTTCCCGCGTCCTGCTGAACCTGGACGAATTTCTGACCAGACCGTGAGTACTCCGAACATGACGATCGAACAAAAACTGCTCCAACACCGGACGCGGCGCCACTTCTTCCGGGATTGCGGCGTCGGCGCCGGCAAGATGGCCCTGGCGTCGCTCGTGGCCGAGTCCGCCTTCGGCGCGCGCGCGATTCATCATCCGCCGAAAGTGGACCACGTCATCTACCTGTTCCAGTGCGGGGGGCCGAGCCACCTGGAGCTGTTCGACTACAAGCCGGCGCTGCAAAAATACGACGGGAAGGTGGCGCCGGAGGAGTTGCTGAAGGGCAAACGCTTCGCGTTCATGGACACGTTCGCGAAGGATCCGCCGAAGCTGCTCGGAACGCGCCGCCGGTTCAGCCGCCACGGCGCCAACGGGACATACGTGTCCGAGCTGTTCCCGCATATCGCCGGCGTGGCCGACGACATCACCGTCATTCACGGCGTGAGCACGGAGAACTTCAACCACGGCCCGGCGAAGATGTTCATCAACACGGGCTCGGTGCGGGCGGGCCGGCCGAGCATCGGCGCGTGGGTCACGTACGGCATCGGCAGCGAGGCCAAGGAACTGCCCGGCTTTGTGGTGCTGCAATCCGGCCCGCGCGGCCCCCGCAGCGGCGCGGCGCTGTGGGCGAGCGGATTCCTGCCGACAGCCTACCAGGGCGTGCCCTTCCGAAGCGCGGGCGATCCGATACTCAATCTGTCGACTCCGGCCGGAATCACGGCGGAGCAGCAGAAACAGACCATCGACGTGATTCGCGATCTCAACTCCCTGCTCAAGAGCGGCACCGGAGACCCCGAGATCGACACACGGATCTCGCAATACGAGATGGCGTTCCGGATGCAGACGTCCGGTCCGGAGCTGATCGACTTTTCGAAAGAGGATCCGAGGACGCTCGAGATGTACGGCGCCAAGCCAGGCGAGGCGTCCTACGCCAACAACTGCCTGCTGGCGCGGCGCCTGGTGGAGCGCGGCGTGCGCTTCGTGCAGCTTTATCACGCCGACTGGGACCACCACCACGACCTGACCAAGCCGCTCGAGGAAGTGACCGCCGAAGTCGACCGGCCCACGGCGGCGCTGATCAAGGACCTCAAGCAGCGCGGACTGCTCGACCGCACGCTGGTCATCTGGGGCGGCGAGTTCGGCCGGACGCCGATGGGCGAAGCGCGCGAAGCGGGCAAACTCGGCCGCAACCATCACATCGACGCCTACTCGCTGTTTGTGTCCGGCGGCGGCATCCGGCGCGGCATCACGGTGGGGCAGACCGACGAGCTGGGCTTCTCACCGGTTGAGAAGATCCACGTGCACGACCTGCAAGCTACGATTCTGCACCTGCTCGGCATCGATCACCTCAAACTCACCTTCCGCTTCCAGGGCCGCGACTTCCGTCTGACGGACATCGGCGGGGAGTTGATCAAACCCCTGCTGGCCTAGCCCGCGAACCGGGCGCGCACAACAGGGGCGCCTGCCCCTAGCGAACAAATTCGACGGCGGCGCGGTGGGGAATGAGTCCCGCCTGGTAGCCGAGATCGAGCAGCAGTTGGGCCGCTTTCGGGACGTCCTCGCCGCAGTCGACGGTGTGGTGGTTGACGTACATGCCGACAAAACGGTCGGCGAGCGGCTGCTCCATGTCGCGGGCGAACTGCATGGCGTAGGCGAGAGCCTCGCCGCGGTGGGCAAGGGCGTGTTCGATGCTGGCCCTCATGAGGCGGCAGCATTCGCACCGCACGTCTTCGGGGAGGTCGCGGCGGAGCGCGTTGGCGCCGAGCGGCAACGGCAGGCCGTGCTTCTTCTTCCACCAGTCGCCGAGGTCGAGCACGAGGTGATGACCGCCGCGGGAGTAGGTGAGCTGGGCTTCGTGGATGATGAGGCCCACGTCCACCGAACCTTCGGCGACCGCCTGCGGGATCCTGTCGAACGAGGTGACGACGGGAGTGAAATCGGGCTCGATCAGCTTCAGCGTCAGAAAGGCCGTGGTCATCCGGCCCGGCACGGCGATGCGTTTGCCTTTGATCTGGCTGAGTTCCATCGGCCGCGAGGCGATCAGCATCGGACCGTATCCGTCGCCCACCGAAGACCCGCTTGCCATCAGCATGTATTTGTCCGCGACGTACGGATAGGCGTGATAGGAGATCGCGGTGAGTTCGTAGACGCCATCGAGAGCCTTGCGGTTGAGCGTCTCGATGTCTTCGAGATGGTGCCGTACGGCGACCAGAGGCGAGGTGAGGCGGCCCGTAGCCAGGGCCCAGAACATGTAGGCGTCGTCGGAATCGGGACTGTGTGCGCAGGTGATCTCGCGCGGTTGAGCGGACGGCATCAGGGGAAGCTCTGACTATAGCATGGCCGAGCGTGGAACGGATGCCGCCGCCCGCCGCGTCAGAGTTCGGGGCCGAAGACCATGCCCTGTGAGGAGCCGCGGCCCGACGTCCGGCAGTGGTCTTCCCACAAGCTCAAATAGGACTGCGTGATGAAGTCCTCCGGACCGGATCCGAGCCCGGCCGCGGTTCGCCCGATCCAGTCCGCCGGACCTTCCAGTTCGACGAACACGCCCATAGGTGTTTCGTCAATCGTGGCCACTCCCGGCTCTCCATCCCGCGCCAACTCCGTGCGGAACTTCTCGTAGCGCAGCGCGGCGGTGTAGCCCATGCGGGCGAGGATCGTTTCCATGCCTTCGGCCGGAGACACGTCGACCTCGATCTCCTCGCGGTGCTTGAGCCCCCCGGAGTAGAACGGCGCGCCTTTGAACGTGAGCACGGTTTTCTCGCCAGACCGGCGCAGGCGGACGAGTTCCCGCCGGGCGCGCACGGACGACTCCGGCGTGTCGAAAACAGTATTGCTTTCGAAGGTGCGGGCGCGGGTGACCCGCAGTCCGGCCCGGACCAGCCGCGCCAGCGCTTCGGCGGCGTCCGGCATCCGGAGCTTGATCTCGGTTTCCAGGTTGGTTCCGGCGGCGGTCATGGGAAGCTATGATGATAGTGTAGACGGAAGCGCGCCCGTAGCTCAGCCGGATAGAGCGTCTGGCTTCGAACCAGCAGGTCGGGAGTTCGAGTCTCTCCGGGCGCGCCATTCCCGGTTTCCCGGGTCCACCCCCGCAAGATTACTGGCCGCTTTGGACAGCGCCGCCATCGGCGACGACGAGGCGCTTATTGGTGCCCCCGACACGGATTTCCGACACGCGATACTTCCCGTCGGCGTTAGCGTAGCGGATGGACGTGGAACCATATTTTCCGTCGCCGCTCTCGACGGCGACCTTGGCTTCGGCGACCCTCTTCCGTCCCTGAATGACAGTCATTTTCCCGTCCTCGACCACGACCTTGTAGTCGCCGGCCTTCAGCGGGGTCCCGTTGACCATGGAATCCTGAAACAAAGTGATGCGATGGGTTTCCGCGGCGGCGGCGGACAGCGCGGCGGCGAACAGACACACGAGCAGCGTCTTCATGTTGGAACTCACTCCTGAGGATGTTTTGTTGGTTTGTCCGGCGGCTGATTCGCGCCTCAGCCGCACACATGAAGTTACGGACGAGGGGGAAAAAGGTTCCGCGAAAAAGTTGCGCTCCGGCCTCGAAAAAGTCGCGGTTCACCCCGGGATTTTGCGACGGACCACGACGCTCGGACGCCGGCCGCGCCTCAGAGCCAGCCGTGAGTCCGCATCCAGTCGGCCAGCCGGCCCGGCCAGGTGCCGAGCGCGGCGTCGAAGGCGCCGAGCCCGACTCCGTGCGGACCTTGTTCGTAGATGTGCATCTCCGCAGGAACACCGGCCTTGCGGAGGGCCATGTAAAAAAGGACGCTATTCTCGGGCGGCACGCCGGTGTCCGCATTCGTGTGAAAGAGGAACACGGGAGGAGTGTCCTTGCTCACGTGCAACTCGGTCGACATCTGTCTCACCAGCTCGGGCGGGGGAGCGTCGCCCAGCAACGCGTTCCGCGACCCTTTGTGGACGTAGGGCTCCTGCGTGAAGGTGATGACAGGATAGGCGAGCACGGCGAAGTCGGGGCGCGAACTGAGACGATCGATCGGGTCGGCGGCGGAGGGATCTCCGGAATCGAAGTGGGTCGCCGCCGAGGAAGCGAGATGGCCGCCCGCCGAGAAGCCCCAGACGCCGATTCGCGACGGCAGAAACCCGAGTTCGGCGGCGCGCGACCGGGCGGTGCGGATGGCGCGCTTGACGTCGCCGAGTTCGACCGGATGGCGATACTTCGGCCCGAGCCGGTACCGCAGAACGAAGGCCGTCACGCCGAGGGAGTTGAGCCAGCGGGCGATCTGGTCGCCTTCGTGGTCCATGGCGAGCCCGCGGTAACCGCCACCGGGACAGACGACGACGGCGGTCTGCACCTTGCGCCCGGGCGGCAGGTACAGAGAAACAGCAGGCTGGTCGGCCTCCGCGGCGCCCTGGGCGTGCGGCGCGCCGGCGGGCCAGAGCGGCTCGGGCCGGGGTTCGGGCCCGGTCCTCCGCTGGAAGGAGAGCAGAAACGCGAGCGAGCACAGCAGGGCGATGCGCATGGTTTCTGTTCTACCACGCGGCCGGGGGAGGCGCGGTCAGGCCCGGGCGCGAAGCAGGCGCAGCCCGTTGAAGGTCACCAGCAGCGTCGCACCCATGTCGGCGGCGACGGCCATCCACAGCGTGGCGACACCGAAGAAGGCGAGGATCAGGAAGACGGCCTTCAGAGCGAGCGCGATCACGACGTTCTGCTGAATCACGCTCACGGTGCGGCGCGCGAGGCGAAGCAGAACCGGGAGCTTGTCGAGATGTCCCGACATCAGCACGATGTCGGCGGTTTCCATGACGACGTCCATCCCCGAGGTGGCCAGCGCGATGCCGACGTTGGCGGTGGCCATGGCCTGTGCGTCGTTGACTCCGTCGCCGACCATGGCGATCCGCGCGCCGGCCTGGCGCAGTTCGGCGACGACGCGGGACTTGTCCTCGGGAAGCAGGTTCGCGCGGATCTCGGTCACGCCAACCTGTCCGGCGACGGCGCGGGCGGTCGCCTCATTGTCGCCAGTCAACATGACGACGCGTTCGATGCCAGCCTCGCGCAGTCCGCGAACGGCGCTGGCGGCCTCCTTTCGAACGGGATCGGCGAGCGCCACCAACGCCCACGCCTCGCGGTCCGTGCCGCAGGCCATCACGCTGCCGGCGTCGCGGGGGAGGCGTTCGGCGAGGCCGCGCGTATCAAGACCCTTTTCGGCCATCATCCGCAGGCTGCCGGCCCAGAAATGTTCGCCGTCGATGTCGGCTTCGGCTCCCCGTCCCTTCAGGCTGACGAAGTTGGCGACTTCCATGGGCTTGACGCCGTGGCTGGCGGCGTGGCGGAGGACGGCGCGCGCCAGCGGGTGTCCGCTGTGAAATTCGAGCGCGGCCAGCCGGCCCAGCACCTCCGCGGCGGTGTATCCGTTGAGGGGAATCAACTCGCGCACTTCCGGGGTCCCCTGGGTCAGCACGCCGGTCTTGTCGAAGGCCACGGCCTGAAGCCGCGCCGTCTCCTCGAGGAAGGCGCCGCCCTTGACGAGAATTCCGTGCCGGGCCGCGGAGGCGAGCGCGGCGACGATGCTGACCGGCGTCGAGATGACCAGCGCGCACGGACAGGAAATCAGCAGGATCACCATGCCCTGGTAGAACCAGGAACCCCAGTCGCCGCCGAGCAGCAAAGGAGGAACCAGCGCCACCAGCATCGCCAGCAGCATCATCACGGGTGTGTAGATCCGCGCGAATCGCTCCACGAACTGCTCGCTCGGGGCGCGGTGCCGTTGCACGCCCTCCACCATCCGCACGATGCGGGCGATGGTGGTGTCGGAGGCCGCCCGCGACGCCCTCACCTCGAGCACGCCGTCGCCGTTGATGGTGCCCGCGAAGACGGAATCGCCGGGCGCTTTCGGCACGGGCAGGGATTCGCCCGTGATGAGCGCCTGGTTCACATCGGAACTTCCCGAAGCGACCTCTCCGTCGCAGGGAATGCGCTCGCCGGGGCGGACACGAACCAGCGAGCCGACGCCCAGTTTGTCCACGGCCACGCGGTGTTCGTGATCGTTGTGGATCACGGCCGCCTCGGTAGGCGCCACTTCGAGAAGCCTGGTGACCGCGTTCCGGGCCCGGGCGAGGCTGAACGTCTCGAGCAGCGCGGCCAGCGCGAACAGGAACGCCAGGGTGGCGCCCTCAATCCACTCGCCGAGGTACGCCGCGCCGCACAGCGAGATCACCACCAGGGCGTTCATGTCGGGTTGCAGGCGCCGGATCGAGTGCCAGGCTTTCGGGAGAATGAAGACGGCGCCGGCCAGGATCGCGGCCACACACAGGGCGACAACCGAAGCCGCCATGTCGTGGCCGGCGTGCTCGTGGGCGAGCATCGCCGAGACGAGGTCGCCGCTCGTCAACGCCTGCGCCGCCATCGCGGCGGCGAGGCTCGCGCCGCTCACCGCGGCGAGCCACGTCCGGAGGCGCCGTTCACGGCCGCTGCCGCGCTCGCTCCGCTCCGTCCACAGTTCGCACTTGAGCCCCGTTTCGGAAACAGCCCGGGCGATGCGGGCCGGGTCCAGGCGGTCGGGGTCGTAGTCGACGAGCATTTTGCCCCGGACGACATCGAAGGAGAGTTCACAGATGCCGGGTTCGCCGTCCAGCCGGCCGCGAATCAGCGAGATCTCTTCCGCGCAGTCCAGACCGTGGACGCGGAACTCGGAAACCATACAAGACTATTGTCCCAGACATGGTCTGAAGGCATGGCGGAAGGCGGCCCGGGCCAACTCCGCCAACTCGGCTCGGCTGAAACCGAACACGCGCTCGGCCAGTTCGAACTCGCGGGAGATCGACGTCCGGAAGATCGCGGGATCATCCGTACTCAGGACGACCGGAACGCCCGCTTCATACAGGCGGCGGACGGGATGAGCTTCGATGGCGGAGACGGCGCCGGTGGCTACGTTGCTCGAAATGCAGATCTCGAGCGGCACGGCGCGGCGGGCGAGTTCGGCGACCAGGGAGGGGTCCTCGATGGCGCGGAACCCGTGCCCGATGCGGTCCGCGCCGGCGTGCAGAGCCGCCCAGACGGAGGCCGGACCGGCGGTTTCCCCGGCATGCGGGACGAGTTTGAGGCCGTGGCGGCGGGCCAGGGAGAACGCCTCGGTGAACCACTCCACGGGCCCGCGCGATTCGTCGCCGCCGACGCCGAAGGCGACCACGCCGTCGCCGGCCCGCTCCACGGCCAGCCGCGCCACCTCCAGGGCGTGATCGGGGCCGAAGTGGCGGATGGCGTCGATCACCCAGTAGATTTCTACGCCGCAGCCGCGGGAAGCGGCGGCCACGGCGTCGTAGATGGCCCCAAAATCCTGCTTCTTCCAGAGGATCACACCGGCCGAGAGCGTGATTTCGGCGTATCGCACGTTCTGTTCCCGCAACCGCTCGAACAGGCGCGCGGCCACCAGCGCGTAGTCGCGTGGCGAGCGCAGCCGCAGGACGGCCCACTTGAAGGCTTCGAGGAAGCCGGCGAAATCATGGAAGGCGTAGCGGGCGCGGGCTTCGTCCACCGACACGCCGGGGTCGAGCTCGGCGAGGGTCTCCGGCTCGATCGACCCTTCCAGGTGCAAGTGAAGCTCCGCCTTCGGAAGCCTCGCGTGGAAACCGTCCATTGCTACGATATTAGCTTGCCCCCATCAACGCTCCCCCCGGACCCGGAGGGGCCGGACCGCCTCTCGCGTCAATCCACCCGTCCCGCCGAAAGCGGCGGCAGGAAGGGCCGTTCGCACATGCGGGCGCGCTGGAACCATGTGGGCTAGCTCGATCGACGCCGCCGACATCGAAGCCATTGTGGGCGGCTACCATTCGGACGCCTTCCGGGTGCTGGGGCCGCACGCCGTGCCGCGGGACTGGATGGACGACGCCTGGGAAGTGCGCGTGTTCGCCCCCCACGCCGACTCCGTCAGCCTTCTCTGGAACGGCGCGATCGAGGAGCCGATGTTGCAGGTCCACCCATCCGGATTCTGGGTCGGGATTCTGAATCATCATCCAGGCCGCTACCGGCTCCGGATGCGGTCGGGCGGCCGCGAGTGGGTGGAGGAAGATCCCTACCGGTTCGGACCGCAGATCACCGCCTTCCAGCTCCACCTGCACGGCGAAGGCACGCTGTACGAAGCGTACTCGATGCTCGGGGCGCACCTCACGTCCGCCGACGGGGTGGAGGGCGTGCGTTTCGCCGTTTGGGCTCCGAACGCGCTGTGCGTGAGCGTGGCCGGAGACTTCAACGGCTGGGACACCCGGCGGCATCCGATGCGGCTGAGGGACGGCGGAGTCTGGGAGCTGTTCCTTCCGGGCGTGGGCCCGGGCAGCGTCTACAAGTATTTCATCCAGTCGCGTTTCCTCGGCTACAAGCAGATGAAGGCGGACCCCTACGCCTTCGCCGCGCAGCTGCCGCCGGAAACCGGTTCGGTGGTGGCGCGCCTTGACGACTACGAGTGGAACGACGGGGCCTGGATGAGGGATCGCGCCGAGTCGTCCGTGCTGGACCGGCCGATGTCCTGCTACGAGGTCCACCTGGGCTCATGGCTTCAGGGCGAAGGCGGACGCTGGCTGACCTACCGGGAACTGGCGGACAAGCTGGTCCGCTACGTCCGCGACATGAACTACACGCACGTGGAGCTGCTGCCGATCCTCGAGCACCCGTTCACAGGGTCGTGGGGCTACCAGGTGACGGGCTACTTCGCTCCGACCTCGCGCTACGGGTCGCCGGCCGACTTCAAGTACTTCGTCGACTGCTGCCACCAGGCGGGAATCGGCGTGATTCTGGACTGGGTGCCGGCGCACTTCCCGCGCGACGCCCACGGCCTGGGCTTTTTCGACGGAACGCACCTGTACGAACACGAGGATCCCCGGCTGGGCGAACATCGCGACTGGGGAACGAAGATCTTCAACTTCGGCCGGAACGAAGTCCGGAACTTTCTTGTCTCAAACGCCGTGTGGTGGCTCAAGCAGTACCACATCGACGGGCTGCGCGTGGACGCGGTGGCATCCATGCTGTATCTGGACTTCTCGCGCGAGCCGGGCGACTGGATTCCGAACCGTTACGGCGGCCGGGAGAACATCGAGGCGATCGAGTTCCTGAAGACGTTCAACGAGCAGGTCCATGCCGTGCCCGGCGCCATCAGCATCGCGGAGGAGTCGACGTCGTTTCCGGGCGTGACCCGCCCGGTGTACGCCAACGGCCTCGGCTTCACGCTCAAGTGGAACATGGGCTGGATGCACGACATGTTCGCCTACTTCAAGACCGATCCGATCTACCGCAAATTCAACAGCGAGAAGATCACCTTCAGCATGCTGTACGCCTTTTCCGAGAACTACATGCTTCCCGTCTCGCACGACGAGGTGGTGCACGGAAAGGCGTCGCTGATCGGCAAGATGACCGGCGACGAGTGGCAGCGGTTCGCCAACGCGCGCGCCTTCCTCGCCTACATGTACGGGCATCCGGGCAAAAAGCTCCTGTTCATGGGCTGCGAACTGGGCCAGTACGAAGAGTGGAACGAGAACGCGCAGCTGCGCTGGGACCTGCTCCAGTATGACTACCACCGCAAGCTGCAAACCTTCGTGCAGGCGCTCAACGCGCTGTACCGCCGCGAGAAGGCGCTGTATGAAGTGGATTTCCATTGGGAAGGCTTCGCGTGGGTGGACTTCCGGGACGTAGAGTCGTCCGTCATTTCGTTCCTGCGTTTCGCCAAAGACAAGCGGGATTTTCTCCTGTTCGTGTGCAACTTCACACCGGTGGTGCGAAGCGGCTACCGGATCGGCGTGCCCGCCGCGGGGTGGTATGAAGAGATCCTGAATTCCGACTCCGCGTGGTTCGGCGGCAGCAACACGGGCAACGGAGGACGTGTGCGCGCGGAGGCTGTCCCGAATCACGGCCACCCCGCCAGCGTCGTACTGACTCTTCCGCCGCTGGGCGTCCTCGCGTTGAAGCCGCACAAGCTCGATCCGGACCCGGGCGCGGAAGGCGGGACCGGGCCGGAACCGGAGACCAGGCGACCTGAGACGGCGTGAGACGAAGGAAGGCGGATGCGGGACAAACTCGACGCGGTGATCATCGGCGCGGGTCATAACGGCCTCGTCACAGCCGCTTACCTCGCCCGGGCGGGATGGAAAGTTCTGGTCGTGGAGAGGAGCGCCCTGCTCGGCGGGTGCGCGGTGACCGAAGAGGTCTGGCCCGGCTATCGCGTCTCGAGCGGCGCCTACCTGGTGAGCCTGCTCCAGGAACGGATCGTCCGCGAACTGGAGCTTGCCAGGCACGGCTACCAGGTCGACGCGAAGGATCCCCCGTTCTTCTCTCCGTTTCCCGACGGCCGGCACCTGTTCATGTGGCAGGATCCGGACCGCACGCTGGCTGAAATCGCGAAGTTTTCGCGGCGGGATGCGGAGATGTTTCCGCTTTACGAAAGGCACCTCGAGGAGATTGCTTCGACCATCGAGCGCCTGTTGCTCGAGGCGCCTCCGCCCTTTCCGCCTTCGGGCATCGGCGATCTACTCGACTACTGGAAGTTCGCCGGCCCGCTGCGCAAGCTGGGCGCCGCGCAGGCGTCGGGGCTGGTGAAGGTCTTCACGCAGTCCGCCGCGGATTTCCTGGACGAGTGGTTTGAAAGCGAGCAGGTCAAAGTCACGCTGGCCACCGACGGAGTGATCGGGGCCAACGGCGGACCGCGGTCGGCGGGCACGGCCTACATCCTGCTGCACCACTGCATGGGCGGCGTCGGAGGCCGGCGCGGCGTGTGGGGATTTGTGCGCGGCGGCATGGGCTCGGTCAGCGCGGCCATCGCGGCGGCGGCGCAGTCCCGCGGCGCGCGCATCCGCACGAACGCTCCGGTGGCGCGGATCCAGGTCCGCGGCGGGCGGGCGGTGGGGGTGGTCCTCGAAAACGAAGAGGAGATCGAGGCGCGGGTGGTGGCGAGCAGCGCCGACCCGAAGGTGACGTTCCTGCGGCTGCTCGGGGAAGCCGTGCTGCCGGGAGATTTCGCCAACGCCATCCGGCGGTACCGGGTCGAGGGCACTTCCTGCAAGATCAACCTGGCGCTCAACGGATTTCCGGACTTTCGATGCCTGCCCGGTGCCAACGGCCCGCAGCATCGGGCGACGATGCATATCTGTCCGGACGTCGACTACATCGAGCGCGCCTGGGACGACGCCAAGTACGGAAAACCGTCGCGCGCGCCGCTCCTCGAGATGACCATGCCGACGGTCTATGACCCGTCCCTGGCGCCGCCGGGCAAGCACGTGATGGGCATCTTCCTTCAGTACGCTCCTTACACACTTCGCGGAACCACGTGGGAGGCCGAGCGGGAAGCGTTCGTCAACCGCGTGCTCAGTCTGATCGCGGAGTACGCGCCGAACTTCCCGTCGCTAATCGAGCATATCGACGTACTGACGCCACCCGAGCTGGAGCGGCGGTTCGGCATCACCGGAGGCAACATCTTCCACGGCGAGATGAGCCTCGACCAGATGTTCATCGCGAGGCCGGTCATGGGCTGGTCGCGCTACAGGACGCCGGTCGCGGGCCTTTATCTGTGCGGTTCGGGAGCGCATCCGGGAGGCGGGGTGATGGGCGCGCCCGGCTACAACGCGGCGCGGGCGATCCTGGACGACAGCCGCTGACCAGCCTCGGACTACATGCCGGCCTGCCCGTCCAGGCTTCGCCACAGGTACCAGCAGGCGACGCTGGTCCAGGGACGCCACGGCCGGGCGATTTCCTCCATGAGCGCCGGCTTTGGCATTTCCGGGAGGGAATAGACTTTTCGCATCGCCGCGCGGATGCCGTAGTCCCCCGTGGGCAGCACGTCCGGCCGGCGGAGGGCGAAGATCAGAAACATGTGCGCGGTCCAGACGCCCACTCCTTTTACTCGGGTCAACTCGGCCACGACGGCCTCGTCGGGCAGATGGACCAGTTCCTCAAACCGGAGGCTGCCTTGAATCGTATGGCGCGCCAGATCCTTCAGGTATTCCGATTTCCGCGACGACAGCCCGGCGGCGCGCATGCGCGCCGGACGCAGCCGGGCCACCGCCTCGGCGGTGACGCCGGCGGCGCCGCAGGCCCGTTCGAACCGGTCGAAGATCGTGCCGGCGGCCTTGCCGTTCAGCTGCTGAAACACAATGGACCGGGCGAGAGAGCGGAACACGGGCTCGGAGTAGCGGATGCGGCAGGGGCCGATGCCGCGGATCAGCTCCGCCAGGACCGGGTCGCCGCTTTGGAGATGTTCGAGGGCCTTCTTCATCGGAATGTCCAGGTCAGTCTTGGGGGAATGCCGGACGGAAGCCTCCAGACTGAAACAAGGGACCGGCGGGGCGCGTCCCACAGATTGACGAATCTCCTCGCCAAGGATCTATTGTAAAGATATGCGCCGTCGTGATCTCCTCACTTTGCTCGCAGCGGCGCCGCTCGGCGCGCAGCAACCTTCCACGGCGCCGGCGCAGCCGGCACCAGAGGAACCGGTGATCCGCGTGGACGTGGACGTGGTCAATCTCTTCTGCTCGGTCCGCGACCGCAAAGGCGCGTACGTCAAGAACCTGGAGCAGCGGAACTTCACCGTTTTCGAGGACAGCAAGAAACAGGAGATCCGCTACTTCACGCGCGAGACGAACCTTCCGCTCACGATCGGCCTGCTGGTGGACGTCAGCAAGAGCCAGGAGCACCTGATCGAGATCGAGAAACGGGCCGCGGCGCAATTCTTCCGGCAGGTCTTGCAGAAGAAGGACTCGGCGTTCCTGATCAGTTTCGGCGCGGAGGCCGAACTGCTCCAGGATTCGACCAACAGCCTGCGGCTGTTGCAGAAGGGACTGGATCAGCTGCGCCTCAGCACTTCAGTGGGCGGGCTGCATCCCAGCCCGACCAACGCTCCCCAGCGGGGGACGATCCTCTACGACGCCGTCTACCTCGCCGCGGACGAGAAACTCCGCAACGAGGTCGGGCGGAAAGTGATCGTACTGATCACCGACGGCATGGATTACGGAAGCCGGCTGAAGCTCAACGACGCCATCCAGGCGGCGCAGAAGGCGGACGCCATCATCTATGCCATCTATTACGTCGACCACCGCGCCTACGGCGGGTTCGGATTCGGCGGATCCGACGGCGACCTGAAGAAGATGGCCGAGCAGACCGGGGGCAGGGTGTTTCACGTGGGAGGACGCAGGGACAGCCTGTCGCAGATCTTCACTGAAATCCAGGAGGAGATGCGAAGTCAGTACGCCATCGGCTATGTGCCGACGAACCCGGTCAAGGACGGATCCTTCCGTAAGATCGACCTGAAGGTGGACAACAAGGATTACAAGGTCCAGGTGAGAAAAGGGTACTTCGCCACAAAGGGATAGAAAGACCGACCTGGACGTTCACACCTTGTCCGGAACAGTGAACGGAGCGCGGTAGTTCCGCGTCAGCATGGCGTTGGCCTCCGCGTCGCCGTCAAAGCGCTCCTTCCGCGGGTCGAACCGCAACTGGCGTTCGAGACGGAACGAGATATTGCCCAGATGGGCCAGAGCCGAGGAAAGATGCGCGGTCTCGACCGGACCATGCTGATCCGCTGTCCGCCGGCTCCGGACCGCCTTTAGGAAATTGGCGTAGTGATCGCCGCCGGCCTTGCGCGCGGGGCCCTTTTCCCGCTTCTCGCCGAGGAAGACTTCGTAGCTGTCATAGCCTTTGATGACCATGTAGCCGTCCTTCCCGTAGAAGATGTTGCCGACCGCGGCGCCGTCCTCGGTGTTGGTGCACCAGTGGCGGACTTCGAACTGGATCATCTTCTTGAGTTCAGGGTAGAGGAATACCGTGGTGAGGACCTCGGGTGTTTCCTTGTCGTCGTCCCAGAGGAACTTGCCGCCCATCGCGGTGATCTTCGAAGGAAGGGTGTCGACCCCGAGCCCCCACAGGCACATGTCGGTTTCGTGGATGCCCTGGTTGCCGACGTCGCCGTTGCCATAGTCCCAGTGCCAGTGCCAGTTGTAGTGGACCAGGCGGCGGGTGAACTGCCGCTGCTGGGCGGGCCCCTGCCACAGGTTCCAGTCGAGGTAGTCCGGCGCGGGTTCGTTGCCTTTCCTGCCGATGGAGGGACGCCAGCGGAAGACCAGGCCCCGGGCCATGTAGACATCGCCGATCACGCCCTTCCGTAACAGCTCCACACCCTCGCGCAACGCCTCGGAACTGCGCAACTGCACACCGTGCTGCACGATGCGCTTGTATTTGTGCGCGGCTTCCACGAGCTTGCGGCCCTCGTAGATGTTGTGGGAAGCGGGTTTCTCCACATAGACATCCTTGCCGTGCTGGCAGGCCCAGATGGCGGCGAGGGAATGCCAGTGGTTCGGCGTGGCGATGGAGACGGCGTCGATATCCTTGTCCTCCAGCAGCTTCCGGAGGTCCGTGTAGGTTTTCACTCTACGGCCGGCCGCTTTCTCCACCTCCCCGGCCCGCTTGTCGAGGACCTGACGGTCCACGTCGCAGAGGGCGACCAGTTCGGCGTCCGGCTGCGCCAGAAAACCCTTGATGTGGTCTTTACCGCGGCCATTCAGGCCGATCGTCGCCACGCGGATGCGGTCGCTCGCGGCCGCTTTTCCGGCCATCACATGAACGGATGCGGCGGCCGAAGTAACGAGGAAATTGCGGCGGAAATTCATGCCCTCATACTAACACGCGTTACCGCGGCGCGGGCGCCTGGCGTGGAGGACGGGGCTTCGCGGTCCGGCCGGCCCTGAGCGGCGGCGGCGTTTTCCGGAAATTCGGAGGGATTGTTTGAAAATGGCGCCGCAGCTGGCCATCCCTGCCGGCGGATCCGGGCATCCCTTGCGCCGGAACCGCAGCGCGCCGGGCCGCGGCGGCCGGCGACGCGTTCCGGATCCCGGCACCCATGATAATCTACGAGTGCAGGGACTATCACTCGTGCGCCTCGCCGTCGTTTTCGCCCTCTCGACTCCACTGATCTCCGCGGCCGCGGGCCCCGATTTCGGGCGCCAGGTCCGTCCGGTGCTCTCCGACAGCTGCTTTTCCTGCCACGGCCCCGACGCGAAGTCGCGAATGGCCAATCTGAGGCTCGACACGCGCGAGGGGCTGCTTTCGAAAGTGGTGCCGGGCCGGCCCGACGAAAGTCCCCTGTTCCAGCGGATCACGCACGCCAACCCCGCCTTGCGGATGCCACCGGGCAGGACGCTGACGGAAGCCCAGCGGGACGCCATCCGGTCCTGGATCGCCAGCGGCGCCAAATGGGAGCAGCACTGGTCGTACTCGGCCCCGGTGCGGCCGGAGCCTCCGGCGACGAAGTTCAAAGCGTGGGTGAGGAATCCGATCGACGCCTTCGTGGCGGCGCGCCTGGAGAAGGAAGGGCTGAAGCCGTCGCCCGAAGCCGACCGGGCGACGCTGTTGCGCCGCGTTTCGCTCGACCTGACTGGGCTGCCGCCGACACCGCGGCAGGTTCGCGCCTTCCTGGCGGACAAGTCCCCGGACGCCTATGAGAAGGTGGTCGACGAGCTGCTGCGGTCGCCCCACTACGGGGAGAAGATGGCGATGTCGTGGCTGGACCTGGCCCGATACGCCGACACCCACGGCTACCATATCGATTCGCACCGGGACATGTTTCCCTGGCGGGACTGGGTGATCAAGGCTTTCAACGACAACATGCCGTTTGACCGCTTCGTGACCGACCAGCTGGCAGGCGACCTGGCGCCGGGCGCCACGCGGGAGCAGTTAATCGCGACAGGGTTCAACCGTAACCACATGATCAATTTCGAAGGCGGAGCCATCGCCGAGGAATACCTGGCCGAGTACGTCATGGACAGGGCCGAAACAACAGCCACGGTGTTTCTGGGCATGACGATGGGTTGCGCGCGTTGCCACGATCACAAGTACGATCCCGTCTCCCAGAAGGACTACTACCGGTTCTTCGCCTTCTTCAACAGCATCGACGAGAAGGGGCTCGACGGGCAGCGGGGCAACGCCAAGCCTTTCCTGGTGGTGGACCCGGGAAGCGAAAAGGAGTACGCGCAGATCGACGCGGAGATGAAGACTCTGCGGGAGGAACTCGATTCGCCGGAGGCGCGGACGGCGCAGGCGGCCTGGGAGAAATCCCAGCGGGATCGGCGGCGCGAGCCGGTCAAAGAGGGGCTGGCTGTCCATTATGAGTTCGACGGGTCGCTCGCGGACTCCTCGGGGCACTACCGGTATGCGCGGACGGGCGGGACGGAGCCGGCGTTTTCGGCGGGGATGGTGGCCAAGGCCATCTCTCTGACTGTCGACGACCGGCTTGTGCTCACCGACGAAGTTCTTCTGGACGAGGCGCGGCCGTTCACAATGGCGCTGTTTGTGCAGCCCACCCATGAACGTTCGGTGCGCGTGCTGTCAAAAGGTCCGGTGGAGATCGTGAGCGACGGATCGGTAGCCGTGCCGATCGGCAAACGCGGGGCGCTGTGGCGGTTCCGGTTCGGGGACATCCGGTTTGTAACGAAAGACCACGTCCTGTTCAACCGGTGGACGCACGTCGCGCTGCGCTACGACGGGTCGCGGAAGGCGTCGGGCTTTTCGCTGTATCTGAACGGACAGCCGGCGGCCGTCGAGATTCTGGAGCAAGGAGGGCGCGCGCGGTTTTCCTCCGGCGAACCGCTGGCGGTGTCCGACTACCAGGGCCAGATGGACGACTTGCGCGTCTACGAGCGCGCGCTCGAAGAGGGCGAAATCGCCCGGATCGCGCTGCATGAACCGGCCGCGCGGCTGTGCGAGGTTCCCGAATCGAAGAGGTCGAAAGAGGAGAAGGACCGGCTCAAGGAGTACTGGCTCATGTGGGCCTCTCCGGAACCGTGGAAGGGCAAGGCCGAGCAGGTGCGGAGGCTCCAGGCGCGCCGCGACCACATGGACCGATTCGTGGCGACGACGATGATCATGAAGGAGATGGAGACGCCCCGCGATTCGTTCGTGCTGGCTCGCGGCGACTACCGCAACCGGAAGGAAAAGGTTACGGCGGGTGTGCCGTCGGCGCTCCCTCCCCTGCCCAAGGATGCGCCCGCAAACCGGCTGGGCCTGGCCCGCTGGCTGGTCGACCCCGGGCATCCTCTGACGGCGCGCGTGACGGTCAACCGTTTCTGGCAGCAGTATTTCGGCGCCGGCATCGTAAAGACGTCGGAGGACTTCGGGTCGCAGGGGGAGCCGCCCTCGCACCCGGAACTGCTCGACTGGCTGGCCACGGAGTTCATCCGGACCGGCTGGGACATCCGGGCGATGCAGAGGCTCATCGTCACGTCGGCCACCTACCGGCAGTCTTCGCGGGCGCCCGCCGCGCTGTGGGAGCGTGATCCGGACAACCGCCTGCTGGCCCGCATGTCGCGGTTCCGGCTGCCGGCCGAGATCGTCCGCGACAATGCCCTCGCCGCCAGCGGACTGCTGAATCCCGAGATGGGAGGCCGCGGCGTGTTCCCCTACCAGCCGGCCGGACTGTGGGACGAGATGGCATTCGGACGGGAGTTCACGGCGCAGCGCTACACGCCGTCGTCAGGCAAGGACCTGTACCGCCGGTCGATGTACACCTTCTGGAAGCGGACGGTGCCGCCGGCGGCGCTGGCCACCTTCGACGCGCCGGACCGGGAAAAATGCACGTCGCGCCGGGCGGTGACGAACACGCCGCTCCAGGCTCTGGTTCTGATGAACGACCCGACCTACGTGGAAGCCGCGCGGCGGCTGGCGACCGGAATGTTGCGCGAGGGCGGCGCCACGCCCGAGGCGCGGATCGGCTACGCGTTCGAGCGCGTGCTCGCCCGCAAGGCTCTGAAGGAGGAGATCGCCGTGCTGCGCGAGGCGGCCGCGCGGCAGCTGCGCGTCTACGAGGCGGACCGCGAGGCCGCCGCCCGGTTGTTGCGCAACGGCGAGTCTCCCGCAGACGCATCGCTCGACGCGGCGGAGCTGGCCGCCTGGACCAACGTCGCGACGATGATACTCAACCTGGACGAGGCCATTACGAAGGAGTAACGGGCATGAACGAAAGGAACGCGCTCGGGCTGGCGCTCACGCGGCGTCATTTCTTTTCGCTGGGGGCGCGGGGAATCGGCGCCGCCGCCCTGTCGTCGCTGCTGGCGGCTGACACGGGGCGCCCCGCGACGCCCCACTACGCGGCCAAGGCCCGGCGGGTGATTTTTCTGCATCAATCCGGCGGTCCGTCGCAGATCGATCTTTTCGATCCGAAACCGAAACTCAAGGCGATGTTCGGCACTGAGCTGCCCGGATCGGTCCGGATGGGGCAGCGCATCACGGGAATGACCTCCGGCCAGAGTTCGCTTCCGATCGCGCCGTCCGTCTTCCGGTTCGCGCAGCACGGCAAAAGCGGCGCCTGGCTGAGCGAGTTGCTGCCCCATACGGCGAAGATCGTGGACGACATCGCGATCGTGAAAACAATGAACACGGACGCGATCAACCACGATCCGGCCATCACGTTCATTCATTCCGGGTCCCAGCAGCCCGGCCGGCCGTCGCTCGGCTCGTGGGTCAGCTACGGGCTGGGCAGCGAGAACGAGAACCTTCCCGCGTTCGTCGTTCTCATCTCGACGTCGAACACGCCCATCAACGACCAGCCGCTGTTCAGCCGCCTGTGGGGGGCGGGCTTTCTCCCGTCGAGCTACCAGGGGATCCGCTTCCGCTCGGGCGCCGATCCGGTCCTCTACCTTCGCGATCCGGACGGGATCTCGCGGGAAACCAGGCGGATGATGCTCGACGGCATCGAGAAGCTGAACGCGATGCGCTACCGCGATTTCGGCGACCCGGAGATCGAAACGCGGATCGCCCAGTTCGAGATGGCCTACCGGATGCAGGCGAGCGTTCCCGAACTGATGGACCTTTCCAGGGAACCTGAGTCGACGTTCCGTCTGTACGGGGAGTCGGCCCGCAAGCCCGGCTCCTACGCGGCCAACTGCCTGCTGGCGAGACGGCTGGCCGAGCGCGGAGTCCGGTTCATTCAGCTCTACCACCGCGGCTGGGACCAGCACGGCAACCTTCCGAGCCACCTGCCGATGCAGACGCGGGGAACGGACCAGGCGTCGGCGGCCCTCGTTCTGGACCTGAAGCAGCGGGGCCTGCTCGACGACACCCTCGTTGTCTGGGGGGGCGAGTTCGGACGCACCGTGTACTGCCAGGGACGGCTGACGGAATCCAACTACGGGCGGGACCACCACCCGCGCAATTTCACATGGTGGCTGGCCGGCGGCGGGATCAAACCCGGAACCGTGCTGGGCGAAACGGACGATTTCTCCTACAACATCGTAGCCGACCCGGTGCATGTGCACGACATGCAGGCGACGATCCTCCACTGCCTGGGCATCGATCACACCAGGCTGACCTACAAGTTCCAGGGCCGCTACTTCCGGCTGACCGACATCCACGGCGAGGTCGTCAAGAAGATCGTGAGCTGAGGGCGCCGCCCGTCCGGCTCAAGCGGTATGGATCTTCGTGAAAAAGCAGCGCAGCTCCCCTTGCAGGCCGGAGTGTACCTGTATAAGGACGCCGCCGGCGCCGTCCTCTATGTCGGAAAGGCGAAGAGCCTGCGCAACCGGGTCCGCAGCTACTTCAATGAGGATCGCCTGGCGGACGCCCGGACCGGGACGCTGCTCTCGGAGGCGGCCGACATCGACTACATTCTGGTCGACAACGAGAAAGAAGCGCTGGCGCTCGAGAACAACCTGATCAAGCAGTACAAGCCGCGGTTCAACGTCCTTCTCCGCGACGACAAGACGTACCCCTACATAAAGCTCACCGACGAGACCTACCCGCGGGTTTACGTGACGCGCCGGCTCACCAAAGGGGGCTCTTACTACGGCCCCTATTTTCCCGGCAACCTCGCGCACCGTCTGGTCGACTTCATCCACCGCAGTTTCAAGGTGCCGTCCTGCCGCGTCGATCTCGACCGCCGTCACCCCCAGCCGTGCCTCGAGTACCACATTCACCGCTGCCTGGGACCGTGCGTGGAAGGCCTGACGACGATCGGAGAGTACCAGGGGGCGGTGCGCGACGTGCGGCACTTCCTCGAGGGCCGGAATCGCGAACTGATCCGCGATCTGCGCCAACGCATGGAGGAGGCGGCCGAAAAGCTCGAGTTCGAACGCGCGGCGGCGCTCCGCGACCTGCTGTCGACGGTGGAGGAGATGGACGAACGGCAGAAGATGGCGGCGGCCTCCGGCGACAACACGGATATCCTCGCCATCCACGCCGAGCCGCCGCTGGTGGCGGTGAACCTCTTCCATCTCCGCAACGGACGGATCGTCGACCGGCGCGACTTCTACTGGGAGGACCGCTACGAATTCGATCAGGCCGAGTTCATCGGCTCCCTGCTCGAGCAACTCTATCTCGGCGCGCGTGAAACACCGGACAACATTCACGTGCCGGTGGAAATCGAAGACCGCGAAGTCCTCGAGGAACTCCTCTCCGAGCAGCGCGGGCGCAAGGTCCGGATTCTGACGCCCCAGCGGGGCGAGAAGAAGCACCTGCTGTCTCTAGTGGAAACCAACGCCCGCCACAGCTTCGAGCAGAGGTTCCGCGTGATGGCCCCCTCCGGGGAGGCGTTGATGGAGGCGGCTCGCGACACGCTCGGCCTGGCCGAGAAGCCCAAACGGATCGAGTGTTTCGACGTCTCGCACATCCAGGGAACCGACAAGGTGGCCAGCATGGTGGTGTGCGAGAACGGGAGGATGAAGAAGTCCGACTACCGCAAGTTCATCATCCGCACCGTGGAGGGCAACGACGATTTCGCATCCATGCGCGAGGTGGTGACGCGCCGTTACAAGAAGATGCTCGAATCCGGGCAGCCCTTGCCGTCGCTGATCCTGATCGACGGAGGAATCGGACAGCTCCACGCGGCGCGGGAGGCGCTCGAAAGCCTGGGCATTCTCAACCAGGCCGTGGCCTCCATCGCCAAGCGCGAAGAGGTGATCTACGTTCTCGGCCAGGAGGACGAACCGGTCGTGCTGGATCGCTACTCGCCGGTGCTCCACCTGGTGCAGATGATTCGCGACGAGGCGCACCGCTTCGCCGTCACGTTCCACCGCCAGCGCCGCAGCAAGGCGCGTGTGACGAGCGAGCTCGGACAGATCGAAGGGGTCGGTCCGAGGACAGTGCGGAAGCTGCTCAAGGAGTTCGGCAGCGTGGCCGATGTCCGCCAGGCCGGCGAGGAGGCGCTGGCGCGGAGCGTGGGACCGGCGGTGGCGAGAAAGATCCGCGACTGGGCGGATCGGCGGCCGGCGTGACGGCGCGCTACTCCGCCCCGCGCGCCCCGAGGGAGCGCTGGAACGGATAGAGGATCTGTCCGGAAAAGCTTGCCGGCAGTGGCTCGTCGGTTCCGAAGTTCGAAGGCATCCGCTCCCGGGGCAGATAGAATGTCCCGAAAAGGAGGTCCCAGAGCGGGAACAGGCCGGCGAAGTTTTTGTTCCGCGCCGCGGCGTCGCGGGAATGATGCCAGCGGTGAAACACCGGCGTTGCGATCACGTATCGAAGAGGTCCGAAGGTCCAGTTCACGTCGGCGTGAAGCAGGATCGCATAGAGCGTGAAAAACAAGGGGGCCGAGCCGGCCGCGAGCGGATCGTAGCCCGCCAGCAGCAACGGGACCGCCTGGCAGAGACGGGCGCCGAATTCGTTCACCGGATGGACGCGGACGCTGCTCAGCCAGTCGAGGTCGCGGGAACTGTGATGCACCGCATGAAACGGCCACAGGCGTCCTCCGTGGAACCAGCGGTGCGACCAGTACGAAACGAAGTCGGCGAGCAGGTAGATCTGGATCACCTGAAGCCAGACCGGCTGAGCGCCGAGCGGCGGGAAGCCGTGGTAAGTCTGGCCGCGGAGATCGGCCGCCCGCGCCGCTCCGAACAGCACCAGCAGGGCCGCGGGGAGCAGCAAAGCGGTCCGGGCGAACCACTTTCCCGCAAGTGGAACGAAGAACCACCAGAGTGCATCAGTTCCCCACCCGGCGCGAAAGAGACTCCGGCCGCGGCGGTTGCCGAGAGTCCGCTCGACAACGAAGAAAACGGCGGACAACGCGAGTAATCCGGCGGCGAGCGGGATGAGGCGCGGGCCCATGAGGCCATCGTAACGCACGCGCCGTCCGCCCGGCCCCGGCGCAGGCGGCGCGCTGCCCTTCAATAGCCGCAGACGGCGCTTCGTCTGGCGCGGACGAGCCGTTCCCGCCGGGGCTGTCCGTCCGGATGGCAGTCCGAACAGACCGGAGACGGCGCCGCGCGCCGGTGGCGCGAGGTGTCCCTCCGGTGGACGTTGTGGCAATCCAGGCAGGAGGTCTGTCCGCCGGCAAGGACCGCGGCGGCGGTCCGGACCACGTGAGGGTCTTCCGACCGCATGATCGCCTCAGGAGTAAAGTCGAACTCAATGAGGTCGAACAGGTCCGAGGGGGCCACGTAGAGCACCGGGTAGGGTCCGGGACCGGACTTCCAGCGTGCGCCGCGCAGGTGGCACGATCCGCACACCGAGACAATCTGGCGCGCCGTCGGAGGGCGCCGCCGGCCGAGCGCGACGCCGCTTCGGGTGGCGGAATGGTTCAGGTCGGTCAACCCGTGGCAGACGACACAATCCAGCCCAGGTGAGGCGAACCGTCCCGTGGCGGGATCCACGGCCGTTGCGTGGCAGCCCGAACATTTCGCGGCAAAACTCTCCTCGTCCCAGGAGCCGTCCGGCCGCAGGATTGCGACGGCTCCGTACCCTGTCAGCCGGAGGCGGCGCGACCGGCCGTCCCGACCCAGTTGGAGTTCTCCGGGTCCGGAGGCGGCCATGGAGTTGAGATGCCGGTCGTTGGCCACCAGGGGTCCGATCACCGCCCGATGACAGAACAGGCATTCGTCGCCGGTGACATACTCCGGGAAACTCTGACCGCGCAGCGCGGAAATTCCCGCGAGCACACTCAGCGGGATGGCGCGAAGAATCATTCTGCAGAGTGGTGGATGCCGCGCGAGGAAGTACTTGCCATTTCGTTCCGGTACTTGTGGTCCTGAAGCACCGTCGAGTTCCAGGACTTTGCGCTGGACAGAAAGTAGAGTACCTTTCCCCCGCCGGTCTGGTACTTGACGAAGAAGTGTTCTCCTCTTGAGAGCAGCAGGGTTTCAAACCACTCGGCGTCATCGCCCGGTGGGACAGAGGCGATCCATTCGCAATCGAACTCAGCAGGAACAAGAGAAAGAAGAACTTGAGGCGCTCCAGCAAGGCGCCAGATCTGTACGGTTGAATCGGTCGTGTTGAGCATCTGGTGCGTGTCCCCGGACTCAAACATGAAGTTTCCTTATAGTACCACTACTCACATCCTCATGGATCGTGAGGGCAGGGAGTGCGATGCGGTCGCCGGGAATGAGGAAAAATACATGCGGCGCTAAGGTACTGGGAGTACTTTTGAGGAGGACCCCCATAGAGTGGACGCTCCCAGTACGCCCGGAATAGAACGAAAAAAAACGTAACTTCCCGGATCTTTAATTGTTCTTGACAAGGGTGCGCATATGGGCCATTCTGCCATTCAGAGGGTTCTAAGTTTTCCGGCAGGAGGAGCATGCGATCTGTCTGTCAAAGCCGCTGAGCGGATGACCGTTTCGGCGGAAGGGACGGCGCAGAAGGGCTAGATGTTCGAACGGAGCAAGTTATCGTGGTTCGCGCTGCGGGTTCGATCGCGGCACGAAAAAGTCGCCACGGCGATTCTCGAGGGAAAAGGATTTGAACCTTTTCTTCCGTTGTATCGGGCGCGACGGAAATGGACCGACCGGCAGAAAGACATCGACATGCCGATGTTCCCGGGTTATGTTTTCTGCCGTTTCAACCCTGTCACCAAAGCGGGAGTGCTCGAAACGCCGGGGGTGGTGGACATTGTGGGTGTCGGCAGAACGATGGCGGAGATCAGTGACGGCGAAATCGAGGCCCTGCGGAGAGTCGTGAAGCACAGGATGAGTTGCGAGCCGGTTTCACACCTGGTGGCGGGGGAAACCGTGCGCATCGACGATGGTCCGTTGAGCGGCCTCGAGGGCAAAGTCGTCGAAGTGAAGAAGTCGCTCCGCCTGGTGTTGTCGGTCACGCTGTTGCAACGGAGCGTCCTGGTCGAGATAGATCCGGAGTGGGTGACTCCCATCGAATCGTAGGGAATTTCCGCCGCCTGGGTTGCGACAAAATCGGGTATTCTTACCCCCAAGCGGGGATTTTTGGTACGTTCTTTCCGGCGTACCGGCGCCTCCCTAAGGTCCGTAACAATTCAAGCCGATAGTAAGGTGGCTGACATTGGCCTTCTGCCTGGTGTCGCCGCCGTGCCGCGCGGTATCTCGGCAGGACGAAGAAAGAGCGGGGATTACGCCTTGAGTCGGGAGGCGCAGACGGGAACGGAAATCGGATGAAGACCCGGGCCAAAGTATATCTTGGCACGACGATTCTGCTGGGATTTGCGGCGCTGGGAGCGGGAGCGGTCCAATGGCGGACGGACGACCCGCTCCGTTTCGCGGTCTACTTTGGCATCTCGCTGATCACCTCGGGGTGGAAGGTTAGGTTGCCGGGCCTGACCGGCACGATGTCCGGCAACTTTCTGTACGTTCTGCTCGGGGTGATCGAGCTTTCGCTGAGCGAGACGCTGGCGCTTGGCTGTTCCTCGATTCTGATGCAGTACGCCTGGAAATCGCGGCTGGGCCTGGATCCTGTCAAGGCGCTGTTCAACGTGGCCAGCGCAGCCATCGCGATCACGTTCTCCCACGCGCTGTTTCAGACGGCGCTGGCGGCGCCCGGTATCCAGGCTCCGGTGCGGCTGGCGGTGACCGCCTGCCTGTACTTCTTCCTCAACACGGCGCCGGTGGCTTTCGCCGTCGGGCTGACCACGGGCGCGAGCGCGGTGTCGATGTGGCGGTCCACCTATTTCTGGACGTTTCCCTACTACCTGGTGGGCGCGGCGCTGGCGGGGATGCTGGCCGCGGTCAACAGCCGGGCCGGATGGCAGGCGACGATTCTCGTCGTTCCGGTGTTGTACGTGATCTACCGTTCCTACGATCTCTACCTGGGACGGCTTGAGACGGAGAAGAACCAGGCCGAGATCCAGCGCCGGCATGCCGAGGAGATGGCGTCGCTGCACCTGCGGACAATCGAGGCGCTGGCTCTGGCCATCGAGGCCAAGGACCAAACGACGCACGACCATCTTCAGCGCGTGCAGGTCTACTGCATGGAGGTCGGGCGGGATCTGGGGCTCACGCCGGACGAGTTGAGCGCCCTCGTCGCGGCGTCGCTGCTGCACGACATCGGCAAGCTCGCCGTGCCCGAGCACATCATTTCCAAGCCGGGCCGGCTGACGCCGGAGGAGTTCGAGAAGATGAAGATCCACCCGGTGGTGGGCGCCGAGATCCTCGAGCGGGTGAAGTTTCCTTATCCGGTTGTGCCCATCGTCCGGCACCACCACGAGAAGTGGGACGGCTCGGGGTACCCGGACGGAATCGCCGGCGAACAGATCCCGATCGGCGCGCGGATCCTCGCCGCGGTGGACTGTCTCGACGCGCTTGCGTCGGATCGCCAGTACCGCCGCGCAATCCCCCTCGACGAGGCGATGCAGGTGGTGATCAACGAATCGGGCAAGGCGTTCGATCCCAAAGTGGTGGAGATTCTCGGCCGGCGCTATCGGGAGCTCGAGCAGATGGCGCGCGCGACCCAGCCCGTCGTCGACATGGCGAAGCTGTCGACGGATATCAAAATCGAGCGCGGCATGGCTCCGGCGGCCGGCTTTGAGCAGACGCAGGACGCCACGGCCGATGGCAGCGTCAAGGAGACCGCGGACTTCCTGCAAACGATCGCGGCGGCCCGGCAGGAGGCGCAGTTGCTGTTCGAGGTGAGCAACGACCTGGTCAGATCGCTCAGTCTGAACGAGACGTTATCGCTGCTGGCTCTCCGGCTGCGCCGGCTGATTCCGTTCGACAGCATGGCCGTGTACCTGGTCCGCGACGGTGCGCTGGCGGCCGAGTTCGCCACCGGCGACGACGCCCGTCTGTTTTCTTCGCTAAAAATCCCGATGGGTCAGGGCCTGTCGGGGTGGGTGGCAGAAAATCGGAAACCGATCGTCAACGGGAATCCTTCCGTCGAGCCCGGGTATCTGAACGACCCGCGGAAGTTCAGCCTTCTGCGCTCGGCGCTGGCGGTGCCGCTCGAGGGCGCCGGCGGAGTGATGGGGACGCTGGCGCTGTACTCGGCGGCAAAGGACGCCTTCGGCCGCGATCAACTCCGGGTGCTGCTGGCCATCAGTTCCAAACTCGCGGTGTGCATCGAGAACAGCCTGCGCTACCGCCAGGCGGAAGACGGCGCCACAACGGACTTCCTGACGGGTCTGCCCAACGCCCGCTCCTTGTTCCTGCATTTGTCGGCGCAGGCCGAACAGGCGTCCCGTACGGACACGCCGATGGCTGTGGTGGTGCTCGACCTCGATGGATTCAAGCAGGTGAACGACGAGTTGGGCCACCTGGAGGGGAACCGGGCGCTGAAGCTCATCGGGACCCGCCTCAAGGAAGTCTGCCGCCCGGACGACTACGTGGCCCGCATGGGCGGGGATGAGTTCGTCATAGTCCTTCCGGGCCTCACGACCGCGCAGGCCGAGGGCATCGCCGCGCGCATGCGGTCCGCCATCGAGGCAGTCGGCGTCTCGATCGGTGCTCCCGGACTCAGCGCGAGCATCGGCATCACGAGCCTGTCGGCCGAACGCGGCCAGGCAGAGGCGCTGCTGGCCGAAGCGGACCGGGCGATGTATCAGAACAAACGGGAGCGGAAGGCCGCCACCGCAACCAGCCTGTCCCAACTGGCGGAGATGGTCGGCCCGGGGATCGCTCCGGCCGCCGACGTGGCGGCGCCGGGCCGGGCCCACTGAGCCGAGCCGGCGGGACCCGCTAGGCGCCGGGCCGGACGCCCTGTCCGCGCAGCACGATGCCCGGCCGGGCCCCGGTGTGGCGGCCGCGGTCGAGCACGATGGTCCCGTTCACGATCACGTACTCGACGCCCTCGGCGTACTGGTGAGGCCGCTCGTAGGTGGCTTTGTCGATAATGCGGACGGGGTCGAACAGCGTAAGATCCGCGGCCATCCCGGGACGCAGCAGGCCGCGATCGAAGAGGCGCACCTTGGAGGCGTTGGCCGAGGTCATCTTCCGGATAGCCTCCTCCATCGTGATCACCTTCTCCTCGCGGACGTAGCGGCCGAGCACGCGCGGGAAGGTCCCGTAGAAGCGCGGGTGCGGGTGCCCCGCCGAAAGCGGCCCCTCAACCGCCACGGCCGATCCGTCGGAGCCGATCGACACGAACGGCTGCTTGAGCGCGTAACGCATGTCGTCCTCGTTGTGGTGGAAGTAGACCGTCGGGATGGAGCCATTGTTGTCGAGAAGGAGCCGGAAGAGCACGTCGAGCGGTCTTCCGCCCAGTTCCTGAATGACCTGGTTCATCCGCTTGCCCTGGAATTTCCTGTACGCCGGGTTGGACACAGACGCCAGCAGCATGCCTTCCCAGGAACCGGTCGCCGTGTAGTGGTTGTACCAGTTCGACCCGGGAATTCCGTTCTCGATTTCCTGCTCCAGCCGCGGCCGGAGGGCCGGATCGCGCAGCCGGCGCAAGAGCGCCTCCCGGCCGCCTTCGTGCGCCCAGGGCGGGATGATCGTGGACAGGTTGTTCTGCCCGGCGCGGTAAGGATACACGTGCGCCTCGACCTGCTGGCCACGGGAGCGGGCGTTGGCGATCGTCGCGATCAGTTCCGGCATCCGTCCCCACATCTTGTGCTCGGCGATCTTGAGGTGAATGATGTCGACGGGTATGTTGGCGCGCCGCCCGATCTCGAGCGCTTCAGCCACGGACTCGAACAGCCCGAACCCTTCCGTCCGCTGGTGCGTCGAATAGATGCCGCCGTAGCGGGACGCCACTTCGCACATCGCCACCAGCGTGCCGGTGTCGATCCACGAGCCCGGGGGGCCGGAAAGCGAACTCGCCACGCCCAGCGCGCCGTCCTCCATGGCCGCGCGAACCTCGTCCTTCATTCGCTCCAGCTCGGCGGCGGCCGGCGGGCCGGCCCGATGGCCGCGCACGAAGGTCCAGATCTCGGAGGAGCCGACGTAGCTGCCGATGTTGGTTGAGACGCCCTTTTCCGCCAGGGCTTTCCAGTAGTCGGAGAATCGCCGGAACCGTTTCGACGGCGCCTGCGAGCCGCCCTCGCCGAAAATCATCGAGGTGACGCCCTGCCGGACCATCGACTGCGCATCGCCGTCGGCCAGCACGGTGTCGTCGGAGTGATTGTGGATGTCGATGAATCCGGGCGCCAGCACGAGCCCCCTGCCGTCGATCGTCCGCCGGGCCGTGGCGCCCGCCAGGCGGCCCATCGCCCCGATCCGGGCGCCGGCGACCGCGAGGTCTCCGGTGTAGGAGGGGTTCCCGGCGCCGTCGACGATCGTGGCGCCGGTGATCAGCAGATCGTAGGTCTGGGCGCAAGCCGGAGCCGCCGCCAGCAGGGGCAGAAAGAGGAAACGCTTCACGGTCCGCTATCTTAGCGCGGGGGAGCGAGTTTTGGCGCGGGGTGCGGGTAGACGTTCGGTGTGACCACCACCTGTGTGGTGAACTTCAGCGGATACTTGCCGGCCGACGGATAGGTCAGTTCGACGAAATAGGCGGTCCACCCCCGGGCGGGTTTGGCGACCCGGGCGACGTAGCGTCCATTGGTTCCGGTCAGGGCGGTCGACTTGTAGGCGGGACCGATCTTCTCGAGGCGGAAGTCTCGGGCCTCCGGATTCGTCGCCTGCCACAACCGGACCTGCTCCGGCCTGTCCACGGTGTTCACGCTTATTGATCCGTCTTTCTCCACCTTCCAGGAGAAGCGGGGCCGCGGTTTCGCCGCCAGGATCGACTGGAACCAGGCGACCAGGCTTTGCGGAACGTCCGAGTTGCGCAGCGAGTGATCCGTGTTGGGGACGTAGCGCAGGTATTTCTCACCCTTCAATTCGGAGAAGTAGAACTGGGCGGAATCCGGGACAAAAAACTGGTCGCCGGCGGAGTTAACGATGTATTTCGGAATCGTGAGCCGGTCGCGGTACTGGAAGGGCTCTTCGATCCTCAGCAGCGCTTTGTTCTGCCGCGTGCCCATCCAGTCCATGATGCGCATGGCGGTGTAGTCGCCGATGGCTGGCGCCCAGAAGCCGTAAACCCGGAAATGATGGATCATGGACTTTTCGAGGTTCAACATGTCGATCACCGCGGGTGCGATGGCGATGACGCGTCTGTCGACGGCGGCGGTGGTCCACGTGGTCCAGCCGCGCTTGGAACCGCCACTGACGACGAAACGGTCGACCTGAAGGCCGCCCCCCTGCGGCGTCTTGAGGAAAGCGGTGACCGTGTCCATGGCCCGCACGGCGGATTTCGTCATTGGCAGCCGGAGCGGCCATTCTTCGTCCCCGCCGCGGAGGAACTTGTCCCAGGTGTAGGCGATGATGCCGTCCTCGGTCCGCGTCCTGGCCTCGCCGGCGAACTGAAGCGGTTCGTTGGGAACCATGCGCAGGTCTGCCACCACGGCGCCGCTTTCCTTGGCGATGTTGACGAGCATGGGATCGGCCTGGTTTGGCGCGGGACGGCCGTTCGAGCCGCCATTGATGAACAGCAGCGCGATCGGAGAGGACACCTGCGGCGGCCGGATCACGGTCAGCCAATGCTCCCACAGCGTCCGGTTGACTTCGCCGGCCTTCCGCCAGGTCTGCGATTTCAGATCAATCAGCGTGGCGGTGCAGCCGCCGCAGGGCACGGTTCCCTTGACTTCCCACTTGTAGGAAGAGTCCGGCTTGCGGACGTAGCGGTCGAGAGCGGTGTCCGCCGCGGCCGCCGCCACGGCGGCGGTTAGAATGAAAAGGGCAATCTGTCTGTATCCCGGCAAAAAAATGATCTCCTATCCCGGATTGTATCGAACCGGCGCTTTAAGCCTGCTGGCGGCGTGCCTGGCGACGGCGCAAGCCATACCGGAGGACGCGCGCGCACGCAGGACGCTCAACGACCTGGCGGCGGGCCGCTTCGAACAGGTCACCGCCGCGCTTGACGCCAACGGCAAGAGCCAGCTTCCGCCGGAGCGGCTGAAAGCCTTGTGGAGCCAGGCGCAGGGCCAGTTCGGGCCGTTCAAGAGCTTTGGCGAAACGCGCATGGCCGACACCCCCGCCGGCCGGGCGCTGGTGACGCCCTGCCATTTCGAGCGCGGGGAGTTGATCATGGTGATGCGGTTCAACCCGGCCGGGGAGATTTCAACGTTCCGGATGATGCCGAAACCACAACAGGCCGCCGCGGCGGAAAAGCCACGGGGGATCCTGGAGCGCGAAGTGACGTTCGGCGCGCCGGAGTGGCTGCTCCCTGGCACGCTGACCCTGCCTCCCGGCGCCGGACCGTTTCCCGCCGCAGTCCTGATTCATGGCTCGGGGCCGTAGGACCGCGACGAGACCATCGGACCGTTTAAGCCTTTCCGGGACCTGGCGTGGGGACTGGCGGCGCGGGGCGTCGCGGTGCTGCGTTTCGAGAAACGGACTCGCGCGCATGCCGGGAGGATGGCGGGCAGCATGGCGCTGACGGTCAAGGAAGAGGTTCTCGACGACGCCGCGGCCGCGATCGCGCTCCTCGGCCAGACCAGGGAAGCCGACCCCCGCAGGATCTACGTGGTCGGACATTCCCTCGGCGGCCAACTGGCGGCGGTGATCGCCGCCGCTTCGCCTCCGGTGGCGGGGATTGTCATGATGGCCGCGCCGGCGCGGCCTGTCGAGGAACTGCTCGAGGCACAGTCGAAGTTCCTGCGCAAGGTCGCCGGGAACAATCCGGACGCGGTGAAGTACACGGACGCCATCGAGGCGGCGGCCCGAAAGCTTCGCGCCATGACCACGGACACACGGGAGATGGTGCTCGGCGCGCCATCGGCCTATTGGCTGGATCTCCGCCGGTACGATCCTCTCCGCGAGACCGCCGGGTTTGCGCGCCCGATCCTGCTGATGCAGGGCGGCCGGGACTACAAAGTCACGATGGACGACTTCGCGATCTGGAAGAAGGCGCTCGCAGGAAAGCCTAAGGCGGCCTTTCGCGACTACCCGATGCTGACGCACGAATTTGTCACCGGCGACGGCCCGGGACAGGTTGCAGTCCCGGTTCTTGACGATCTCGCCTCCTGGATCAAAGCGGGCGGCGCTATCGCTCCCGCAGGAAATAATTGAACTCCTTCTCCCGGCCGATGGTGGTCGCCGGGCCATGACCCGGAATCACAAGGGCGGTGTCGGGTAGAGGGAAGAGCTTGTCGTTGATGGACCGGAGAATCTGGCGGGCGTTTCCCCCGGGCAGGTCTGTCCGGCCGATGGAATCGCGGAACAGAGTGTCCCCCGCCACGAGCTTGTTTTCGGCGGGGATCCAAAGGCAGATGCTCCCCTGTGTGTGGCCCGGCGTGTGGCGCACCTCAAAGTCGGCTTCGCCCAGTTTGAGGACGTCGCCGTCCCGGGCGTGCGCATCGATGCCGGTTCGCTCGGGCGTTTCGACATTGAGCCAGGATGCCTGCTCATCCAGGTGATCATAGAGGTCCTGATCGCTCAGGTTCATCCAGACCGGGGCGCCGGTGGCCGCCTTGAGTTTGGCGGCGCCGCCGATGTGGTCGATATGGGCGTGGGTGACGACGATCGCGATCACCTTGAGCTGGTGGCGGTCAAGGACAGCCTGGATGGCGCCGATCCCGTCGCCCGGGTCGACAACAATGGCCGTACGGGAACCTTCGTCCCCGAAGATACTACAGTTGCACTGGAGCATCCCCACTGGCAAGATTTCGTGGATCATTCGCGTATTATTGTAGCGGGGAGCGGGAGTCAGGCCGCTATACTGTAACAGATGAGCGCGAACGAAGCTCTGGCGCTGCTTTCCCGCGCCATGCATATCGTCTCCGTGGTCACTCTGGCGGGCGGGATGATTTTCTCGTGGCTCGTGCTGAAACCCGTGGGGCAGGTCCGCCATGTTGAAAAGTTCGGCCCGGCGGCGGTGATGGCCATCGTGGGGTTGCTGGCGAGCGGACTCTACAACGTGCTGACCAAGGTGGCGGTTCAGCCCGGCTATCACGCTGTTTTTGGGATCAAGTTCATTCTGGCGCTCCACGTGATCGCGATGGCGTTCCTCTCGACGCGTCCAGGCGTCGACGACACCCGGCGGAGCCGGCTGGTCAGCAGCGGTGCGATTTCCTCGTTCGCGGTGATCGTCGTCTCGGCCTGGCTGCGGACTTTTTCCCGATGAGACACTCCTCCTATCAGGCGCTGCGCGAGCGGGCGGCCGTTCTGGATCTGACGGGACGGGGATTCCTGCGCATGCGGGGAGCGGACCGCGCGCGGCTGCTGCACGCCATGACCACGAACCACGTACAGGGCCTCCAGCCGGGCGAAAGCTGCTACGCCTTCCTGCTCTCATCCCAAGGAAGGGTGCTCGCGGACGTGACGATTCTGTGCGGTGAAACGGAAATCTACCTCGACACGGAGCCGGAGACGCACTCGCTCGTTCACCAGCACCTCGAGAGGTACATCATCGCGGACGACGCCGTGGTGGCGGATCTGACCGGGCACGTAGCGGTTCTCGCGGTGGAGGGGCCCCAGGCGCCGGTGGTGGCCGACGAACTGGGCGTCCCGCCGATCCCGCACCTGAATCAGTGGACATCGTGGAACATGTGGCCGGTGGCGCGGATCTCCGCCAGCGGACAGCCCGGATTCCGGTTCTTCCTGCCCCGCGCAGAGGCGGACTCCTTCCGCGAGCGCCTGTCAGGCCATGGACTGCCGGAGGCGGGCAAACAGGAATGGCACACCGTAAGACTGGAGAGCGCCCACCCCCGCTTCGGCGAAGACTTTTGCGACCAGCAGATTCCGCACGAAACACAACTGCTGCACGCGATCCACTTCAACAAGGGGTGCTACCTGGGTCAGGAAATCGTGGAGCGGGTGCGGGCTCGCGGCCACGTCAACCGCAAGCTCGTCCAGTTGCATATCGCCACCCAACAGGCTCCAACGCCCGGCACGAAGCTTCTCACGGGAGACGGAAAGGAGGCCGGCGTGGTGACATCGGCGGCCTTCTCTCCGGCATTGGGCAAGGTGGTTGCGCTCGGCTACGTTCGCGTCGAACACACCGGCGCGGCGCTGCGCGCCGGCGATGCCATCGCGGTGGTCACCCCGCTCAAGCCGCGGTAACGTCTCGAGCCTGCCGCCGGGCCGGCGGAACGGAAAACTACGGGGCCGCCACCCAGTAGCCGGGACGGGCGCGGACCTTGTAGGCGCCGGGACGCGTGATCCGGCACTCGAGCCGGTGGTGGCCCGGCGAAGCGCCGTCCGGAGTGAAGCTGAGAACGTACTGCGTATGCAGTTCGGTGCTCAGCCTTTCGATCGCCACTTCGAGTCCCCTCTGCCGGGTGAACGGAAGCGTCGCCCCTCCCGTGGCCGCGGCAAGCAGTTGCGCGGTATTCGGAGAACCGAGCCGGGCGAATTCCCCGAGCCCTCCGATGATGTCGACGGCGGCGCCGGCGGGCGCCGGGGCCGCCCCGGACGGCTTCGAGGTGAAGGCGGTCCAAAACGCCGAATAGGTGATGGCATAGACCGTCACGCCGGCCGCCTGGGCCTCAAGCAGGACGGAATCGAGAGGGGCGTCGCTGCCGCGGTCCCGCGACTCCGACATCAACACCAGAATCCTCCTGGAATGAGGCTGCCCTTTCAGGCGCCCGATGGCCTCGTGTACGGCATCAAGCATCCGCGCCTGTTTCGCCGCGCCGGGACGGAGGTTGCCGAACGCCCGGGCGAGGGTCTCCGGGTCATTCGTGCAGTCAGCCAGCCACTGAACCTCCGAGGAGAAGGACACGACCGAGGCGCAGCCCCTTTCACCGGTGAGCAGCGGCTGAATCATGGGGTGGATCTTGCGGATCTTATCGAGCGCCGGCGCCGAGATTCCGGCCGCCTGCACCGCGATGGAGAGGGCCACGGGCGCCACGCCGGTGTCCATCATGTCGACGGTGACCCGCCGAGGGCGGCCGTCGTCCAGAAGCAGGAAATCGGAGGCGTCAAGGGAGTCCACCAGGCGGCCCGCGGAGTCGGTGACGGTCACGGGGACGACGACGAGGCGGGACTGAACGCCGAATCGCGGGTCCTGCGCGGCGAGGACGATGGCAAGGACTAGGGCGCCGGAGATGCGCATGGCGTAGTGTTGTCGACGGCCGGGCGCGCGAGGCGGTTACGCCGGAGTCGGGCGTGATATCCTGCGCGCTATGTTCGCCCTTGCGATCCTCGCGGCTTTCCTGCTGTTTTCCCCGGCCAGCCCCGCCGCGCCCTTGCGGGCGGGGGTCGCGCGGGCCGACATCACGGACCGTGAGGCGGGCCCCGTCAACGACCCGTCGTTTGTAAAAGCGCTTGTGCTGACCGACGGGTCGGCCACGGCGGTGCTGGTAACGGTGGATGCCGTCGCCCTCGCCGGGATCGGGCGGATTCCGGATAGCTACATGGCCGGAGTCCGGGACCGGCTGCGGAGGGAACTTGGTGTCGCCCCGGAAAACGTGCTGGTCAACGCAAGCCATTGCCACAGTGTCGTGCGCAGGGATGCGGCGGATCTGACGGTACAGGCCGTAAAGGAGGCGTGGGCGAGCCTGGTGCCGGTAAAGGCGGGAGCCGGCCGCGGGCACGAGGATCGGGTGATGGAGAATCGCAGGCTGAAGCTCAAGGACGGCAGCGAAGCGGATGTGCGCCGCGCCTATTCGCTCCCGCGCGACGGCGACGTGGCCGCGATCGGGCCGGTGGATCCGGAAATCGGCCTGGTGAGACTGGACCGGCTGGACGGCCGCCCGCTGGCCGCGATCTACCATTTCTCGATGCATCCGATTCAGGGCGTGCCCGGCGGCGGAAACACGGCGGACATTACAGGCTTCGCTTCAAAAGTGATTGAGGACAATCTCGGCGGCGGCGCGATCGTCTTTTTTCTTCAGGGTTGCGCCGGCGACATCAATCCGGCCAACTACAAGGACGTGCACGCGCCGCATGACGCCGAACCGGCCGGAAACCTTCTCGGGTTGAGCGCCCTGCGCGGCCTGCGGGCGATCCGGACCGCGGAGGAGGCCACACTGCGCGTCAGCAACGACGTGATCTCCCTGCCGCGGGCCGCGGATTTCGACCGGCGGATCACGTCCATCCGGGCCGAACAGGCGGAGCTTCTCCGGTCGCTCACCGGGACAACCCTCGACTTCAAGACGTTCCTGCCTCTGTACGTGCAATACAGACTCTCGCCGGAGTTTCCTTCGTCCCACAGCCACCGGTATGCGCACGAGAAGGCGCGCGGGCGCAACGATCTGGTCCGGCTGGACGAGGACAACCGCGGCCATCTCGACGCCTACCTGCGAAATATTCACACGATGGAGCGGCTGACGCGGCTGGGTACGAACCTGGACCTGTTGCTCAAGCACCAGGCGGAGCTGGAGGCGGCAGGTTCGAAGACGCTCGAAGTCGAAGTGGGCGGCCTGCGCGTCGGCGATTTCCGGCTTGTCACGTTCCCCGGCGAGCTGACCGTTGAAGTAGGTCTCAATATCAAGAAGCGCAGCCCGCCCTTGAGCTACGTTTCCGGCTACACCAACGGCTATATTTACTACACCGCGACTTCGGCGCAGCGAAACAATACAGGGTACGCTCAGGAGGACTGCGACGTCATGGTCGCGCCGGAGTGGCAGGCGGTCTTCGAGGAGAAGGCTGTTTCGGTTCTGCACCGTCTCGGCCGGTAAAGCGGGACCGCGCGGCGGCCGGCTGCGCCGCCCGCGGCCGCCGGTTGCGAGCAACCTTTCAGGGGTAGAATAGAAGCCACAGTCATCACATGTCTCAGCAGCGGTACGTCATCAAGGAGATCCTGGGAAAGGGCGGGATGGGCGCCGTCTACCGGGCCTTCGATACGGAGACGCGGCGGGAAGTCACGCTGAAAACGCTGCTCGACGTGGCGGACCGGACGATGCTCGAGCTGTTCTACAAGGAATGCCACGTGCTGGCATCCTTGAACCACCCGAACATCGTCGACATCTACGACGTCGGGGAGATGGACATCGACGGCGGCAAGAAGCCCTATTTCGTCATGCCGCTGCTGCCCGGCGTGACTCTCGACAAGCTGATCGCCGGGCAAAGCCACCGCCTCACGACGGACCGCATCTGCGACATTCTCGCGCAGGCGTGCCGCGGGCTGCACGCCGCGCACGAACGGGGACTGGTGCACCGCGACATCAAGCCGTCGAACATCTTCGTGATGGACGACGATTCGGTCAAGATCATCGACTTCGGTGTGGCGCACCTGGCCGACGCGCGGACGAGCACGACGCTCAAGGGAACGCTGCACTACATGGCGCCCGAGCAGTTGCAGATGCAGAAACCCACGGCGCTGTCGGACCTGTTCTCAATGGCCGTGGTGGCCTACCAGTGCTTCACGCGGCGCCGGCCGTTCGAAGGCGCCACCATGGACGAGGTCGTGCAGTCGATCCTGCACCGGATCCCGCCCCCGGTGTCGGAACTGAACCCGGGCATCAACCGGGCCATCAGCCAGGTGGTGCACAAGGCGATGGCCAAGCAGCCCTGGCACCGCTTCAGCACGGTTCGCGAGTTCGGTGACAACCTCATGAAAGCGTTGCGGGGGGAGACGATCGACGCCTTCGACGACGGCAGGATCGTGCCGCGGCTCCAGCGGGCCCGCAAGGCGCTCGACGCGGGCGAACTGGATTTCGCCAACGAGGTGCTGACCGGACTGGAGGCCGAGGGTTATCTGCACCCCGACCTCGGCGCCCTGCGGCGGCAGGTGGACCAGGCGGTGCGGACGCGCAGTTCGCGGCAGCTGTACGAGAACGCCAGGCGGTTTCTCGAAGAGGAGGAGTATCAGCTGGCGCTGGCAAAGGTCCAGGAACTGCTGCAACTGGACGCGCACAACACGGACGCCCTGGCGCTGCGGGTGGAGATCGAAGCGAGGCGATCCTCCGAGCAGGTCAGCCGCTGGATGAAGCTCGCCCAGCAGCACCTCGACAACCACGCCTTCAGTCACGCGCGGCAGGCGGTGGACAATGTGTTGCAGATCCGGCCCGACGACACGTCGGCCAGGAAGCTGCTTTCCGAGATCACACAGCGGGAGCAGGAGTACGCCAAGCGGCGGAAGGAGAAAGAGGAAGCCTACCGGTCGGCGATGGAGGCGTGGGAGAAGGGCGAGGTGAGTGCGGCGCTCGCCGACATGGAGCGCGTGCTCGAACTGGAGTCGAAGGCGCCCGACGGGACGTCGCCGGAGAAGGCGGCCACCTACAACCGGTTTTACAAGATGGTCCGCTCGGACTACGACGCGCTCAACGCGGCCTACGAGTCGGCGCGCGGCCTGATGGCGGAGAAGAAGTACGCCGAGGCGCTGGCGCTGTGCGCGCAGTGGCTGACGCGGTTTCCCGGACACGCCCTGTTCCAGGCGCTCAAAGTGGACGTCGAGGAGCAGCAGCGGCAGGCGCAGTCCGCCTACGTCGCCGAGATCGGCCGGGCGGTGGAGGCCGAGCCGGACCTGGACCGGCGCGTCAGCCTGCTCGAGGAGGCGCTGTCGAAGTATCCGGGCGAGGCGCACTTCGAGCGCGCACTCCAGTTGACCAACTCCAAGCGCGAACTGGTCAACTCGATTCTCGCCAAGGCCCGGGCCTACGAGGAGAAGGGTCAATTCAACGAGGCGATGGGCCAGTGGGAGATGCTGCGCACCATCTATCCGATCTACCCCGGCCTCGATTATGAAGTCGAACGGGTCGTGAAGCGGCGGAGCCAGCATGCCCTCGCCGAGGCGAAGTCGCGATGGCTGCGCCAGATCGACGAGGCGATGGCGGCTTCCGAGTTCCAGCGGGCGTCCGACCTGGCCGTGGCAGCGTTGGCGGAAAACCCGGGCGACGCCGAGATCGAGGCGATGCGGCAACTGGCCCGGCAAGGCCAGGAGAAGATCGCCGAAGCGGCCCGCCTGGCCGAGCAGGCCTTGGCGCTGGCAGGCGCGGGACAGTACGAGGAGGCCGTTGCGCTGCTGCGCAGAGCCAACGAACTCGACGCCCGGGACACGCGGATCCGCGCGTCGCTGGTCGACGTGATGGTGCGGCAGGCGAGGGCGCTTCAGGAATCCAACCAGAAAAAAGCGGAGGAGCTGACCACGGAGGTTCTCCGGATCGAACCCCAGAACGCGCCGGCCAAGAGCATCCGGACCATGATCGCCGACCGGCGGCGCGCCGAACTGGTCGACGCCGCCAGCGTCCGGGCGCGGCAGTTGCAGGCGGAGGGCCGGCTCGACGAGGCGGTGGCCGCCGTGAACGAAGGACTGGCTGCCTACCCTGACGAACCGCGGCTCAGGCAGCTCAAGGCCACTCTGGAACGCAGCCTGACCGAGGCCCAGCGGACGAAGGCCCGGAACGCCGACCTGGCGGAGGCGAAGGCGGTGAGCGAGGCGGCGGGCAAGACCAACGACCCGCAGCAGTTGCAGTCGGCCCTCGATCAGACCTTGACGCTTTCCAACCGCCACGCCGGCGACGCCGATTTCGATGCGATCGTGGAGGTGATCCGCAAGAAGCTGGAGGCGACCGAGGCGCAACCGGCGCCCCCGCTTCCCCGGCAGCCGCCTCCCGGGAAGGCGGCCGCGCCTCCGCCCGAGCCTGTCACGGTGGCGCCGCCCAAGCCAGTGATCCCTTCCCAGCCGAGGCCCGCGCCGGCGCAAGCCCCTCCCGCAGCGCCGCCATCCACACCACCGACGGTGAAGCCATCCGCGCCGGCCCCGGCAGCGTCAGGCGCGCCTTCATCGCCTCCCGCCGCCGGCCCCAGACCGCCGGCGCCTCCCGCTCCCGCGCCGGTGGTGCCGCCGCCGCAGGCGAAGCCCCCTGTGACGCACCGGCCGGCGCCCCCCCCGGCGCCTGTCACGCCGCCCCCCGCCGCCGCGCAGGCAAGGCCGAAGCCGGTGGTTCTCATCGCCGCGCTGCTGGGCCTCGCCGGCCTGGGAACAGTCGCGGTGTGGAAGCTGGTTCTCGATAAGGGATCCGGCCCGCCGCAGCCTCCCCAGATTGAGAGCGCGGAAACACCCGCCACGCCGGCGCCTCCGGCGTCCCAACTGGCCGCCGTCCGGGTCATTACGGACCTCAACTCGCCGTCGGTGAGTCTCGACGGGGCGGGCAAAGGGTCCGTTCCGGAAGGACAGGGGCTCGAGCTTCGCGACGTGGCCGCAGGCGACCACCTGCTGCTCGTCGAGACCAAGGAGGGGAAAGTCGAGATCGTCTTCAGCACAAGTCCGGACCGTGCGCCCGAGCTCGCCCTTCCCACTCTGCCGCCGGGAGTTCACCTTTTTCTGATCCTGACGAACGCCGGCAACGGACAGGTCTTTTCCACCGCGCAGCCGGCGAAGGTCAGCTGGGACGGTGGCCGGACGTTCTTCGATGTCCCGAAAGAGGGAGGGCCGGTCGGAGGACTCAAGCCCGGCGTCATCGAGGTCGCTTTGGAGGCCAACGGGCGCAGGCGGCAGGATACGGTGATCGTCGAGCGCGGACCTTCCGTCACGGCGATCCTGTACAGCGACAAGGCGAGCGCTCCCAAGGGGAATCTCCTGATCACGTCGAACGAACCGGGCTTCGACCTGTTCCTCAACGGACGGCGGGTCAACTACGCGCAGCGCAAGCCGAACGAGTTCATCGTCTCCAACCTCGACGCCGGAAACAAACAGGTCCGCCTTCAGAAGCCTGGCTTCAGCGTGGAGCTGGACGCCTCGGCCGTGGTGATCCGGGAGAACCAGCTGGCCCGGCTGAACGCGAAGTTCGGACCGAACCCGATCCGCGTTTCCATCCGCGGCGGCACTCCCGGAGCGTCCCTCGTTCTCATGCCCGGAAACAAGGTCCTGGGAACCATCGATGCCGCCGGAACGTTCTCGACGGCCGACCTGGCTCCCGGAGAGTTCATCCTCGAGGTCCGAAAGAAGGGCTACCGGACCCGCCAGCTGAGCGTCAACCTGCGTCCGGGCGTGGAACTTCCGATCTCGTCGCAGGCGGTCCTGGAGCCCCTGACGGCGACACTCGATTTCTCGCGGGTGGAGCCGCGGACCGGCGTCAGCCTGCAAATCCAGCAGGCCTCCTCGCCGGACGATCTGCCCTATTCCGGCCCACGCAACCTGACGGGCCTTCCGGCCAGGCTTCAGTTGCCGCAGGGTATCTACAATCTCACGTTCACAGCGGCCGGCTACGAGCCGGAGACCGTGAATGTCACCTTGCGCGGAACACAGGACTCGCTCGCGCCAGCCATCCGGCTGAAGAAAAAGTAGCAGCGGAAGCCGATCCGTGGTTGTGGCGCGTCAACGGCGCCGCAGGCCTCCGCCCCGAGGCAGCCAGGCAAGCAAGCAGGTCACGCCAGAAAGGAATGTCCTATTCCCTGCCATTTAGAAATGTCCGCTTTTGAGGACCGGTGCCGGGAGTGGATGCCGTAGTGACCGTGTCCGCAGGGGTCGCGCCCTGGGCGGATTCCCTGAGCCGAAGCAACGGACGGGGCTCCGCAGTGATCGTCGACCTTGGCGCAGGCCGTTTTTTTCGTTGCGCCCATCTTCGCGGGCGCCGCGACCATCCGCGCCGCGCTGGATGGAGGCTTCCGCGGCGCTCTTCGTTGCCCGGGGTGACTCCGTATCTGAACGCGCGCCGCACGGCGCCGGTCTGGCTGAAGCACGTCGAGACGCTGCCGGACACGGTCTGCGGGTTGAACATCTCCGAGCTTCCTTCCATCCCGCGGCTGGATCGGCTGGATGGAACTGGGCTTCCTCGCCGTGGGCGTCGCCGGTGCGGCCCTTCTAATCCGCCACGGCCGCAAGGCGGTTGAGCTGCTTTCAGGATCGTGGCTGGGCAAGGGACAACTCCTGTATCTGGTGCTGCTGTGGGGCATCTATGCAGCGAGCACTGCCCATGAAGCCGCCACGCCCGCAAGCCGCAGCCGCCGCGGCGCCTTTTGACGGCCGGCTTGGCCGCGGCGGTCCTGGTCCCGGCCGCCGGGTGGACCGTCAAGCGCGCACTCTACGGCGACGCCTTCAGCGGCTACTTCTACGTGGACCACATCCGCTTCGGCCCGGACAACACTAACGACAAGAGATGGTTCGGAGGCGGGCCGGCGCCTCCGGCGGTCCACCCCGTCAATGTCTCCCTCAGCCTCGTGCGAGCATGGGAGAGGATGCAGGAGCGCACTCTCGATCCAGACCTTCTGGCCCGGATGGACGCGTGGTGGCGCGCGGCCAACTACCTTTCCGTGGGACAGATCTACCTCAAGGACAACCCTCTGCTCGATGAACCGCTGTCGGCGGGGCACGTCAAGCGGCGGCTCATCGGACACTGGGGCACAACACCCGGGCTGACCTTCATCTATGTGCATCTGAACCGCGTGATCAACGAGCGCGACCTCAACATGATCTACGTGATCGGGCCCGGCCATGGCGGTCCGGGCCTGGTGGCGGCGACCTACCTGGATGGCTCCTACGGAGAAATCTATCCGGACATGGGCTACGACAAGGACGGCCTGCGGAGGCTGTTCAAGCAGTTCTCGTGGCCCTACGGCATTCCGAGCCACGTGGCGCCGGAGACGCCGGGTTCGATTCACGAAGGCGGCGAACTCGGCTATTCGCTGCTCCACGCCTACGGCGCCGCGCTCGACAATCCCGGGCTGATCGTCGCCTGCGTTGTGGGCGACGGGGAGGCCGAAACCGGACCCTGCGCGGCATCGTGGCATTCCAACAAGTTCCTGAATCCGGCCACCGACGGGGCGGTGCTGCCGATTCTTCACTTGAACGGATACAAGATCGCCAATCCCACCCTTCTCGACCGGATCGGACGCGGCGAACTGCTTCGCCTGTTTGAGGGTTACGGCTACGATCCGGAAATCGTCGAGGGGTCGGAACCCCAGGCGATGCACATCCGGATGGCGGCGGCGCTCGACCGGTGTCTCGACCGCATCGCGCAGATTCAGTCGCGGGCGCGAGAACAGGGCGCGAGCGGACGTCCACGGTGGCCGATGCTGATCCTGCGGACGCCGAAGGGCTGGACCGGCCCGCGCGAGATCGACGGCAAGCAGGTCGAGGACACGTGGCGGTCCCACCAGGTTCCGTTCTCCGACGCAGCCGCCCGGCCCGAGCGGTTGAAACTGCTCGAGGACTGGCTCCGCAGCTACCGGCCGGAGGAGCTTTTCGATGCAGACGGACGTCCGAAGCAGTCGATCCTGGATCTCGCGCCGAAGGGAGCCCGCCGGATGGGCGCCAACCCGCACGCCAACGGAGGGCTTCTCCTCCGCGATCTGGACCTGCCGGACTTCCGCGAGTATCGCGTCGAGGTGCCGCGGCCCGGCGCGGTCGAAGCCGAAGCCACACGCGTTCTCGGCCGCTATATCCGCGACGTCATGCGGCGCAACCTGGCCCGGCGCAACTTCCGCGTGTTCGGCCCCGACGAGACCGAATCCAACCGTCTGGGCGCCGTGCTCGAGGCCACGGCGAAGGCATGGGAGGCGGACACAAAGCCGTCCGACGAACACCTCGCCCCGGGCGGCATGGTGATGGAGGTTCTGAGCGAGCACATGTGCCAGGGCTGGCTCGAGGGCTACCTGCTCACGGGCCGGCACGGGCTGTTCTCCTGCTACGAGGCGTTCATCCACATTGTCGATTCCATGTTCAACCAGCACGCCAAGTGGCTCAAGACGACGCGCGGGATGACCTGGCGGCCCCCCATCGCGTCGCTCAACTACCTGCTCACCTCGCACGTCTGGCGGCAGGATCACAACGGGTTTTCGCACCAGGATCCCGGCTTTCTCGACCATGTCGTCAACAAGAAGGGAGACATCATCCGCGTCTACCTGCCGCCCGACGCCAACACCCTGCTCAGCGTGGCGGACCACTGCCTGCGCAGCCGCCATTACGTGAACGTGATCGTCGCCGGCAAGCAACCCGCCTGGCAGTGGCTCGACATGGACTCGGCCTGCCGGCTGTGCGCCAGAGGCGCGGACGTGTGGGACTGGGCGGGGACGTGCGGGGAGTCCGAACCCGATATCGTCATGGCCTGCTGCGGTGATGTGCCGACTCTGGAGACTCTCGCCGCGGTGACCCTGCTGCGCGATCAGCTTCCGCAGCTGCGGATTCGTGTCGTCAACGTGGTGGACCTGATGTGTTTGCAGCCCGAACAGGAGCATCCCCACGGAATGTCCGACGGCGACTTCGACACCCTCTTCACGACAAGCAGGCCCATCCTGTTCGCCTTTCACGGCTATCCGTGGCTCATCCACCGGCTGACCTACCGCCGCCGCGGCCACGAAAACCTGCATGTCCGCGGCTACAAGGAGGAAGGCACCACTACAACCCCCTTCGACATGACGGTGCTCAACAACATGGACCGTTTCCAGCTCGCCATCGACGCCGTGCGCCACGTGGGAACACTCGGCGCCGCGGGCGACAGAGCGATCCGGTATTTCCGGGACATGCTCCGCAAACATCGCACCTATGTCTCGGCTTACGGAGAGGACCTGCCGGAGGTCCGCGACTGGAAGTGGCGCTGACCGGAGCGGGGATCAGGACCCGGAAATCGTCCCGGCGAGCCGGTCCTGCTGTTCCTGAACGTGACGCCGGTGGTAGTCTCCCCTCGCCAGCGCCTTCTCGAGCCACAGATACAGCACGATGAACAGGTAGCGGCTGCCCATCTCCTTGATTTTGAGCTTGGAGACGCCGTGCTTGCGGTTGGTCCAGCTGATCGGCAGCGTGGCGAAACTGTAGCCGCGCACAATCGCCTTGAGAGGCATCTCGACGGTGAGGTTGAAGTGGGGGGAAATCAAAGGCTGGAGCCCGTCGATCACCTCACGGCGGTAAAGCTTGAATGCATTGGTGAAGTCGTTGAACGGCGCGCCGAACAGAACGCGGATGAAAAAGTTCGCGAGACGGTTGAGAATCAGCTTGTGAACCGGGTAGTCGACCACCTTGGACCCGGCGACGAAGCGCGAACCGAAAACGCAGTCGTAGCCTTGCTCGAGCTTGCGGTAGCAGGCGGCCAGGTCGGCGGGAGAGTCGGAGGCGTCGGCCATGAAGACCGCCACGCAATCCCCGGTATACTCGTCGAGGCCGCACCGGACGGCCATTCCGAAGCCGTGGCGGCCTTCGTTGGTCACCAGGACAAGTTCCGGCATGCGGGGGCGGAGTGCACGGACGCGTTCCGCCGTCGCATCGGTGCTGCCGTCGTCGACGACGACGATCTCAAACGGGATCCGCTCTTTGCGCAACTCGCCGCAGAGCAGTTCCAGTGTCTCCGCTATGGAGCCTTCCTCGTTACGAGCCGGTATCACGACGGAGAGTTTCACTGCTTCCGGACCTCCTCTTCATACCTAGCCACGATCTCGTCGAGGATCCGCGGAATGCTGTACTCGAGGCGCCACTCCGGAAAATGCGACCGGATCTTGGTCAAGTCTGAAATATAACAGATATGATCGCCGACGCGGTTGGCTTCTTCGTATGTGTAGCGCAGAGTGTGGCCGCGGTCCTCGAGAGCGGCGACGGTTTCAAGAATTGAAATGCTGTTTTCGCGCCCGCCGCCGAGGTTATACACTTCGCCGCACCGCGGCTTCTCGAAAAACCGCAGGAAAAGCTGATTCACGTCATGAGTGTGAATCTGGTCGCGAACCTGCTTTCCTTTGTATCCGAAAATGCGGTAAGTCTTGCCGAGCACCGCGCACCGCACGATATAGTTCAGATAGCCATGAAGCTCCACTCCCGCATGCTGCGGGCCGGTCAGACAGCCGCCGCGAAAGATGCCCACCGGCATCTGAAAGTAACGGCCGAACTCCTGGCACATGACGTCCGCGGCCACCTTGGACGCGCCGAAGACGGAGTGGAGGCATTGATCGATCGGCATATTCTCGTCGATGGCGTTGATTCCGGCGGCGTAGTCAAAGCGCGTCTCGAGTTCGGTGAGGGGCAGGAAGTTCGGACGGTCCCCGTAAACCTTGTTGGTGCTGGTGAAGCAGAACGGCGAGTCGCGCACGAAGTCGCGCGCAGCCACCAGCATGTTCATGGTGCCGCCGGCGTTGACGTCGAAATCCTCGTACGGCACCGAGGCGGCCTTGTCATGCGATGGCTGCGCGGCGGTGTGAATGATGAAGTCCGGCCGCAGTTCCTCCATTAAGGAGCGAACCGCCTGGCGGTCGCGGATATCGATGGCGCGATGGCTGTAGTTTGGAAAGTCATTCACAAGGCCGGCGACCACCGGCTTGGTCGTGCCGCCCTCGCCGAAAAACCAGGACCGCATGTCGTTGTCGATCCCGGTCACGTCCCACCCCAGCGAGCACAGGGTGCGGACACATTCCGAACCGATCAGTCCTCCAGATCCGCTGACTAACGCCCGCATCACCCCTCCAATTATAGGTTCGCCCGCCGCCAGTCCAACATGCCACCTGCGTACCGTTACGCCAGCAGCGGACGCAAACTACGGTCCTCCCTCTCCATCCATTCGCGGATATCCTGAAGGACTTTCTCTGGTCCTCGCCTGGGCTTCCATCCGTTGACGGCACTGATAGCGCGATGATCGGTGATATAGCTGGCGACATCGGCGGGCCGGTTCTCGATGACGGACCCCATCTTGATTTTCCGGTTGAAGATCGCTTCGCAAAGGCGCGTGGTTTCGACGAGGGAGAGGCTGTTGGCGAGCCCGCCTCCGGCGTTGCGCGGCGGACCCGCGTAAAGATCGAGGCGCCGGATCTGGTCCACGATGAGGTCGCAGAAGTCGTCGATGTGCAGCACGTCACGAACCTGCTTGCCGGTCCCGCCGAATCCTATGTACGACAAAGGCTTGCCGTAGTAATGGGCGGCCGCCCAGAGGGCGATGACGCCCTGGTCGGACTTGGCCATCTGCCGCGGCCCTGACAGCAGGCCGAACCGCGTGACAGCCGCGCGAATCCCGTAGGCATAGACGTATTCCTCCACCATCAGCTCGGAGGCGAGTTTGGTCATCCCGTAGATCGAGCGCGCCCCAATCAACGGGAACTCTTCGGAGATGCCCTGGCTGGAAGCGCCCGGCAGCGTCTGTTCGTCGAGAAGGGTAAACCGCGTCTCCTCCTCGCGGTAACGCAGTTGGTTGAGCGCGGTAAAGGGATAGACGCGGCTGGTGGAGAGAAAAATCAGGTCGGCTTTCGTCCTGCGCACCAGTTCGAGACAGCAGTAGCAACCGGTGAGATTCGTCTGGATGACGTAGGCGGGAGACCCGCCGTAGCCGGCCTGCGCGGACGGCTCGGCGGAACAATCGATCATCAGTTGGGGCGCGGCGGGAACCGACTCGAGGTCGTCGAGGGACCGCACGTCGCCATGGACGAACTTCACGCCCGCCGCGGCCAGCGCGCCGAGATTCAGCTCCGAGCCGCGCCGGCGCAGGTTGTCGAAGGCGTACACGTCCATGCCTTCGAACTCCTCCTTCAGGCGGATGGCCAGGGAGGCTCCGACAAACCCAGCACCGCCCGTGATCAGGACCCTCTGATACAATTTCCCTCCGAACGGGACCAGTATAGCGAGGTGGGATGGAAAGGACTGGACATCTTGAAGTGCGGGAGGACGAGATCCGCCGGGACACCTATGACTTCGTCCGTGTGGCGAGCGAGACCGGCGCCGAGGGCCCGGGGAGCCTGTTCCTGGCGGAGTTGCTCCGGCGCGAGGGCTTTGAACCTGAAATTGACTCCGTAGAGCCGGACCGTCCCAACGTATACGCGCGGATGCCGGGCTCCGATCCGCGGGCGCCGGCGCTGCTGTTCAACGGGCACACGGATACGATTCCCATCGGCGGGTCCTCCCCGCCGGCGATCGACGGTGACTGGGTGGTCGGGCGCGGCGCCGAGGACATGAAGGGTGGCCTTGTAGCGATGGTCCACGCGGCGGCCGCAGTACGGCGTGCCGGAATCCGCCTTGGTGGAGACGTCTGGCTGACGGGGGTGATCGGCCACGAGACGCCGCGCGGCCGGAAGGAAGGGCCGCGGCGGCTCATCGCTCACTTGCGGTCGGGCCGGATCCGCGCGGATGGGATCGTGATCGTCGAGGGTCCGCACGCCATCTGGAAGGCGAGCCTGGGTTCGGCCATCTTTCACGTCGATATCGAGAGCCCACGGGGGATTGTCCATACAATCCACGTGCCCTTTCGCGAGAATCCCGCCTGCTGGCTCGGGGACCTCCTCACCAGGCTCCAGGCGGTGGAATGCGGATTTCTCGCCTCCGAGCCTCATCCGCTCTGCGGGCGCGAACGCATCAACATCGGACAGGTTCGGGGCGGAGACTATCCGAACCGGCTTCCCACTCCCGTGACCGTCACCGGCACCTGGAGGTGGAAGCCGGGCCAGACGCACGAGGAAGTGAAGCGGAGGCTGGAGGAACTGTGCGCAGACCTGTCCAAGGAATCCGGACTGCGCTTCTCCTGCCGCTTCGAGGGGAATCGCGAACCGTTCGAAACGCCGGACAACCACCGGCTCGTCGAATCGCTGCGCGCCGCAAGCGGCGCTCCTCTCATCGGCATGGCGCTGGTGGGCGACGGCAATCTTTACGCCAACGAAGCCGGGACGCCGGTCGTCTATTTCGGTCCGGATTACCGGACCGCTCATTCCGACGACGAACGAGTCTCGGTCGCCCGGCTGGCCGCGTGCGCGCGCGTCTACGCGGAGGCCATGATCCGTTACTGCGGCGTGCAATGACTCCGGCGCGCCACTCCGGCGGCGTCACGGGCTGGCGGCGAACGCCAGCGCGGCGGAATTGATGCAGTAGCGCGTGCGGGACGGTTCCGGACCGTCGAAGAACAGGTGCCCGAGGTGCGCGTCACACCGGCGGCACAGCACCTCCTCGCGGCCGCCGTCCTCTCTTGTGTAGGCGTTGCGTTCGGAGACAAGCGCGCGGAAGCTCGGCCAGCCGGTCCCGGAATCGAATTTGGCCGAGGAATGGAACAACGCCGTCCCGCAGCCGGCGCAGCGGTAGATGCCGGCGCCGGAGTGCTTGTAGTACCTTCCGGTGAAAGCCAGTTCCGTCGCCCCTCGGCGGGTGACGGCGAAACCGAGCGGCGTCATGCGGGCCTGCCAGTCCTGGTCGCTCAGGATGATTCTGGCCACGCTCTCCTCGCCGACCGGCCGGCCCGCCGTGTCGAACACCGCGATGGTCACCCTGGGCGCCTCCGGCCCCGCGGACCGGACCTCGGCGGCCTCAACGGGTTGGTACTCAACCCGCCCGCACCCGGCCAGAACCAGCGTGCCCAGCGCGAACCAGCGGATGTTTCGCATCGCTGCGGCCAGTATACTGGAGGCACTCGTGCGACTCACGTTTTCTCTCCTGGCGGCGCTGGCTGCGGAGACCGGTGTGCGTCCGGTGCGAACCGCCGAACTGCCGGAAGCACTGCGCCGCGACGGATGGCTGGAAGCGATCGGGAGCGAGACACAGCGGAGGCTGCGCGATGGCGAATGGGACCACCTGATCCACTACGCCCTCCAGTCGAATGGGTTCACCAGCCTCCCTCCGGTCGAACCGGCGCTGGCGGCGAAACAGTGGAAGGAGACGGGGCGAATTCCGGAGGCCGCCGCCGCGCGGCTCAAAGCCTTCGCCGAGGGTGCGCCCGCCACCGAGCGGCACCGGGAATTCCGGGCGATGCTCACGAAGGATTCGAATCTCGAAGCCGAGTTCGCCCGCGCGATGGCGTTTCTTTTCGAAAAGGAGTGGGCCTCCCGCTCGCGGCAGGGGCAAGCCCGCCGCGACTTTGTCGCCTCCCTCTACCAGAGGCGGGGACATTCCACCGACACCGATCCGCGGGCGACGTTCGGAGTGCACGTGGGACTGGAGATGATCCGGAGGATGTCCCCCGGCATTCGCATCCGGCGGGTGCTGGTGGCTGGACCCGGGCTCGACCGGGCGCCGCGCACCGCCCTTCGGGAGGACCTTCCGGTGCAGACCTACCAGCCGTACGCGCTGGCCGATTCCCTGGTCCGCCTCGGCCTCGCGGTCCTCGACGATCTGGAAGTCGACTGCGTTGACATCAACCCCCGCGTCGTCGGACACATCAACCGGTTCCCCCGCTCGGACCGCACACTCCGGCTGCGTTACCCTCCGGGAGACGCCGCCTGGAACGTCTACTTCACGGGTCTTGGCGAACGGATCGGATCCGTCAGCGCGGAGCGCGGCCTGCATCGGGTGGATGTGAACCCCGGCGCCGCCAGCCGCGTCCGGGCGTTCGAAATGAACGTGCTCACGCAGCGGATCGCGGAAAAGGGAAGATACGATCTGGCCGTGGCGACGAACATCCTGGTGTACTTCGACGACCGTGAAACCGGGCTTGCCCTGGCGAACATCCTTCACGCGCTGGGGCCAGGCGGCTATCTCCTGCACAACGATCCGCGTCCCGCCATCGAAACATGGAGCCGGCTGCTGGCCTTGCCCGTCGTCGACGCCAGAATGGTGCGGACCGATCCCGCCCGACACGAATACGACACGGTCGTGCTGCACCGCGCCGGGGGAGGCGGGGAATGAACCGGCGGCGCATGCTGGGCGCCTCGCTGGCCGCCGCGGCGAGTTGCGGCAGGAGCCGGGTGAAGCGTCCGAACATCCTGTTCATCCTCGCCGACGACCTTTCGTGGGCCCACGCGAACACCCGCGTCTTCCAGCGCCTGGCGGCCGAAGGCACCGTGTTCAGCCACTCGTTCTCGGCCTGCCCGTCTTGCACGCCCTCGCGCAGCGCCGTGCTGACGGGCCGTCACATCTGGCAGGTGGGCGAAGCCGGAGTCCTGTACGGAACCATGCCCGCCGGGATCCCCCTGTTCCCGCATCTGCTCGAGGACGCGGGCTATTGGACCGGATTCACGGGAAAAGGCTGGGGCCCGGGCGACTGGAAAGCGGGCGGGCTCGGCCGGCCGCCCACAGGAAGGGAGTACAACGCCCTGGAACACTCGCCAGCGGTCCGCGCCGGCATCGACAAACGCGATTACGCGGCCAACTTCGAAGCGTTCCTGAGAGAACGGCCCCGGCAGGCGCCGTTCTGCTTCTGGATGGGCGTCACCGAGCCCCACCGGATCTACGCGGCGGGCGCGGGCCTGGCGGCCGGAAAACGGCTGGCGGACGTCCGCGTTCCGGCTTTTCTGCCGGACACGCCCGAAGTGCGGAGCGATCTGCTCGACTATCTGAGCGAAGTCGACTGGCTCGATGCGCAGGTAGCGAGGTCGCTGGCCGTCCTCTCCCGGACCGGCGAGATCAACGATACCCTGATCATCGTGACGAGCGACAACGGCATGCCCTTCCCGCGCGCCAAGACGACACTCTATGACTGGGGCGTGAGGATGCCGCTCGTGATCCGCTGGGGGGCGCGAGTCCAGGGCGGCCGCCGGGTGGACGAGATGGTCAGCCATGTCGACCTGGCTCCGACGATCCTGGACGCCGCGGGCCTCCCCGCGCCGCCGGGAATCAGCGGCCGTTCCCTGCTGCCGCTGCTCGACGGCCGGCAGGAAGCGCCGCGAACGCACGTGTTCACCGCGCTCGAACGGCACACGATCTGCCGTCCCGGCGGCGCAGGCTATCCTATGCGCGCCATCCGCACCCGCGAGCGCCTCTACATCCGCAACTACGCCCCGGACCGTTGGCCGACCGGCGGGCCGGACTTTGTTTCGTCGAACCGCACCGTCCACGGCGACGTCGACGGCGCGCCGGTGAAGGACTTCATGACGGATCCGGTCAACCAGCGGCGGTTCGCGCGGGAGTATGAACTCTGTTTCGGCAAGCGCCCGGCGGAGGAGCTCTACGACGTGGCGGCAGATCCCGACCAGGTGCGCAACCTGGCCGGCGATCCGGCGAGGGCCGGCGAGGCCGCGCGCTTGCGCGCCGCGCTGGACTCTTACCTGAAGCAGACAAGCGACCCGCGCGCCGAAGGGCGCGACCCCTGGAGCAGCTATCCGTACCGTCAGACCACCGGCTTCGGCGCTTCCTTCAACACAACTCTTTCGGAAGCGGAGCGGGAGGCCGCCGGGGCCGCTCCCGCCCACAAGCCCGAGTAGCACGTCCGCCGGCGAGCCCTTCTCGCCGCGCCGGCCCTCGCGGCAAACAGGCTATCCTGACATTGATGCTTCGCGCGTTGTGCATACTGACGCCCTTCGCCCTTTCCGCACAGATTGGCCTGACGCCCGGCTGGGACGTGCAGAAATCGATCGACGGCCTCATGGCGCAGGCCCGGCGGATGGCGGCGATGGTGGATGAGATCAAGGCCGCCTCCTGGATAGAGAAAGGCGCGCCGGAGGCTTATGCCGAGCAGGCGAAATCGGTCAAGGTCGAGGTGCAGTACCTCACAAGGGCGACATCCGAACTGGTGAAGAACCCCGACCGAATGGGGGTCGCCCTCGACACCTACCTGCACTTGCAGACCATCGAGACGCTGCTCGAGTCGTTGAGCGAGGGAGTCCGCAAGTATCAGAATCCCGCCCTGGCCGACCTGATCGAAGGCATGGTGGCGGAAAACGAGAACCACCGCGCGCGCCTGCGGGACTACCTGCGCGAACTGGTCGCCAACAAGGAAGTCGAATTGAAAGTGATGAACGAGGAGGCGCAACGCTGCCGCGGGTTTCTGATCCGCCAGCCGCCGCCCGCGCCTCCGGTGAAGAAGAAATGACGCCTGCCCCTCCCTCTTTCCAGTTCACCTGCGCCATCTGCGGCGAACCCTCCGAGTCGATCTGCCGTTATTGCACGAAAGACTCCTGCCGGCTCCACATCTGCGAAAAATGCGGCCGGTGCAGCGATTGCTGCGTGTGCGAAGCGGTCCGGGCGGAGCCCGCCGAGCATCCGCCGGCCCCGGTTCACTAGGGGTTCCCGGCTCAGTCCGTCAGGCGGAACGCCGGCGGCGCGGCGCATCGGGACCGAAGTCCAGTTCGAGCGACGAGGCGTCCGGCGCCAGCCCCACTACGACGGTGCTTCCCGGCTCAACCCGCTTTCGGGCGACGGCGGAAGCCAGCGGCTGGGTGACGTGGCGGAGGATGACCCGCTTGAGCTCGCGCGCTCCGTATTCCGCGCTGGTTCCCCGCGCCAGCAGGAACTCGCGCGCCGCGGCGGTGACCTCCACGGTGAACGAGCGCGGCCCGAGCCGCGTGTCCAGGTGGCCCTGGAGCTGTTCGAGCTGGATGTCGAGAATCCGGTTCAGGCTCGCCTGATCCAGCGGCTGGTAGGTGACAACGGAATCCAGCCGATTGACGAACTCGGGCGGAAACTTCCGCCGCACGGCGTTGATCCCGATTCTCTCGAGCTTCTTCTCGACCTGCCCGGGGTGGCGGGCCACCGATTCGAATCCGAAACCCGGGTTGAGCACGCGCAGCATTTCCCGGGCGCCGAGATTGCTGGTCAGAAATATCATCGCCCGTTCGAAGCTCACCGTCGTGTTGTCGCCCAGCCGCAGCGCCGCCTTGTCGAGGACGCCGAGCAGCAGTCTCGTCATTGACGGCGCGGCCTTTTCGATTTCATCAAACAACACCAGCGACAGGCTCGACCGCTCCGTCGTCACGGCGTTCAGCTTGGCTTGCGTCAGCAGCGGATGGGTCTCACGATGGCCGAGATAGCCGGGGGGCGCTCCGATCAGCTTCGCCACCTCGTGCTCCATCTGGAACTCGCCGCAGTCGATTCGCAGCAGGCTCTTCTCGCTGCCGTGGAGCGCGGCGGCCAGCGCCTCGACGGTCTTGGTCTTGCCCGTACCGGAGGGTCCCAGCAGGAGAAACACGCCGGCCGGACGTCCCTCGGGCGCCAGACCGGCCTGGTACATTTCAACGTACCGAACAATCGACTCCACGGCCGCCGGCTGGCCGATGACATTGCCGGCGATGGCGTCGGCGAGCGTTTCCGGCTCGTCGGCCGGCGGGCGGCGGGTCCTGTTCGGGTACAGAGTTCTCAAGCGGCGTCCTCCCTAAGACAGCCTCGCCGCCTGTCAAGCGCAAGGCACCCGAACCGGATCCGGAAAGGGAGGCGATCAGGAGGTTTTTTTTGGACTATTTTTCTTTTTGAATGAGAGAATTAGATCCGCTATCCGGATGCTCGCACGGCCGTCTCCGTAAGGGTTGTGAACGCGCGACATCTCCTGCCGCAGGGATTCGTCGTCGAGCAGGCGGACGGTCTCGGAGGCGATCCTCTCCGGGTCGGTGCCAACCAGCCTGGCCGTGCCCGCTTCCACGGCTTCCGGACGCTCCGTCTTGTTCCGCAGCACCAGCACCGGCTTGCCGAGAGAAGGCCCCTCCTCCTGGACCCCGCCCGAGTCGGTGAGCAGGATGCTGGCCCGGCGCATGAGATCGACGAAGGGAACATAGCCCAGCGGTTCGCCGAGCACGATGTTGGGAATCCCTGACAGCCGCCCGAAGACAACCTCGCGGACGTTCGGATTCGGGTGCACTGGAAAGAAGATCTGGACATCATCCCGGCAGGCCAGCCGGGCCAGCGCCCGGCACAGGTTCGCGATGCCTTCGCCGAAGCTCTCGCGCCGGTGCGCGGTGACAAGGATCAGCTTTCTGCCGGGATCCAGTTCGGGCCATGATCCGCCGCGCAGCGAACCCTCCGCCAGGCGGCCGGCGACGTAGAGAACCGCGTCGATGCCCGTGTTGCCGGTGACGTGGACGGTGTCCGGCGGGATTCCCTCCGCGGCCAGGTTGCGGGCGGCCCACGCGGTGGCGGCGAAATGCATCGCGGCGATCCGTCCGGCGAGCAGCCGGTTCATCTCCTCGGGAAACGGCTCGTAGATGTCCCAGGTCCGCAGACCGGCCTCCACGTGGCCGACCGGGATCCGCAAGTAGAACGCCGCCAGGGCTCCGCAGAAGGTGCTGGTTGTGTCGCCCTGCACGAGCACCATGTCCGGCTTTTCTCCGGCCAGGACGGGCTCAAGCCCCTCGAGTATTCGCGAAGTGGATTGAAAGAGAGTCTGGCCCGGGATCATCCGGTTCAAATCGTGGTCGGGGGTGATCTCAAACGCCTGGAGCACCTGGTCCAGCAATTCGCGATGCTGAGCGGTGACACAAACCTTCGCTTCAAATTCGGCGGGTCGCGAACGCAGATGTCGCACGAGGGGACACAGCTTGATGGCTTCCGGCCTGGTGCCGAAGACGAAAAGGACTTTCACTCAGGAAAGCGGACGGGTTCGGGGGTTACTTGTGGCGGTAGGTGATACGGCCTTTGGTGAGGTCGTACGGCGACATCTCGACTGTCACACGGTCGCCAGCCAGAACTCGAATGCGGTTGCGGCGGAGCTTGCCGGCCAGATGGGCCAGCACGAGCCGCTCCTGATCCAATTGAACGCTGAACTGTCCGGCGGGAAACTTCTCCACGACGGTACCGGTTACTTCAATGCAATCCTCTTTGCTCATTGACCTCCTTGGGTTCTCATTCACGACTCCGGCGCGGAGGAGATTTCCTGCTTCCACGCCATTTTCAGTATAACAACGCCCCGCTCAGCGCTTAAGCGGGTCCTCCACCCAGGGCGGAGTCGCCTCGATCAGGCGTCCGAGTTCAGGCTCGAGTTCCTCCATCTTCCGCTTCATCTTCCAGGCGACCTCGCGGTAGGAGAAGTGCCCCTTGACTCCGCTGCGGAGCCGCGAGATGTATTCCGCCTCTGCAAAGTCCATCTTGAAGAGGAAACGCGACTTCGCGGCAAACGGCAACAGGTAGTGCGAACCCGGCTCCGGAAGCGCCCGCATCGCCGCAAAGGCCGCGTCCATCGCCGTGGCGTAGCGCGCCTCCAGGCCGCAGTCCCGGATCAACTGCGGCGTGGAGTAGCCGAGACGCCCCGTGTATCCTTGCCGGAACTGGTGGCAGCGGCGGTGTCGATGCAGGTCGCGGTAGGCGCCGATGTCCATGACGATGTCGAAGGCGTAGGGACTGCCGCGAAACTCGCGAAGCAGATCGTCGTGGCGGGACCGCGAGCGCAGAGCCACATCGATGACTTCGGCGCGCCGGGCGGCGGACATGGCCGAGGCCATTTCGTAGAGTTCGCGAAACGGGCGGTCCGTGACAGGATAGAGGAGCGTCGCCACGATGTCGGCGGACACGTCGGAGGGCTTCATCAGATCCACGTCTTCGACGGCTCCTCCGGCGGCGGCGGGCAGGTTCTGAGCGGCCCATTGCGCCAGGTCGCGCCGGGACTGCTGAAGGTGGACGTCGCCGGAAACGTACTTGGCCAGCGTGGGGGCGACCGGTTCAGCCGACGCCGGGTCCCAGGCCGCGGCGGGAGGCGCGGCGCAGGCGGCGGCCATCTCCGCTCCCAGGTCGCGCAGTTCCTGGTACTCGGAAACCTTCAGCCGCCGGATCTGTTTTTCGAGCGTCCGGATCGAGGTGATTTGGCCGACGCCGGTCGGTATGCCGAACGGGAGAAAATAGCGCGCCACATCGAAAGCGCGAGCCGCGATATTGCGCGCGTAGACGTCCGGCTTCATGCCCTCGGGCAGCGGAAGCCTGTCCCGCAGGTAAGCGTCCACGGCGGCGTGGGTTTCCCGGTATGCCGCCACGAGCGCCACGGAGGCGGGCTCGTAGACGGCCCGCTCGGCCGGTCCGAACTCGGGCGGCGTGACGGCCGCCGCCTTGCCGAAGTCCTGGTAGCGGGACGAGCGCGCCTGCCCGTCCCAGAGCGGCTCGTCCTCGGCTTCGGTCGCCGCCAGTTCCGAAATCCCCTCGAGACACAGCACGACGTGGCCGAGATCGGCGATCGAGGCGTGCCCATACTGAAAATAGAAACTGTCGAGAAACCGCGCCGAGTCGTGCGTGCGGACCCATTCGATGGAGGCGAGAATGGAATCCGGCGAGCGGCTGTAGCGGGCCAGCGCATAGGCACACTTCTCCGGAGGCAATCCGGCGGCTATGAGGACTCTCTTCTGCGTCGGGCCGGGCGAAGAATCAGGCAACAGGCTATGATAGCGCGGGTGAGGATTCGTATCCGGCGGCTGCATCCGCACGCCGTCATTCCCGCCTACGCGCACGGTCCGGCGGAGGACGCCGGCATGGATCTCTGCGCCGTCGAAGATGTCGAACTGCCGCCCGGAATTCCGCGGTTGGCGCCCACCGGACTCCAGATCGAAATTCCACCCGGATTCGAGGGACAGGTCCGGCCCCGCAGCGGCCTGGCGGCGCGGAACGCGATCACCATTCCCAACGCGCCGGGAACAATCGATCCGGGTTACCGCGGCGAAATCCGCGTGATCCTGCTGAACCTGTCGGGCGAGCCGTACACGGTGCGCCGCGGCGACCGGATCGCGCAGCTCGTCATCGCGCGCTACGAGGCCGTGGAATGGGAGGAAGCGGAGTTGAATGATTCGCGGCGCGGCGGCGGCGGATTTGGATCCTCCGGCCGATAGACGGAGCCCGTCTGATATCGTGAGGGGATCGAAAAGCATGATTCCGACCTTTCCCTTAACCGTGCCCACGCTCCCGCCGGCGGCGGGGTGGAAGCAGGCAGGCCCTTTTGCGCGCGCCAGCGGCGGCGTAGAGGCGCGGGCCTGACCCGGCGTGCTTTCCCGCACAGGCATCGTCTACTACGCGTCCTTCGCGACGGACTTCGCGTGGTTCGCCTTCCTGTTCTCGATCACCCGGTGGCTGGCGGAAACCGGCTCCTCCCAGTGGCACCTTGGCGTGTTCGGAGCGTGCGCGTCCGTCAGCTACGCCCTCTGCGGGCCCCTGGCGGGCGTGGTTTCCGACCGTTTCGGCCGGCGCAGAGTCATGCTCTGCGGTGTGGCGGCGACGATCCTCGTCCTCGCCGCGGCGGCGCTGATCCGGTCGCGGCCCGCTTTTTACGGGCTGGCCGCCGGTTGCGGCTTCGCCGTCGCGCTGATCTATCCGCCGCTGATCGCGTGGCTGACTCAGGACGGCCGGGACACGGACCGGCGGTTATTTCTCTTCTGCATCGCCTGGAACTCAGGCGTCATCGCGGCCCAACTGTCCTCCGGATGGCTCTATGTCCTGCGGCCCGGCCTGCCGCTGTTGGCGTCGGTTCTGCCGATGGCGGGGATCGCCGTACTGATGTCGGCGTGGCGGCCGGATCGCGATGACGAGGCGACGCCTCGCGATCCGCCCCCGCCGGTGGCGCCGGCTCGGGCCCGCATCTTTGTCTACATGGGGTGGCTGTCTAACGGAGCCGGAGCGCTGGCATTCAGCCTGGTGACCCATCTGTTTCCTTACGTCGCGCATGAGTCGGGCATTCCTCCGCCCGTTCACGGCGCGATGCTCGCGTTGAACCGCCTGCTGGTCATCGCAACCTACGTCGTGATGTACCGGTTCGGCTTCTGGCGTTACCGGCTGTGGCCGGCGGTCGCTTCCCAACTGGTCGCGATGGCCGGGCTGGCGATCCTGGGGTTCGCCACATCCACCGCCGCGCTCGCGGCCGGTCTGGCGCTCACCGCGCTGATGCTCGGGTATAACTATTTCGCGAGTATCTACTACAGTACGATGGCTTTCGGCGCCCGGCGCAAGGGAGCCGCCAGCGGTGTGCACGAAGGGAGCCTCGCGATCGGCGGTGGTCTCGGCGCGCTCGGCGGAGGCATCCTCGGCGACCTGCTGGGAGCTCGCGCGCCATACCGGATCTGCGTGCTGATGCTGGCGGTGTTCGTCGTGCTCCAGCTGCTGGTTCACCGGACGCGCACGAGGCGGTAGCGGCGCCCGGCCGGGAGCGTGGACAATGAGCGGGCCAGGTGCTGGCGCGAAAATTTACATTTCCGACCCGAATTGCGCCCGCCTCAGGGGCGAAGCAAGCCTGACGTGGGGCGGGACGGACTCGGCCGTCGGCACCGCTCGCCCGGTCCCGCCCTCCGGTGTTGACACCATCCCATGGGCCTGCGAGACTGGCCCCTGCGAGTCAATACCAATGCCTGTAATCCAATCGCATTCCCACGGTTCCCCTTGCTGGTTCGAACTGGGTACGACCGACCAGTCCGCGGCCAAGTCCTTCTACAGCTCGCTGCTTGGATGGGCCAGCACGGAGTCGCCGATACCCGGCGGAACCTATACGATGTTCTTTCTGGACGAACGGTCCGCCGGCGCCGCGTACACGATGACGCCGGACATGGCCGCCCAGGGCATTCCGCCACACTGGATGATCTATTTCGCCGTGGATGACGCGGACGCGGCCGCGGCGCGTGTGAAGGAACTCGGCGGTAGCGTCAGAATGGAGCCGTTCGACGTGATGGAACACGGGAGGATGGCCGTTTGCAGCGACCCCGCCGGCGCGGTCTTCTCGGTGTGGCAGGCGCGGGGACACCAAGGCGTGCAGGTTTTCGGCGAGATGAACTCCGTCTGCTGGGTTGAGCTCGCCTCGCCCGACATCCACAAATCGGCGGAGTTCTACGGGTCGCTGTTCGGATGGAAGGTGCACGCCGGCAGCGGCCCGATGCCATACGGAGAGATCGAAACCGGCGGCGAGCGCAAGGGCGGTCTGCTCCAGATGAACGAGCAGTGGCAGGGCATTCCTCCCCACTGGGGCCTGTATTTCCTTGTGCAGGACTGCGACGCGGCGGCGGCGAGAGTCAAGGAACTGGACGGGAAGATCTGCCATGGACCGTTTGATGCGCCCGGGGTCGGACGAATCGCGGTGGCCGCCGATCCGCAGGGAGCGATGTTCTCGATGATCCGGCTCAACGCTCCGGCCTGACGCGCCGAAGCGCTTCCCGCGCGGCGAACCCGCGCGGATGAAGGCGGACGTAGCGCGCCAGCGCCGGGCTGCCCTCGATCCCGGCGAGGAAATGGTAGGCCGGTTCGTTCCACGGGTCGGCGGCGATCGCTTCATTCAGGACTTGCGCCGCCGCACGGCTCTCACCCGCGTTGCGCCAGGCGGTGGCCAGTTTGAGGCGATACGATCCGTTCCCGGGTTCGAGTTCGACGGCCCGTCTCAACAGGCGCTCGGCCTCGCCGTGCCGCCCCTTCAGCGTGAGGGCGAACCCGATCGCGGCGGAGACCTCTGCATCACGCGCCGGGTCGCCAGGCCAGCGCGTGAGAATCCGGTAGCCCTGCTCAATCAGGTCGAGGTTGCGGTCCCGTTCGCCGGCCAGAATCCGGGCGATTCCGAGATTGCGAATCGCGAGCGCTCCTCCAGGCTGCCGCCACGCCGCCAGGTCCCGAATCGAACGCCCGTCCGGAGGTTCGTCTTCGGCGGCGCGCCGGATGCGATGGTCCGTGAACGCCGCGTGCCCGCTATCCCAGGATTTCCGTTTCGGCATGTGGCAGGCGGCGCAATCGCCGGCCGATCCCTCGTGGTCCTGAACGTGACAGGACCGGCACACCGCCCGCTGATCGACGCTCCGGTGCGGACTGTGGCAGCTGCCGCACCACAGGCGGCCGCCGCTTCGCGACGCGCACGGACTTCGCGCCAATTGCTCGGCGTGGCTCACCACTTTGAAGCCGCCCCCTTGGGCAAGGAACACGGTCCAGAAGTCCTCAAGCGGCCGGCCGGGCTGGAACGCGGTCCACGCCACGCCGGGATTCCGGACGCGAATCTCCCCCGACAGGTGGCACTGCTCGCAGACGGCGGCGCGCTCCCGTTCCGGAAGGCGGGCCGGATTGACGATATTCTGCCTGGACGGGCTCGCCTCGTGCGCGGCCGCGCCGCCATGGCAACGTTCACAGCCGATCGGCTCAAGACGGTCGCCCCCGGCGTTGGTGTGGCAGGCGAGGCACTCCGCCGTCAGCACGCGGTTGAAGTCGGGGATCGGATGGCGCTCGTAGCCCGGCGCCATGTCCCAGGCGGCGCGCGCCGAATACCAGGTGACAGGCGATTGCGCCAGATGCGGTCCGAGCCGGACGATCGCGCCCGTGGCGTGGCGGCCGGATCCCATCCACCAGGCGACCTCGTAGTCGGCGTCCAGCCCCTTCCATTCCACCCTTTGCCGGCCGCCACGCAGGCGGAATCGCGCGCCGGAGAACGAATGGGTCACCGACCCGGGCGGAGGCGCCTCCTCCGCCGGCCGGATGCTCCGGCCCATGCCCGTCTTCCGGTACGCGGCGGTTTCGGCGGGATGGCAGACCTCACATGGCTTGCCCGGCGCGATCAACGAACAGGCGGCCGCCAGGAGCAGTCCACGCAACACGGCTATCTCGCCGGCCCGAGATGCTTCTCAAGGAACTTCAGGAAAACATCCCAGTCACCCGGCTGCACTCCGTGGCCTCCGGAGTGCATGTGGTAGCCCAACGTATTCAGGATGGGCTGTCCGGGCGCGGGTGGCGTTGTCGTGCCAAGGTCCGCCTTCCCCAGCAGCCGGTAGACGGGCCCGGCGGCGACGGCCGCGAGAAACTCGCCCTTCGGATCGGACCAGTGGTCGGTGTCGCCGGTTTGCAGCAACAACGGCCGCGGGGCGACGAGGGCGATGAGGAGGTGGGCGTCGACGGGAAACTCGGCCACGCGGCCGCCCCAACGGGCGTAGTCCGGAGTGAACTGGTATCCATAGCGCAACGCCAGGTGCCGGATCGTCTCCCCGTAGTCGCGGCGGCTGATGGCCGCGCCTCCCTCTCCGGAGCAACTGGCGATCACGGCGGCAAAGCGGGTATCGCGCGCGGCGGCCCAAAGGACGGTCTTGCCCAGCCGCGAAACACCCATGATCGCCACCCGGCGCGCGTCGGCGTCGCGGTCCGTCTCAAGGTAGTCGAGCGCGCGGCTCAGCCCCCAGCCCCAGGCCGCAATGGCGCCCCAGGATCCGGGGAGGGCGCCGCGGATTCCCCATTGCGAACCGCCGTCGAAATCGGGCTCGATGTCGCCGTAGTAAACCGTGGCCACGCCGAAGCCCCGCTCGATCCACTTCCGCACGTCGAGCGTTCCGAACCGCCGGCCCATGCTCGCCGGGACCCTCCTCCTGTCCCGGCTCCAGATCTCGCCGGCCCTCACGCCGGGGTCGTCGACGGTAAGCGAGTTCGCAGTGAAGCCGAGGTGCAGCAGAACCGGCGCCTTCCTCTTGGCCCCGGAGGGCGTGTAAAGCAGCAGGTCCATGCGCGGTCCGTCCGCATCCGCTGTGAACCGGATCGTGACCTGCTTCCGGATGGCGACGCCGCCGAAAGCCGGCGTGCCTTTATCGAACACGTCGAAGCGCAGCGCCGGCGGCCGGCCCGGTGAGACCCCGAACTGGTGCTGTTCGAACAGCCGCAGCAGTTCCGGGCGGCGCTGGCGGAACCACATCTTCGGGTCCGTCACGCGCGACCCGCTGGCAAGCACGAGCGGGTCCGGCAGAGTGTAAGCGCCCACTCGCGACTCGTCGTAGTTGACGGGTACGCCGGCCACCAAGGCCGGAGGAGAAGCCGCGTTCTGCGGAAAGGCGCGGGCCAGGACGATCGTGGTCAACAGCACCAGGCCTGCGGGGGAGATCATTCCCCGATGGTACACCGGGCCGCTGTACACTAAGGATTCTGAGGGAGCCAATTTTGCCCGGTGGCAGGCACGGTCTTCAAAACCGCTGAACGGTCCTTTGGGCTGTTGGTCGGTTCGACTCCGACTGGTTCCCGCCAGACACCTTCAACCCGTTGAGATTCCTTCACACCGCGGACTGGCAGATCGGAATGAAGGCGGCCATGGTGGGCGCCGCGGGCAGCCGGGTGCGCGCCGCGCGGCTGGAATCAGCGCGGACCGTGATCGATCTGGCCCGCCGGCACGACGCCGCCTTCGTCCTGCTGGCCGGCGACACCTTCGAGCACAACGGCGTGTCGAGAAAGCTCGTCGAGGACGTGGCCCGTATCCTCGGCGAGGCGGGCCGGCCTGTCTACGTGCTTCCCGGCAACCACGACCCGCTCGAAACCGGCAGCGTCTGGGAGCACTCCTCCTGGGAGCAGTGGCCTCACGTGCGGGTGCTTCGACAGGCCGAGCCGGTCCCGGCGCCCGGCGCAACGCTCTACCCGTGTCCGCTGCGGGAACGGTGGTCGGGCGAGGATCCGACGGCGTGGATTCCTTCCGGCGGCGAGGGCGTGCGGATCGGGATTGCGCACGGCACCGTGAAGGGCGTGCCGGAAACCGGGCGGTCGCATCCCATCGCGCTCGAACAGCCGGTCGACTACATGGCCCTCGGCCACTGGCATTCGACGGCGATCTACGGCCGCGCCGCCTACAGCGGCACGCACGAACCCACGGCGTTCGGAGAGCGCGAGAGCGGAAACGCTCTGCTCGTGGAGATCGACGGGCCGGGCGCGCCGCCCCGCGTGCGGAAGCTGCCCACCGCGCGATTGCAGTGGGTCGTCCGGGAGGGCTCGCTCCGGGAGACGCTGGCGGCGGTGGAGTCGGAACACGATCCCGGATCGACCCTGGTCGACTGCCGCCCGTCGGGATTTCTCGCCGCCTGCGATCGGGATCTGGTCGACCGGCTCGAAATGCTGCTCCGGCGGCGCTTCCTGTTCGCCCGCCTGGACCGCTCCCGGCTCCTGCCGGAGCCGGAAGACGACGGCTGGATCGAGGAACTGCCCGCCGGATACTTGCGGGAAACAGCCCGTCGGCTCCGCGCGCGGCAGGATGCCGCCGGCGCGCGCGCCCTGCTTGAGTTGTACGGACTCCTGTAGATGATCCTGCGTGAGCTGGCCGTCGAGGGGTTCCAGTGCTTTGCCGCGCCCCGGCGGCTGGGCCCGCTGGACGACCGGGTCAACATCGTCGCGGCGCCGAACGGCGCCGGCAAGTCCACCCTGGTGCGCGCCCTCGTCTGCGCCCTGACCGAAAGCCACCGCGGCGGCGGACGGGCGATGGCCCGGTTGCGGCCCCGCGGACGATCCCTCACGCCGGTGGTCACCGTCACCTTTGAACACGACGGCGTGGCCTACCGCTTGCGCAAACAGTTCCTCGACCGGCCTTCGGCGGAGCTCGAACGGCGCGAAGGCGGAGTGTTTCAACCGCTGGCCGAAGGCGACGCGGCCAACGACTACGTGCGCAACCTGCTGCTCGCCGACGCGAAATCAGACGGCCTGGGCGCGGCGTTGTGGTGTCCCCAGGGGAACATGCCGCTGCCGGAGCTGTCCGGCCGGGTTCTGGACGACATCCGGAGCTCGCTCGGTGCTCAGGTGCTGGGCGAGAGGGGTCAGATCCTCGAACAGCGGGCGTACGATCTCTACCGTGAGATCTACACGGATTCCGGAAGGCTGCGCGGAGGAAAGTCGGGCCCCCGTCTGCAACAGCTGGCTGCCAGCCTGGAGCGGGCGCGCGTGGACTTGGCCGCCGCCGAGGCGCTGATGCGCGAGAACGAGCGCCTGGAGGCGTCCCTCCGCAAGCACATTCAGGCGCGCGACGCCGCCCGCCGGCGCGTCGCCGATCTGGCCGGCCGCCTCGAGGAGGCGGAGGGCTCCGTCAAAGAGTACCTCGCGCTCGAAGCGCGCAGGCTTCAACTCGAACCCGAGTTGCGCGCCGCCGTGGCCGAGTACCGCCAGAAGCAGGAACGCCTGGACAGGCTGCGCGGCCTGGCGCAACAGTCGGCCTCGTTCCGCTCCCGCCTCGAGGAACTCGACAGGGCGATCGCCGAAACGGACAGGCAGATCGCCGCGCAGCGCGCCGAGAAGGAAAGCGCCACGGAAGCCCTTTGGCAGGCGGCGCGAAAAGAGAAGCCGGTTGGCTGGAAGGTGGAATGGACCCCGGCCGGAGACGACACCGTAACCGTGACCGAGGGACAGCCGGCCGGCCAGCACCGTCCGCCGCCCGGAGAGCCCTTCTCCATCATGAGCGGAAGCAGGAACACAGGTACGAGCGCGGGCGCGGTCGATTTCACCGTCTCCGGCCCCGGGCGTGTACGAGTCATCGAGGGCGAAAGCGCGGCCCGGTACGAAGAGCGCTTGCGCCGTGCGCAGGACCGGCTGGCTGCGGCGGGCGCCGGGTTGAGCCGGGCCGAGGCCGCGAAAGCCCTGCTCGAAAAGGAACGTCTTGTTCGGCTGGGCGACCTGGAACAGGTCGAGATCGAGACCGGACGGCTGCGGGAGGACGGGCTTTCCGAAGACCAGCGCCACCTCGACCTGGACGCCGCCGCGCTGCGCTGCCACGGCGCTGAGGCCGCGGTGAGAGAGGTCAAAGCGGCGCAGGCAGCGCTTCCCTACGATCCCGCCGCGGCCGAGCGGCTGCGCCGCGAATGGGAATCCGCGCAGGCGGAACTTCGCACCGCCGACCAACAGGCGGTCGAAGACCAGGCCGTGCTGCGGCGGGCGATGTCGGCGGCGCCCTATGAGAAGCTCACCGCGGCGGAGGAGCAGGTCCGCGCGCTCGAGCAGGAGTACCAGGAGGAGGCCGCACGCGCCGAGGCCGTCCGCCTGCTCTGGGAGACCATCGGCCAGTGCCGCCAGGAGGCGCTCGAGGCTCTGACCGGTCCCGTGGAAGCGGAGGCGGGGCGTAATCTCGCCTACCTGATGGGCCGGAAAGAGGCCGTCCTCTCCGTGTCCCCCGGTTTCCGGCCCGTGGCCGCCGCCGGCTTCTCCATCGAAGAGTTGTCCGCCGGCGAGTCCGAGCAGGTCTACTTCGCCACACGGCTGGCGCTGGCCGCCCAGTTCGCGCGCCGGGAGCGGCAACTGGTGGTCCTTGACGACGTGCTGACCGCCACCGACGCCCAACGCATGGGCCGGGCGCTTGAACTCATCCGCCGGCACAGCGGCCGGTTGCAGTTCCTCATCCTGACCTGTCACCCGGACCGGTTCGCGGACCTCCCCGGCGCGGCCCGCTTCGAACTGTGACCGGCGATCGCTCCCCCTCCGGTCTACAGCGTGAATCCCGACTTTGCCGCGTCCTCGTGGAACATGCGGACCGTCTCGAGCGAGTACTCGTCGAGGTCCTTGCCGACCAGAGCCAGCTTCTTCAGGATGTCGGTGGTGGCCGTGACAATGTGGCAGCCGATCGAATCCGCCTGGAACACGTTGAGCAACTCCCGGGGACTGGCCCAGATCAGCTCGATTTGCGGGTGGGGCGCCAGCATCTCCATCGCCGCCCGCATCAGTGGCGCCGGATCACGGCCGGTATCGGCGATCCGTCCGGCGAAGACAGAGACGTTCGACGGCCCGCCCCCGGCCAGCGCCTCCACGACCCGGCGCACCTGGCCGAGGGAGAGGATGGCGGTGACATTCACTTTCACCCCTTCGTGCGACAACCGGCGGATCAGGCCGCAGGCGCTCTCCCGCCGGGTGTTCGTGACCGGAATCTTCACGTAGACATTCCCGCCCCAGCCGGCGATCCTGCGTCCCTGCCGTTCCATCTCTCCGAAGTCGTCGGCGAAGACCTCGAACGAAATCGGCCGGTCGGGAATCGCGGCGAGGATGTCGCGCGCGAACGCCTCATAGGAGGCGATCCCGGCCTTCCGCATCAGCGTCGGATTCGTCGTAAACCCCTTGATCAGCGGGTTGGCGTACAACTCGAGCATCGAGGCCTTCTCGGCGCCGTCGGCGAACAGCTTGGTTCGCAGGCCCGACACCTTGTTTGCAGCCAGTCCTCCCTTCTCCTGCTCCAAGATCCAATCGACGGCATCCGTGATCGTGCCCACGGTCGCGTCGGGCGCGCGCGACGGCCCGCGCTCGGCGTAGCCGGCGTTGATCCACACGGTCCGGCAGCCGGCCGCGTACCCCGCCTCGATGTCGCGCCAGCGGTCCCCAACCACATAGCTCGAGGCGAGGTCGACGCCCAACTCGGCGGCGGCCGCGAGGATCAGTCCCGGCTGCGGTTTCCGGCAGCCGCAGCCATCCCCGTCATCGTGATAGCAGGCGCGGAAGGAATCCACTGGCATCTGTTCGGCGATCCGGGCGTGCATCGCTTCGACCTCCTCGCGACGCTGCGCCCCGCGTGCGACGTCCGGCTGATTCGTCACGACCACCAGGACGAATCCCCTGTCGCGCAGGCGGCGAAGGCCTTCCGGAGCGCCCGGCATCAGTTCGAGTTCCGAGACGGTGGCCGGCGGATACGGCCTTCCCCCGCGGACGACCGCCCGGTTGAGCACGCCATCCCGGTCCAGGAACACCGCGCGGCGCTGCGTGGTAAATTCCATGGCGCTACTTCACCGACTCCCACATCGTCTCCGCCTTCTTGAGGGCGGGGTGGGAAACCATCAGGTGCCAGACCACCGCCTGGAACGCCTCCGTGTGCGGCGTGACGTGCGCCTGGTTCACGGTGGGAACAATCACGCACGCATCGGCCACCTGCCCCGTGTAGCCGCCGTCCCGCCCCACAATCCCGATGATGCTCGCGCCGGCGGTCCGTGCGAGCTTCAGCGCCGACACCAGGTTCGGACTGACGTTCCTTTCGAGGTTGCCGCCGCCGACCGAAAGCACGAAAACCGTGTCGGCGGACGACAGGCGGCTGGTCCGGAGCCACGATTCAAAGACCGTCGGCCAGCCTTCGTCATTCGTCCGCGCAGTGAGCTCCGATACGTTGTCGGTGGGCGCGTACGCCTCCATCCCGGCGATCTTGCGGAAGTCGTTCACGGCGTGCGAGGCGTTGGCCGCGCTTCCGCCCACCCCGAGAAGAAAAAGCCGCCCGCCGCGCTCCCGGGTCTCGCGTAGGATGCCAACCGCTCTTTCGATGGCGGTGTGGTCCAGCCCGGCCGCCACCCGCTGCACTTCGCCGAGAAACTGCTCTGAGAAACTCACTTGCCTCCTCCCGACCGGACGTACGCCCGGAACTCTTCGAGTCCGGCAAAGGAACCGGTTTCATAAAACCGCTCTGCCACCTCAAACGAGGCCAACTCGCCCCGGGCGAGCAGGTCTTTGTAAAGGTCGGCCAGGTCCCACGGCCCGCCGACCGGCGCGCAGGCAAACGCGTCGCGATGCAGCGCACCGAGTCCGTAATCGATATGCGTCATCGCCGCGCTGCGGTTCTTCTTGTCATACCGCACAATCCGGCCTCCCGCGTATTCCACGTTGCTCGAGTCCCATCTGCCGTCGTTGCGGAAGACGGTCATCAGGCCCAGGCGCCCGCTCTCGATAAAGGCCCGTTCCACCCGCTCCCATCGGCAAGGCAGGTAGGAATCGCCGTAGAGGACGAGGAACCGCTCGCCCAGAAGCGGCAGGGCTTGCCGCAAGGCGCCCGCCGTTCCCCTCAACTCGGGACCGTCTGCCGAATAGGCGATCTCCAGCCCGAATTCCGATCCGTCTCCGGCGTAGGCTTCGATCTGTTCGGAAAGGTAGCCCGTGCACAGTACGACGCGGGTGCTGCCGTTGCGGCGCAGCAGCCTCAACTGGTGCGCCAGGAAGGGCTCTCCCTCGATATCGACCAGAGCCTTAGGAATCGTCTCGGTCACCGGCCTCAGGCGGGTCGCCAGCCCCCCGGCCAGGATTGCAACCGGCAGTCGGGCTTCGCTCATCCGTTGCTGATCACCTTTGTGCCTTCAAAGTCGAAACGGAAGCGGACTTCCCTCAGTCCGGCTTCGGACATCGCGCGGCGCAGACGGATCTTCTCCTCCGTGTAGAACATCAGAAATCCGCCGCCGCCCGCGCCGATCACCTTCCCGCCCAGTGCGCCGTTGGAACGCGCCAGTGCGTACAACTCGTCGATCCGCGAGTTGCTCATATTACCCGAGCGGGCTTTCTTGTGCTCCCAGTGCGAATGCATCAGGGCGGCGAACCCGCGCAGATCGCCCGCCTCCAGCGCGGCCCGGCTGCGGTAGCCGAGTTCCTTGACGAAGTGCAGGTTGTCGATCATCGCGCTTTCTTTCGCCCGGCTTCGCTCATCCTGGTCGCGGAGAATGTCCGACGCGCTCCGCGTGTAGCCGGTGAAAAACAGCATGAGGTGGTCTTCGAGATTGTGCCGCGCCTCCGCCGTCATCCGCAGAGGCTCGGCGTCCACGCTTCCGTCCGGGTGGAATGTGAAACACGTCAGGCCGCCGAAGGCGGCGATGTACTGGTCCTGTTTCCCGACCGGCTCCCCCAGACGGTCCAGTTCGATGTGGCAGGCTTGCTCGGCCAGCTGTCGCGGCGAGACCGTATTCCGTCGGGCGGCGTGCAGCGCTTTCAGAAGCGCCGTCGTGAAGCTCCCGGACGATCCCATCCCCGTTCCGGCCGGGATGTCCGCCATGCTCGTGATTTCGATGTGGCGGGGGTCCGGCTCAACCAGAAGAAGCGCCTCGCGCACGATCGGGTGCTGGATCTCGCTCGCCGTCGGGACCCGCTCCAGCCGCGAATACTTGACGATGATCTCGTCGGTGAACGCCTCGTGCAACGTGATATAGACATACTTGTCGATCGCGGCCGAAATCAGGAATCCCGAGTGTTCCCGGTAGTAAGAGGGCAGGTCCGTCCCCCCGCCTCCCAGGGAGATCCGCAACGGGCTGCGTGTCATGATCAAGGGACTTTCCTCCGACCGAGCTCAACCTGGCGGCAGGCCGTACTCAATCTCTGTGGTGGCTAAGACAATTCTAACCACCTTATTAAGGGCTTCGCCAGGGCGGCGCGCGCAAACCTTGCATCTTCGGTCCATCTTCGGCGGGCGCCGGCCGTTCCGGCTTTTCCAGCTATTATGACTTCGAATGCGTTGCCGCCTCCGGTCCGGTTTCCGCCGCCAGCTCCACCCGTGGGCCGCCCTCCTCGCGATCACCGCCTCCCGGCTGGAAGCCGACTTCCGGCCGCCTGCCGAATCGCGTCCCGCCGTGGCGCGCCCCGGCGCCGTCTCGATCCTGCCCGGCGGCCGCGTCATCTCGCCGCCCGGCAAGCAGTATCGCACCGGACCGGGCCCGTTCGGCCTCGCCGTCTCCCCGGGCGGAAAGACCATTGTGACCGCCGATGGAGGCCCCAACCGCTACTCGCTCACCATCGTCGAGTTCGCCAAGGACGGCCCAAAGGTCCGGCACCTGGTTGCGCCCAGGAACCGGGAGGAGGAGGAAGATGAGGACGACGCCGACTGGCGCAGCGTCTTCCAGGGGCTGGCCTTCGAAGACGACCGGCGCCTGTACGCCTCGGAAGGCAACTCCGGCCGGGTCCGGCTGATCGACGTCCGCGATGGCGGCCGCAAGCATCTCTACGACCTCAACCAGGGCGGCTTTCGCGATTCCTATACGGGAGACCTGGCCTACGACAAAGCTTCCCAACGGCTCTACGTGCTGGACCAGGCCAACTTCCGTCTCGTCGTCATCGACACCAAAAACCGGCGTGTCCTTTCTTCCCTCCGCACCGGCCGCCTACCGTTTGCGCTGGCGCTTGCGCCGGACGGCAAGCGGGCCTACGTGGCGCACGTCGGCATGTTCGAGTACAAGGTGGTCCCCGGCGCCGACGCCGCCCGGGCGAGGGAAACCGGACTGCCCTTTCCCGCCTTCGGATTTCCCTCCCCGGAAGCGGCTGCGGGGGCGCGGCGCGAGACCGCCCGCGGCCCGGTAGACGTGCCCGGCCTCGGTGACCCGAACTCGCCCGAGTCGAACTCGGTTGCCGTCGTGGACGTGACCGACGGCGCAAAGCCCCGCCTGGTCAAACATGTCCGGACCGGCCTCCCGTTTCCCCAGTCGCTCGGCGGATCGAGCCCGTCAGGACTGTTCGCCACGGCCGACCGCGTGTTCGTCTCGAACGCCCACAACGATTCGGTGACCGTGATCGACGCCGTCACCCTCGACGTCGTCAGCCAGATCGCCCTCCGCATTCCGGAACTGGAGTCCTTTCGCGGACTGCTCCCGATCGGCCTTCACTACGAGGCCTCCTCGCAATGGCTCATGGTCGCCTGCGCCGGCATCAACGCCGTCGCCATCGTCGACCTGGCCAAACGCAGCTTCGCCGGCATGATCCCGACGGCGTGGTTCCCCACCCGCGTCACAGTCCGCGACGGCATGGTCTACGTGGCCAACGCGAAGGGAGTCGGTACCGGCCCGAACGCGACCAGGCTTGGTGAGACCGCCACGACGTTTCACGGCGAACGCCGCCGGGGTTCGATTTCAGCGTTCCCGCTGCCCGACCCCGCCGAGCTGCCGAAAATGACCGGGCAGGTGTTCTTCAACAACGGCTTTCTCCGGCAGAAGACGCCGGACAAGCCGCTGCCGCCCCAGCTCGAGCACGTGGTCATCATCGTCAAGGAGAACCGCACCTTCGATGAGGTCTTCGGCGATATCGAAGCCGCGTCGAACGGCCCGGTGGCCGGCACCCCGGCGCTGGCCCGCTTCGGCCGGTTCGGCGTCATCAACTCGCGGCGCGGCGAGTTGCAAACCCGGCTCGGCCTGCGCAACATCAGCGTCACCCCGAATCATCACGCCCTGGCCGAACGGTTCGCCTTTTCCGACAATTTCTACGCCGACTCCGAGGTCTCCGTCGACGGCCATCACTGGATCGTCGGAGCCTACCCGAACGCGTGGACCGAGTCGACTCTGATGGCCGCCTACGGAGGCCGCAAGGACTTCCGGCTGCCCCCGCCCGGAACCGATCCCGCTCCGGGCCGCCTGGCTTTTCCCCAAAGCAACTCCTCCGTCCATCCCGAGGAGCAACTCGAGGCCGGCGCCCTGTGGCATCACCTCGACCGCCACGGCGTCTCCTTCCGCAACTTCGGCGAGGGGTTCGAACTGGCTGGCGCGGACGAAGGAGTGGGCCTGAAGCCCACCGGCGCGCGCTACCTCACCAACGTGCCCATGCCGGAGCCGCTGTTCCGCAACACCTCGCGCGCCTACCCGAACTACAACATGAACATCCCGGACCAGTTCCGCGCCAGCCAGTTCATCGCCGAGATTGACCGTCTCTACGTCAAACCCGACAAGCCGCTCCCCCGCCTCCTGTTCATCCACCTGCCGAACGATCACATGGCGAAGGCGCGGCCGGACGACGGCTATCCGTTCGAAGCCAGCTATGTCGCCGACAACGACTACGCGCTCGGCCGGATCGTTGAGTTCCTCTCGAAATCAAAGTGGTGGCCGAAGATGGCGATCCTGGTGACCGAGGACGACGCCCAGGGCGGCGTCGACCACATCGACTCCCACCGCACGATCTTCCTCGCCATCAGCCCGTGGGCCCGCAAGTTCTTTGTGTCGCACACCAACGCCAGTTTCCCCGCGATCCTCAAACTGGCGTTCCGGATCTTGCGGATTCCGCCGCTGAACCTCTTTGACGCCACCGCGGCGGATCTCGCCGAATGCTTCACCGATACGCCGGACTACGCTCCTTACGAGGTGAAGCCGGTCCCCGCGGAGGTGTTCGATCCCGCCACGGCGAAGGAACCGCTCGACCCCGAGCCGGGTCCGCGCATGGACGACCCCCGCGTGCTGCGCGAACAGCATCGCCGCATCCCCTGATTCGCTAGAATGGGGAGGGAGTTTTTGCAAGGCGTGCTGAAGCGCTTTATTCTTTGGGATTTCGCCCGGGCCACCTGGCAGTACGACGTCATGGTCGGATTGATTCTGGCCTTCATCTTCCTCACGCCGCGCGGCTTCTTCCAGGATCAGCCCCGGCCCAAGAAGGTGATGATGCTGTCCACCGGCGAGCACGGCAGCAGCTTCCTCGTCGATGCGGATATGCTGGCGGGCGTCCGCGAATCCGATCGCCGCCGGATGGTCGAGCAACTGATCCACAAGCAGGCGGGCGGACGAAACCGGGCGATCGTGAGCCTGGAGCCCGTTTTCGACAAAGACGAGAAGGAACCTCTCGGCTACATGATCCATACCCGGCCGTAGACCGGGCCCGGCGCGCCCCCCTCGAAACAGCCCGGCACACGGATGCGTCTTTTTGATTGTGACTGAAACCATGAACAGGCTTCTTTCCGCTTCGCTGCTCCTGGCGTCCTCCCTCTACGGCCAGGGGAACGCATCCGCGGTCCTCTCGCGGATGGATGCCGCCGCTCCCGGATTCCGCGGCCTGACCGCCCGGATCAGCAGGATCACTTATACCGCGGTGATCAAGGACAGTTCCGAAGAACAGGGACAGATCTCCCTGCTACGGGTCAAGGGGAAAGACATCCGGGTTCTGACCGAAATCACCAGGCCCGACCACAAATTCTTCACCATCGGCGACGGAAAGGTCGAGATCTACACCCCCAAGATCGCGACCGTCCAGGAGATCGATCTGACCCGCCACAAGTCGCTGATGGAGCAGTTCCTGCTGCTCGGATTCGGAGCCTCCGGCAAGGATTTGGTCAAATCATATTCGGTCCGGATGGCGGGATCGGAAACCATTGCCGGAGTCAAGGCGTCGCACCTCGAACTGATTCCGAAGTCCGCCCAGGTCAAGAGCCATTACAACAGAATCGACCTGTGGATCGCCGATCCGGGCGGTTACCCGGTTCGCCAGAAGCTCAACGAGCCGTCCGGCAACTACCTGATGGTGACTTATTCCGACATCAGGCTCAATCCCGATCTCAAGCCCGCCGAGCTTCGCCTTAAGCTGCCCGCAGGCGTCAAACGCGAGTATCCTCAGAAGTAGGAGGTTCGCATCAAGCCGCATCTGCCGGAGAGAATCCACGCCTCCCATTCGCGACTGAGCTATCTCGACTGGATGCGCGGACTGGCCGCCGTGGTGATGCTCCAGGGGCACGTCTACCATTCCTTCACCGCGCCGGCGTGGCGGGAAGGGTCCGTCTACGTCCTGTCCCAGTTTCTCGGCGGGATGCCGCCGGCGTTCTTCCTGTTCCTGACCGGCGTGACCTACGCTTTCCTGATGGACTCCTGCGAACGCAAGCAGATGCGTCCCCTCAGCCGCGTCACGGCCGCGCTGCGCCGGGCCGGCTACCTGTTCGTGCTCGCCTACGCCTTCCGCCTCCAGCTTTGGGTTTTCGGCCAGCCGTCCAGCCCGTGGACCGACCTGTTCAAGGTCGACATCCTCAACTGCATGGGGCTCACCCTCGGAGTGATGTCGCTCCTGGCGGTTTTCACCACCGCCGACCGCGCCCGGCTGTGCGCCCTGGCCGGATGCGCCATCGCCGCTCTGGGACCCCTCGCCTCGGCGTTTCCATGGGCGGGCGTCCCGCCGTTCATCAAGGCCTACCTCGCCCCCGACCTGAACTATTTCAGCTTCTTCCCGTGGGCGGCGTTCGCCGCCTTCGGGATGAGTATCGGCAGCCTGATCCGCCTGGTGAGCGACGAGCACACCGAGCGCATGATGCAGTGGACCGCCATCGGCGGCGTGGCGCTCGTGCTCGCCGCGCGCTTCTTCGCGGAGATCCCTTATTCGGTTTACCCCCGGTCCGACTTCTGGCTCGACAGTCCCGCCCTCACCTTCATCAAAACCGGAGTGATCCTCATCGTCATGGCCGTCGCCTGGGCGTGGAATCAGTTTTCGGTCAAGGGAAACTGGAGTTGGCTCCGCCAGTTGGGCGCCACATCCCTGCTCATCTACTGGGTCCACATCGAACTGGTCTATGGCCGGTGGCTGTGGATGTGGAAGGAGAATTTGAACGTCGCCCAGTCCACCGTTCTGGCGATCGTCGTGATCGGGCTGATGCTGCTGCTGTCGCTGGCCCGGACGCGCTGGAACCAGGTGCGGGAGTGGCTTCCCGGGTTGACCGCGCGTCCCGTTCAGGCCGGAGACTGAAGCGGCGTCCGAAGCGGTTTCTCCGCGCCGCTGCGGCGCATGTACGGACCGTTTTTGCCGTTCGGCAGAATCGTTGTCGCGTCCGTTCTGGCCATGGCGAGTTGATCGCCCGAGACCTCCCGCGCGCCCGTCAGGTTCGCCCCACGCAAGTCCGCCGCGTGCAGGTCGGCGCCGCCCAGGCGGACGCCCCTCAGATCCGCCTGTGAGAGGTCCGCTCCCGCCAGGCAGGCTTCCGCAAGGTCGGCGCCATCCATCCTTGCGCGGTTGAAGTGGCAGCGGCTCAGATGGGAACGCGCCAGCCGGGCATCCGTCAGGTCGGCCTGCGAGAAAGAGGAATCCTCAAAGTGGCTGCCCCCCATCTTCGCCTCGCGCAGAACGGCCCCGTTGAACTTGCACACCTGGAACCGCGCGTAGGAGAGGTTTGCCTTCTCCAGGACGGCCTCGGTGAAGTCGCAGCGGAACAGCCGCGCCTGGTTGAACACCGTGCCCGCCATCCTTGCCCCCGGGAACCGGCACATCTGCACGACGGAATCGAGCCACCGGCTGTTTTCCAGTTGCGCGCCGGCGAAATTCGCTTCCACCGCGTGGCATTCCGCGAGCGCCGCCCCCTTCAGGTTCGCCCGTTCAAAGCGGGCGTGGCCGAGGTTGGCCGACGTCAGGTCCGCCTGCTCGAGTGTCGCCGCCCGCAGGTCGGCGAAAGTCAGATCGGCGCCAACCAGGTTCGCCCGGAACAGGTCCGCCTCCACCCACGAACTCGATCGAAGGACAGCCTTCTCCAGCCGTACGCCGGCCAGGACCGCCCCGGAATAACACCTCCGCGTCAGATCCGCGCGCCGGCCCTCGCCTGTCTTTCCCAGCCACAGCTGATGAGCCGCGAGAATATCCTCGAGCGGCAGCCTCGCCCCGCCAGCGGATTCCACCCCGGAGGGCAGCGGCGATCTGGTTCGGTCCAAACCTGGCGGCGGCATTTGCTGTCCTCATCGGCAGCCCGGCCGCGGGTTTGACGCCGCTTTGCCCGCTCCCCGGTTCTACTTCGCCTGCCGCGCCTCCGGACGCCACCCGTAGGCCTCCATCATGATTCGGAAGATCTCCGTGTTCGGCAGGAAGCCCCGAACCCGCTCCGCCCCAGGGCCCGTCGCCGCCACCACCACTTCCTCCGCCGTGTGGCTTCCGTCCACCTTGATGTAAGGCAAGTGCACCGGCCCCTTGCCCTTCGTCCGCTTCCATTCGTCGAATCCCTTGAGGAGCGGCTCCTCCGGCTTGCCCGCGGGAACCCGCAGGTCGAACGAATGGTCGGCGGTGAACACCAGCAGCGTCTCGTCCCTGTTCACCAGGGTGGAGATTTCACGAATCAGCTTGTCGAAGGCGATCAGCCGCCCCAGCCCCGCTTCCGGGTTGTCGGTGTGCGCGTCCGACTCGATCATCAGAAAAAATCCCTTCCGATTCTTCGACAGCGACCCCAACGCCCGCTTCACCGCCGCCTCCAGGTCGAAGCCTTCGTCGGCGACCACCAGCCCGCGCCGCGCCTCCGCCGGAAGCTCGGCGAGGGACTTCAACACCGGGCGGCCGGCTCGCGCCGCCGCCGCGTCGATGTCTCTGCCGTTTGCCGCCGCCACGCCGTAGATCCGTTTCCGCCCCGGCCCCAGTACGAAATCGACCCCGTCCCCGAACCGCGGCGAAAAGATCTGGAGAAAGATTTCGTCCAGCTTCCGCCGGTCGTTCGCCTGCGAATAGCAGGCCGCCGGCGTGGCGTCGGCGATCGTGACATTCGAAATCACTCCGGTCGACAGTCCCCGTTCCTCGGCGTACTCCAGGATCGTCTTCAGGCGCGTCCCGTCCTTCTTTCCCCGGACCGTGTCCGGACCCATGCTGATCACGCCGTTGTGCGTCTTCTGGCCCGTCACGATCGCGGTCATGCCCGCCGCCGAGTCGCTCACCCACGATCCCACCGGCGACGTGTCGGACAAGCCGACATGCGGCCAGCTTTGCACGAACAGCTTCAGCGGCGCGTTGTAGCCCACAATGCTGGCTGCGTTCAACGTGGGGATCCCCCCGGCGTCGGCGAGCAGCAGGATCACGTTCTTCGCCCGCCTGGGCTTGCCGGATGCGGAACCCGCCAGTACGGCGGCGAGGACAAGACAAACTAAGGACTGACGCATGGGAATCGGCCCCTTTCCTTCTGAATTCGCTGTTTCAGCGTGTCGCTACTGGGGCCGGTTTGTCCCGGCCCGGATCTCATCGTTCTCATGCGGCGCCGCCTGTCAGACCAGCGGCAGGATCGCTTCGTCAATCGCCTTGTCCGTGAACGAGCCGAGCGAGACGTCGCGATGCAGACTCCACGACTCGGTATGCTCCAGCGCCGCGCCGGGTTCGAGGCTGGTCAACGGACCCAGGGTCTCCAACTCGAGCGTGGTTCCGTTGGCGAACGTCTCGTAACACGCGCCGAAATCCGGATAAGGCGCCCCCGGGATGGCGTCGTAGCGCTTGATGAACACGTGGCTGCCGAGCAGGTACGCGCCCCAGGTCTTCTCGTTGAAATGGCCCAGCTTCGTCGGTTCCGGGATGGCCGGGTCCTGCCTGAGGATCATGTACTTGCGAGTGAAGGTCCAGCGCGGATCGGAAAGGTCGCTGAAGGCCCACATCACCAGCGGGTGCGTCGGCGGCAGCACCTCGGGATGCGTTACCCGGGGCGGAAAGGCCGTGATTCCCACGCCACCCGGCGCCATCATCGTGAGCGCCCACGCGGAAACGGATATGGGCCACGCCAGCGCGTTCTCGATTCGATGGACCACCTGGACCGCCGGCCCGACATGAGCCAGCCGGATCCGCATCTGCTTGCGGACTCCGCAGGACTCCACCGGCGCCGTCAAAGTCAGAATCGAAGCCTGCACCTGCGCCTCCACCGCCGCGTTGTCGGCTTCGTAGGTCCGCGGAAAGACCTCCGGAGCGGTCCAGAGCCGGTGCCCGCCGCGCGGACGGAACTCGCGCTCGCCGCTGGCTCCGAACTGGTCCCGCAGTTCGAGAAGCAGGTTGGGGCCGCCGGCATAGGCGTAATGCAGAATCCGCGGACCGACGTCCGACGTCGCGATCAGTTCCACGTCGCCGTTCGACAGCCGGTAACAGTTGGGCCACCCTCCCCAGGCCACCCGTTCGATCCGCGCGCTCATCGGCCCATCCAGCCGCCGTCTACCGTCACGATTTCGCCGCTCACATAGTCGGACGCCCGGGAGGCCAGAAACACCGTCACGCCCTTGAAATCGTCCGGCGTACCCCATCGGCCCGCCGGAATCCGCGAAAGGATCGCCGGATTGCGCACCGGGTCGTTGCGGAGCGCCTCCGTGTTGTCGGTGGCGATATAGCCGGGCGCCACGGCGTTCACCTGCACGCCCTTCGAGGCCCACTCGTTCGACAGCGCCTTCACGAGCGATCCCACGCCGCCCTTGCTCGCCGCATAACTCGGCACCGTGATGCCTCCCTGGAAAGTGAGAAGAGACGCCGTGAAGATGATCTTGCCGGACCCGCGCGCAATCATCTCCCTGCCGAACTCCCGCGCCAGCACGAACTGCGAGTTGAGGTTGATCTCGATGATCCGGTCCCAGTATTCGTCCGGATGCTCGGCGGCCGGCTTGCGGAGGATCGTGCCGGCGTTGTTCACGAGAATGTCCACTGGGGCGCATTCGGCCTTTACCTTGGCCGCGAATTCATAGACGGCACGGCGGTCGCCGAAGTCGCAGCGGTAGGCCCGGAACCGGCGGCCCGCCGCGGCGACGGCCTTGCCGACGGCGCTGTTTTCCGGCTCCAGTTGCGCGCTCACGCCGATGATGTCGGCGCCCGCCTCGGCTAGCGCCTCGGCCATCGCGGCGCCGATTCCACGGCGGCAGCCCGTCACCAGCGCAGTCTTGCCGTCCAGTCTGAACAGATCCAGCACGCCCATGGTCAGCTCGCGCAGTCGACGAGGATTTTCATCACTTCGGCGCCTTTCTCCATCTCCTCGAGGCCGCGCTGGAGCCCGTCGAGCGGGCGAACGTCGGTGATCAGCTTCTCGAACGGGATCGTCCGCGCGGCCAGCAACCGGATAGCCTGCTCGAAATCTTCGCGTTCGTAGACCCGCGCGCCGCACATGATCAACTCACGCCAGAAAAATTTGTGCAGGTTCACCGGCGCCGGCTTGGCGTACACCGCCACCATCACGATCCGCCCCCGCGTCCGGACGATCTCGGTCATCGTAGCCGCCGCCGGAGCCGCTCCCGAGACCTCGAATATGATGTCCGCCCCCGAGTCGCCCGTTTCGCCATTGACGAACTTCACGAGGTCCGTTTCGAGTGGGTTCACCACTTCAAACCCCAACCCCCGCAGAAGCCGGATCCGGAATGGATTGATCTCCGAAACAACCACCCGCGCCCCGGCGTGCCGGGCCACCAGCGCCACCAGCGACCCGATGGGGCCTCCCCCGAGCACCACCGCGAACTCGCCGCGCTGCACCTGTCCCAGCCGCACATCGTGGCAGGCGACGGCGACCGGCTCGATCAGCGCCCCGTGTTCCAGCGAAAGCCCGTCGGGAATCCGCAGCAGCGTGAACGCCGGCACCGTCCACAACGCCTGGAAACCGCCCGGAACATCGATGCCGATGAACTTCAGCCGCTGGCAGATATGGTTGTGCCCCCGGCGGCAGGCCGGACAATCGTTGCACGGGTCGAGTGGCATCACCGTCACACGGTCGCCGGGCTTGTACTCCGTGACCCCCTCGCCGGCCGCATGAACCACCGCCGACGTTTCGTGCCCGATCACCTGGGGCGTTCTGACGCGGTGGTCCATGTTTCCGTGAAAGATGTGGAGATCGGTTCCGCAGATGCCGCAGTGGGAAACGCGCAGCTGCACCTCTCCGGGTCCGGCGGCCACCGGCGCGCACTCGCCGACCCGGATCCGGCCCTTGCCCTCGTAGTATGCCGCTCTCATGGATGAATCAACGAGTGTACCAGAGCGTGCTACGCTGGCTTTTCCTATGCGACTGAAGGGCCAGGTGGCGATTGTTACAGGCGCGGGCGCCGGCATCGGAGAGGCGATCGCCGTCCGCTTCGCGGAGGAAGGCGCGCGGCTCGTGCTGAACGACATCAGCGCCGATGCGTGCGCGCGGATCGTCGCGCGGGTCCGCGACATGGGCGCCGAAGCCGCCGCCGCTGTCGCCGACATTTCGAGCGAGGACGGCGCGCGCTCGATCTCCGATCGCGCCGTCGAGGCCTTCGGACAAATCGACATCCTCGTCAACAACGCCGCCGACTTCACCCAGAAGAATATCGAAGACGCCACCGTCGCCGACTGGCAGCGCGTCCTCAGCGTCAATCTCGTCGGGCCCGCTCTTGTCTCGAAGTTCGCCGTCGGCCCCATGAAGAAGCGCCGCAGGGGATCCATCGTGAACATCGGTTCGATGAGTGGCGTCATCGCCCAGCCCGACTTCGCCACCTACAATGCCAGCAAGGGCGGCGTCATGACCCTCACCCGTTGCATGGCGCTCGACCTGGCGCCTTACGGCATCCGCGTCAACACCATCTGCCCGGGCTGCATCCTCACCAGCGCCTCCTTCCGCGAGATCGAGCGGCTGGGGCTGACCTTCGAGCAATGGCGCGACCGCGTCGCTCCCGGACACATGCTCAACCGTCTCGGCGAGCCGCGTGAGGTCGCCAACGCCGCGCTGTTTCTGGCCTCCGACGAAGCCAGCTTCATCACCGCCGCGGACCTCATGGTCGACGGCGGCTATATCTGGCACTGACGCTTTCCGGCCTCCTCCCGATACCGGCGCACCACGAAAAGCCCGTCCGGCGTGAACTGCTCCGGCCGCGCTTCGATCTCGTCGAACGTCATCGCCACGGCGTACTCCACCTCTTCCCCTTGCAGCGTGACCGGCCCGCTCCAGTGGCAGGAGAAAACACATCCCCAAACCCGGATCGCCGCGTCTTCGAACCAGAACTTGAACTCCCGCCGCAGCGGCACGCCGGAGATCCCCATCTCCTCTTCGAGCTCCCGCGCCGCGCCCTCCTCGTACGTCTCGCCGGCCAGCACCACTCCTCCCGCCACCGGGTCGAACAACCCCGGGTAGACGTCCTTGGTCGCCGTCCGCTTCTGCACCAGCAGACGGCCCTCGGATGGCAATACCAGGATGTAGGTGGCGCGGTGGGGCAGACGCCGCGCCCGCATCTCGCTCCGCGGCGCTGAACCCACCACATTGTCTTCTCGGTCGACGATCACCACGATCTCCGCACCCGCACGGCCAGCCATAGGCCCTCATCGTAGCAGGGAGTCTCGCGACCCGGATTTTCCGGGGCGGGACTCGATCCTTGCGCTATAATCCGCTTCACGATGCGAGTCTGGACGTTCGGTTCGCTCACCGTCCTGGCCTTGGCCGCGCCCCCGGACTGGACCGGATTCCGCGGCCCCGGCGCGAACGGCGTCAGCGAAGAGCCGAACCTGCCCGAAACCTGGAGTTCGACGCGGAATGTCGTCTGGAAGACCCGGATTCCCGGCGCCGGATGGTCCTCACCCGTGGTGGCAGGCGGCCGGATCTACCTCACCAGCGCCATCAGCGCGGAGGAAAAGGAGCCGCCGAAAAAAGGGCTCTACTTCGGCGGCAATCGCGGCAAGCCGTCCGACGTCCACCGCTGGATGGTCTATGCCATCGACTTCGACACCGGCCGGATCGCCTGGGAACGCGAGGTTCACCGCGGCGTGCCCCCCACGGCGCGGCATCTCAAGAACACCTACGCATCGGAGACGCCCGTCGCCGACGGCGGACGGGTCTACGCCTACTTCGGCGCCATCGGACTGTTCTGCTTCAGCCGCGACGGAAAGCTTCAGTGGTCTTATCCGGTCAAGGCGCGCGAAACACGCTACGGATGGGGAACCGCCGCCTCGCCGGTGCTGCACGAAGGCCGCGTTTACATCGTCAACGACAACGACGAGGAATCCTGGCTGGCCGCCATCGACAAGGCGACAGGAAGGGAGATCTGGCGCGTGGCGCGCGACGAGAAAAGCAACTGGGCCACCCCGTTTGTCTGGACGCACGGCGGCCGGACCGAGATCGTCACGTCGGGAACGCATCGCGTCCGCTCCTACGACTCCGACGGCAAACTGCTGTGGCAGTTGGGCGGCATGTCTTCCATCGTCATTCCGACGCCGTTCGCACGGCACGGCCTGCTCTACCTCGCATCCGGCTATGTCGGCGACCAGGTCCGCCCCGTGTTCGCCGTGCGGCCGGGCGCCCGTGGGGACATCTCGCTCAAGCCCGGCGAGACGTCCAACGCGCACATCGCCTGGTTTCACCCGCAGGCCGGTCCCTACAACCCGTCACCGCTGGTCTACGGAGACTACTACTACACGCTGTTCGATCGCGGGTTCTTCACCGCACACGACGCCCGGACCGGAAAGGAAGTCTACAGCCGGGTTCGCATCGACCCGGCTGCCTCCGCCTTCACTGCTTCGCCCTGGGCCTATAACGGCAAGATCTTCGCCTTGAGCGAGGATGGCGACACGTTCGTGATCGCGGCCGGGAGCGAGTTCAGGCTGATTGCCAAGAACTCTCTGGACGAGATGTGCATGGCCACTCCGGCTATCGCCCGCGGCAGCCTGCTGATCCGATCCGCGTCGCACCTCTACAGGATCGGTGTCAAATGAGCGACGTCTTTCGCGAAGGACTCTTCACGGGCAAAACCGGGCTGTTCACCGGAGGAACCAGTGGAATCGGGTTCGCCATCGCCGGACGGTTCGCCGGTCTGGGCGCCACCGTGATCCTCAACGGACGCAATCCCGGGAAACTCGACGCGGCCGTGAAGACCATCCGTGACCGCGGTCACGCCGCCGACGGATTCGCCGCCGACGTCCGCAAACCGGAGGACCTCGGACCCGCGATCGCGGCCGCCCGCGCGCGCCATGGCGAAATAGACTTCCTGTTCTGCGTGGCGGCCGGGAACTTCCCCGCGCCGGTGACCGGGATGTCCCCTAACGGATTCAAATCGGTCGTCGACATCGACCTTCTCGGCACGTTCAACACATGCCGGCTTGCCTTCGATCACCTCCGCAAGCCCGGCGCGGTGGTGATCGCGATTTCCGCCAATCAGGCGCGGATCGCCTATCCCCTCCAGTCCCACGTCTGCGCGGCCAAAGCCGGCGTCGAGATCCTGATCCGCACGCTGGCCATGGAGTGGGGACCGCTCGGAATTCGCGCCAATTGCATCACCCCGGGACCCACCGATGACACCGAGGGAATGCGCCGCCTCGCCCCGACCGAAGAAGCGCGCGCCCGCGTCGTCGCCGCCGTGCCCCTCGGCCGCATGGGAACCGCGCGCGAGATCGCGGACGTGGCCGTCTTCCTCTGTTCGGACGCCGCTGCCTACGTCACCGGCGCCGTCTACCATTGCGACGGAGGATCCTTCCTCACCGGCGCCCGGATGCTGTCCGGCGCCTGAGCGCGCCCACCGGCGCCGGGCTGAAGAACTCTACTGTCCCGCCTTCGCCAGAACCGGCCGCAGCGCCAGGTTGACGAAAATCATCAGCACCGAAAAGGCCGGCAGGACCAGCAGCGCGGTCGACAGGCCGCCCGCCGACGTTCCGGCGATCGCGCCGATCAGAGGCGAGCTGGCCAGCAGACCGATCCAGCCGCAGGTGATCACGATGCCCATCGCCGTCGCGGTCGCCTTCGGAAATGCTCCGCCCACCATCGCGAGCGTGGTCGGAAACACCGGCGCCATCGCCAGTCCGGCGCAGAAGACCGCCGCGCCGGCCATCGTCGGGTCGCTCGTCTGGAGCATCAGATACGTGGTGACCGCCATCAGCACCGCGGACGCCAACGTGACGGTCGGTGCCGGAATCTTGATCAGGATGGGCGCCACCGCCACCCTACCCAGCAGCAGCCCCAGCGCGAATCCGAGCGACAGCGTCCGCAGCGCGCTCGCCTCGGGAATACCCCGCGAGACCATGTACTTCGCGAGCCAGTTCCATACCCCGACCTCGCACGCCACGTACAGGAACAGGAACGCCGCCAGCAGGTAGAGCGCCGGCTGGCTGACCAGTTGTCCGATTTCAGAGGCCTTGAAGCCCCGCTCCCCGGTCGGAGGCGGCATCTTCGCCGACGCGTTGACCGCCCAGGCGACCGCCGTCGCGGCCGCCGCGAAGTACGCCACCTTCACGGCGTCCCCCCCGAGCAGGTCCGCCGAAATCAGCGGCGTCACCAGCCCGCCCAGCCCGAAGAAGAGGTTCAGCCCGTTCATCACCGAACCCCGCCGCTTCGGGTTGATATCGCTGACCAGCGCGTTGCCGCCCGTGACGATGATGCCGCCGCCGATGCCCAGCACCAGCATGCAGCCCACGGTCATCTCGTAGCCGGTGGCGTTCGCCAGTCCGAGCAGCGAGAGCGCGACGAGTCCCAGACCGAGCAGCAGTCCCGTCTTCTTGCCCTTGTTGTCGATGAGCGGTCCCACCGAGATCGAGGCGATCGTGAGGCCGAGGGCCTGCGCCGTGGCGATGTAGCTTGACTGCATGTCCGACAGTGCGAACCTTTGCGCCAGCCCCGGAAGAATCGTTCCAAGCATAGCGGCAATCATGCCGTACACAAAAATCGCCAGGATCGCGGCCAGAATGAGCATCGCAGCCTCCAAAACAATTTCGCCCGTTTGCGTCGAGCGGGCCGGCTGACAGTCTACCAGATTTTTCCGGGTCCCATCCGGACCGAACAAGCCTACAATAGAGCAAATGGCGAGACCGGCTCTGGTCCTTCTCCTCCTTGCGGCTCCGGCCGCCGCCCAGTTCGAATGCAGCTTCCGCGGATTCGACCCTCCCAGCCTGCGCAACCGCGGCCAGTCCGAACTGCTCGGAGACCTTGTCCTCGCCTGTCAGGGAATCCGCCCAGGACAGGGAATTTCAGCCAACATCACCGTCACGCTCAACACTCCCGTCACCAGCCGCATCCTGAACGCCGGCAACAACGCGAGCGAAGCGCTCCTGCTGCTTGACGACCCCGCGCCGTCCGACCAGCTGCCAAAACCGGCGGGCGCGGCAGTGCCCTCGGCGAACGTCATTCAAGGTGTCCAGTCCGGCTCCACCTCCATCCTGTTCGTCGACGTCCCGTTTCTCGCCCCGGGACCGCAGGGCTTCGTCGAACGCATCGTCCGCATTGTCAATCTCCGCGCCAACGTCTCCGCCCTCGCCGCCGGCGCCGAGGTCACCGCGACGGTCTCCTTTGCCGGCAATCTCGCCGTCAACATCGCGCCTTCCACCCGCCCCCTCGGACAGGTGGCCCGCCCGCTTGATTTCACCGTGCGCACGCCCGACGACTCCGGCCCCTACGGCGTCAGCCTGAACGCCTGCGCCGGCAACAACCTGAACGTGACCCCCCAGAGCGCGCGCGATTTCAACATCCGCTTTTCAGAGACCTTTCCCTCGGAATTTCGCGAACGCAATATCGCCACCTCCCCGAACAACTGGTTCGCCGTGGGCGATCAGAACGACCCCTCGCGCGGCATCCTCAACTACGGTACCGAGACCGGCTTCCTCAACTCCGGGTTCCCCCAGTCGACGGGGATGAATCAGGCAGGGCTGGCGACTCAGGGCACCCGGCTCATGGCCCGGTTCTCGGGCATTCCCTCGGGCGCGACGCTGTTCGTGACGGCCCAGCCGGTCGGACAGGGAACCTCCGGCACCGGCGTCACGGCGCGGCTCACCAACACCGGAGACGACGGCTCCGGCCCGTTCTCGGAACGGCGCGCCCTTCTCGGGCCTTATGTTCAGCTCTCCGTCATCGCCGGCGAGGCGCTCGCGGTCTGGGAGGTCTTTGACGCCAACGCCGTGCAGCTTGAGACCATCAGCTTCGGCGTCATCGTCTCGATTCCGGCCGGAACACTCCAGTCGAGCGTCCTCCGCATCGCCGGGCTTAACGCTCCCGTGCCGGGACCCGGCGTCACCGCGACGCCCGCCTTCACCGCCGCCGGCGTGGACCAGCGCGCCGCCACTGACATCCGGGGATGCGCCAGCCAGTTGACCATCCTCACTCCCTGCCCGATCGAGGCGGCCAGCGCCGGAGTTCCGTTCTCCCGCCCGCTGACGGCCGCCGGCGGAACGCCGCCCTATGTCTGGAGCGTGGCCTCCGGTTCCCTCCCTCCCGGCGTCACGCTTTCTCCCTCCGGCCTGCTCGCCGGCACGGCCACCCAGGCCGGTTCGTTCCCGTTTCAGCTGCGGGTCACCGACGCCGCCGGCGCCAGCGCGACACAGAATTGCTCCCTCGCCATCCAGCCCGCGCTGTCGATTTCCACCGCATGTCCCCTGCCGGACGCCACCCTTGGCAGCGCCTACACGCAAACGCTCAACGCCGTCGGCGGCGTGACACCCTACGTCTGGACGCTCGCCCGCGGCGCGCTGCCGAACGGCCTCGTCCTCGCCCGCGCCGGCACGATCTCCGGCACCCCGACCGCGTCCGGAATCTTTTCCTTCGCCCTTCAGGTCACCGACGCCCGCCTTGTCGCCGGACAAAAGGAGTGTTCCATCCGCGTTCAGGCGCCGCTCCGGGTCGGCCCCACTTCGTTGACCTTCATCGCGCCCGCCGGCAGCGGCCCCACCGCGCCCCAGACGATCAGCCTCCTCAACGAACCGGCCGGCCAGGCGTGGGCGCTGCGCGTGCTGACCGAATCCGGCGGCGACTGGCTCCGGGTCACCCCCACCAATGGACGCATCCCCGGATTGATCGAGGTGACCGCCGTCCCCGGTTTCCTGCGCGAAGGCGTCTACTCGGGCTCGGTCACCATCGTCACGCAGGGCCAGTCGCAACAGTCCCTGGGCGTCCTGGTGACCCTCGAGGTCCGCCCCGCGCGCCCCGCCCGCCTGGCGGTGCAACCGCCCGGGTTCACGATCGCCGTGCCGCGCGGATCGGCCCGCCTGGACCGCGCCTTCCTGCTCGCAAACAGCGGGTCAGGTTCGATCCCCTACGAGCTCACCGCGGAAGTGGCCGATGGAGGGCGCTGGCTCGGATTCTCCAACATCTCCGGGCGAGTCTCCGCCGGCGCTCCCGTGCGCGTGCCCCTCTCGATCAGCCCCGGCGATCTGTCTCCGGGAGCCTACCGGGCGCACATCCGGATCGTCAACGAGGAAGCCCCGGAGACTTTGTTCGTTCCGGTCACCCTCGTGGTGGGAACGTCCGCGGATGCGATGGCGGTGGAACCGCTGGCGCTGTCGCTCAACACGACCCCCGGAGGCGCCCTCCCGGCGCACGAGATCGCCGTCCTGGCCACCGGCGCGGGACCCGTCAACTGGCAGGCATCGGCGGCCGTCGAACCAGGCGTGCCGCAATGGCTTTCCATCGCCCCCGTGACGGGACGGGCCGTGCCGGGGACGCCTTCGCGTCCGGAGATCCGCGTCAACACCGCGGGACTGGCCCCGGGGCGCTACCTGGGCGAAGTCACCATCAACGCGCCCGGAATCGAGAATTCGCCCCGCGTCGTGCTGGTGCGGCTCACCCTGGAGGCGGCCAACGAGAACCCCGTCCGGATCTCGCCGCCCAACCTGCTGTTCACCACCACGCCCGGCGTCGCCTCGTCGCGCCAGTTCGTGACGTTGATCAATGCCGGCCGAAATCCGTTCACCTTTGACGCGGACCTCGTCGGCGATAGCGCCGTCTTCTCCGTCAGTCAGCCTTCTGCCCGCCTCATCGCGCCGGGTGCGAGGGCGCAGATTGAGGTCTCCGCCAACGCCGGAAGGGTGACGCAGGGCGTCACCTCCGCCCGGCTCAACATCCAGACCTCCGCCGATTCCACCGTCCGCCAGGTCGAACTGGCCTTCGCCGTCAATCCCGGCCTCCGCCCGAACGCTGCGGCGCAGAACGAACCCGGACCGCGCATTGACGCCGTCTGCCCCCCGGGCGGACTCCGCGTTTTCTCGCTCGCCGTGGGCAACGGTTTTCGTGCCGCGCCCGGCGAGCCCCTGCCCATGGATGTCGGCGTGTTTGAATCGAACGGCGCGCCTGTCACATCGGGATTCGTGTCCGCCTCTCTCGGCGGCCGCGTCGCCGTTCTAACAACCGTCGGCTATGGCCGCTGGGTGGGCTCCCTGATTCCGGCCCCTGCCGAAACCGGTCCCGCCGTTCTTAGCCTCCTCGCCGAGGATCGCGCCCGCAATCTGACCGGCTGCCAGGACCTCGCCGGAGTCCTCCAGCCCGCCGCCTCCCCCCTGCCTGTGATCCCGGATGGCGGCGTGTTGAGCACCGCGAGCTTCCAGCCATTCGCGCCGCTGGCGCCAGGCGGCATGGCCGCGATTTTCGGTTCCGCCCTGGCCGAAGGGAGCAACACCGCCGGGCTGCCTTTGCCCGGCGTGCTCGGAACGACTCGGGTCCGTCTGGGACCGGCTGCCATGCCCCTCTTCTTCGCGGGCGAAAGCCTGGGACTGTCCCAGGTGAACGGTATCGTACCGTATGGCTTGGCGCCGAACGTCGCCCACCAGCTCATCATCAACTCCTCCGCGGGCGCCGCGACGGCTCTCGTCCCGGTCGCCGCCGCGGCGCCCGGCGTCTTCACCGTCAACCAGCGCGGAACCGGACAGGCGATCGCCGTCCACGGACTGAATCCCCTGCTGCTGGCCGACGCCGCCAACCCGATCCCGCGGGGCGGTGTTATCGTCCTCTACCTGGAGGGTCTCGGCGCCACATCCCCGGCGGTCGAAGCCGGATACCCCGCGCCGTCTGATCCGTTGGCCTCCGCCGCCGCGCCCGTGCGCGTGACCATCGGCGGCCTGGAAGCCGAAGTCCTGTTCGCCGGACTCACCCCGGGACACGCCGGGCTCTACCAGGTGAACGCCGTCGTCCCGCCCCAAGCCCCGGCCGGCTCGGAAGTGCCGGTGGTTGTCACTGCCGCCGGGTGGTCCAGCTTTGCCGTCACGATCGCGGTCCGATAAGACCGGTGGATTGAATCACCGCCCGGATGCGCTCCACCGCCTGATCGGCCAGAGCGATCATCTCCGCTTCGTTGAACGGACGCACACCCCGGTCCATCACCTGCAATCGCGTCCTCTCCCCGCTGGCGAAACTCAGAACAAAATAGCGGGCCCGTTCCTCGGCCTTGCCGTCCTCCGCCAGGGAGGACTCCGTGACCGTTTTCACCGACACGACGTGCTGGTAGAAATACTCGTCGATCCGGTCGTTCAGCACAACGTGGCGGTGCCAGTTGTACAAGGCGCGATGCAGAATCAGCCGGTCCGGTCCGAACACCAGAACGAGACAGTCCCAATAGGGATGGAGAAACGGCGGGTTTCCGTTGTCGGCCACACTGCGGTGGGTCGTCTCGTCAAGGCCGGCCGCGAGCGCCTGGTTGGCCCGCACCAGTCCCAGCAGCCCGGCCGGCTCGCCCCTCATCGCCCGGGGATCCAGTCCCACGGCCGCGGCCGCCCGCGCCTGCACGGCGTCGAAGTCCTCCCGGAACCATTGCATCATTTCCTCCGCGTCAGGACGCCGGCGATAACGCCGCCTTTGCCAGACATAGCCCGCCAGACCTCCCCCGCCGAGCACGATCGCCATGTTCCGGAGCCAAGCCGTCGCGGTGGGCCGTTCCCGGATCCAGGTCGCGACAGCCATCAGTGCGATCACGGTGGCGGCGCCCGCCACCAGCCACGGAAACACCGGCTTCGGCACGTCGAACCATTCCTGGATCCGGCGGGACCTTGACGGATCACGCCGCGGATTGAGCGGAGCGGCCTCCACGCCCTCCCCGCTCATCTCCCGCAGCGCGTTCCGGATCCGCGCGTCCCGGACCGGAAGAAACTCCAGCAGCCGCCGGATCTCCCCCGGCTCGGCCCGCCCGCGCAAGGCTTCGCCCAGCAACTCCTCGGCGGAAGGATCCGGCACGGCGCGCCCCTTCGCCTGATGATGGTCGGCCCGAATGGCGGCCGCCGCGGCGAAGTATTTTGCGTCGAACGGTCCCGACTCGCACGCGGCGTCGATGTCCTCCAGGATCCGTTCGATCTCGGCCGCCGGAATCGTCCCGGGACTCCGGCCAGCCGCCCGGGCCAGGGCGCCGTAGTAGAGGGCGTCGGGGTCGCCCGGATCGCATTCGGCCGCCTTCTCAAACGCCGCCACCGCCCGGTCGAAGGCGCGCATGTGCAGGCGGCACAGACCCAGAGCGAGCCATGTCCGCCCATCCGCCGGCGCGCACACCACCCGCGATTCGTACGCTTCGATGTATCTTTGCAGCGCCGGCGCGTCCAGAGCCGCAGCAAAGGCCAGGCTGGGAACCAGCAGCGCGGCCCGGCACCGCGGACAGCGGTCGCTGGAGCCATCCGCCAGGGCGGCGCACTGCGGGCATCGGTCCTCGGGCGCCATGCCGCATTATAGCTTTTCGTGGCGTTCTCCCCTGAAAATCGCCGCCGAATTCCACGCCGTTCCGCCGGACTGACAGTACACTGAAAGTGGGATGCCGATACCGGACAGAGCCACCATTCTCGCGGTGATCGATGTCCTGATTACCGCCTTTCTCATCTACCAGTTTCTGCTGATCATCAAGGGTCGCCGCGCCGCGCAGATCCTGCTCGGCCTGACGGTCGTGCTCGGCCTGTACACCGCCGCGCGCGTCGCGGGCCTGCAACTGGTGCGCAGCCTGCTTGAAACCGTCGCGCCTTACACGGCCTTCGCCCTCATCGTGATGTTCCAGTCGGAGATCCGGCGCGTTCTCGCCCAGTTGGGCCGCCGCGGAATGGGATTCAGCCAGCGGCTCAAGCAGCGCGAGTCGATCGAGGAGATCGTCCTGGCGGTCGAACAGCTGGCGCGCGGTAAGACCGGCGCCCTCATCGTCCTCGAACGCTACAGCGGTTTGCGGACATTCATCGAATCCGGCGTCATGGTGGATGCCGTCGTCTCGCGCGACCTGCTGCTGTCCATCTTTCAGCCCAAGGGAGCGCTCCACGACGGAGCCGTCATCATCCAGAATGAACGCATTGTCGCGGCCGCCTGCTTCCTGCCGCTGTCGATGAATCCGGCCATCATGAACTCGCTCGGCACGCGCCACCGCGCCGCCATCGGGATCACGGAGGAATCCGATTGCCTCGCCATTGCCGTCTCGGAGGTCACCGGCACCATTTCCGTCGCCGTGGCGGGCCGCATGGATCGGGAACTGACCCCGGCCCAGGTGGGCGCTCGCATCGCCGCCCACCTCGGCGGCGGACGGCCGGGCGCCCGGCCGCAGGGAGAACTGCCCGCCCCGGCTGCCCCAGGGCAGGTCAATCGAGTATGAACGGAGCGGCCAAACTCATCACCGACAACTTCGGCTACAAACTGTTTTCCCTGCTCGCCGCCACTCTGCTTTGGTTTGCCAGCGTCGACGACAGCGGCGTCGTCACCACCGTCTCCGTCCCCATCCAATACCGCAACCTCCCTAAAGACCTGGAGATAAGTTCCGATGTAACAGACGAGGTGCGGGTGGAGATCCGGGGCCCGTCGCGAAAAGTGTCGCCGGCCAGCTTGGGTGATGTTGTGATTTTGCTCGATCTCACCGGAATCAACCGCCCGGGAGAGCGGACGTTCTCCGTTGCGGAGAACCTGGACCTGCCGTCCGGCGTCGCCTTGGAACGGGCGGTGCCCGCGCAGGTCCGGCTTCGCATGGAGCGGCGTCTTCGCAAGGAGGTTCCCGTGCTGGTCAAGTTCGGAACGCCGCCGCCGCCGGGCTATGTAGTCCACTTCCACCACGTGCTGCCGGCGACGGTGCATGTGGTGGGCCCGGAGAGCCGTGTCCGCGCTGTGGCCGCCGTGGAAACGGACCCCATCGACCTCGGAGATACAATGAAGATGGAGGAGTTTTCGGTACCCACATTCGTTTCCGATCCGCAGGTGAGGGTGGAAGGAAGCGGTCGCGTGGTCGTCCGGGTGGAGGTCGTCCGCAAAGCAGACCCGGACCGAAACTGAAATACACAACTTGCCACGTCAACTTTTCGGAACAGACGGGATCCGTGGTGTCGCCGGCGACTACCCCCTCGACCCCCCAACCGTTCACGCTGTGGGCTCCGCCCTCGGCGAATGGTGCCGCGCTCATGCCGCCTGCGGCGCCTCCCCCCAAGTCCTGGTCGGAATCGACACGCGCGAATCCGGTCCCTGGATCGCCGGACAGATCGCCGGTGGACTCGACCGGTCCGGCGTCCGGGTCCGCTTTGCGGGTGTGATCACGACCCCCGGCGTCGCCTATCTGACCAAGGAGGATGATTTCATCGCCGGCGTCATGATCTCGGCCTCCCACAACCCATACCAGGACAACGGCATCAAGGTCTTCGGACACAACGGCTACAAACTGCCCGACGCTGAGGAAGAACGTCTCGAGGAGTCCATTCTGCGGCTGGGCGCCTCGGGCACCCCCCCTCGCCCGCTACCGCTCCACGAGGAGCCTGTTCTCGCCGAACGCTACCTGACGCACCTCGAAAGGGCCGTCCCGGGTTCGCTCGCCGGGCGCAAGGTCGTCGTCGATTGTGGCAACGGCGCCGCCTCCACCCTGGGCCCAGCGGTGCTGCGCCGGCTCGGCGCGGAGGTGGTCGCCATCGGTTGCTCCCCCGATGGCCGCAACATCAACCTCAATTGCGGGGCACTGCACGTCGCCGGCCTTCAGAAGAAGGTCGTCGAGCGCGGAGCCGATGCCGGCTTCGCCTTCGACGGAGACGCCGACCGTTGCATCGCCGTCTCCGCAACCGGCCGGATCGTCGATGGAGACGCCATGATTCTGCTCGTCGCCCGCTACCTCCGATCCCTCGGCCGCCTGCCCGGAGATACCGTCGTCACCACCGTGATGTCGAACTTCGGCTTCCAGAAGGCGCTCGAAGCCGACGGAATCCGCCTGGTTCGCGCCGCCGTCGGCGACAAGTACGTCCTCGAAGACATGCTTCGCCTGGGCGCCGCTGTCGGCGGCGAGCAGTCCGGTCATGTCATTTTCCTCGACAAGGCGACCACCGGCGACGGGCTCCTCACCGCGCTTCGGGTTCTCGAAGTCGTGCAGGCCACCGGGCGGAATCTCGACCAGCTCACCGAGGGTCTGGAATCGTATCCCCAGAAACTCGTGAATGTCCGCGTCAAAGAGCGCAAGCCCCTTGATGAACTCGCCGGCGTCAGGCGGGCCATCACGGAGGTCGAACAGGCTCTCGGTCCTGACGGCCGTGTTCTCGTGCGCTTCTCCGGCACCGAACCGCTCGCCCGGGTAATGGTGGAGGGGCCGAGTATTGAGTCGGTCAATGCTTACGCACAGCGGATCGCCGAGGCGATCCACTTTGAACTCGGCGGATAAGATGGCGCGGGTGGCCCGGAGGACTTCAGCCGCCTGATTGCACAAGGAGAAGGAGACAGGAAGCGCCGGGCCACCTCGCAAAGGCGCTCACCTTCACCTGAATAGACGCGGAAACACCCCAAAACGGTTCCGCGGTAGAGTGGAAAGACCATGCTCCGTCCGCGCCCCTTCGCCGGGTTTCTCGCCGCCTCAGCGCTCCTTGCCCAGAGCGCGAAACTGCCTCCTCCCCAGGTTGCCAACGCCCGTTACGGGCCGCACGAACGCAACGTCCTCGACCTCTGGCAGGCGCCAACGCCGGGACCCGCTCCACTGGTGATTTTTATTCATGGCGGGGGCTATGTCGCCGGCAGCAAGGCGAATCTCTCGCCGACCTTGCTGTCGACACATCTGGCCGAGGGAATTTCCGTGGCGGCCATCAACTATCGCTACGTCACCACCCACCCCTTTCCCGCCCCGATGCTGGACGCCGCCCGCGCTGTTCAATTCCTTCGCCATCACGCCCGCCAGTGGAAAATCGATCCGCGCTTCATCGGCGGCGCCGGCGGCTCAGCCGGCGCCAGCATCGCCCTGTGGCTCGGCTTCCACGACGATTTGGCCAACATCGACAGCGCCGACCCGGTAGCCCGCCAGTCCTCGAAGCTCCAGGCGATGGCCGTCCATGGCGCCCAGACCTCCAACGACCCCCGCATCATCGGAAAACTGATCGGCGAGCCCGCCGCCCGCCACCCTTCCGGAAAGCTCTTCTATCGCATGCTCGGGGACCGCTGGGACAGCCCCGAGGCCGGCCGCCTCTTCGACGAAGCCTCTCCCGTCTATCATGTCAGCGCCGGCGATCCCCCCGCCCTGCTGATCTACAATGAGCCGGACCGCGATATCCCGCCCGACGCCAAGCCAGGCGCCGGCATCCATTCACCCCGCTTCGGCAGATTGCTGGTCGAGCGCTGCGCCCACGTGGGCGTCCCGTGCGAATCCAAGCAGCGCGCCTCCTACCCGGATCGCAACGCGGAAAACCGGGATGTCGCCTCCTTCTTCGCCCGCCACCTGAAGCGAAACCGGACCCTGCCGCCGCCCGATCTCGCCAATGTCGCCTACGGTCCGCATGGCCGCAACGTGTTCGACTTCTGGAGCGCCAAAGCCGGACCGGCGGCGCCGCTGGTTCTCTTCATCCATGGCGGCGGGTTTGTCGGCGGCGACAAAAGCGGACTGGATCCCGGATTGCTCCAGCGGCTCCGCGATGCCGGTTTCGCCGTGGCCTCCCTCAACTATCGCTATTCGACCCAGGCGCCCTACCCCGCCCCGATGTACGATTGCGTCCGCGCCCTCCAGTTCCTCCGGAACAAAGCGCCGCGCTTCCGGATCGACCCCGGCCGGATTGCTTCCACCGGCGGTTCCGCCGGCGCGGCGATCACGCTCTGGATCGGGCTTCGCGACGATCTCTCCGACATCCACTCCTCGGACCCGGTGGCGCGCCACACCACCCGGCTAAAGGCGATGGCGGTTCTCGGCGGCCAGACTTTCCTCGATCCCCGCCTGATCGCAAAGCAGATCAGCGAAGTTACCGCGCGTCACCCCGCCCTGCCCTTGCTGTTCGGCATCCCCCCGGCCGAACTGTCCGACGACGCGCACGCGGCTCTCTTCGACCACGCCTCCGCCGCCCGGCACGTCACCCGCGACGATCCCCCCGCGTACCTTTTCTACAACGAGTCCCGTGATCCCGTGAAGGCATCCGACAAGCCCGGCGCCGGCATTCACAAAATCGAATTCGGCGCCTACCTCAAAGAGCGGATGGACAAAGTTGGCGTCGAGTGCGTCGTCCGCCACGGCGACGAGTTCAATGGCCCCGGAAATCCGCGCGAAAAGGCCTTCGACGAGATCGTGGCGTTCCTGTCCAGGCATCTGCGCTGACCGCCCGCGCCGCCCGGCGCCCGTCTGCCCCAAAGCGGCCGGAACCCGCCGCGGAACCGGCTACACTGGTCTTATGCGTCTTACCAAGTTCGCGCTCGCGCTGGCTTTCTGCGCTCCCGTGTTCTGCGGCAACGCCGGCGGTGTCACCTGGGTCGAACCGCCGGGCTGGAAGTCCCTGGGATCGCGGCCCATGCGCGCCGCCACTTACACCGTGCCCGCCGCTCCCGGCGACAAAGAGGACGCCGAGTGCGCTGTCTTCTACTTCGGTCAGGGCCAGGGCGGCGGGGTCAATGAAAATATCGCCCGCTGGCTCGGCCAGTTCCAGGAGAAACCGGCCACGCCGCCTCAGCCCAGAAAGCAGTCCATCGCCGGACTCAACGTAACCATCATCGAGCATTCCGGTACGTACCTGTCCGGGGCTCCCATGTCGCCCCAAAAGACCCCCAAGCCCGGATATCGAATGGTCGGCGCGATTGTCGAAGCCCCCGAAGGCAACGTCTTTTTCAAGCTGACCGGACCCGCCAAAACCGTTCAAGCCGCGCATCCGGTCTTTCAGAAGATGCTGCAATCGCTCCGGAAGTAACCATGAGAAGACGATTCCTGCTACCGATCTTCGCCGCCGCAGTCTCCGCCGCGGCGGACTGGCCCCAGTGGCGCGGGCCGAATCGCGACGGCAAGTCGCCGGAAACAGGCCTGCTCAAGCAGTGGCCCGAGGGAGGTCCCAAACTCGCCTGGAAGACCACCGGGCTCGGCGATGGATTCTCTTCCGTCTCCGTCGCCGGAGGCCGCGTCTTCACGATGGGACAATCCGGCGGCAGGCAGTTCATCCTGGCCTTCGACGCCGCTACCGGCCGGAAGCTCTGGGAGACCCCGAACGGCTCGCCCTACCAGGAACGGCGCGGCGACGGGCCTCGTGGCGTTCCTACCGTCGAGGACAACCGCCTCTGGGCCATGACCGCCGACGGAACCCTCTCCTGCCTCGACCCGGTCACCGGCCGGAAAATCTGGTCCGCCAACCTGGTCTCGGACTACGGCGGCAGGATCCCCCACTGGGGCTATAGCGAATCCCCTCTCATCGAGGGCGACATGCTGATCGTCAACGCCGGCGGACCGGGAACGTCCGTCCTCGCCCTGAACAAGAATACCGGCAAGCTCATCTGGAAATCCCAAAGCGACCCGGCTGCATACTCCTCCGCTATCGCCGCCACCGTCGGCGGCGTGCGTCAGATCTTCACGTTCACCGCCAAAGGCGCGATGGGACTGAATGCAAAAAACGGCGAACTGCTCTGGCGCTACGACAATGTGGCTAATCGTACAGCCAACATCGCCACGCCCATCATTCACCAGGACCACGTCTTCTACTCCTCGGCCTACGGCACCGGCGCCGCGCTGCTCAAACTCAACGCCAGCGGCGGAAGCGTGGAGGCGAAAGAGGTCTACTTCACGAGCGAAATGATGAATCACTACTCGACGTCGGTTCTGCTCGGCGAGTACCTCTATGGTTACTCCAACGCCATCCTGACGGCCATGAAATTCATGACCGGCGAAGTGGCGTGGAAGGACCGTAGTGTCGGCAAAGGGTCCGTTATCTGGGCCGACGGCCTGTTATACGCCATCGGCGAAGACGGCATGGTCGGCCTGATCGAACCTTCGCCGCTCGGCTACAAAGAACGCTCCCGGTTCACCTTCCCGAAAAGCGAGCGGAAAACGTGGGCCCCCCTCGCCATCGCGGATGGCCGCCTGTTCATCCGGGACCAGGACAACCTCTTCTGCCACCTGATCCGCTAGTCCGTCCGCCGCGCTTCAGCGCGAAGCCAGAACCTTCGGTTGCGACAGGTAGCCGACGATCCGGTCTTTCTTTACTTCGTTGACGACGATCTCGCAGGGCTGCCGGTACTTGGACATGTAGAACTGGACCGGCTCGTTGACGCCCTTGTCCTTCTTCTCGACCTTCTTGTCGTCGGCCACCAGTTCGATCGTGTAGCGGTTGCGCTTGATATCGGCGTTCTTCAGCTGGATTGTCAGGTCCGACAGCCGCATCGGCTGCTTGGACTTGACCAGGTTGAACTCGAAATAGTTGCGCTCGCCAAGTTGCTTGAGCGCCTGCAACTCCTTCGAATTCGTCGCGATGAGTCCGCTCTGGACTCCCAGGTCCCCGGTGACCTTCTTGAGATCCGCTATCGTCTTCTCAATCTCGGACCTGTTGTCCGCCAGGTCCTTCCTGACGCCCGAAATCTCGGTGCTCACCCGTTCGCCGAGTTGGGCGTTGGCCTGCGTCGCCGCCACCGCCGTCTGCTCCACCTGCTTGATTTCCCGCTTCACTTCCTCTGTAGCGCGTCGGGTCTCAGCCTCCACTTTGCGCTGGAGCTGCTCCACCTGCTTGAGCGCGTCCTCCTTGGCCTGACCGGCCGCCGACGCCGCCGCGCGCCGCGCGGCTTCGAGTTCCGCCTTCATCGTTTCGAGATGCCGGCGGCTCGTCTGGGCGGAGATATTCGAAGTGTCGCGAAGGTTGGCGATCTCCGACAGGATCGATTCGCGTGTCTTCGATACCTCTCCCTTTACCTGGTCCAGTTGCAGGAACAGGTAAATGTTGGCGGCCGCCAGGGCGATCACGATGCCGAAAAGGATCGGGATCTTCAGGCCCGACCCGCTATCGGGAGGGGGTAGGGGGGAAATGGGCGTGGTGCTCACGGTTGTCCTTGAACCTCGTCGAAAATTGTAGCACTATCATAGGTTTGGATGAATTCCGGCGCCCTCCGGTTTCACCCGTCCGGCCCTTCGGCTATTTGGCCGCCGGGCGCGCGAAAGGCAGGACCTCCTGCTTGGGTAGCCCCGGCTCGAAACAGCGCCGGCAGCGGGCTTCGTACATCCCCGCCGCCCCGACCACGATCAGCGCCTCGGACTCGACCAGCCGCTGCGTGTGCTTGGCCGGATTCCCGCACCGCATGCAGATGGCCAGCATCTTCGTGATTGATTCGGCCTGCGCCAGCAGTTCCGGTATCGGCGGGAACGGCCGGCCGAGGAAGTCCGTGTCGAGCCCCGCGACAATCACCTGCTTACCCGTATCCGCAAGCTGCGCGGCCACTTCCACCACTTCCCGCCCCATGAAATTGGCCTCGTCGATCCCGACCACCTGCGTCCGCCAGTCGAGCTTGCTGATGATCTGCCCGGCCGATTCCACCACCGTCGCCGCGAGCCGGACATCGGCGTGGGAAACGATTTCATCGGCCGAATAGCGGTCGTCCATCGCCGGCTTAAACACCTGTACGCGCTTCCGGGCGATCATCGCCCGCCGCAGGCGCCGGATGAGTTCCTCGCTCTTGCCCGAAAACATCGGGCCGCAGACTACCTCCACCCATCCCGTGTTGTTGACCAGGAAATCCATGAACTTTCCATTGTAGTGATCATCAGGGACGCTTCGCCGCCCGCTCGCAGGCGCGCATTACCCGCAGCAGGTTCCCGCCGTAAATCTGGCGGATCTGCTCCGCCGTGTAGCCCCGCTCGAGAAGAGCCCGCGTCAGCGCCGGAAACTTCGATACGTCGTCCAGCCCCGCCGGTGTGCAACCCACTCCGTCGAAATCCGAGCCGATCCCGGCCGCTTCCACGCCCGCCAGCTTCACGACCCTGTCGATGTGCGCCACCGCGTCCGCCAGCGTCGCCCGTTCCATCTCCCCTTCCCGCTTCCTGCCCTTCAGCGCCGGATTCGTCCACGCCGACGTATTCGCCGACGCCTGCGAGAGGAACTCGCAGCCGAAGTTGATCTGGATCACCCCGCCTTTCTTCGCCAGCGCCACGATCATCTCGTCGCTCATGTTGCGCGGAATGTTGGAGATGGCGCGGCAGGAGGAGTGCGAGGCCAGCGGCGGCGCCGATGTTACCTCGAGGACGTCGAAAAACGTCTTATCAGAGACGTGCGAGATGTCCACCATCATACCCAGCCGGTTCATCTCGGCGACCACCCTCCGGCCCAACTCCGAAAGCCCGTTGTTGGGGCTGCCGGCCTCCCCGGAGGAATCGGCCCAGTTGTTGTGATTCGAGTGGGTCAGCGTCATGTAGCGCACGCCCAGCGCGTGGAAGGTTCGAAGGAGCCGGACTGAATCCTCGATCGCATGGCCGCCTTCGATCCCAATCAATGCGGCGATCTTGCCCTGACGCCGGGCCGCGACGATGTCGTCGGCCGTCAACGCCAGAGTGAACTCGCCCGGATAACGCTCCACGATGTCGTGGCGAATGGTGTCGATCATCTCGAGCGCCCTGTGCGCCGCCTGCCCTTTCCGGGCGTATTCGGCCGCCACGTAGGCGGCGAAAAACACCGCTCCCACGCCGCCGGCCCGCAGCCGGGGAAGGTCCGTGTGCCCCTTGGCCCGCCGGACGCCGATCGCCAGCCCCTTGACCGTTTCCGACGTCACGTCGTTGTGGGTGTCCACAAGCAGGACGGACCGGTGCACCCGGCCCACTTCGGCGTCGGAGATCTGGCCCGGGCTTGCCATCGAGGCGGCCAGGACAGCGGCGAGTGCGCGCATCACAAGTCGATGATAACCAACCTCTCTGCCCAAGGGGCTGTTAACGTGAAAGGGAACGCCATATGAAGATCCTCCCGGTCGTGCTGCTGGCGGCGCCGGCTCTGCTCGCCCAAACCACCAGCATCATTTCCGGCTATGCCCGCGCCGGCGGCCAGCCGGTGCCGGAAACCGCCGTCACAGCCCGTAACGCGGCCACGGGATTGCTCCGAAAAGCGGTGGCGGACCAGGAAGGCCGCTATGTTCTCACCGGCCTTCCGGCCGGAGAATACGTCTTGCGGGCCGAAGCGAAAGGGTTCCGGCCGGAGGAGAGAACCGGCATCCGCCTCACCGTCGCCGAATCGGTCTCCGTCGATTTCACCCTGGAGGTCGGCGTGCTCGAACAGGTCGTCACCGTCGAGGGGCGGCCACCGCTGGTCAACACCCAGACCTCCGAGCTCAGCTACCTGGTCAGTGAGGGCGCCGTCGAAGTTCTGCCCCTCAACGGGCGCAACTACACCGACCTCACCTTGCTCCAGCCCGGCACCGCCGCCTACCCCCATCGCGACGGCGGCTCGGTGGTCGCCCATGGCCTTGGCCTCAGCATCAACGGCCAGGACCCGCGGTCCAACGTCTACCTGCTCGACGGCACGCCGATGAACGACTTCACCAACGGCCCGGCCGGCAGCGCCGCCTCCACCGCCCTCGGCATGGAAACCATCCGCGAGTTCCGCGTCGAAACCAACGCCTACTCGGCCGAGTTCGGCCGCAACTCCGGCGGCCAGATCAGCGTCCTGACGCGCTCCGGCGCCAACGTCCCGCACGGCAGTCTTTACGAGTACCTCCGCAACGACAACATGGACGCGCGCAACTTCTTCGACCCCGCGCGGCGGCCGGAATTCAAACGCAACCAGTTCGGAGGCTCCTTCGGCGGACCCATCCGCAAGGACCGCCTCTTCTTCTTCGCCGGATATGAATCCTTGCGCGAACGGCTGGGCAAGACCATCACTTCGGTGGTGCCGGACGCCAACGCCCGCGCCGGGCTGATTCCCGACCCCGCCAATCCATCCGCTCTCCTCAACGTCGGCGTGCACCCGGCCGTCAGGCCGTACCTCGATGAGTACCCCCTTCCCAACGGCCCCGGCCGCGGCTCCGGCCTCGCTTCCTACAGCTTCACCTTCGGACAGCGTCTCCGCCAGGACTTCGGCCAGATTCGCGTCGATCACAACTTCCGCGACGGCGGCCACCTCTTCGTCCGCTACACCGTCGATGACGCCAGCCAGTATCTGCCCACCGATTTCCCCCAGTTCCCGCGCTTCTTTCTGTCCCGCAACCAGTTCGTCACCGCCGAATACAGCCGCGTGCTTTCCGCGCGCATCCTCAACTCCTTCCGCGCCGGCTTCAGCCGCACCCGCATCGGCCAGGATGTCGAGGCCAACACGACGCGTCCGCTGGCCCCCTTCGTCGCCGGCCGCGGCCTGATGGGAAACATCGATATCGGAGGAGCCACCCGCTTCGGCCCCCAGGCCTCCGTCAACGTGCAGTTGACCCAGAACCTCTATACGCTCGAAAACAGCGTCTCCATCGTCCGCCGGCGCCATGCGCTCAAAGCGGGCGTCCTCGCCGAACGCTACCAGGACAACATGGTCAATCCCACCTTCTCCCTCGGAACCTTCGTCTTCGGCGATCTCCGCGGCTTTCTCACCAACGCTCCGCAGCGCTTCGTCGGCCTGGCCCCCGGCGCGCAGTTCGATCGTTACTGGCGGTTCTGGCTGATGGGATTCTACATTCAGGACAACATCCAGGTGAACTCCCGCCTCACCCTCAACGCCGGCCTCCGCTACGAATTCCAGACCTTGCCCGTCGACCTCTACGGCCGCGATTCCTCCCTCGTCAACCTGACCGATCCCGCTCCCCGTCAGGGCCAACTCTTCCTCAACCCGACATGGAAGAACCTTTCGCCCAGGTTCGGATTCGCCTGGACCCCGTTCGGACCCCGCACCGCCCTGCGCGGCGGATACGGCTGGTTCTTCAACACCAACAACCAGCAGAACCTGATTGTGACCGTCACCAATCCCCCCGCCACCCCCCGCTTCATCATCACCAGCGGCCTGTCGTTCCCCAACCCCGACTTCACGCGCGGAATCGGCAATTCGATCCGCCCCGTGCAGTGGGACATCCGGAATCCCAACGTCCACATGTGGAATCTCAATCTCCAACGGCAACTCCCCGGCGAACTTCTGGTCACCGCCGGCTACGCCGGCGCGCGCGGCGTCCACCTCTGGCGCAGCCAAGACGTCAACCTCCCCGTTCCCCTCCTCCGCCCCGACGGCACATACTTTTATCCCCTCGGCGCGCCGCGCATCAACCGCAACTTCTCGACCATCGAGATGAAGACCAGCGACGGCAATTCCTGGTACAACGCCGGGATCTTCGAGATCCGCCGCCGCTGGCGGCGCGGGTTCAATCTCCAGTCCTCCTACACGTTCTCCCGCAACATCGACACCACCCAGGCGTCGACGTTCTTCTCCGACGCCACCAACGGCACCACCTCGGCCATGCCCGAGCTGCCCGGCTTCCGCTACAACAAGGGCCTCGCCGACTACCACGCCAAACACAACTGGGTGCTCAACTTCGCCTGGGACCTGCCCGTCCCCCGCCACGCCTCTCGCGCCGCAAAAGCGATCCTCGGGGGCTGGCAGCTCGCCGGTATCTCGAATGTCCGCTCTGGCAACCCGCTGACCGTCTTCATTCAGGCCAACCGCTCCCGCTCCCAGTGGAATCCCTCCCTCGGACCTGGCCTCGGTCTCGACAGGCCCACTCTGGCCCCCGGATTTACCCATGAAAGCGCCGTGCGCGGCGGCCCCAACCAGTACTTTGATCCCGCTGCCTTCGTGCTGCCGGAAGCCGGCACGCTTGGCGCCCTCGGCCGCGGCGTCTTCATCGGCCCGAATCTGCGCTCCTTCGATTTGTCTCTCGGCAAGATGATCCCTTGGTCGAAGCTGGGCGAGGGAAATGGGATCCGCTTCCGCGTCGAGTCCTTCAACCTGTTCAACCGCGCCAACTTCGGCGTCCCGTCCCTGCTCGCCTTCGCCGGCTCGCGCGACGGCGAAGCCGTGTTTGGCTCGCTCGGACTCGTGCGAAACACCATCACCAGCGCCCGCCAGATCCAGATCAGCCTGCGGCTGGCTTTCTAACTAACCCCGGCGGCCCTCCGCCTGTAACCGCAGCCGCAGAATAGCCTCACAGCCGGAACCCTCCCTCCGGTTCCGCAGCGCCAGGTCGCCCCCGTGCGCCTCCGCAATCTGCCGCGACAACACCAGTCCGATCCCGGACCCGCCCGGCTTCGTCGTGAAGAACGGAACGAACAGGTTGGCCGTGTTCGGCAGGCCCACTCCTTCGTCCCGCACCACGACCTCGATATACTCCCCCTTTACCGCCCACCCCACGGCCACGGCGCCGCCCCGATCCAACGACGCGTCAGCTGCGTTGCGGATCAGGTTGATCAACGCCTGGTCCAACTGGTCGCTGTCGCCCTGGATCGTCGCCGCCGGGCCCGGCTCGGTCGCCACCGCGACCCGCGTCTCCATCGCCGCCGCCCGCCGGATCCACGACGCGACATCCACCCTCCCCATCGCCGGCGGAGGCAGCCGCGCCAGCCGCGAGTACGCCTCCATGAATCGCGTCAGCGCCGCCGCCCGCGACTCGATCACCCCCAGGCCCCGCCGAGCATCCTCGCGCCAGTCCTCCGCCAGGGGCTCCCGCCCGATCAGCTGCAGCAGGCTTCCGGCGATCGACCGGATCGGCGCCAGGGAATTGTTCAGTTCGTGGCCGATCACCCTGACCAGCCTCTTCCAGGCCTGTACCTCCTCCTCCCTCAGCGTCCGCGTCAGGTTCTCGACCACCAGCAGCCGGTGCGGAACGCCGTCCTGCCGGAACGAACTCAGCCGGACGCCCCACCGCCCCGCCCCCGCCGGAAACGTGTGCTTGACCGTGCGCGCCGCCTCGCCGTAGAGAAACCCTTCGAGCGCCAGGTCCTCCGCCATACGGCCCAGCATCCGCTCGGAAGGCATGCCCAGAAGCCGCTCTCCCGCCCGGTTCACCAGGCGCAGTTTCCGCTCGTGATCGAACGTGAACACGGCCACGTCGATCTCCGCCATCACCGCCCGCAGTAGCGCCGTCGCTTCCAGCGCCCCCATGCGCTGGGATTGCAGCGTCGATCCGAGCACGTTCAGTTCGCGGTAGACCGCGTCCAGCGCGTCGCCCGGCCGGCTCGGTCGTGCCCGGATCGAATAGTCCCCCTCCTGGAGCGCCGCCAGGATGTTCGACAGCGTTTGCAGCGGCCGCCTCACCCGGTTCCGCACCGCGAACCCGAAACCGGCCCACGCCGCCACCACCGCCGCCGTCAGCGTCCAGCGGATGTTCGGCGGATAATCCCCCGCCCACAGCAGCCCCACTGACACAGCCGTCGCCGGAAACCCCGCGCCGAACGCGAGCAGCGCCAGCCGTGTCTCGTAGCTGATCCGCGGACTGCCCTGCCCGGACGCCATGATCTCAAAGGCCGTAGCGGCTGATCCGGCGGTACAGCGCCGAACGGCTCAATCCCAGCGCCGCCGCCGCGTGGCTTACGTTGCCATGGTGGCGCTCGAGCGATTTCTTGATCAGGAACGCCTCCACTTCCTCGATGCTCATGTCCTCCAGGCGGCTGGCCGCCTCCCGCCCCGTCCGGAGCGACAGGTCTGCCGGCGAAATGCGGCTGCCCGCCGCCATCAGCACCGCCCGCTCGACGGCATGATCCAGTTCCCGCACGTTGCCCGGCCACGAGTGCGCCAGCATCGCCTGCATCGCCGCCGGCTCGAAGCCGGTGATCCCCTTCCGGTACCGCTCGGCCTTCTGCGCCAGGAAGTGCGCCGCGAGTGCCGGGATATCTTCCTTCCGCTCGCGCAGCGGCGGAACCCGGATCTCCACCGTGTTCAACCGGAACTGGAGATCTCCACGGAACCGCCCCGCCCGGACTTCGGCGTCCAGGTCGGCGTTCGTCGCCGAAAGAATCCGCACATTCACGCGGCGCGTTCTCGACGATCCGACCTTCTCGAACTCCCCCGTCTCGATCACCCGCAGCAGACGCGCCTGCTGGCTCAACGGAACGTTCGCGATCTCGTCCAGGAAGATCGTTCCGCCATCCGCCATCTCGAAGCGGCCCGTCCGGTCGCTTCGCGCGTCCGTGAACGCCCCCCGGACGTGTCCGAACAGCTCGCTCTCGAACAGGCTCTCCGGCAGTCCGCCGGTGTTCACCGTCACCAGCGGCCGTCCCGCCCGCGCCGACACCGCGTGAATCGCCTGCGCCACCACACCCTTGCCGACTCCATGCTCGCCGGTGATGAGAATATTGGCGTCCGACGGCCCCACCCGCGCGATCACCTGGAGCACCGGCTGCATCGACGGCGCTGCGCCGATCAACGCCGGACCGGCCTCGCCGCGCAGCAGCCGGTTCTCCTCTTCCAGCCTCTGGCCCCTGCGGATCGCCCGCGTCAACTCGATCTGCGTGGCCAGCGTCGCCAGCAGCCGGTGATTCTCCCACGGCTTCTGTACGAAGTCCCGCGCCCCCCGGCGCATCGCCTCCACCGCCAGTTCGATCGACGCCCACGCCGTCATCACCACCACGCCCAGCGTCGGATCGATCCCCCGGATCTTCTCAAGCAGGTCCAGCCCCTCCTCGCCGGACGTCGTGTCGCGCGCGTAGTTGAGGTCCATCAGCACCAGATCGTATTCGCGCGATTCGACCGCCGCCAGGATCCCCGCCGGCGACTGCGCGCTGTCGACCGCGTGGCCCTCCGGCTTGAGCAGCAGCCGCAGCGCTTCCAGAACGTCCGCCTGGTCGTCCGCGATCAGGATCACGCCGACTCCAGCAGGGCCACCGCGTAGGCGCCGAGGCCGATCCGGTAGCTCCCCCGCTGCGGTCCCGCCGGAGCGAAGGTCCGCCGGATGTCTTCCGCTCCGGAGCTGTGCTCGTCGATCACCCGCAGCCGCGCCCGGGGACCCGCCAGGCCGCCGTCAATGGCGATCACCTGCTCGGTCGGCGTGAGATTGGCCGCGAGCAGCCGCCTCCTCCGGCCCCACTCGATCAGCAACGCGCAGGCGCGCAGCGGGTCACTCGTCGTCGTCGGACGGACCTTCGCCGCCGGAGGCGCCTCGCAGAAGTCCGCCAGCACGTGATAAAGCGGAAAAACCATGCCCGGCGTGGACCGGAACAGCCCCGGCTCCGCGCTCCCCTGCGCCGTCTCCATCAGCCCGCCCCAGCCATGCGTCTCGTAGTAGGTGATGCTCGCCGCCCCTGCCTCCGCCAGGTGCTTCAGACTGCCCACGGTCCATGCCGCCCCGAACAGGGACATCTGCCGCGGGTCCACGCGCGCCGGCAGCCGCCCCGGCGCGGTCTTCTCAGGGCTTCCCTTGGCCTGGGGATTGAACCGCATCCGGAAGGTCACGGGAGTCACCGCGATCGGCTTTCCCCCCGCAAACTTCCGGCAGCTCCGCACGGTCTCCGCCTGCGCCTCGAGATTCTCCACGAGGCTCCGGTTGTCGAACGCGTGAACCTGGGGGTTGATCGAATAGCAGGTGAAATCGATCGCGCTCACCGGCGGCCGCTCGCGGTTCAGCTCCGTGAAAAACTGGTCGGTCCCCGCTCCCAGCGGCGCGCCGGTCAGATGCTTTCGTGCCACCCCGATCCAGCGCTCCCTGGTCGACGCTTCGTCCTTGTGGAACAACAGCCAGCGGACCACCCGCGCGCCGCCCCGCGCCGCGGCGAACTCGCGCAACTCCTGCTCCGCGTTTCCCGACACGTGCACCGCGGCCTCGATCCCCGCGCCCATCGCCGCTGACTCGGCCGCCGCCCGCGCCCATCGCTCGCGCCACGACGCTTCGTACAGCGGCAGATCCACCCGCAGGTGTCTCAGACCGGCCGCCCTCAGCCGTCCTGCTTCGGCGTCCGTCAACCTCGGCGCGAACGCCGCCATCCCCACGCCGACCGCCGGAACGGAAACGATAGCCCCGTCGCCCTCACCGATCGTCACTTCTCCCGAACGGCTCGCCCGCGTCGGCCGCGCCGCCCCCGTCAGCTTGACGGTGACCGACTGCCGGATCTCCTGCCCCTGGCGGACTTCCACCGGGTAGGGGCGCGCCAGCGGCGTACAATACGTCTTGTAGTTGTGATCGGTCCAGTTGCGATGATCCTCCATTTCGAAGATGTCGCCCTCCATCCGGACCTCGGCCCACACGCCCGGAGCAACCCCGTGGGAAATCGCCCGCAGGTTCAGAAACGGCTGGTGCGGCGAGATCGCGTCAGGAAACCGCCCTTCCTGCCAGCCGCCGTCCGCTGTTTCGATCCGCGCCACCCGCCCCGCGCACTCCTTGATCGGGTGCAGCACCGCGAACCCCAGCCTGTTCTTCTGGAACGTCGACTCCGCGCGTCCGGCGAAATCGAAGCGCACCGTTCCCGCCGGATCTCCCGTGATCGTCCCCGTCCACCGGAAGTCGATGTCATCCTGTTTGCACTCCACGTCGAATGTGATCCGGAACGAATCGGCGCGCTGCTCGGTCACCACGTTGGTCACCCGCGGCGGAACCGTCCCCCACACCTTGTCTCGCACCGCCGCGTAAACGGCGCGAAGGATTTCGCTGTCGCCGTAGCGCAGATACCGGAGCATCGCGATGCCGGGCTCGAACTCCGCCGTGACCGGACCGGCGTGCACGCGGATGGCCTCCGGCAGCGGTTCCTCGCTGCCGTACAGGATCACGTTCCGCGCCGGCCCGGGGCCGGTCCCGCACAACGGAGCAACCCACAAGCCGAACAACGCCCGGCGCGAAACTTCAAAACTCAGGTCCGGCACGGGAGAAAGAATAACACGATCCCACGCCCGCTCACTGCACCGGAGTCCCATAAGGAATCAGCGTCTTGATGCGCTCGGCGGCGTCTAGCCGCGCGATCTTCCACTGCCCCCCCAGCTTTTCGAGGTAGAACGTCTGGACCTCGTTCCGGTCCTGGTAGACGTACTCGACCCGTGCCTTCACCTCCCGATCCGTCAGCGCCTGCGGCTCGGTGATCGCGATGCCTTTGATGGGGGCGTTCGTGTCCCGCAGGTACTTTCCAAACGCGGCTTCGCCCTGCTCGGCAACCGACTGCCGCAGCGACGCCTCCATCTGCCCCGTGAAGTAGCCCAGGTATTCGGCCACCTTCCCCTCCCGCGCCGCGTCGAGCATTGCGTAGATGGCATCCTGTGGCGTCGGTTCGGCCTTCGGCTGCGCCGCTTGCGGAATCAGCCGGTCCGTCCCTGGTTGCCATCCCTGCTGCCGCAGCCACACGAACGCCCCGATTCCGAGCATCGTCGCCACGGTCAGCAGTTGCGCCTTGCGCTGCTTGCTCATCGCCTGGGCGGCGCCGCCGGCGCCGGTGGCTCTTCCCCTTTCCGCAAAATCGTGAGATCGAGGTTGCCCCGCGAATCGACGAACATCTTCCGGATCCGCGGCAGGATCGTCTCCATCGTCTCGGCGTACAGGCGGCGTCCGTTCACATCGGCCGCCCGGCCGTACTCGGCCGCCACCTGGTTGAAGCGCTCCGCATCCCCGGCCGCCTCGTTGATCTTGCTCTGTTTGTACGCCGCCGCCGCCTCGAGCATCTGCTGCGCCTCCCCGCGCGCCTTCGGGATCACGTCGTTGGCGTAGCCTTGCGCCTCATTGACGATCCGCGCCGAATCGGCGCGCGCGCTCGCCACGTCGTTGAACGCGTCCCGCGCCTCGAGCGGCGGCGTAGCCGATTCGATGTTCAGGCTCGCCACCTGCACCCCTGCGCCGTAGCTGTTGATCAGCGCCTGCGCCGCTCCCCGCACTTCCTCCTGAATCGCCGTCTTCTCCGTCGTCAGCACGGCGTCCACGGTCCGCGCCGCGATCCGCCGCGCCAGCTCCGCCTCCACCGCCGCGCCAACCAGCCGCGGCACGTCCGCCGTCGTGAACAGATACGGCGCCGGCTCGCTCACAAAGTACTGCACCGCCACCCGCATGTGAAGGATATTCTGGTCTCCGGTCAGAAACTGGGACTCCCCCGGCTGGACCCGGCCCAGCACGCTGTCGGACAGGCCCCCGCCCACCACCAGCCGCTGCAACTGCTGCACCCGCAACTTCGTCACGCTCTCCACCGGCCACGGCAGCGCGTAGTGGATTCCCGGCAGCACCCGTTTCTCCACCACCTTCCCGAATCGCGTGACCACCGCCTGCTGATCCGCCGGGATGATGTAGATTCCCGACAACGCCCACAACAGCATAGCCAGCCCGCCGATCCGCTGCCGGTCCCACCCTCCGGCGGGCGCCGCACCCGCCGCCGCGCGTCCGGCCGCGGACCGCAAGCCCTCGATCAGAAACGTCATTGCGCGTTTTCGCCCCGCATCAACACCCGCAGCAGCTCGGAATCCGAACTCAGGATCGCCGTGGTCTTGTCGTCAAAGATCTTCTTGTACGATTCGAGCGTGCGCATCAGCTTGTAGAAACGTGGATTGCGCGCGTACGCCTGGCTGTAGATCCGCGTCGATTCGGCGTCGCCCTCCCCCTTCAGCTTCTCCGCTTCCTTGTACGCCGCAGACCGGATCTCCTCCGCCTTCCGCTCCGCCTCCGCCCGGATGCTCAGCGCCTGCTCCTCGCCCTCCGCCCGGTACTGCCTCGCGATCCGCTCCCGCTCGGCCCGCATCCGCGCGAACACGCTCTGCTTGTTCTGCTCTGGCAGGTTCAGCCTCTTGATCCGCACGTCCACCACGTCGACGCCATATTCGGCCAGGGCCCGCCGGCCGGTCGCCTCCGCCAGCGAATCCATCATTTGCGCCGCCCTCACCGCCTTGGGATTCGGCGAGATGATCGCCTCCATGTCCTCGTTGCCGAGCGCCGCCGCCAGTCCCGACCACACGATGTCATGCAGCCTCATCTCGGCCGCCACCTCGTCGCCCACCGACTCCACGAACCGCTTCGGATCCTTGATCCGCCACACCACGTACGATTCGATCACCAGGTTCTTCTTGTCGCGCGTCAGGAACTCGCTGGGCCGCGGATTGTAGACCCGCAGCCTCCGGTCGAACCACGTCGCGCTCTGGAATGGCCACTTCACGTGGAGGCCCGCTGCCTGCACCGTGTAGACCGGCCGCCCGAACTGGGTCACCAGCACGAACTCCGTCTCGCGGACCGTGTAGAAGGTCCGGTAGAGCAGCACGAGCGCCAGCAGCGCGTAGAGCCCCCGGCGGTGCCGGCGCCAGTCCGGCAGGAGCGGACGGCCGCCCCCGCCCTCGTGGCGGGAATCGTTCTCTTGACCACCATGATCGTGGCCGTGATCGTGAGGATGGTCGTGCGCGTGTTGATGCATGTCTCTAGCGTTCCTCGTCCGGCTCGCGGGGTATCCGCGGGCCCGTCAGCAGCGGCGCTGTCCCCGGTCCGATCTGGACGCCGTCCTCGATCAGGTAGAGATGGCGGCGTCCCCTGCCCGAATCGACGATCATTTTTTTCTTCCCCGGAAGAACCTGCTCCATCGTCTCCAGGTATAGCCGCGTCTCAGTCAGGCCCGGCGCGGCCCGGTAGGCTTCCTCCGCCTGCACGAACCGCGCCCCGTCGCCCGCCGCCCGGTTCTTCCGCCCTGCGTTGTATCCGTGCGCGGTGTGCAGGCTCGCCGCGCCGCGCCCCCTCGCCAGCGCGATCTGCTCGTTGCCGTACCCTTCGGCCTCGTTGATCAGCCGGTTCTTCTCCTCGAACGCCCCGGAGACGTCCCGGTAGGCGTCCACCACTTCGACCGACGGGTGCACGTCGAGCAGTCTCACAAACAACACCTCGACGCCGGTCGAGTACCGGTCCAGCCGCGCCTGGAGCTGTTTCTGGACCTCGGCCTCGATCTCACGCCTCCGCGCCGTCAGCGCCTCGTCGAGCGGAGTGGAGGAGATCACCCCCTGCATCACCGATTCCGCCGCCACCCGCACCGTCAGGTCGCCGTCGCTTTGCGCGAACAGGAACTGGTCCGGCTGCTTCAGACGGTAGTGGACCGTCGCCGTCAGCTCCGCCATGTTCTGGTCGCCGGAAACCATCAGCGACTCCTCCGGCTTGCGCTGGAACCGGCCGCCGCGGTGCTGCACGTTCCATTCATACGCCGCCGGCTCGGCCTCCCTCGCCCCCGGCGCCGAGCGGAAACCCAGTTCCGCCACCCGGACGCGCCGCGCCTGGATCCGCGTCAGCGTCTCGACCGGCCACGGCAGCTTGTAGTGGAGACCCGGCTCGCGATGGGGCAGCACTTTGCGCCCGAACCGCTCGATCACGCCCTGTTCGTCGGGACCGAGCACGTAGATCCCGTTCAACACGAGCACCGCCCCCGCCGCGTACAGCGCCGGCCGGGCATACCGGTCCCGATGCTCCACAAGGTGCCAGAACCACTCCCTCGGCTCGATTCGCGACGCCCACAGCCGGGCCGTTCGCCGCTGCCTGGTCAGCCACCCGCGCCATCGCGAATCCCCCTTGTCCGCCGGCTTTTCCACCGCCAGCAGCCGCAGGGAGTTCAACATCACCAGGAACGACGCGATCTGGTGCGTGAAGGCCGCCCCCAGCGGCCCCAGAATGCCGCTCGAGGCCAGGCCGATCGCCGCCACGTTCACCACCCCGGCGAACACGATGATGTTCTGCCATGCCGTGGCGATCGCCCGCCGCGACACTTCAAACAGCTTCGGCAACTGCTCGAGGCTGCGGCCCATGTAGACCACGTCCGCCGCCTCCGCTGTGATGTCGCTCGCGCCGCTCACCGCGATGCCGACGTGCGCCGCCGCCAGCGCCGGCGCGTCATTCACTCCGTCGCCGACCATCGCTGCCTTCCTGCCCTGCGAAGCCGCCTGCCGGATCCGGTCGAGTTTCTGCTCCGGTAGCAGCTCCGCCTCGACCTCCCCGATCTCGACCTCCCGGGCGATCGCCTCCGCCGGCCGCCTCCGGTCGCCCGTGAGCATCACCTGACGCGTGATGTCGAGATGGTGCAGGTCATGAACCGCCCGGCCCACGCCCGCCCGGATCCGGTCGCGCAGCAGGATGCCGCCCAGCAGCGTCTGGTCTTCCGCCACCAGCACCACCGTCGCCCCCAGTTTGTCCGCCTCGGCCAGGATCCCGTCCCGTTCCGTGATCCCGTGCTCGGCCAGGTACGCCGCGTTGCCCGCCCGCACCGTGCGCCCCTCGTGCACGGCCTCTGCGCCCCGCCCGGGCAGAATGCGCGCTCCTTCTACCCTGGGAATCGCCAGGCCCCTGTTCTTGGCTTCCTCGACGATTACCCGGGCCAGCATATGGTCGGATCCCGACTCGGCCGCCGCCGCCAGCGCCAGCAGTTCGTCCTCCCCTCCGCGCAAAGCCCTCACCGCCAGAATCTCGAACTTGCCCTCGGTCACCGTGCCCGTCTTGTCGAAGAAGATCGTGTCGACCTCGGCCGCCTTTTGCAGGATCGTCCCGCCCCGCACCAGAATGCCCCGCCGCGCCAGCCCCCCGATGGCCGCCACCATCGCCGTGGGCGTCGCCAGAATCAGCGCGCACGGACATCCCACGATCAGCACCGCGACCGTCCGCATCCAGTCCCGCGTGAAGTAGAACGTCGCCCCGCCCGCCAGCAACAGCGCCGGGACGAAGTACTTCGCCCAGCGGTCGGCCAGCCGCTCCACCGGCGCCCGCTTCTCCCGCGCCTGCTCCACCAGCCGGATCACCCGCGCCAGCGTCGTCTCGGTGCCCGCCCGCGTCACCGTGATCCGGAGCAGCCCGTGCCCGTTCAGAGTCCCCGAGAAGACGTCGTCGCCTTTCTGCTTGTCGCGCGGCAGCGACTCGCCCGTGATCGTGGATTCGTCGACCGCCGATTCGCCCGATTCAACCACCCCGTCCGCCGGGATCCGCTCCCCGGCTCGCACCGCGATCAGGTCGCCTTCCGCAAGTCTCGAGGCGTCAACCTCCACCTCCTCGCCGTCGCGGACCAGCCGCGCCTTCCGCGGCATCTGCTCCACAAACCGCCGGATTGCCGTCGACGTGCGTTTGGCCGCGTATCCCTCCAGCCCCTCGCCGATCAGCATGATGAACATCGCTTCCGCCGCCGCCAGGTACTCGCCCGCCGCCAGCGCGGCGATCACCGCGATGCAGATCGCCAGGTCCGCCGAAATCGTCCGTTCCAGCAGGCCGCTGATCGCGTTGTAGAAGGTCCGGTATCCGGCTACCACCGTCAGGATCGCGGCCGTGTCGATCCCCAGCACCGTCCGTACCGCCCCGGTCAGGTTCAAAAGCAGCAGCACGCCGACGATAGCCGCGAATCCGAAATACCGGATGCGTTCCATGCGCTCCGCGTGGGGGCTGTGTTCGGTCGGAAATTCCAGCTTGTGCTGATGCACGGTAGAAACCAATTATGCCATCAGGGCTTCGCGGAGCGCTCCCCCGCTCACCCGCGGCGCCGCCTCCGCATGGCGACGCTCGGCCGGCCCCCGGCGCAATCGGCGGCATACTGGAGAAGGAGAAGAATGAAACGCGTCATTGTCGTCGGAAACGGTATCATCGGCCTGTCGGTCGCCTGGCGGCTCCGGCAACGGGGAGCCGCCGTCGACGTCCTCGCCGGCCCGCCGGAAGGTCAGGCCAGCCGCGCCGCCGCGGGTATGCTCGCGCCCGGCGCGGAAATTACCACCCCCAATGACTGGACCCGGCTGGCGCTCGCCAGCCTCGCCTCCTGGCGCGAGTTCGTCCGCGAACTCGAGCTGGCCTCCGGCGGCTCCATCGACTACCGCAACTCCGGCGCGCTCGAGCTCGCGTTCACCGAAGCCGAGTGGTCGGAGCTACGCTCCAGGGCGCGGGAGCAGCGCTCCCTGGGCATTGCCTCCCGCGAAGTCGGCTGGCCGGAAGCGAGCCGGATGGCCAGCGGCCTCTGTCCGCGCTTCACGGGCGCTCTCTATTATCCCGGCGACGGCGTTGTTGATCCCGTCGACGTCATGACCTGTCTTCGGCGGCTTTGCCCCCCCAGCGCCGGTCCCGCCAACCGTGTGGAAGCAGACGATGTCCGCGTCGGCGTTTGGACAGGCGGCGAATACCACGCCGCCGATGCCGTCGTCATCGCCGCCGGCGCCTGGACATCGAAAATCGAGGTCCGCGTGGGCGGCTCTCTCCTCCGGCTCCCGGAGGCCTTCCCGGTCCGCGGCCACATGCTCGGATACCGGCTGTCCCCGGGACTGCTTGGCCCCATCCTGCGCCGCGACCACACCTACCTCGTTCAACGCCGGAGCGGCTTCCTCGTCGTGGGCGCCTCCCAGGAGGAAGTCGGCTTTGACTCCGAACCGGATCGCAACGCCATCGCCGCCCTTCATCTCCACGCCCAGCAGCTTCTGCCGGGAACCCTGCGCGGGCTCACCCCGGAATCATGGTGGGGGTTCCGTCCGGGCATCCGTGCCGGTGCGCCCTTTATCGGCCGCCTGCCGGAACATCCGCACCTGTTCGCCGCCTACGGCCACTTCCGCAATGGCGTGCTCATGGCCCCCGAAACCGCCCGCCGAATCGCGGACCTCGTCATGGGCTGACCTCTACCGCCACGCCGGAAACCATTTTCCTCCGAGTTGCGCGATGGCGTCCTCCACGATCGCGCGGACCCGCCGCCGGCGGTCGAACAGCCGCGAAAGCGTTTCCTCGATCGCGGGCTCGTCCCCCGCGATCCACTCCGGCGGAATTCCACGGAGCGCCAGGTCGGCCTGCTCCTCCGGGAAATGCTCGATCCGGCTCAGCCAGGGCTCCAGGTCGTCCCACCCGCGGATCCCGCTGTAGACGCGCGGGCTGATGTAGAGCCCGAAACGCGGCGCGTCCCCAAACCGCCAGTTCGGACCGTCGAACACAAATCCGTGGTCGATCATCGACGCCACAAAGCCCGGCCGGACCAGCGCCGGACTTTCCTGGCTGGCCGGCTCCCGCCGCTCGGCCCGGTAGAAAATGCATTGGCGCGCATCTGAATTACAAACCCACTTGTCGAATACGAACGTCCCGGCGAAGTCACCCAGATTCGACACGTTGGCCAGCAGCGCGTCGGGAAGGAAGTCGTAGACAGCGGTGCGGTCCGGATCTCCCGGATAGCGCGACCCGAAGTGCCAGCCGGCCGGAATGCGGACCTGCCGCCGTCCCAGTTCGATACACAACCTGGGTTCGGCTTCCACCAGGGAGGCGGGCAGATCAATGACGGCCGCCTCCGGACTCCGGATTTGCAGATACCGCAGGAAGCTGCCCGCGATCCACTCGTTGACCAGGATCCTCCTGTGCTGCGGGTTGCTCGTCGCCTTGACCACCCAGCAGGATCCATCGGCCGCTTCCACCATGTGCGCCTGTGCCCCCCCTCGCATCCGGCGCAGCCAGCGTTGAGCTTGTAGGGGCACGAGATCGCGGGCGTCAGGCTATCTTCTTTTTTTGCTGGCCGTCTTCCCGGGCGCCTTTTTCACCGCTTTCTTCGCCAATTTCCCGGCGGGATGGCGCGAAACCGGCTTCTTTGCGGCGGCCTTTTTCTTCGCGGCTGCGCTCGTCAGCGTCTTCCTGGCGGCGGCCTTTTTCTTCGTGACCTTTTTCTTCGTGACCTTTTTCGGCGCGGCCTTCCTTACCGGCGCCGCCGCCCGGATCTCTTTCTTCTCCGGCTTCTTCTCCGGCTTTCCGCGCTCCGGCTTCTTCGCCGCCCCCCGATTGGCAGCCCCTTCTCGCCCGACTCGCGAATCCGTTTTTGTCGAGGGCGCCTCCGCCTCTTCTTTCGCGGGCGACGGCGGCTTCCCACCGGTCGCCGCGGGCTTCGGAGTTCCTTTTACAAGTTTCTCCGCCGGCCCCTCCCCTCGCCGCGGCGGAACCTCAACCGGCGGTCCTACTTCCCCGCCGGCTGAAGGCGCCCCCGTCGGCTGCGGCGGGGCCGCGACTGCCGGCGGCGTCACCGGCTCGGGCGGCGGCATGGGTGGTAGCGGCGGGTACGGACCCAGGTCCAGCATCTCTTCCTCAGAGTCAAGGTCATACTCGCGCATCTCCGACTCGAGTTCTATGTGCTCGCTGTCGTAGGGAAAATCGTCGTCGACGTCGATCGCTAGGATCCGGTAGCTAGTCATGATCGTGTTGGGAGAACCGCGCCACTCGTTAGGATAACTTGTTTCGCGCCACGCTTCGATGCGACGTCTACCGCCGCGCCGACGCCGGCAGCGCCGTCCGGGTCGTCGTGCGCGAACTGGGCGTTCCGCGACTTCCTGTTGTCGTCCCAGCCGGCTTCTTCGCTGCCGGCCTGCTGGAGGTCTTCGCCCGAAGGGTACGGGAAGCTACGGTCCGTTTTCCCGAAATCCGCCGGACTGTCTGGTCTGGCGCGGCTCCGGGATAGCACGCGGGCACCAGGATCAGATCGCCCTTTCGCAAGTCGAGCCCCTTCGAATCGGAGCTCGAGTTCGGGTTGGCGGCCAGCAAGGCCTGTTCTGTCACCCGGTACTGCTGGCTGATCGACGCCAGACTTTCGCCCTCTGTCACCCGGTGCATTCTCCAATCCGTCCGGTGCGTCGCCGGAATTGATTCCAGCACCGCCTGCGCCGCGCGCCCCATTCCCTTTGGCACATGGACGGCATAGTTGGCCGGCGCCACCTGCCACAGGATCGCCGGGTTCAGTTCCTTGAGCAGCGACAACGGCCGGTCCACGATGTCGGCGATCAGGTTGAGATGAGTCGCCGCCGTCACCGTGATGGTGTCATACTCGATCGGCGGATCCTGTACGATGCCCGTCAGACCGTAGTCCTTCGGGTTCTTCGCCATGATCGTCATCGCCAGGATGATCGGTACATAAGAGGCGGTCTCGCGCGGAAGCACGTTCCTCTTGTACATCTCCCAGAAATCCGCGTAGCCGGTCCGCTGCACCGCCCGCTCCACCGCCACCGGACCGCAGTTGTAAGCCGCCACCGCAAGGTACCAGTCGCCGAACTGCGCATACAGGTCACGCAGGTGCCGCGCCGCCGCCCGCGTCGCCTTCTCCGGATCCAGCCGGTCATCGTAATGCTGCGTCTGGTTCAGCCCGTATTCCCGGCCCCGGAACTGCACGAACTGCCACATTCCCACCGCCTGCATGTAGGAAACCGCCCGCGGCATGAACCCGGACTCCGCCTGCGCCAGAAAAATCAGCTCCTGCGGCAAACCCTCCTCGTCGAGAATCCGCCGGATCATCGGGCCATACCGGCCCATCCGCCGCAGACCCGCTTCGAAGACTTTTCTTCCGTTCGGCGAATTGAAATAGTTGATGAAGCTGATCACCGGATCGGCCGTCTCGAGCGGCAGCTGCGATACCGTCGAGCTGATCTGTTCTTTTACCTTCCCTTTCAGACCCGGCTCGACCGGAAACGTCATGTCTGTGATCTCTTCCAGGGGCGCCTTGTCGAAGACAGGCCCGCCCTCCGCCGTCGACCCCGTCGTCGCCTCCGATTCCAACCGGTAAATTTCGTCCGCCAGCTCCCGGTATCGTTTGATCAGCCGGTCTCTCCCCGGCGCCGGCTCCGGCGCTCCGATCAGCAGCTCCACGGCGCGGTCGAACTCCGTCCGCGCCAGTTCCATGCTCCCCTTCGCCATTAACGCCGACCCGGCTTTGAAATGCTCGAGCGATCCCGAGATCCGCATGTCGATCTCCACCTGGCTCTGGTGAACCGGAATCGGCCCCGACAGCTCCCGCGGCATCTCCTTGGCGAAGAAAGCCGGGTCGATCGGAGGCTGCGGGATCTCCGGCGCCGGCGGCGGCGGCGCGCTCGCCGGCGGGACAAACGCCTTGATGAACTTCTGCTTCGGCTTCTTCGCTTCCCCGACTCCGGCGGCGGCCGCCAGAGCCAGACACATGACGAACGGTTTTCGAATTCGACGCAGATTCATCTACTCGTACACTTCCGTCCGGCGATAGTTCGAATACTCAAACTGTATCCAACGGTTCCGAAAAAGGTCAAATGACTGGATTAACAAACGTTAACCACGCCAGGGCGTACGTACGCCCTGGCGGACCGTGGCGCTGAGGCTACCCACGCCCTCAATCCGGGCGCGCACCCGGTCGCCCGCCTTGACGCGCGCCCCCTTCGGACACCCTGTCGAAATCACATCGCCCGGGTGCAGCGTCATGAAATCACTGTGAAACCGGACCAGCTCGTATGGCCGGTGATGCATGTTGTACACGAAATCCCGCGACCAGACCGCCCCGTTGTGCTCCGTGATCACCTCGAGCTGGTCCACGTCGGCGATCTCGTCCGCCGTCACGATCACCGGCCCGAAGCTGAAGAACGTGTCGCAGCTTTTGGCCCTCGTCAGGTAACGGGGATTCTTCCGAAGTACGTCCAGCGCCGTGAGGTCGAGCGTCGTCGTATAGCCGAAGATGACCTCCCTGACGTCGCCGGCGGGAACATAGCGGCACCGCTTCCCGATGATCACGCCCAGCTCGCCCTCGGCGTCGACGTCATCGGTGACGTCCGCCGGCGGCAACTCGATCTCTCCGCCTGGCTCCATCAGGCAGGAAGCGGGTTTCATGAAGCTGCCCGGCTCCTCCGGCTGAACCGCATCGATATCGACGGCGTGAGACTTGTAATTCAATCCGATGCACCAGATTTTCGGCGGCACATCATAGGGAAGGCGCGGCCTGACGCTCTCAATTGGAACGGCTTCGACTCCGTCCAGATCGGCCAGCGCCCCTGTCTCGTTCTGCTGAATGATCTCGAGAACGCTGTCCGGGATTCTGGTTCCCTTCCGCGCGTTGATCTCGGGGACGAAAACCACGCCCCGGTTTGTGACGGCTCCGGCGTGAGTGCGCCCCTCGTAGTCGGCTCGTATCAGCTTCATGACAATGTGGATCCGGGCCTCGCCGCCCTCAGAAATCCATCGACTGGATCAGCGAGTTCAGCTCCGATTCTAACGCAACCCTCCGTTTGTTCAGTTCCCCCGCTTGGTCGCGCAGCCCGGCGATCTGGTTCTCCTGCTGCGCCAGCCGGCCCGCGTAGCGCTGCACCTGCTCCTGCTGACCCGGAACGCGGTTCAGCTTTTCGATATTCTGCCGCAGCCGCTCCTGGTCATCGGATAGCTCCTTCACTTGCCGGTTCAGTTCACCTGCTTGGCGCACCGCCTCGGCGATCTGCGCCTTCTTGTCCACAATCGCCTGGAGTTGCTTCTGAACCTGCGGCGGAATGGCCTGGCTCGAACGGAGGCTCAGAAGAAAGTCCGGATTCAGATTGCTCACCATGTAGCTCTGATCGTAGACCCGTTCCTCCTCGACCGCGAACTTCGTCTCCGCCGAGGCGTCCAGCTTGACCTCGAACCGGTAGGAAGTGGCCGTCGTCTCGGCGGGCTTGAGCCTCAGCAGTTTGTAGCCCGGCCGGGCCGGGTGCTCGATGAGCAGCGTCTTCGCCTTGGCGTCGACGTTCTTGATCGTGAACGTTTTCGTCTCCCGGACCGCGTACTTCGAAGTCAGCACGCCGCGCTTGACGTGGACCTCGCGAACTGCCTCCGAGGACGTGTCGAACCGCGTCGAGATTCTCGTGCCGATGTCGACGCCATAGCTCAGCAGGCGCTTGTCGCCCGTCTTGACCGTCTCAAACAGCGCTTCGCCCGCGTACGCCCCGCCGTCGTACACCGTTACCGGACCGCCGTCCAGCGTCTTGCCGGACTGGTTGGCCAGCTCCGCGGCGTTGGTCGGGTGGACCGATCCGTTATCGCTGAAAATCAGCAGCTTCCGCGCCGGGATCGTCTGCTGGAGAAACGGCAGCATCGCCGATTCGTTCCGCTTGACCGTGACCGGCTGCGAAAAGCTGTACTCGAACAGGTCTCCAAGGTCCCGCCCTTCGCTCGTCGCGGCGAGCGTGCTGGGAGCCTCGGCGCGAACCTCTTCGGCCGGTGCGGCCATCGCCGATCGCGCCGGAGGCGCCGCCGGCGCCTTGCGCATCGCGAACGCTTCCGGACTGGGAGGCGCGGCCGCTACCGCCGCCTGGTGGACCACCGGAGCCGCCGCCTCGTCCTCTCGCAGATCGGCCACCTTCCGCTCCCGGTAGCGCGGCTCATACAAGGGACTGATGAATGAAATCGGCCTCCCCGACACGAGCGACAGCCGGATCCCGTTCCAGTCCTCCCCCGTCGTGTTGTCCACGATCGCCCAGCCCTCCAGCGTCGGCTCGCCGCTCCGCGGAAAGATCAGCCGGTAGCTCGATTTCCACACCGGCGTCGGAACGATGTAGCTGGCCG